>Ga0310694_10000321_pt1 | contig 65400 bp, 93 predicted proteins | sample 174DNAGHGhighgp2_FD_203884 | JGI IMG/M metagenome (GOLD analysis project Ga0310694, IMG submission 203884) | Sheep rumen microbial communities from Palmerston North, Manawatu-Wanganui, New Zealand - 1742 DNA GHGhigh gp2 (v2) (version 2) | ecosystem: Host-associated > Mammals > Digestive system...
GGATTATCCCACGTGCAGCGTGGCATGATTTACCGCTGAGCAATGCGACTATAGCGCACAATGTCAAGCTGCGCAATGGTAAGCTTGAGCCTTGGCGTGAGCGTTTAGCGGTTGGTGCATCTGTGACCGATGCGGTCTGTGTGTGGTATCATGGCTGCTGCTATTACACCTTTGACAAGTGTGTAGACATGGCTGAGTATGTCACAGATTATGGCAGATTATATTTCACCGGCAGACAGGATTATCCAGAGGTCGCAAAAATTGGTAGTGCTTGTGCTCTTGATTATTTTAGGCTTGGTGTTCCTAAGCCTGCTTCCGTTCTTCTGGTAAGCGGTGCAAGCTCAGACGGTCGTAATTGTGCAGAACGTTCCTACGTATACACGTATGTAAATCAGTTTGGTGAGGAGGGCGCACCGTCTCTCCCGTCCAGTCCGATCACGGTAGCTGACGGTACTGCGGTCACAGTCTCTAATTTCGAGGTTCCCGCCAGTGTCTATGGTGTGACGCACATCAACATCTATAGAACTTCGACTGCATGGTCAGACGGCTCCAACATAATCCAGACACCGCAGACTGAGTACCTGCTGGTGGCAACTATACCTATTACCGCCACGATATACACGTCTACATACGTAGACACAGTCTTAGAGAAAAACTTAGGCAGCGCTATCACAACTGAGTACAATCGTGAACCGCCTGAGAGACTGCGTGAGATTAGATACCTGCGCGGTACTGGTGTACTGACAGGAGTTACTACCAACAAGGTGCATTTCAGCAAGCCGTATCAGCCCAGCAACTGGCCAGCTGAGTATGACTTAACGCTCCCGTACAATATTGTGAATATCCAGACCCTTGGTAACAGGTTGTTTGTATCTACTGACGGCTATCCGTTCGTGATAAATGGTGCACCAAACTGTGAGGCACATCAGTGCAGAGCTGTGAACGAGGTGTTCACTCCGCTGCCGGACATCAGCTGTGGGCACGTCAACAGCTCAGCAGCTACTCCTTTTGGTATGGTGTACTCGTCTAAAGACGGTTTAGTGCTGGTGTCTCCTGATGCTAAATTCCAGGTGATAACCTCAGCCTGGTTCAGTACTGACGACTGGGTAAAGATTAGACCTGACACGGTACGCCTTGCATACTGGCGCGGCTATATTATCTGTGTCACAGATGTGATTGCGTTCATGCTTGAGATAGACGCAGGCGTGTACAATGACAGTAAGATTTCACATCTGGTAACTATATCTGATGCGCCTGTAGCTCTGACTACCACGCAGTCAGGTGAACTGATTATGCTTGAGGGTAATGTCCTGTGGCAATGGAACGCAGGTACTACTTATCGTGAATACAAATGGACTTCACGAGAGCTTAACTTTGGCGGCACATCAACCCCATTGGCCTGCAAAGTTAAGACTGACGGGATTCAGTTACTTCTGATTGATATGGACGGACAGCATCTGTATGAGCGGTTTGTACCAGATGAGGAACCAGTAAGATTGAAAAGACTGGGGCGTCAGCGTTCGTGGCGTCTGTCTTTCACAGGAACCGGCACAGTGGAATACGCTGCGCTGGGTATGCTTTTAAACACACTTGAGGGAAATACTAACAATGGCACTGCAATATAAATACTTAGAGCGTCCTAAGGACGTAGATACCTGTATTAAACTTCTGCATGACGACATCATTCCGCTACTTAAAGAGCACTGGGATAGAGACGGTCTGCCGTTTTACGAACGACCTTTTGAGCTTAATGTAGAAGCTTTTGCACGTCTGTGGGTAACACAGGGCATTTCAATTGTGCTTGCCTATGACAATGGTACAGCCGTAGGTATATTTGTAGGTGTGCGCTTTACTCCTATGAACTTTGGCGTAAAGGTTCTACAGGTTGAAAATTGTTATGGGCGTACTACCGAAATTGAATCTGGACTCTATAATTATATAAAGAGCATCCGTAGCATACTTGGTTTCGAGGAGCTGTGGGTCGCAACAGATTCAAATCATACACCAGACTGCTTTGAGAAAATTCCTAAGGTGTCTGAGATTGTGCGTTATAAATAGGTTAGCGTATGACGGCGGCAAACTATAATTACACCTACGATAATAAAGTCGATCAGAAGTGCAACAAAGGCATTGATGATGACGGCAAGGGTTTGCTCTCCAATTTGTGGAGCTTAGTCCCTGCGGTAGTTGCTGCCTATAATACTGGGCAGGCGATTGACTATGCTTTGAAGCAGTACGATATTGCCAAGACCTATCTGAAAATATCCCAGTGGTGGCGTGGTTACTACAATGCCTACTTCAAACCGCTTGAAGATCAGGAATTGTCAGATACTATGGCGCTGACGGAGACTACGCCGTATTACGACACTATGCGTGGCAGAGCACAGACGATTGGCAGGATTCAGTTCAAGAATGCCGCTAATCAGGCAGTACAGTGTACCTCAGAATACTGCACTGGACTCAGACAGCAGTTACTGTTTGAGACTTCTGAGAAGGAAGCCAGAGCTATAGCTACACTGACTGGTGCCGGGTACCGCAATGAGAGATCTTACTATGAGGCACGTTCTGATGTACGCTGGAAACGTATGATAGCGACCGCTACTCGTGGTAGAGATATGCAGGCTAATGCCGTCAATTCAGCACAGCTTGCCTACGGCATTTACGGAGACTTGGGACAGCAGGCGGCTGAGGGTGCTGTCGGTGCGGCAGCTGCCTTTAGTTATTTTGAGAACCGTAACAATACGCTATATCCTGGTTTCAGGCGTGGCACCTTAAACAGACAGCAGTCTACTCAGGCTGGTACTGCGGGGGCTAATCCAAGTTCAGGATATGTACAGAACGCCAACGGCAATTTAGTAGCTGCAGATCCGCAGCAGATGGGATAGTAAAATGGCTGCATGTATAGCTGCAACTGACGCGCGAGTAACTATCGCAAATGCTTCTGATGTAGGTTCTAAAGCTGGTGATACAGTATCCAAGAGTATCTCTGACGCTCGTGATAAACAGCACGCAGATCTTGAACCGATAGCGCGCCGTATGTGCTCATGGGCGGCACCTGAGTATGGTACAGTCGGTGAGAGCTGGGACAGGAAAGCTATGCTGGCCGCTCAGATTGCTATCTATGCGTCTATCATAGGACTTAATACCTATATTCAGAATAAGAACCACGACATTGCCAGTTCTTATGCCGATATATCCAAAGACAAGTGGAACAGATTTAAGGATGCTTACGCTGCGCTCGAGAAAAAGATGATTGCGGAAGCTCAGAATACTCCTGAGCCTGTGGTAGATTACGGGGATGCACGTAATAGAGCACGTAACGCTGTGAACTTTGCGTTCAATTCTGCTAAGTCAAGTATGACCCGATATGCTAAACTATACGCATTGTGTATGGATGACAGCTTGGATTTGGCATATGCTAAGTCAATTATGCTTGACGATACAGCTAACTATAATTACAGAAATGATGAGAATTTCCGAGACTATAAATCTGACAAACGCTGGAACCGCAGATCTGACATTCTGAACTTAGGTAGAAACACACAGGCTACAGCTTTTAGTTACGCACAGCACGCAAGCGAAGCGTTCGCAGGACTTGCAGGTGCTATAGCTCAGGCAGGTAATGGTTTATCAGGTTTATTTGGTTATCTGTTAAACCGGAACGAGACAGTATATCCTGCACAGTTCTCACAGGCGTCGCTGTTTGGCAACGGGTTCACAGTAGCCGGTGGGTTCAATCAAACCACAGTAGGTTTTTAGGAGGGTGCTATGCCAATCTTTATTCCTGATTTATTCGGTGGCTATCTGAAAGGGCGCCAGGCAGCTATTGCAGACAACTGGACTGACTTAAACCAGTTTAATAAGGTGCTCGGCGGTCAGATGCAGAACGCCTACAATCAGCAGACTATGGCAGACAGAGCACGTATGTCCAATGCAGCTGCAAATATATCGGACATGAACCAGGCCGTAACCGGAGCTACGGCTGACCAGCAGTTAGGTCTAATTCAGCAGCAGAAATTACAGCGTTTGAATGAGTTGAAAGCCGCAGCTGATGCGGCACAGCTTAGATATCAGACTGCGCTTGCGGAATACAATCAGCAGAATTTAGATCTTGATACTGCAGTTAAGAGAGCACAGGCTTTAAACGCTGCGATGAACCCACAGTCAGCCCAATCTCAGCAGGGTGGTACAGGTAGCGCCGGTAGCACAGGTGCCGCAGGTGGCACCGGTAGTGTGTCTATTGGATTGAATCAAACACCAATGGGCACTGGTTATGGTACTAATCAGTAATGACATAGGGTAGAGCTATGGCAAAGTATGATCCGAAACTAACACAGCTTGTAGATCAGGCACTGGATACTCCTCAAGCAAAAGCTTTCCTCGATATGATACAGGCATCTGAGGGAGGTGCGTTCGACCGTACTTTCGGCAATGAGCAGTTTACTGACTTCTCCAAGCACCCGAATAAATCTGTAGCCTTTACCGATAAGAACGGCAGACAGTCCTACTCCACAGCGGCAGGTGCATATCAGATTTTAAAGCCTACATGGGACGACATTTCAGGCAGAATAAATGCTAAAGATTTCTCAGAGCGCAATCAGCGCAGAGCCGCTTTAGCTTTAGCTTTCCAGAAACCTGGCATGTATCAGGCGATTATGCAGGGCGATCTGAATAAGATTGTAGACGGTGCCAACAGCATCTGGACGTCTCTCCCTAATTCCGCAGAAGGACTGAAACGCCACGCTGTCCGTTCAGGTGACTATATTACCCGTGCTTATAATTCTGCCCGTCAGAGTTATGGTCTGCCTACTGTGGCAGGCTATCAGGGCAGTACTGCAACCGGTGCTGCAATCTCTCCTATGAGCAGCAACCAGAATTTCTTTGCCAATATGGCAATGAACTCAATCGGTGGTACAGGCTCTTTCTACGACCGAGCAATGGATACGATCCGCAATAAGACATGGTCAGATCCGGGCAGTATCCCATTTGAGATGATGAACAGTAACGTAGGCAACCGTACTGTGTTCGGCGCACCTGACCTTACCAATCCTCAGAATGTAGACCGTCTGTTAAACCGTCTTGAAGATACAGATCCTACCCATCAGTATGGGCTGTCTTTCACTGACAACGGTCTGCGTCCTACTGTTTCAGTACAGGATACACAGGGTCGCAGAGTAGATATGATAGAGAACCAGCAGGGGAATATTGCCCGTGCCTTTGTAGACGGTAAGCCTGTAGATCCGTCCGCTATCTCTATTGCACCGTCCTCAGCTCCTATCACACCTGTACAGGCTACGCTTGCTCCTCAGGCGCAACAGACTGTCATGCCTACTCCTGATATGCTGCAGCCAGACGAGGCTATTGTCCCAGTCCAGCCGCGCAATCTAGCTGTATCAGGGGGAACATCTGCAGCAGGGGATATCCCTCTCCCTGTGAACGCTGCTGCTGTTGTTCCCCCTGATACTCCTATTACACCTGTGTCGCTGTCACAGCAGTTAGCCGCAGCCATAGGCGGCGATCCTCTCACTCGTGCTCTTAATGAGAACAGAGATCCTAATGATTTAGCACGTCAGTTATTCGCCTAAATTGTATTTGTTGACATATAATATAAATATATTTCAATGAGGGAATTTATATGCCATCGTCTAATTATGATGTCCCAAAGCCGGTCGGCTCTTTACCTAAACCAATAGACTACAGTTCCTCCAGCGGCGGTCGTTCATCTGCCGCTGCCGTCAACGATCCAATGCGACTTGCGCAGGAGATGGCACGTAATCAGAGACGTGCGCAGGCGCAGGCTAACAGGAAACCTACCAAGAAAGAGCAGGAAGAAGCTTTAAAGAACGCCAAAGAACAGCTGCTGACAAGTGCTGAACTGGAAGCACAGCAGTTAATTGACAACGATCCAACTTACAGGAACGGAACCTATCAGCGTAAGAACGAGCTGTTAGACCATTACGAGAAGAATATCCTCCCGCAGATTTTGGCAGCTAATCCTTTATTACGTGATGACGCTGTTCTGCGTGCCAATGTCCAGAGCAGAATTAAATATGTCTTTGACAATGCCCGTAAGGATAACGAGACTGCGTCCAATTTCAGTATGGCTCAGGAGGCGTGGGCTTTAGGACAGTCACTTGGTCGTGGTGGTGACATTGCTTATGACAGCGCATCTACACTTGCGCAGGCTTTAAGAAACGCATCACGTACGGCGGCTGATGATGAGCGTGCTCGTGTTATAAAACAGATTGAGGATAATTACAATACTCAGCTTGATGAACTGAATACCAGACAGCAGATGTTCAATGGTGATCCGGATACACAGAACGCTATTGAACAGCAGAAACAGCAGTTAATCAGAAACCGTAACGACAGTATGCGTCGTCTGGAGGAGAACACAGCCAGACTGCGTGCTGACGATGCCAAGCAGATTGCACTTGAGACTCAGGAACTTCTGAAAGAATATGCGAAAACTGCAGAGAATGAGCAGGCTCGTCGTGCAAGTAACGAGGCCTATAGAGAAACACAGTTAAGACAGGACGAGATTCAAGATAAGTCCTGGGGTCTTTCCAGGAACAATCGTAAAGTAGCAACCATAGCCTCATGGCTTTTGGAACAGGTACCTCAGTTAGCTGTTACGATTGGTCTGACAGCAGCAGGTTCAGCAGTAGGTGGCGGTGCGGGAGCTGCTACCATGCTGGGTCTTACCAGTGCTGTTCAGGGTATGGGTGATGCTGGTATGCAGATATTCAGCGATATCATCAATACTCCAACTGAACAGCTTAAAAACTCTGAGGACTATCAGGAGATTTACCGCAATCTAGAGGGAAAGTATAAAGATCCTGTAGAGCGTGAACAGCTGGCAAAAGCCTATCTTGCCTACAATGCTATGAGCGAGGCTTTACCTACAGCCGGTGCTGTATCAGGTGCGCTGTCATTCTTAGGACCAGAAGCTTTAGTTACAAAAACAGGTGTGTTCAATCGTCTGTTAGACAGTAAATTGCTGAACGCTACCAATTACAAAGGTTTCAATCTTCCTGGTATAGATAGACTCGTCCAGGTATCTCCTACTGCTGCCGTACGTACTAATGCTGCCGCTAACGCTATAGCGCAGCGCGCTCCACGAGCTGGTGCTATGGCGATACTTGGCGGTGCCGGTGAAGTTCCTGAGGAAGTAGCGCAGCAGGTTCTAGGCAATGTAACCTACAGTGATGCTACCGGTATTCAGCGTGATCCATTTGAGGGTGCAGGACAGGCAGCCCTGCAGGCCTTTGCTACAGGCGGTCTTGTCGGTGGTATCGGTGGATTGTTAACCAGTCCTAGTGTAGCTCCGGAAACCGCAGGCACCACAGGAGCAGGACAGACTGGTGCTCAGACACAGCCAGCTCTGCCACAGCAGGCACAAGCTGATACAACATTTACAGGAGAGTATCAGCCAGGTTATCGCTCGACAGATCTTGGTACACCACCTAGACAGGGACAGACTATAAATGTTCCACCTGATATGCAGCAGCCGTTACTTTCTGACCAGCCTAGACTTACGGCACCACAGAATACAGCTGTACAGAATACAAACGTACAGACCGGCACAAATGCGCTGACTATGCAGGGCAGACTCCCCGCTCCTCCGCAGCAGCTGCCTAATATGCCAGCTCCATTGAACGCCGCTGAACAGGCACAGGCTAACCAGATTCAGACCATGCTCACTGAGCCTGTCATTACACCTCCGCTTACTGATGCGCAGTCTCAGGCTATTCAGGCTGTACGCAATATGCTGACTGAGTCTGCTCCTACATCAGTAGAAGGCAGCATCGCTAACATGATGGCGTCAGGACAGCTTAACCCTGCGGCCATAAACACAGCCAGCGGACCTACTGAACAAGCCGTCGCTAACATGATGGCTCGTGCTCCTACGCCTGTAGAGGGCAGCATCGTTAATATGCTGGCATCGGAACAGCCTAACCCTGCTGCAGTTGCGAACACAAACAACGGACTGACCGAACAGGACATCGCTAACATGATGGCTCCTGCTCCTACTGTAGAGGGCAGTATCCGTAATATGATGGGTACAAATCAGGTAAACCCTGCTGCAGCTGTCCTAGATCCTAACAGCGGTCTGACTGCACAAGACATCGCCAACATGATGGCTCCTGCTCAGACGAGTACCGTAGCCAATACCTTACAGGAGACACCAAATGCTAACCTCAGAACAAATCAGGGAATTGATCTTACAAATAGCCAGGCAACAGCCAATAGACCAGGAAACAGCCCTGCAATTGGATCCGAAAACTTTACGCCTGCTGCTGGAAGTAGTGCAGCAGCTCAGAGCGCAGGGACTGGCAGGACCTCACGTCAGGACGCCAGAACGCCTGCTGTGGATGTATCATCTAATCAAACAGAGACTGGCGGGACAGGAAGCAGAGCCGGACGCCGACCAGATAATCCAGTCGCTGATACCACAGGCACGTCAGCAGATCTTGGGCAACGAGGCGGTGTTAGCCCGTCAGTCCAACGCACAGGCGATGGTGAACGCACAGAAGCAGATGGCAGCACTCAACCGGCCAGGTCTAATGTAACCAGTGACAGAACCGACCTGGGTGAGTCCGTTATGGACTTCTCCCCGGTTGATACATCGGAGGTTGACAACTTAGTTGCCGTTGCTGACACGTTAAAGCTTAACGCTGTGAACGTGGTATCTCCTGCCTACAGTCAGAGACTGCAGGATTTACAGAGGAATTTTACCGAGCAGGTAAACAGCGTGATTAAACAGTCAGGACAGAAACTAAGTCCTGACGATATAGCAGAGGCGGCCAATGCCTATGCGCAGTTAGTTATCCGTCTTGAGAACACGCTTGCTTACGTGACACAGGCCTCAATTGAGAACGGTGTTTTAAGTGACGTCCAGATACAGTTCAGTAATGACCTTGTTAACCGTGCCTATGGCAGATTCAATCCTGTTACCAAAGATTTACAGGTTTATTTCTACGAGAAAGACAAGCGCAAACTTGCAGAGGTTATCAGTTCTACGACCTTTGCCCATGAGTACATGCACAACACAGTTGACTATGTACTAACTCATGTGAACTCTATACGCAGGCTGGCTGACAGCGGTAATGAGGCGGCCAGACAGTTCCTGCAGGATTTCAGCGACTTTGCGCACTACTGCGGTATTCCTGAGAATGTGGATCCATTCTGCGAGGCTAACTGGTACAAGCAGGACAATGACAAGTTCCCGCATGAGAATGCCGCAATGCTGTTCGCTGATTACATAGTCGGCAACAAGCCGCTGCCTAGAGACACAGGACTGAACCATCTCTACAGAGGTGCTACGAATTTTGCACGGCGTCTGCGTGACGGCTACCGTATGGTTATTAACTATATCAAACAGGTTATTGATTCGCTCAAAGCAATGTTTGAGTCCGGTAATGACCAGTTTGATTCTACCCATCAGAGCTTCGTAGCTAAGACCAAAGTAGATATAGCAGCCCATAATTTTCCGAACCAGGATCAGGTCTTTAACTTCTTTGACAAGCTCCTGAGTGATTTCTATGCTGACCTTGCGCATGAGCCTGTAGGTCCTGCGATTGAGCCTGACGACAATATCGCAACTTTCGTAGGCGCACAGATAGACAGTTACAATATGGCAGGACAGTATGCAAGTGACGGCATGGACTTGCCTAATTCTATGCGCATGGCTGATGCTTATGTGGCTGAGTGTGTACGTGTGGCAAGTCTTACTGATGCAGAAAAGACATATGAAGCTGTACAGCGTCAGCAGGATCTAATAGCCAGCGCCATTGCTGAGGATCCAGGTCTATTGGTAAATTCAGCCGATGGTCAGACTGACCTTGAATCAGTTACGGTGGCCATGACCTCTGACACAGCTCCATATGACGCAGTCCACGGGATTGTAGATCCTGTGATCCACGGTCTGTCCACTGTGAACGATCCGTCTATTGATGTAATGTCGCTTCCTGATAACAGCTACGAGATAGAGCCTATCTTCTCAGAAGAACAGGAACAGCAGATAAAATCAGAACTGACTGTGGCTATCAATGACGAGCTTGCCAATGGTCTGACAGGAGATTCAACTCCTGTTACCGAGCGTGAGTGGTTCAGTGCGTTTATCAACAACGGCGGTATCGTTGATGAGAACGGTTACCCACAGCCGCTCTACAGAGTAAACCACCAGCTTTCTACAACACCTAGCGGGAAAGAGCTTGAGACTGTAACCTACGGGCGTATGGAGAATCCTGTACGTGCAGGCGATAAGCTTGAGAATGTGGCGGCTTCGGAACGTGCAGCCGTACGAGACTTGATAAACCGTGTACAGACTGCGGTAAAGCAGAACAGACTTGATACCTTCGAGCCTACTGATAAAGACTTAGAGGCTCTGTTCAATGCGCAGATTGACGCCATCATTGCCCGTAATGCGGCAGGAGACGAGGTTTACTATATCCCAAGTCTGTTAAATGCCGCTGACTACGCCGAGATGGATCTCTATGACTTTGGTCCTAATGTGGTCCGTCTGTCTGCCAGCCGTTACAATGCAATACTGCGCAGCCGTCCGCAGGCTAATCAGGCTGAACCTCAGACTGAGAGCGAACTGCAGGAGCAGCTGTCCCAGATTCTGCATCAGTTCCATCTTAAACAGGAGAGCCAGTTAAAAGACGGGCGTTATGCGCAGGCGGTACGAGTAGCTAATGGCAGTAAGACTTTAGCTCAGGCTGAGGCTTACCGTACTGCAACTGTAGGACCGTACAGAGCCAACGGCTGGATGCGAGGCGCAACCCGTGTGCGTTATGAGATAGTTGACGAGAACGCCTATTTCAGATTGTGGGTAATAGAATATTTTGCTACTACAGAAGGAGCGCTTGACAGCCATCCGCTTTACAGGACATACGTCATTACACCGTCTCAGATCCGCGGCGCCAAGCAGGAACTGTACATGCGCTTTCAGCAGCCTATGAACCGCTGGATGCGTGAGAGAGCCAAAGAGTTCGGTATCAATGCTGATGTGTTTGCACATGACATAGGACAATTCTACACAGATCTGCATACCATTGAAGCCAATGTGCAGATGGAGAAAGAACTCAACGAAGCACTGGCTAAAGCTCAGCTGGTTGAAGACCAGACTGAAAGAGCACAGGCGGTTAAGAACGCTCAGGATACTCTCAATAAATTCTACGAGCGCCAGAAAGATAATACAAAGCGTTTTGGTATCCCAGGCGGCAAGTCAGTCGCTCAGTGCCGTACAGAGATGCAGGAGCTTGCCGCCAAGTATGGTGATGAGATTCTGCAGGACGGCGTGGCTATGTTCCAGAAAACCATCAAAGATCTGGTAACTCTGCTGATTGAACGCGGCGTACTGTCTGAGGAATACGTAGCCTCGTTCGGTGACTGGTCGTTCTACTGTCCGTTAATCACCAAGGCAGGCTACAATGAGTCAGCTCCTAATGACGCTGCGGTTATGTTCCCGTCTAAACTTGACTATGCTCGAGAGGGATCTGAGCACCCTGCCGTTGACGCCTATACAGCCTTATCTTTCATCATCCATAAGAGCGGTAATGCTTTAGGATCTACAGCACTTGGACGTGAGGTTGTGGCAAGCTATGAGATCCTGCGCAACCGCTACTCACAGGGAGCTTATAACGCAAGCAATGAGCGCCAGTACAATCAGACCATCAACGGTGTTACAAACAGACGTGAACGGTTAGGCAATCTGGAAATTAACTATTACAATGGTCTGGCAGTCGTACCTACTGCTGACCTGATGCAGTACTATGAGACGGCTATAAAAGATCCTAAGGCACGCAGACGGGAGATAAACCGTAAACGTGACCTGGTTGTACGTGTGCTCCGTCCTGAACAGAAGAGGATTGCTCCTGAGGCGTACGTAGATGAGGGACAGATGAACAGATCTGTTTCTTATTCGGTTATCTTCGATGACAGCACTCCTGAGATGCAGCGTGTAAAAGAAGCTTTCAGGAGACCGTTCTTTATAGATACAGACGCAAAAGAGAAATGGGGCGCAGAAGCTATATATGCCGTGCGCCGTGTAACCTCAGAATATGCGCAGCTGAATACAACCTGGAAACCACTCTTCCCTGTGTTCAACAGCGAGCGTGACTTCATAGAAAAGCTGAACTATGTGTTTACACGCAATTACCGTGACGACCAGGGCGCACGTGTGAACGGTGCCGTAGTGGCCAAACGCTACGCTGCCAATCTGCGCTACACACCTCAGATTGTACAGGCTGCCATAACCAATCAGCCTGAGACAATTGAGGGTAAGGTTGGTGAGTACCTGGTTGAGTTCCAGCGTCAGGGCATTATGCAGGTCAGCAGTCTGCAGACAGCTCTGGAGAAATCAGGACGTGTAACCTCAGCTTTTGTCGAGGGCAAACTCCAGAAGTTAGTTCCGGATCGTACTAAGCGTGAGCAGATAATAAGAGCACTAAGAACCGGAAAATACCCATTCAGTAAATGGGCTGAGATACTGTACTCTATTCCTACATTCTGCGTGTACAAGGCTTTCCGTGACAGCGGACTGAACCCTAACGCTGCGCATTTCCATACCATTGAGCTGATGAATCTGGAGATGAAAGGTCATCTTACCGGCAAGCTGATGCCGTTATTCCCGTTCATTCCGTCTATCACACAGACAGCTACTAATCTGGTAAGTTCCTATGGTTTTGACGTAGGCTCTTTTGGTTCTGTCAAAGAGGCTGACAAATACAGCAGAACTATCAGAGCATGGGGTATGCATTTTGGTATAACAGCATTAGCAAGCGCACTCATTCCAATCGTTGCTGTTATGTTAGGAGACGGTGACCAGGATAAAGGCTACAAAATCATGGATCAATGGTCTATCCAGTCGATAAACTTCTTCCCGATTCCGTTGGGCAGTCAGGATTACTACAAACAGCAGTTAGGTTTTGGTCCTGCCGTATTCAGTAATCAGGCAGCGTTTATAGTGAACCGTGTACTGCGTGGACAAATGACCCTGGGTGAAGCAGCGTCTGCTTTAATCGGCAGTTTCATTCATAACGTTTCACCAGTTGCAGGACCGCAATGGGATATTGATTCCTGGGAAACTTTCTTCCAGAAAGTAATAGCAACGGCACTCCCAAGTGTGGTCGCACCAGTGGGCTATTTGTTTGGCTTTAACAAGAACTATTTCGGCAATACCATAAACCACCCTGAGTATATGTCTTATGGACAGCGTAAGTCTGATGTGGACGTACTGACAACTGAACAGACATTCAAAGATCTGGCTAAGTCTATATATGACGCAACTGGAGGAAAATTTGACCTGACCCCTGAGTCTATCAAAGAGTTTATGAAGTCCTATGCTACCGGAGTCTTTGCAGGTATATTTAACTATGTCACGGAAGATCCACTAGCTAAGGATCCAGCCTACAAATCTACGGCTGAGATACTTGGTCCTATGTGGACATCTTTCGGTCTCACAATGGGATACGGTACAGTCGGTAACGTTGACCGTCAGCTATACTATAAGTATCAGGAGTTCTACGAGGAACAGATTGAACGAGCAGGACTTGGTGACGCTATCAAAGTGACAAAAACAGGCGCAGCCAATGCCACTGAGAGCCGCAGGAAAGTTTTGACTGAGGCTGGGTTCAACCAAATGTTTGTTGATGATGTTGCAAACTTAACGGATCTGAAAAAGGAACTTGAGAACGTAACTAAAAAAGCCAAGAAAGATTTGGATAATGCATGGGCTAAGGGAGAGCCAGAAGCAGAGTTTGCTAGAATTATGAACGTTATGCGTTCCACGCAGAACATACTCATAAGCAATAAGATGAAAGAAATAAACCTCTATAAAGGGAAAATCACCAGAGTTGCTATGATGGAAAGTGTAGACGAGACTATAGCTTCTGGTAAACCACAGCTCATCAGAAACGAGGCAGGAGGCAGATAATGGCGATAGTTAGAATCTGTCAGGGACAGCCGGAACTGGCAGTCCGTCTGACAACAGCAGGCTGCAATGGGGCACAGCTTGTAGACTGGCAGCAGGTCCGGCTGCTGATTGTCCCGCCGCCTAGGACAACGTGCGAACTGCCGCTGTCACCGCAGGTGTTCAAAGGCTGCTGGCCTGCGCATGACATAGAGAAATGGAACAACAGTTTTATCCTGCCTGAGAACCAGCCGCTGCTCATTTATCCTGCGTTCGGTACAAACGAGGACGGTGAAATTGTGTTTGTGCTTGATGAACAGCTCTGGAAAAGACGCGGACGTTACATAGGCGTGATTGAATTTACTAACGGTGAGAAAATCACCGAACTGGATTTGGACATCTGTACCCAGCAGTTTGTTGCTGATAGAGTAAGTCTGAACTCACTACCATGTGGAGGCTAGTATGATTTTAAAAGCAATGAGTTTCAACCTGAACGCCAAACTGGAGGCTGACAGTATTTATCTTCCGCTGACTGTGGCTGACATGGCAGCTCTGACTGCAGCTGTCCCAGAGGGCGAGCAGATTTATCTGACCCTCGCATGGGACATGGCCAAAGAGTATGTGCTGGCAACCAATACCGCAGGTACTATCATCCTCACACGCGGCATAGACAGCGATGCCAGAGCTTTCCCTAAAGGCTCCTGTCTCTATTTTGAGAACAGTATACCGGTAACCAAGTGGCTTATCTGTAACTATGAGTGCTGTACCGGCGAGTGTCCTGTGACCCCTGTAACCTCTGCAGGCAAAGTACTGCCGGCCGGGAAAGTTGGTGATGCCTGGAGCGGATCATTTGTGTTCAGCGGAGACTTACCTATGGTATTCGGTGTAACTGGGATGCCGTCATGGATGACAGCTTCCTACCAAGGTAACTATGTGAGCTTGTCAGGAACCCCTACAGCCTCAGGAACATTTACAATTTCTGTAGCTGCGTCCAATAATCGCGGCGACAGCATAGCTGTAGATTCCGGAACCTTGACAATTACTGCGTCGTAGGATATATTATCTATCAGCGAGTTTTGTTGTAAACGTATGGCACACAATCGTCAGTGTGCCATTTTTTTGCCCGCTGAATTCGTCTATTCCTCAGTCCTATCAGCTTTGAACTTGCTGTAGCTGACAGATAGGAAATCACACAGCAGCCATACAGGTGTGAGAATTATAACAAGAAATACCACAACAGCCGCTACCAGTCCAAGTGAAGCCCACAGGAACGCATAGCCAATAGCGCACAGACCGTCCAGCAGATAACTAAGGGCTGTCAGCATTGCCTGTACACACTGGGTAAAGAACTCCCTGTGCTTAGTACGGTCGGTAATTTCTTTTACAAATATTTTCATATAGGACAGCTCATTTAATTCTTTATGGGTTATGAAATTCTTAAGCATTGTCTTCCCTCTGGTATTTTAAAATCTCTTCCTCTATCAGCTCTAACATCTTATGGATACGATCTTCCGTAGGTGCATCTGGTTTATCTATATATGCCAGCACAAACTTATTGGAGGAAAAGTATGAGAGATAGCGCGCATTAGGAGCTGAGATATCCACAATGTAATCTTCCATAACCAGATAATGTAAGAAACGTTCCAGATAGAAACGCGCTTTCTGCAGATCTAAGACAGGATTGCTCTTGTCCTGATAACGGAACAGATACTTAAAAGCGTTACCTAATAGGAATCCACAAGTCTCACACAATTCTATAGGCTCAATTACTTTGGTAATATTGTGCTTGGTGTAATGAGCTGGTGCATTAACTAAATCTTCCATTATATAAGTCCTTTCTGTTTTGCAAGTGCTAAAAGTTTGTCCATGTCTTTGATGTTTTCAACGGTTGCAGCCCGCATATAAGCAATACCGCATGGGAGTTTTACCGCAGGCTGTTTCTGGTACGTAATGTGTACTCCTTCTTCTACGTGCAGCGGTTCTAGCAACAGGACTTTTACAGTCTTATCGGTAGCGGCTACAACCACACCATACCAGGGTCTCCTGCGACCTACGGATTTAACAAGCATTATATTTGCGTCCATACTTACTCCTTTTGTTAGTCTTTACTTAAGATTAATCATTAACCAAGACCTATCATTCCAATGTTCTAAATCTATGTAATCAACTTTACGATTTAAAAGATTTTTATGACCAGTTAATACAGAACTTACATATGTACAGTATACAAGTGCATTTTCATTTCCATTTTCATAAATAGAAATTTCAAAATCCTCGTCTGTAATAAATGAGTCTAAAAAATCTCTAAGTGATATTTCTATTTTCATTCTTAAACCTTTGTCATGATTTAAACATTAAATTTAAATATTTAACCTTTTTAAATCTATACTTCTGTTTCACATGTGGATACATTTCATGATCTACCTCGCACATAAACCTATCTAAAGGGCTGATACTTGGTTCAATTGGATAAACGTCCATTGCGTAATATACAACCATTCTTTGTCCTGTCTCAGAATGATGTCCTACACATACAATCTTGTAATATCCACCATTGAAATGCTGATAAATCTCACCTCGTTTTGGTTCAGGTCTTTTTCGTTTCATAGTTTTATTTAAAATCCATTTCTCGTAAAAGTTCCCTTGCACTCTGGTTCAGTCGATTAATGCCGTATAACTTAATATAATGTTTTCGTACTTTAATATGCCGCCATATCCAGACAGGATAAAGAATTAACCCATGAGTGACACGGCAGAATGGGATTAGAACCAAGCAAAAAGCTGTTCGTAGAAAGTTAATACATAGTTCCTTATACTCGTCAAAAGTCCAATATCTTTGCATTTGCTCGTATGTGTATACACAATAATCCAGATGCGATGCGGTGGCTACTGAGACAGACGAATGGGCTTTGGTTTGTCTTAAGAGTTTAGTTTGGATTAGTTTCATTTTCATTATCCTTCACTATCACCCACTGCCAGATGTCATAATGACCTTGGAGTTCATAGTGATAGCCGTTAGGCACATCTTTTTCTACGAACCCTCCTACGTTATTTGGAATAATTTCTTTATGTGTGTCATTGCTTGATAACTCTGTTTCCATTTAGTTATTTCCTACTAAGATACGAACAAGAACCATTACAAATAAATAACCAACAGTTAATCCTATACCCATCAGAGCAAAGAAAAGAACAATATCACATGCTGCTCCAATATCTTTTAAGAATTTAATGAGCCACGTTTTCATTTCTTATTTGCCTTTAAAAAACTAGAAAGAGGCTGTATAAAAAGCGTAATCAACAAAATCAGAATACCAATTGATACAACAAAAATGGAACCGAAGAACACGACAAACGTTATAATATCGCCCAAGCCACCACACGGGAAACCCGTTATAGTTTCATATAATCTAGCTAACATTTTTCTGCTCCTTTAGTTTGTTTATTTTGTTGTAAATTCTTTCTAGGAATTCTAGATGTATCCTTAAAGTGATTGCGTTTGGATACTCTTCTAAAGTATTTTTTACATCAATAATTAAACCATGAAGCAATATAAGTAAGAATCTTGCCTCCTCTTTAGAAAATTCTAGTTTCATTCGGACTGCCTCTGCTCACTCTTACTGATTATCTCGTCAAGTTTTACATTAATTGCTTTCATTACTTTCTGTCCTGTTTCAGACACCGAAAGTTCCTGTGTGGCTGTAGCGCCGACCATTAGATAAACAGTGTTGCCGGACGGGATTACACATAAAATTAGCGTCTCTATAATTGCAGATATTAGAATCAGTTTTAGTTTGGTACGTGCTACCTTAATAAGACCAGTTGTAAATTCTTCATCGTCATTATCAACTGCGGCTGCGAACATAAAGAAACCAATTATTACTAGAATGCCTGTTATTGCAACACAAATAAAGCCTATAATCTTAATTGAGTTACAGAGATCTGCCAGATATAAATATAAAGCGATATTCATTTTTACTTATCCTCTTTCATTGGTTCTTTCTGTCCGAACATTTCAGTTTTAACTCTTACTTTTCTTTCATCTGTCGGGTCTGAATCGGCCCATACATAAATGGCGACCGCAATATCTACTAGGAGTTTTATATCAGCGGCCAGTTTTTCTTTATTTTTCTCTAACTCTGTAATAGTCATTTTTCTACCCCACAACTGTTATCGTTGTAACAAAAGCTACAAACATATGTCTATCAGAATCATATACACACCGAATTTCTTCAATGGAATCAGAAAACTTATTAAGTTCTTTATCTATTAAAGTAGCTAACTTTTCGGGTGACCGTGCTTCCAAAGCTACCGTATGCCATTTCTGGTCTGGATTATTATTGATGACACCCATGTGTAATTTTTCCTGTATATGAAAATTTAATTTCTACAAAATGAAACTCGTGAACAATGTCATTAACTCGGAAATCTTCTAGTTCGGGATGATGCTCTAACCAGTAAACACACTGTTCTTCGGCATCTTCTCCTTCGAAACTAATTGAAGAGTAGATTGTTTTAATAGGCATTTCTCGACCCCTACGCAACTACGATAACGTCTTTGCAGATTTCTGCAGCATCATCATCGCCTTCTGTATATCCTATTGGGCATTGAGCTATAAAGTCTGGCTTCTCTGTTATGTCAAAATAATACGTATAGATATTACCTGAAAGTGACATCTCACCTTGTGAATACACAACATCAACATTCCCGTATTCTTTTCTAAGCTTTTGCAACTCACGAATCAGTTTATCTACTTTCATTCTTCTACTTCCACTCCAAACGGATACCATTCACCACTGTCTGGGTCCTGCCATTCATAATTCTGGAATAATTCTTCCATATCAGATACACGGCAGCCTAAACCAATATGTGTGCTTTTTAAATCAAGCTCGGTTATCAATACCTGGACTGTATGAGTGCTACCTTTAGAACGAATGTTAAACACTAAGCCTGCGCAGCCTGTGACTTTTATATGCCGACAAAGTTCTTCGCAATTCTTAAACGGTCGCCATTTCTTTTCGCCGTTTTTTACGTCTGTAACCTTACAGGCAGGAATGAAAAGACCGTACGAATATCCATCATCACGACAAAAAGTTTCGTTTACAGCATTATCCAGATAAATCTGCGTTAATTTTCCGTAGTTCCACTCTTCTGCATTTTCGATACAATAGTCAGAAAAGTAACCAGCCTGGCCTATGTACTGTTTAGCCTCGCTAGCGTTACTCCAGGAAAAAACGTCTTCCTTATTGAAAGTTTTCATCTCTACTCCTGAATATAAATACGAATTTCTACAAAATCTTTATGCTGATCTAACAGAATATGTTTTACTTCCCATGTATCATATTTGTTTGATTTATCTAAAGGACATAGATACAGTTCTTCTTTGGAATACGCATACACGTCACAGACAAAATCTTCCACAGGTTGTATAGGTCCATACTCGTTCTGCATTTGAAGATATAACCTGTTACTTACCGATAACCTGTGCGATAGTATGAATTCTTTTATAGCTGCTAAGGTGATCTGCATATTTACACTTCCAGAACATCGTCATCATCCTTATGCTGGATAACACTGTAATCAAGCCTATCACCCATATAGTGATAGTCTTCTGTAAGTACTGTCATAGCAGCCTCACATGTATTACTAATAAGAGTATCTAAATTATCATCTACGCCGAATATATTAGGCAGCGCAGGTATCACAGCAGCGTAAAATTTTCCTTCCGGATACACATGGATAATAATTTTAAGCGGCAGTCCGATAAGAGCTGCCAATTTCCACCCGAAAGATCCTACGATAAGTCCCATTTAATTTCCCTTACAGTATATTAACTATCACATGCGTTGCTATGAAATACAGGACATACACCAGCATGGCAGTAAGCCACAGCAGGACTGAGCCAAAGTGTTTCGCTCTCATACCGCCCCCACCATTGTCCACAGTTCTTTACGGTTCTCAAATCTCTGGCCGGGATGCAGATCGATAAGACAGTCTCTATAGTGACAGCCCTTACGGCAGGCGCAGGTAGTACCGCGCAGGAAGTCAAAACGTCCTGCATCGTCCTGAGTGATTATGATATATCCAAGCTCAGTGTCACAGTTATCAGACTGGTCTTTAGGATCGTCTATGTAAATATCTACAATAGTTATCATACGTTCTCCTTTGCAATTCTCTGACAGAAAGCCATCACAGCCTTAGAGTCGTAGTAGTGGCGGTTGTAATGCTGTCTGTCTATGGTGGGTTCCGGCATACCCAGACGGCGTAAAGCAGGTATTGCTCCAATCCTCTTGTACAGATACATAGCCTGTAACAGTGCAGTAGGTGTTACACGCTCATACTGTCTGCAGGTTTCAATAATAAGCTGCAGATGTTTAACAATATGTTTGACGGCTTGTTCGTCTGTCACAGGTTTATATGCTGACTCAACACTACGCCGATGGGTTTGCTGCAGTTCTTTTATATGCTGTTCAAACCAGTCTTCTATTCTAAGACGCATACCTACTCCTGAACGGGTGTATCATTACGGTACTCAATTACAGCTATGCAGGTCCAGGTGCCAGAGTATGTTTCAATTAGCTGCTGGATAGTTACACCTATCACAGTAAAGCCTGGGTATCTGCTGTGTGCTTCATCTATCCAGCCATTGATAGTTTCAGTCGCGGTTGACAGACCGCCGTATGCCTTTAGAAGTTTTACATAGAGCATATAACATCTCCTTATTCGTTTATTGTGATTCTTTTATAATAAGTATAACAATAAAATCTTGTGATGCGACAGCATTTTTTCTAAGCTGTTAACAGTCTCACAGTTTTCCGTGTTTACTTCTCATATAACAGCGGCGGCAGAAAGCAGTCTTAGTTTTCTTCTCACGCATACTCATCTCCCAGACTGTTTTCTTAAGTCCGCACTTAGCGCAATGGAAATAGAATATAAACTGACTGAACAGATTTTTTATATTCCCATCGCTGTCCACCACTGTCCGGTAATCACTGACAAAATCATCACAAACCATCCCGTTCCATGTCTCTCCTGGCAGGGGTATCCAGTCTGTATTACTGTTGGCTTTGTCAAGATGCTTAGTGAACTTGCAATAAACTGCAATACTCTTACGGTTCAGTGGTAATTTGTGCATTTTGACAAACGTAAGAAAACTTATAGCCATTTTATACTCCGATAAAGATTTCTTATACCACCGTAAAGTCTGTACCTACCTCAGCTTCACAGCCTACAGGGAACCCCTCCAACCATTCCGGCACTGAGGACATTACCCTTTCCATAGTAGCTTTAGTCTCTTCTACCTGACTGTCAGGAACTACCGTACAGAAAGAGTCGTGAATATTAGCCTTGATAGAGATACCTGCGTCTGCCATACGGCAGGCCTGCCATGCCAGCATATGGAAAGCCAGTGACTGCGTAATATTCTCCACACACTTAGGACCTGTGATGCGGTTGTCCAGCAACTTTCCGTGTTCCCAGCGTTTGTAGAGCTTGGACACACCGCCGAAATTGTCCTCGCCTATGTGCAGATTCGGATACCAGATCTTGAACCCGTTAGGCAGGAGAATGTAGGCGGCTCTCTCACTGGTAAGCGGTATGCAGTCCCACCCTGCGGTGAACATGTCCGCATGACCGAAAGTAAAGTGTGCTCCCATGGCTGTGTCTTTGCACAGATGGTCGAGAATGTTGTCACACAGTTTCCAGAACTGGACGATTTTGAAATTGACCTTACGGTAAATTGTATGTGCCTGTTTTGACAAAGCGTTATGTTCTTCGATATCATCAGACAGGTGCACGTTACTGCGCAGTAAATATTGAGCGAATAACTTTGCACCAATTCCGTAACCTGCTGATAATACACAAGTTTTTCCTACATTTCGATATACCTTATAGGTAGAGTGATTCGGATCGTCATTGTGTTTGGCACCGTCATGGATAGTCTGCGCGTCTATACTAAAAATCTTAGCCGCCATCTCAGCGTATGGATCACGACCAGTACGGAACTGTTCTATCAGATCTTCCTGTTCAGCTTCCCATGCAAGCATACGAGCTTCTATCTGAGAGGAGTCACAGGCAACAACCTTGCAGCCCTCTGGTACTTTCAGCGCCTGTCTGATAATCAGCTTGCTTGGATCACGCTTGCTCAGGTTCTGGAAATTGAGCTTGTCGCTGCCCTCATTAGAGCCAGCTGCATAACGTCCCGTGTGTGCCTTGTAAGTTGCCAGCATAATCGGTACAGCTTTAGCCCCTTTGCGTACCAGTGACTCCGCACGGGACTTCTGGATTGAGCTGTTCAGGTTCAGTCTGGTCTGCACCAGCAGCGCAATGTCAGGGTTTGGATCGTCTGCCATGGCTACGAAATCCAAGTCATTCTTGGCAGTAGCCGGTATCTCGCACTGTTTCTTATCGCTCCATTTCATAGGACAGACACCGCCGACTTTCTCCATAAGGGTTGGGAAAATCTTAGGAGAGCGGATAGCTTTCAGCAGTTCCTCTGTGGTGTCGTAGTGCAGTACGTGTGCAAGATTTACTCGTGCCTGTTCCTGCTCGGCATCGAGCCTTGCCAGGTAATCCTGCAGCATAGGAATATCTGGAATAAACGCAGGCTCAGTCGCCATCTTGGCTGTAAGGCTTATGAGCTTTAGCGCATCAGGCTGCATGTAAGGCAGCATACTGTAGAAGTTGGCAGCGCACTGGCTCACATCGTCCTTGCAGTAGTCTGTGAAATATGCCCATTCAGTATCTGTAAAATCCTGACGGTGCTTACCATCGGACACTACGGTACCAGGTTTCTTGATGCCGTGTCCTAAGGTAGCAGTTAATTCTTTATGGGTACAGCGGATGACACGGGACAGACCTACCCAGTTCATCATGGGTATAGTGTCCAGTATCATCCATGGTCTGATACCATAATGCTCTGACAGAATGAGTGCGTCAAAGCCAGCCATATTATGACCGACTACAATCGTACCGGGTTCGTCCAGTTTAAGAGCTTTCAGAAACCTTACATCAAGACCATTCTCAGCAGGACAGACCACAGTCTGGTTGTGATCTATCTGTGCACCGACACACAGAACCTCGAAACGGGGATCGCGTATATACTCTATCGGCCCCATCTTAGATAATGTATAAGTCTTTGAATCAAAAAAAGATTCAAAGTCCAGCACGATTACACGCATTGTTAGACTCCTTAGAATTTTATAGTCAGTGTATCGTCTGATGCAGCTTCCATACTGTTTCTATAGTTGCGTGCATCTTTAGCATCATAGGTAATTATCAAATCATTTGAATACCCCTGCTCAAGCATATAATTTCTCCAGACAGTCTTTTCTGAGTCATCAAGAGACTCGTAAAATTCTGCAACAGCTCTAAGCTCTCTTGGGATACAGAAATTACGGAATGTAATCTCATGTGGTTCTAGTTGTACGGCGTCAGAGTTGAAACACGCGAAGTTAAAAGTACACTCTACTTCAAGCCAGTCACACAAAAACTTGGCGTATTCCTTAATGAGTGCACGTATCTTGCGTTTCGCAAATTCCTTGTTTATCTGGTTGGATGCAATCTCATGCTCCAGTTTCCTGGCTTCCGCCAGAGCTTTGCTGTCTACGATTTGTTTAATCTTAGATTCAATGTCCATATCTCTACTCCTTTTCTACTTCCTCAGTACCTGCTATGCGCTCCAAATTTTCTATACGTTTCTCGAGGGTACGTATTATTTCTATGAGCGCAGTACTTACCGCGTATAAATCTTCGTCCATACAATAGTAGGCGTTTTCACCTACTTTATGACCGGCACGAGCCTTTTGTACGTTCTGTTCGAACTCATCTAAAATGTTCATATCTCTACTCCTAGATCCAAAGTAATTCAGGGTTACCTTTAAAACCTTTCTGCCATATAAACCATGCAAAAGCTACTGCACTATGCGTGGTCTGTGCATTTACATCACCATTCTTACAGCATTTAATTCTGGCTGAGAACACGAGCACATACCGCATAGGATTGGAGGAGAAGAATACTTTGCGCTGTTTTCCCTCAAGGAACTGCAGCCTTAACAGCGCACAACAGTACTCCCCCTCCTTTAACATTCCAAGTGCATGGTCAATATGCTCAAGTGCGTCACTGTACGGAGGATTCATCACAATAGCTACAGGTTCTTCTGTCGGTCTCCTGACTGTCATCCAGTCTGCTACTATGGTGTCGTGCCATCCTCGGTCTACAATGTCGTAGCTGTGTACAGTCCACTGCAGTATCTCGAAAATTTTAGCTATATGTCCTGCGCCTACACTTGGTTCTATGATATGCAGCGGCAGTCTGATATTCAGTTCCATAAGCTTTTTGATAAGTGCATACACAGCTACAGGATCCGTAGTATAGAAATCATGCTCGGCTCTATTGTCCTTAGGACCTAATTGTATAGTCTTACAGGTACGCATCTCTACTCCTCAACGTCGTCATAAATCTGAGAACCAAACTCACATACCAGCTGCACTACATCACAGGCGATCATTGTCAGTTCATAGAACACATAGTCTTCATTCAGTCTGTGCTGTTTTGCAAGTCTCTCAGCATGACCCCGTAACTGTGTCTCGAGTTCTTCAAAGAACCTGTCATAAACCAGATCACGCTTAGACTTTTTCTTATTCTTACTCATAGATTAAAACGGTATATCGTCATACTGTGGACATTTGCCCTCTTTCTTCACATCGCACCACTGACAGAACCTGTGCTTGGTAGCAGGGAATGAGTTATGGTCAAGTGCGATCTGTGCACCACGTAAAGATACAACCAGTTCAGAGCACGGTCCCTGCGCTACCGAGATAGCGTCCACCTTGTTTATGTCCACCCCTGTGATGTCAATCTTTTCAGTAGACAGACCGCCATTATCGAGATAGTCAAAGTTCAGTACGTACTTGTTCTTACCGGTAACCGGCTGCAGGCAGACGGCATTGAACTGCAGCTGCAGCTGGTCAATGTCATACTTCTTCCCAGACTTATGATCGAACACAATCACAGTGTCCGAGTCCTTATGCTCAAGCCATACGTCAATACGGCAGCGCATCAGATTGTGTGGTGGTTTATCCCAGAAGTCAAGCTTATGCCCCTGTCCGTCAGTGGCTACGCTGTCCTCTACGTGGATCTCCCATCCTCTGTCAACAAGACCATGGATCACGCAGTAAAACTTATACGCATTGGCACGGGATTTGTCATCGTCCCAGGTCACGCTGTCCCAGCCATGCAGCAGTGCTGTCTCCATCATAGAGTGCAGATGCTCACCGCGCTTGGCAGCCTCTCCCTGCACATAGGCTACCTCTTTGGTAAGGTTTACCATCTTGAACTTGAACGGACACTGTACAAAGGTCTTCAAATTACTTGGTGTGAATACGACATCTCTAGCCATGCTTACTCCTTAAATCTTATATGAATATTTATACTCAAATCTGCGTGCCATAAGGGATACAGTCTCATACGGCATTGTGCCCCGCCCGTAATTTGCCCGCATCTCTACAGAGATATGACAGTCAAAGAACTCCTGCGGCGCATCTCTGTACCACTGATAGTCTTTCCAGGTCATACACCATGGATGCGAGTACTCACCCCGATGCTTAAGCTCTTGCATAAATGCCTGCATATTGCTGCTGTCTACGACGTAGGTCGCCATGCCTGCGCCCCTTGCTTTGTCCATCTCCATTATCTGCAGTGGTGTAGGCATGGTAGAGAGCGCTGTCTTGTGGTTCCTGTCCCATCTGATAGCGGCTTTGAACTCTATAAAAGACGGCTGACCGCAGAAGATGAAATAGTCATCAGGTATACCGCGTCTGCCTATCCCCTGCTGATTGATAGGGAATGTGTAGGCGCCGATGTCTTTTAAGAACTTACGCACGGTGGCCTTAACCTTACCCTCAGGTGTCATTCCTGTACCTCCTGCTCACAGTCTTTCCGGTAGCTGTCTAAAGTCCTGTAAAGCTCATAGGTCTCTGGACTCCTTGGCAGCACTATCTGGTACTGTTTGAGATCTTTCACCCATAAAGCGACCACGTTCATAGAACGGATAAAACTTTTAGTCTCCTGGGTTCTTGCCTTAAGAGATATCTCAGGGAAAATCCCGCGCAGTAAGCCACGTCCTACAGACAGCTGCTGTCCTGCTACCGGCAGCTCTTTGCAATCCACCCAGAAAGGTATCAGATACAGCTCCAGCCTGTCCTCGTAGCTGACCTTGCGCATCTGCATACGCATACCGTATGGTCTCGGCACCCTCAGTATGCCGGTGCTCATAAGATTAAGAACTAATTGCGTCTCCATAATTACGCTCCACTCTAAAACAATAAACTGTCTGTGCACCGTTCGGTAATGCCGGTACGTCCTTACCCAATGCAAACCGCTTGGTGCTGATGCCGTAACGTGCGTAGCCATGCACCTGCAGTTCCTGCAGCATCGTATCAAGCGAGATGCCTTTCTGTTTGCACCATGAGCTTAAGGCGCGTGATGAGATGTAAACTGTCTCAGTATCCAGCTCTCGCCTGATATGCATCTGTCTGGTCGGCAGCTGAACCACATACGGATCGTCACTGACACTGTCAAACGTACCGTACTGAACAGACGGAACCTGGTCGGTCTTAAGCGCCTTGGCTTTACGTAGCGTCTCAAAGGTCTTTCTGGTATGTGCATGAACAATCAGCGTATCCGCAAGGCTGTCGTTCAGATAGTCCATCAGCAGGTTACTGCCGGTAGGCTTGTTCACTTTCACCTTGGCTCTAAGCTCTGGCAGCAGAGTCTGTGTGCAGTAGCGCTCCAGCTCGTCAAAGTCATAGGTAAGCAGCCCAAGAGCCTTGGCAATTTTGCCCGCTACCAGCGGGATAGCTATACCATACAGCCAGAAGCGCTCGTCTGACGTCTCGGCGTACTTGGTTGCAAACTTGTCAGCACACTGCTCTACCACATGCGGGATCTCCGGATGCTCCATCAAAAAGGACATGAACTTTGCACCCGCCAGCCCGTAGTTGTCACGGGCAGCCGACATGGCAGCCGTAATTGTCAGTGCCATGGGTGTGTTGGTATAGTCCTTGAAGTCACACACAGACTCAATTAAGCGCATACAGGTTGCGGAGGACTGCGCTTTGTAACTGCGCAGGCTCTCGTACATAGACTGATTGGCAGTAAACACGGTGATAGTATCCCAGTGTCCTGACTGCGCAAGCCCTGTACCAGATGCAGTAGAACGAGCTTTCTCTCTGCCGTTCACGATATCGTATAATAAGGAGGCAGTCTCCTCATCGTTGATACCGGTCAGCTCATCAATCAGTATCGGCAGATTGCGGTAGACTGCGTACTGCTGAAAGCGGGCAGCGTGTGTGTCCGTCCTGCCCATCAGCATCTGCTGCGGATCGCCCCAGACAGAAGCGATGGCTTTCAGCACAGAGGACTTGCCCTTACCGCCGTTGATGTCCCAGAAGTTATAGGCTACGTTCGTGGCAGTACCGCGTCCAAACCGCATCAGCGGTGCACCGAACGCAGTGCACATCAGAAGCTGTGCGAATTTCTGGTCAAGTGTCTTGTATAACTCAGGCACCTGCAACCAGGACTGGAGACTGCCTTTAGTACCAAGCTTGGTTGCAACGCTTGCCGAACGCTCATCAAGTCTTACCTGCGAGGTGCCTTTGGCTGTGTACATCTGCTGACCTACTATGAAGCCAGGATAGGTCACGCCGGTGGCTCTGTCAGTACAGTCCACCCAGCCGAAATGGTTGCGCACTACAACCTCAGGCAGTTTATTCTGTATAGCTGCAATATATGTGTTCATAAACGTATAAAAATCTTTCCTGTTCTTAGGAGCAGGGAGCAGACCACACTGGGCTGTCCACAGCTCTATCTTCTGCGTACCTAAGGCGTCCTCAATAGCGAACGGTATATCAACAGGAGCACACTCCGGTACAACCTTACGCATTATGTAGGTTCTTTTGGGTACACTCCCCTGTGTATAGTCAATACACAGCGTATGGATATACACCTCCGCACTGGAGATTTTTACAGGTATCTTATTCCCGTTCTCGTCCACTACTATCTTATAAATCCCTTTGTGCGGAATCACTTTGAACTGCTCGTCAGAGTACGGTATATACTGCGCAGTCTCCGTGGCGTTGCCCAGTGCAATCTCACCACGGGTGAAGTCGGCTGTCTCAATATTAGCCTTGGGCATCTCAACTGCTTTGGGTGCAGCAATGTCGTTCAGTGCCCATGGTGTTTTTATCTTCCCTCTGTGAGGACAGCCCTCGCAGCGTTCAGGACAGTAACTCTCAAAGGTCTCACATAGTCCAGGAGGATTCTGGGCTTGGGTTGACAGCAGGTTATCTATCAGGCTCTGACATCTGTCATGGTCATACTGGCTCCTGTCTAACTTAGAGAGCGCATGTACCATCGCAGCTCCGCCTGTAGTATGGAGCACTGTCCGAGCCGCCAGCATCCAGGTCGGGTACTGCGCATAACCCATCTCACGGATTTGCCGGCATTTGATAATCATCTGGTCAGGAGTACGTGGCAGAATCTCACCCTGCGGTCTGGTGAAACTGTCACCAAAACTCAACTGACTGACATCAACTCCGGCTACTGTCACAGGTTTAACCGGCGCAGCGGCCGTAGTCTCTTTTACAAGCAGCTTTATAAACTGCTCAGGAGTTACCGGAGTCTCCGGCAGATGCATCAGGCGTACAGGTTTGGGTCCATGCTTGTGATTCAAAGTTCCAGGAACACGCAGAATAGATGCTATGTCTGCGGTTCTGTGATGGTCTACTTTGAAGTCGTGAGCTACGCATACCTTACGCAGCAGACGTGCCGCCTGTCGCCAAACCTCTACACTTATAGCACGGGACAGACGCCAGTACAGGTGATACCCGTTGCCGCTGTCTACAATAGCAGGTACCGGCAGTCCTGTCTCTTTTAAGAATCTCCCCAGCTGTGCGCTGGCTTCAACTTTGGTTCTGTAACCATCGCCTACGTCAACGTCCAGCCAGAAAGATTTTACTTTGTGAGCATTAGTACCAGAACGGTGGAACCTGCCATTCTCATCAAGTCCCTTGTAAGAGGCCAGTGCAAAGTACACATTGCAATTCTGTGCATGTTCAAGAGCGAAATTACATGCAGTGTCGATACTGGTGAACGGTACATTACGCACATAACCCTGATTAGGGACGAGCGTAATGCAGTACATACCCGTGTCAGGCAGTATGGCCTTTAGAAAATTTGTTGTATCCATGTGTACTTACCCAGTTGTCAAACAGCATCTTCAACTGTTTGACCTCTTGCTCCGTGTCTGAAAACTGCATTGGGTACTGTCCCGTGGCTAGCTCTGCACTCAGCATAGCACTCATTGCACGTATCTGCTGTAAGTGTATATGCTGAATACCAGGTGACTGGATAAGACGGTAATGCACCATGCTCTGCAGACCCAGCACCTGATACGCAGATTTATAGTGGAACCCCGAGATATCAAGCAGGTAGTAGAGCTTGTCAAAAGCCTCTACCTCCTTGTCTGTCAGTTTACGTAAAGTGTCCACCATAAACCCCCCTGCTACTTGGTAGTAGCGGCAGCCAGAATACTCATCAGAGCATCATCAGCCTGGATTTCCTGGGCTGCGGCTTCCGCTGCACTTAAAGCATTGGCAGGTGTCTGCTGTGCAGCAGGCTGTGGTGCTGCCTGTGTTGGCTGCGGAGCAGGCTGAACAGGTGCAGGAGCTGGCTGCGGAGCAGGCTGTGGAGCAACTGGAGGTACAGGAGCCTGTGGAGCAGATGCAGCCGGAGCAGACTGTGGCTGTGCATAGACAGGCTGTGCCTGATTATAGGCAGGCTGTGCCTGATTATAAGCAGGCTGCGGCTGCGGCTGTGCATAGGCAGGCTGTGTCTGCTGCTCAGTGCCGTCAATCAGAGAAACCTTTACTAAGTCTTTAACCTGCTGTGACTGGGCTAACTGTAATACCTGACCTAGTATTGGCTGTGGGAGAATTGCAGGCGCACGATCATTGCGGGCTGGGATAAAGCGTACACATGGAACGCTTGCACGGGTGTCGAAGATGACACGGGTGAAGATGAGGCAAGGTGGAATACCCTGCGCAGAGCACCAGCGGCGGAACCCTGTGTAAGAGTAAGCAACCATGTTATTGCTCAGAGTTAAGTCCTGTCCATATAAAGACATAGAACCTACATCAAACACGACTGGTGTCAAGTCCAGCTGCTGTGTCTGTGGATTGATAATTGCAATCACAGTACGGTGCTGTCTTACATAGTCATAATGTCCGTCAGCGTTCTTCTGCAGAACAGTGCGCGGCACAATAGCAGGTGCGTCCTGTCCGTACAGCCAGACAGCATCAGGCTTTACGTCCTCCTTGGTCGGATCGTATTTATTGCGGAACCAGGTGCAGTGGTCAGTTGCGGCGTCTGCCAAAATCACACAGTTCAGGTAGTCCGCAGACAGCAGTTCAGATGCTCCGCCTGACCTCAGAGAGAACCTGTTGCCTTTCAGAGAGATACGTGAAAAGCTCTCTCCAAAAGAATCGCCGAAGTTCCCTGCAAGCTCTGCAACCTGAGCGGCAAGCTCAGCAGGTACACCGTAGTTCTGTAAGGTAGTTAAATCATATGCCATTTTTATTTCCTCTTTGTTAAATTAAACTGCGAAACCAAGACAACCAATCGGCTGACCTTTATCATTACGTACCATATGAGTAGGTACCAGTAAGTCTAAAGAACGATACGGGAGAAGAGCGTTCTTTACTATACTGCTTACAATGTAATAGACACCGGTCTCTAAAGGTGTGTCAAAGACCGTTACAGTACCGTCTTTAGATACGACCTCAACCGTACCGAAGGTGACTGAGTACAGATTTACTCCATCCACATTGCCTGCGTCACTTTCAGTCTGTGTGCAGCGCATTATTGCGCCAGATGTCGGATAGGTCTTAGCAATCACAGGCTCGCCGTTTAGCTTGTAACTGCGGCTTGCCTTATCGAAGACAATATTAGATCCGTCCAGAACCACTATGTCATGTGGTGTCATATTAATTATCTTAGTCATAAGAATACCCTTTATTTTTTACGAATGGAAACGTCCACGATGTCAACCAGTCTAAGACCTAACTTAGCGGCCTCATCAATAGCAGCCTGTGAGTTCACGTCTATCTCTTCATCGTCCTTGAGACCAAGGCGGGAATGGATTAGATCAAGGACTGTGTTCTTAGCCACCGTCCTCTGGAGCAGAAGTCCGTCCTGGAGTGGACGACCCTCGGCACGGGCTTGAGTCATCAGCTCGTACATGCTGTCCTGCAGGGCGGCATGGTTGGCAATCTCTGCTCTAATGGTGTGTTTCTTGAAGACAGTGAACCCGCCCTCGGATAATGACTCAAGCCCATGGGCATTCAGGTCAGCCAGCATCTGACCTTTAAGCTCATCTTCCTTTTCTTTGAGAATTTGCGCCTGTTTTTCTAAAGATGCTCTTGCATCTCTTATCTTTTTGTATAAAATGATTGTATCTTTCAGCATGTTCTCTACTCCAATAAACTTTATATACTATTATTATAAGCCACAACATAGCATAATTGCAACATAAATTATAATTATGTCGCCTTGCTCACAGAATTAAATAAATCTGCCACCACCGCAGCCTGAGTCTGGCCATCAGCCAGAGCCTGGAACACCCGCCGCTCCTCAGGACAGGAATAAACCTGAGCGATAGTAATCTGTTTGGCTTTCTGTTTTACGGAACTCAGTCTCTCAATTGCCTGCCCAAACACAAAGTCGCCGCTTAATGGTGCACCGTTGAATATCATCATATCCGCAGCTGACAGCTCGACCCCAAACGCAGTCGTTCTGGGATGGGCAATGAGTACATCGACCTCGCCTTCCCCTTTGCGCTCATACTGAAACGCACGGAAAATCTCTGTACGGTTACGCTCAGAGGTAGAGCCGTCTACCACAGCGCACTTGATACCCATTGCCATGAGGCCACTATATAACTGCTGAATAGCACCCGTAAAAGCGCAGAAGATAACCGTCTTACCAGTCGCCTCATCAATTAAGTTCTTTATCTCCGCAAGTCTTGAGGTAATGTCCAGAGCTACGGTCTGACCAGAGTCGGAGTACACCGCCCCGCAGGCGCACTGCAGGAGCTTGCTTACCAGTACCGATTTCTGCTGTGCAGTCACCGTCTCGCCGTTGTCCGCTGCGGCGGTCATATCATCGCGCAGTCTGTCCATAAGTTTGCGCTGCTGTGCGGTACTCTCTACCTCACGGGCAACCCACACCACAGGAGGCAGATCGAAAAGGTCATCTTTCTTAAACAGAATAGCAGGACTCAGTGCCTCACGTATCAGCTCAGGTGCGCACTCACGGTTGCGCCACTGCCAGTCCTGCTGTCCCCACTTGTACATGGTCAGATCACGCCAGGCATACAGCGACTTGCACTTGACCGCCATCGGATTGATGAGCTTGCTCATTGCGAACGCCTTTAAAGGATCCGACCCAGGAGTACCAGTCAAGCCCCACACATAGCGCGGCTTAACGTCCTGGATAAAGGCTTTAATGGCTTTACTGCGCTGGCTCTGCGTGTTCGCATAGTGCGTACACTCATCTATCACCACTGCATCAGGATGGAACTCCCGCCACTCATCAGGGTGCAGCTTGACGCTCTCATAGTTTGCACATAGGATATCAGCGTGACCCTTGAAAGCCCGCAAACGTTGAGCTTTAGTGCCTATCACCGCATCAACCACATGGCGCGGCATGGTCTGATGGATCGCATCCACCCAGACAGGATGCACACAGGACAATGGAGACAGCACCATCACCCGGCTGATAGCCTGTGTCCTGAACAGATACTCAAGAGCCAGCATGGTACTGCCTGTCTTGCCTGTACGCATAGTGGACAGGTCAAATGCACGGGCGTGGGTAGCCTTGAACCAGGCGGCGCTAAGCTGATGTGCCATCGGTGGATACCTGCCCTCAATCTTTACATCTAACAGCATGTTCCGGAAGTTATCGGGAACAGCTGTAACAGGCTTAGGCTTCGGTCTGATATCTGCAATGGAGGTTATCTCGCGCGGAGTGCCTGTCACCTCAATAATAAGCGCCGCCAGCTTGGCGCTGCTGATTAACGTGAACTGCTCCCTGTGATTGAACAGACCAAAACCTAAGGTCTGCTCAGGTCGCATCAGAATGAGCCGCCCATTATCTACATGCTTAGGCAGTACGCACGTACTGGGAACACTGATTGCGAACTCTCCGCGCGGGAGCTTTAGTTTGTACTCACAGAAGTCCAGGGCTTCGGCAAGCACAAACTCTGCCTCCAGATACAGGAGGTAACGATTCTTGTATGTAAATATCTGCATCAGTAAAGATTCTCCAGTAAGCGCTGCCGATATGCCACATGTTTATTCTTCTTCCCTTTGCCCAAATACCATATGCCATAATGCATACTGGCAGACTCCACCTTAAACAGGTCGTAGCGGGTACGCCAGTTGTCATGGTAATACAGCCACAGGAGCCACTTGTAATGGCGGATCTGCTCACGCTGCTGCATAATCTCTTTCCAGTAATTAGGCAGCACGTTCCTGATAATCGGTGTACCTGGGTGCTGTCGGCAGCTGTCAAGCAGTATCCGATAGCTGCGGTACAGTTCATCATGCAGCTTAATCGCACGGTCAAGTCCTGCGTGGGCCTGCAGATACTGTTTGAATGTATAACGGTACCGATAAGGGTGCCGAAATTTAGAATAACGGGACATTTCTCTACTCCTTACAGCTGATTTAAGAACGCTGCTTCTGTAGCTGTGCTTTGAAAAAGTTGATTAGAAAACGGATACCTACAGAGATGCCGCCGTCAGGCTGCATACGCTTGCCAAGTTCGGTTAATAACAGGTGCTCTTCTGGCGTAATGTACACAGTATAATTCTTACCGCGGGTCGGATGCCTGCGGCGTGCGTCAGGGCGCTTCTTTGGTGTCGGTGTCGGTGTCGGTGTCGGTGTTGGCTGTGTAGCTTGGACAGGAGCCTGCGGCTGTGCATTGAGCGCATCAGCAAAATCAGCAAATGGTGGTAGTAAGGCCATAATTTATCCCTCGTGTTATGGTTTGATATACTCGCAACCTAGATTATATCAGCTTTCCTATAATATAGGTTGCGATTTAGTTAGCAAACTTCTAAGTTTTTGACCGCAAACATTTTCTTAAGCTGATTAACAGCTACAGTGTTCAGTTCATCAGCCTGCCTGACAACTACCACATTCTTATTTACAATTGTGCAGTTGTCCTCGTTCTCCTCAGTCTCATCCTTTGCGCTTACAAGATTAAACAGATCGTGCAGGAAATTGGTTTTAATACACAGTCCGTAACACTCAATCCCTAAGTCCTTAGCCTGTCTAAGTGCGGCCTTAGCCTGCGTTATGCTGTCTGGCACACCGTCCGTAATAATCAGAATGATGTTCCTGTTCTTAGGACTTATACGCATATGGCGCATAGCCGCCCACAGTGCCTGCGCAAGCGGCGTACTCCCTCTCGGTGACTGTGCAAATATCTTTCCTGTGCCTGCGGTCAGACGGTCACAAATGCTCACGGCCTCGTCCACTTCCGTCTGCATACCAGGAAAATAGTAACAGTCGCGGGTCACATTGCTTATGCCTGACAGCGCACGCACCATCATATAAGCGCACTTGTTTGCCAGTGTTAAGCGGGACTCCTCTCCTCCGTCTAAAGCCTGCATAGATCCTGAGGCATCAACTAAGATGCTAACGTGGGTATCGTGGTCAAGATCTAAATGTTTAGCTTTAAATATCCTGTCCTCACCACATGGAATTTTCACAGCTTTCTTTATGTTAAGGCGCTGCCCACTGGTACCTGCGTCCTGCATAGTAGTCACATAGGTCTGAATGTATCTATGTAACATACGGCTAAGGTTGTTTATTGCCGGAGTCTCTACTGACTCCGCACCTGGTACACAGCGTTTAATGTCCATGATGCCTAAGTCTTCACGCGACCCCTGTTCAGGCGCAGGTTTCATAAGTTCCTTACAGATAGAACCAACGTCAAACGGTGCAATGTCGCCGACTGAGCGCGTATCTAGCTCGGCATCCGTGGTGCTCCCGTCTGTATCTATGGCGGCGCAATCAGAATCCTCTTTTGCAGAGCCGTACTCATTCCAGTTTTCAACCAAATCTACCAGACGATTTGCAATTCCGATCACGTCCACGGTGCTGTTAACTGTCGGCATCTCCTGCAGGATTCGGCAGATATCTGCAGTAAGTTCACGTCCCAGAAGACTCCGTGCATGACGCAGGACTGCGGCAGCTATTCCGCGTGCGTGCTCATACTTCTGCATAAGCGTGATAGAGTAGTCCATCACCACGCAGAGGAAAAGAGTTTTCTTCTTTCTTAGCAGTGACAGATCATGGATATGTTCTGTCAGATGAAACCGATTAAGCCTGCAAAGATTTTCGTAGACTCCCACATACTCACGGCCGATTAGCTTCTCTATGCGTGTATCTTCCAGGATATTGATTAAGTCCTTTTTGAGACTCCCGCCCTGCGGCATCACACCAAAATCTGTGTACTTGATGTGCGCCGCCTCGTGAGCAAGATATGCATAGGCCGCACTGACTGAGACAGCATCCGTAAAATCTATGCGCGGTATGTTAATTATCTGCCCATTAGTAAAGGCTTCCCTGCCCTGAATACGCAGAGTAATTCCGAACTGCTTTGCATAATTTGATGCCGTCATCAGGAATGAACTGGTACTAATCTTCATAAGTCCTCCCTCTATAATTCTGCATACGCAATCGCTTTGGACTGCTGCCTGGTCACCGCCTCGCCGAACACGTCCACCACAAGACGCTGCAGGAAGGCGTACTCGTCCTTATTGAGTCGGTTACCCAGGCTCACATTGAAAGCGGTCAGCGGATCAATATGCAGATCCAATAGACCGCACACTTTCAGAATGGTACGTGTAGTGACTGGAACGCTGAACCCTGTCCCGTCCTCATTGCCTGCCAGCATCTTGCGTAAGTCAGCGACTACCTTTAGAACGTTTTGAATCACGGTAGCGTCCAAGCTGTAGCGACGGTTAATCAGTGTCTGCATTTCAGCGTCCGTTGGATAGTCCACTTTCACAAATCTGAATCTATCCAGAAAAGCGGCGTTCATCTGTCGGGTACCGGAATATAATCCCGTTTCATCACCCGCGCCGAACGTATTAGCAGTCGCAATGACGCGGAACAGCGGATGCGGTTTAATAATCTCGCCGTTGTTCTGCACCACGGTCAGAGGTTTGCCCTCTAACACATCGTTAAGAGTGCTCAGATCCTGCGGTGACATTGTATCTATCTCATTTAGTAGAAGTATCTCCCCGTATTTCATGGCATGAGCAAGCGCACCATACTCAAACTTAAGAGAGCCATTGACCAAGGTTGTTCTGCCTATCAGATCATAGGACTCTGTCTTATTTGAACAAGTGATTTGCTGTACACCCCATCTTAATCGGGCGGCGACCTGGAGCACGGCTGTCGTTTTGCCCGTGCCTGCGTCGCCTGCTAACCATAAGCAGTCGCGGTTAGGATAAAACAGATACAGGAGGATCTGATTTGTAACATCGGTCTGAAACAGATAGTCAGTATCTGTATCTGGTATGCTGTCATATGACGGCAGATTGATTGATGCTGTCTCTATCAATGGCTTGAAAGAAAATAAATCTTTAAGGGCCAGCACGGAATTAACGGCAGCCGTTTGCGGCTCAGGAGGCACGGCATCGGTTAGCGGAGGTACAATGGCTGCAGATGTTTCAGTTTGCGCCTGGGTCTGCTTAGGTTTACGGGCGCGTTTTGGTTTGGTTGGAACGGCGGCAGAACTGACAGGGCTCAGAAGTTCATTAGATTTATTTATTGACTCATTTGCTTTTTGTATCAGCGCATCGGCGGCATCGGTTGGAACTGCAGGAACAAACGGAACAGACGGGACAGGACTATCGAACAGGCGGTTAATATCTGCCATAATTGAGTGATTGTCCACAACTACAGCAGGTTTGTTTGCGGTGTTAGAAGTGTCGGCTGTGGTGTTGAAAGTGTCGGTCACAGTGTCGTTTAAAAACTTTATCATTTTCTCTCTACTCCAAATAAAATGTTAATCTTCGTCTGCTTCGGTGTCGGATTCTTCTTCTAACTCAGCAAAGAAGTCCTTAATGTCATCTGGTAACATGTCCGGCTCTCGGTCGTAAACTGACAGGACATTGTCTCTATCTATATAAATGTCTCTACGACCGCGTATGCTTACAATATTTGCGTAACCATTGAATCGCCAGTAAGCATAACTAGCTGAAAAATCACCGTAAGATATGCGGCACGCAATATCAAACGGATTCATGCCATAAAGTACCTCGTCCATCTCATCGGTACTGTAGATACGATTGTCACCATAATTGCAGACATCGCATATAGCATTATTCAATTGGACTAAATCATCAAGACTTAAGCTGTCCATAACTTCCTGCAGTTGCTCTAAGTTTTTGTCAGTCAGTTCCATTTTCTCTATCTCCAAAATCTATTATTACTTCATATATACAGCGGCGATAATAACAAGCTTGTTGTCTTTCTGGTAAACGCGCTGCATTTCTGATTTATCTGACGGTGACACCAAGGATTTGTATTTATATGTGCCGAATCTTTTTTCCTCCAGAAAATCTATTGCGGCTTTCGTATATACCACATTGAAATGGCCGTGAATAATAGGTGTCTCAAATGGATCCACAAGGTCAGAAGGCGTGCCAAAACAGGCGCTTACATTAGGACAACGTCCGAATTTAAACGGAACCTCGGTACCGTCACAAAGCAAGCGCCCATCTTGGAATGTGAGGTCGTGATCGATGGTTGGATTCAGACTGACAGCGTGCCATACGCCCTGGTCACGGGCGGTCACATCGCGGCCCGCAAGGTTAAGGCCCATAATGATATGGCCGTTAGATGTTAGAAGTGTACCTGTATCAGAGATTAAGAAGTCAGATAGCCACTCTCTGACAGAGGACTTTTCACGCATTGCATACATACATTTTAAAGTTGTCTTAGAAATTCTCATTTTATTTTCCCTCATTGAATCGGTTAATGGTTAGCTAATTGAACAGTTAACAGGCTTGTAAGCTTGGTCATGCTGTCAAGGGCGTTTAATCCTTTAGTCGTATACCCTATATATGACATTAGGATTTTGTCTATGTCGTCTGGCGTGAACGCACTCGTGATAGCTGCAGGGGCTATCTCAAAGATAGAATCAAGTTTGAACTGGGATTCACTGACTTGCGTTATCACTGCATTGTGATCTTCTGTCGTAGCAAGCAAGTCCAGAAGATACAGTTTGTCTGTGAAAGACAAGGCCTGCAGGAAATTGACTAAAGTCGTTTGCTTTTTGGTTACGAACTGTGCCATGGTTAAGCCTCCGTTTATTTCTGTTTCAGGTCTGTAAGACGTTGGATTATTGTCTGTGCACGGGCAAGAGACGCCTCAAGATCTAACTCAAGATGATCCATTTCTTCCTGCACATCGTAGGCGCCGTAAGGTGCGCACGGTCTTAGATCGTGCAATGCTACAAGCGCATTGCGTAAAGACTGTGTAAGATTCCAAGCATGATGATTGAAGTTTGTCATATTGAAACCTCCAAATGATGGTTAATAATGTCAGATAAGAACGCGTGATACTCATGCGTCCCGCGTATGTCATATAGGATCTGCAGCAGATCCGTATCAGGTTTTAGACGGGACAGAAGAAAATCTAAACAATCAAACAAGCCTGTATAAGTACATTCCGACTGATTTAAATCAGCCGCTAAAGAATCAAAAGCAAGTTTGTCGTTAGTCAAGTCACGGCCATAACGCCGTAAATAATCTGTAAAGATTCTTGCATTGTCAGCGATCGTCAAGATGTACGATAACATGCAGCAGGAAAAGACTATCTTATGATACTCACGCATTTTAATACCCCATAAAAGTTAATGTGAAAATCGGCAGCGCAAACAACCAAAGATACAGGACAAATAACAGCACGATAACGGCAGATAAAAATCTGAATAATTCCATTTGGATTACCCCCTATCTGATAAAACCTGTAACGTGGAAATTATTATGCCCAAGCTTCTCAAAAATTAGGTGATAGTCGCTAGCCCGCAGCGACTCAATAATTTCAGTTACGTTATAGCCGTCGTAACAGGTATCTATCTTTGTGCCATTAGCTTTAATACTACGATAGCCTGTATCATTCTTGACTGCTATCAGGTACTGAAAAGTGCCGCGATTTTTGAAAGCCTGAATCGTAGCAGGTCCTAGGACATTTGTGTGTACTGTTTTTGCAGAAGATAGTTTGATTGTAGACATGATTTTGACCTCCCTATTTAACTTGAACCCAGTGGGAATTAGTCTTCATGCATACAGGATCTACGATCCAACCGTTTGCATTGACGGCCGTGCCGATTACAAGCACGGTGTCATAAAAAGCCTGCTGTTTGGCGGCAGTGCGTTTAGCCGCTGTCAAGGTAGTAGCTTCAACGCTGTAAGCCTGCCTGTAGGATTTTACAGTCTGCAATTCTGCGATATAGAATTTCATATGATTTGTACCTCACGTTATTCATCAAGGGTTGCAAGAATTTCATCTAATAAGACTTTCGCGTAAGCTTTACGATCAGGCATAGGAAACAGGACATTGTACTTATGCTCATTGTTGTCAATGTCATTTGTGTACAGCTTACAAGCTGTAGTGACAAGACGTGTTACAGCTCTCAGAGCTTTGTCGGCGTCGTAAATTCCTTTCTGCATAGCTTTCTTGATGCCGCGTTTCATCGCTTGGATCATGGTGTAAGTCGTGCGTGTATTTGGAATATATAAATCAAGGTCGCAGATTTTGTCTGCATTGATGTATGTGTTTGTCATTTTCTCTACCTCGTATAGTTGATTAAGCGCAGTCTTTAAGCGCAATCAGCTCTTCTAACCAATCCGTTACATAATACGGATTATCTTTTAACCATTGTTCGAACTCATCTGCAGTGCCTTGACCGTTTGTTCTGTCCTGAAAATCCTCCCAAAGCGGATCTTCTACGTCGTAATAATTGAACAGATAACCCTTATACATAATTTCAGGATCAGCCCAATCGCCGTGATAAATAAATTTAACACCCTTGATACCTAGATAATTAGCCATTTTGTTTTACCTCTTATTTAACAATCTATATCGTGTATTATAGACTATCTAAATTGTCACTGTCAAGAATAAATTGTGATACATATAACAATTTAAAATAGTATTTGTATATACAACAATCTAAATTAGTTGTTTAGTGCAACTGTAAAAATTTACAGTACATTTTTAGTTAAAATTATAGAATGTGATAAAGGATTATCATTGTAAATCATAATGATAGTGCCGATTTTACAGACTTTACAGTTTTTACAGTTTCAAAAAACAGGATTCAGCAAAATGAGTCGCAATTGCAAAAAACTTTTTTAAAAGTTTTTTAATTTTTCTGGGCAAAAAAACTAGAGCCCTGTTTTTTGCAGCACTAATTTCTGTTCACTTACTACTACTATCTATAATATAATATAATATAAAATAAATAAATAAATAAATCAAGGGCTTAGTCCCCCTCAACGCCGCAAAAACCGTGATTCACATCACACTTTTACAACCTGCAAAACTGTAAACATTTTTCTGTCATCTCACTAACACCATGATTTATAAAATAAATCTTGTTTTCACAATTCACATTTAAAACTGTAAAAACTTCCTTTATCTTATATATCAGTAACTTGCAAATAAATCACTGATATATAAGAGGTTGTTACACAAATAATGTAACAACCTATATATTTTATAATAAAATGCTACGCTGTCTCAGACAACCTATTTTAATTTAGGTACGAAAGTTGCATTAACTTGCATAATGATCTATGTTTGCGTTCAATCTGTCAAAATTCCATTCTAGATCGTTCGCAATAAAAGCTGTCAACGTATCGCCTAAGTATGCGCCATTGAATAATGTTTGTGCAAGTTTGAAAATGCTAGCATGTACTTTTATGTGATGCACGTCAATGCGATGGATGCATTGATTGATAGCGTCTCTTAATGTAAAATAATCACGTTCAATAAATGCTGCTTTTAAGTCGTTAATATCGATCATTGATAGCAGTGTGAAGCATATTTCAGCTTTGTCTTTTTTATTCATTTTAATCATTTTCTCTACCCTCCGAAAACTTCTACAAATATTTGTTTGCCATCAAGATCCCACACATCCCACGAATCAAGCATTAGATCCACGAATAGGTCTTTAAACTCATTATCGTATGAATCCGTGATAGTCATACATTCTGTGTCATCTGTATTGAAAAATTCAGCATCCAACCAAATGAGTTTTGTATCATCGTGCGGCGTGTCATACAGCTTGCATACTGTGCCACCATGCCCAAGTGCTTTTATCCGATTCGAATATTCGTTAATGCGATCTACTAATTCAGCGGTTTCAATGTTTTCAATATGCTTGAAAGTTTTGCGTTTTAATTGTTCAAAGCGCTTAGTTTGCATCGTTTCAATAAAGTCTTCTGAATTATCAAATCCGTATACTTCTATTTCATTGTTCATTTTTATTCCCTCAGTTAGTCAAAAATAAATTTAGTAAAGCACGCTTTGTTTTTTGCATAGCTTGCTTCGGAAAACAGTTTGTCTAAATTGCGACAGAGATATTCATACGTAAATGCATCACACTGAATTGTAATTTTTATTGCGTCTCTTGTGAGTGCTAGTTTCATTTTGAATCCATCAACTATGTCTTGCGTTACTTTAGGATCTTCTGTTATTTCGTTTACGATTTGTGCAAGCTCTGATTCATAGCGTTCTTTCAATTCATTCATTTCTGACTCACTTGTTCCACGTGGAACGTTTACTTGTTTACAGGCACTTGCAGTGCAAGCACCACATACGTGCATCTACCTATATTATAAACGATGTGCGTAGTAATTCCACAATATTTTATAACTTTTGTAACTAAGTGTGAGCTTTGTCACATTTTAATTTATAAGTGATTGATAGTAAAGGAAATGTTTGCACGGCTTGCATATATATGTATAGACCTGTCACGCCGTTGGCTGTACGTCTAAGATGCCGCCGCATCTTGAATGGCTGACACGTTTGGTTTGTATACGTATAGATACTGCACGCATCTTGTATGTTAGACGGTGAGGCGATGCCAGGGGGGCGGGGGCGGTTTGGACAGCGGCGCGGCGACACCCCCCACCACACACATTAGGTCTGCAAAAATTTTTTATAAATTTTTCAAAATCTTAACACAATCTACATTGCTCGTTTTCAAAGTCTGCTACACTTGCGACGCCCTCGGTGTCCTATTTGCACTCTTGGTCTGCGGCGTCTCCGATGTCCTATCTTTTATTATGAGTGCGGCGTCTCCGATGTCCTATCTTTTATTATGAGTGCGGCGTCTCCGATGTCCTATCTTTTATTATGAGTGCGGCGTCTCCGATGTCCTATCTTTTATTATGAGTGCGGCGTCTCCGATTTCCTATCTTTTATTATGAGTGCGGCGCCCTCGGTGACGTTACTGACGTTACGTTTATTCTGTCCTCAGTGTCCTTGACATCACCATTAAAATTAAGTACAGTATGAGTGTGCCTTGGCTGATTAGTTCTTCCGTTTCTCTACTCACTTGTCAGTTAGGGCACTCCCCAGTCCTATAATTTTCCGCGTCTTGCATACAAATAGTGGCAAATCTCCTTAGTTTCGCATATACTTAGAGCAGTAGTTCAAACCTAGGAGAACTTTACATGACTGTAACATTTGTACCAGGTGAGCTGAAATCTGACGGTTCACGTCAAAGACCAATCGACGGTTCTGTAATTGATAACGCTTACATAGATAAGCCTGCTCTCGTATCGTCTGATGCAGACAATCTTCTTAAAACCGGCACAGACGGTAACCTCATTGTAGACAAGAATGACATTCCGGCAGCCGCAGTTCCGGCCGCCTCTGATTATGTATCCGCAGAAAGCGGTAATCAGCTTAAGGTTTCCACTGTTGACTCCAAACTGTTTGTAGCAGAACCGGAGGACGTTGATCCGGCCTCTCTGGTTTCAGGTGTTTCCGGTAATGCTATGACAGTTGCAGCCGATAATAAGCTTTACGTAGCGTCTGCTGATGTCCCGTCTCCTGCTGATATGGTGTCCTCTGATACCGGCAATCGTTTGACCGTAGGTTCCGACAGCAAGCTGTTTGTAGCAAGTCAGAGTGTAGCTCCTGCCGATCTGATTTCAACTGACGTCAATAATTCTCTGGTACGCGGTTCAGATGAGAAGCTCAAAGTAAAGGTAGTCTCCGATGATGCGGGCAACCTGCTGACCCGCGGTTCAGATTTAGGTGCCATGGTAAAGGCTGCTGATATGATTTCAAACGGCAGCACCGGCAACCTTATCATTGAGAACGCTACTGACCATGGACTTGAGGTAAAGACTTCCGATGTCCAGACTTTAATCAATACTGCTCTCAATGAGAAAGTGATTGTGTCCGAGGACGCTGACAATCTCATAACCAAAGGTACCGACGGCGGTGCGTTCCTGTCAGGTGACGCCCTGCCTGATGCCGTGTCCGCAGGTGAGGGTATCGCAGTTGACGCAGGAAAGGTGAGTGTCCTCCCAGGTCACGGTCTTGCCGTAAACAGCACTACCAACAAGCTGTATGTCAACGAGGACGACTTAGACTTCAAAGAGATTTCATTGGCGGCTACAGAGAAAATTCTGTCTCTGACTTCATCAAATGAGCTGTCGTCCAGTCTGTCCATGTCCTACAATGCTTCCACAGGTTATTTAACTCTGCAGGGTATCGGCGGACAGACCGTAGACTCTATCTATATTCCAGGTGCGGAGCAGGCTCTGCTTGGTGTAGAGGTGGTAACCAATCCGGTAGGTTACGAGCCGGGCACCTATTTCAAGTACACCTTCACTACCGCAGGCGGTAACGTGGTGTCCTATGTTAAAGTCCCAGAGGGTTCCACCACTGTAGGCGGCGACGGTATCAACGCTGTAACCTCAGACGGCGTGGCTACCGTTTCTGCCAGAGCAGGGCTTGGTATCAGCGTAGACTCTGTCGGTATCAATGTCAAACCTGAGGCTGACAAGGGTCTGAGCGTAAGCGCCAGCGGCGTGGCTGTCAAGGTTAAGTCAGGCGGCGGTGTGGTGGTGGACGCCGATGGTCTGTCAGTTGACACCTCAGTGGTTCCAACCTCTGACGCCTTAGAGGCTCTGTCAAACCGTGTGACCGTGGCTGAGGGTGACATTGGCACCGTTAAGACAGGTTTAACAAATACCAATACAAAATTAAACGATCTGCAGGACGAGGTTGACGCTCTTGAGCTGAGCGCTTCCTCGCTGTCAGTATCCAGTACCGAGGTAGATCCGGGCACCCTTGACAATTCAACCGGTGCGCTCTATCCGGCTACAGATTTGTTGTCATAAACTAAAGGAGAAAAAAATGGCTGATATTGCATATGCAAATGTCGTGTTTAAAGACGCTGCCGGTAATACAGGTCACATCAAGACTTTAACCGCAGCAGACATTACCCGTGTCCAGAACACTATCCAGGGTCTGAAAGACTTAAAGGACAGAGTAGATGTTATCATTGACAATAACGGTGCTTTCCTTGCCGCTACTGAGGCAACTGATGCTGTCCTGGGTACTGTAAAGAAAGCTTCCGCTGCTGACGTTACCGCAGGTACCGCAGGCAAGGTTGTTGATGCTGCTCAGTTAAAAGCTGTAGCTGACAAGCTCACTAACGGTGTTCACTACAAGGGCACTGTAGCAACCTTTGACGCTCTGCCTACTACTGACGTAGAGGCTGGTGACATGTACAACGTTACTGCTGCCTTTACCAAGGACGGCATTAACTATCCGGCAGGCACCAACGTCATTGCTGACACCTCAGGCGCATCTGTTGAGTGGGACGTCCTGGACGGTGATCCATCAGGCTTTGCCAAGCAGGCTGTAGCTAACACCTTCACTGCTGCCAACACCTTCAATAACGACGTTACCGTAGCGGCTGCTTCCGGTGGTTCTGCTCCTAATGTGGATCTCACTGGTGCCAACGTTACCGTTGCAACTCAGAGCGCAGGTGACAATTCTACCAAGGCAGCTTCTACTGCTTACGTAGACGCAGCTGTGGCAGAGGTTGTTAAATACAGCGCATCCGCTCCTGCTGATGTGTCTGCCTTAGACAACAACACAGCTACATTCTATCCTGCTCAGGATCTGCTTTCAGATCCAGTTTAACAGCACGCGCCTCCCTACGGGGAGGCTTTTTCTAAAAGGTAAAAATTATGGCAACAATAGATTATGCTTCTCTGCTTTTGAAAGATAAAGACGGCAACGTAGGCAGAGTCAGGACTTTAAGCCAGACAGACATTGCAAAACTCAACAATGCGGTAGCTGTTACCACCAAGAGCGGTCTGCCGGTCTACAGTTCCACTATTGACTATGAGGTAGGCTTTGTAGTGCGTTCGGGCACTTACATCTACCAGGCTCTGGTTGCAAACGGTCCTAATGAGCCAGCTGGCGTACAGCCTGTAACCAACCGCACTTACTGGGCGCAGATAGGCTCAGTTGCAGATGCTACCACCACAACCAAAGGTGTGGTACAGCTGGCTGACAGTGCCGCAATTACCGCAGGCACCGCAGGACGTGTGATTGACGCAGCCCAGCTCAAGGCTGTAGCGGATACGATAGAGAACATAACCGTATCCAGTGTCGCAGTCGATCCGTCTGCTCTCAATGCCCGCGAGGGTGTGATAATGCCTGCCACTGACTTACTGGATTAGGAGGATGCAAAATGGCTGACGTAACACATGGCAAGTTTGTCTTTAAGGACAGCAGCAACAACGCTGGTACAGTTCTCGGTTTATCTGCAAATGACATCAGCAAGATGAACGCCAAGGCTACTCTGGACGTGGTAAGTTCCGCAAGTGCTTCAATAAGTAACAAGCATGGTGAGCTGTTCCCGGCCACTGACCGTCTGACTGCTCCTGACACTCACTATCCGGTTGTCATTCAGGCACACTTTGTCACCGGCGATATCAAGCAGACCATGAACCCGAATTTTGACGCCACCGAGTGGGTGCTTGGCAATGGCGCATTAGTCCCAAGAACAGGAGCTTACAAAGATCTGTGGGAGTTTGCCAACGACCTCGGCCTTGTCAGAGACGCCTCTGCCCAGGCAAGCTATGAGAGTAACCCTTCCACCTTTGAGGGTCTGTCCTACGGTCCTGGTGACGGCTCCACCACTTTCCAGCTCCCCGATTTCAGAGGGCGTGTAATACAGGGCGCAGATGCGTCCCATGCACTTGGTCATTTCATTAAAGCTGGGTTACCTAACATAACTGGACAAACAGGAAGTTGGGTAAGGTACAGAAGCATAACTACAAGCGGCGCCATATACAAAAGTGCTGACCAAACACAACAAGGTCAGGGCTTGGCTGATCCAAGTTCAGGCTTTATCGTTTATAGTGGACTCGTGTTAGATGCATCTGGTTCAAATAGCACCTACGGAAATAGCAATACCGTTCAACCTTTAGCCGTATCGAGCTACAACTTAATCAAACTGTAGGTAGATACTGCTTCTTGCTGAACAGTTGAAACGCTGTCGCTGTAAATGGCATTACTGCTTGAGGCTTTAAATTCGAGATACACATAGTATCCCTCAAGCGACCCGTCCGGTAATGGAGCATTGCTAGTAAACGAGGTGGTAGCAAAACAGCCCGTGTGCCGATAACCGTTTGCGCGTGCTGCTACATCGGCTTGTGTTCCAGTTATGTTAGGGAAAAATTTAAGCCCTAACATAACTGGAGATATACACGATATGTATGGTGGTGACAGAACTGTTAGCGTCGCATTTAGCCGTTCGACTATACACGCTAGTACTATGAAAGCAGAAGCTGGAAATAACATGGGTAGTACAACTGTTTATTTCGGGGCCTCGTATGCTAACTCGATTTATGGAGCTTCTACAACCGTACAATCACCAGCTATAAGTTCTTACAGTTTAATTAAACTGTAGGTAGATACGGCTAAAGATTGTACAGTGTTGCTTGTGCCGTAAACTGCACTCGAACGAGACGCATTAAAGGTTATTCCCCAATACCATTGTTCACTTCCAGCAACGTTAGGTGCAAGTCCTGTAAGACTTGTGTTAATAGCAAGAGCTCCACTCGCAGTCTTTAAAGGCGATGTTAATGTTGTAAAATCTCCAGTTATGTTAGGCCCCTTTCCCTACCCAATCTCTCTAAACATAAATCCAGCTATCCGTTCTCGCGCCCAAAGTGTGTTAATTTCCCTGTGCCTGGCACAATAGCAGAAAACGGCAGATACAGTCACAAATGGCTAAGTGGTGCGGTTTCCAACCTAAATCCTGAGCACAGCGGGCACATTAAAAATCCTATTGGCAATCTTGTAAACTGCACATATAATATGAATATACGCATGTGTACGATTAATGGAGAATATTATGGCCACAGTAAGTCCGTCCAATTTTAAATTTGTAAATGCATCTGGTGATGACGGTGAGGTAAAGTCCCTGTCAGATGCTGACATTACTCTTATCAACAACTGTTTGCAGGACGTTGAGAATTTAAAATATACCGCTTTAAGCTCGCTGCCGTCTGGAAGTATGATCCATTTTGCAGGTAACGTTGTCCCTGCCGGGTTCCTCGTCTGCAACGGTGCAGCCGTAAGTCGTACTGACTATGCAAATCTGTTCGCTGCCATTGGTACTCTCTATGGAGCCGGTGACGGTTCTACCACCTTTAATCTGCCTGATGCCCGTGACAGAGTCCTCCAGGGAGCTTCTTCAACATACGCAGTCGGAACCCGCATTGCGGCTGGGTTACCGAATATCACGGGAAAAGTCTATTGGAGTAATGCTGGGAATCCCGCGGCTAGCGGGGAAGGTGCACTATATTGGTCGATGAACGATGCTGCGGGTACTCGTGTCACTGATGAAGGTTATCCAGCAAACATTAGTATCGACGCCTCTCGATCAAGCTCATATTACGGCGTTACTACGAAACCTCAAATAGACGGTATATCGGTTTACACCTTAATCAAAATATAAGACGCTACAGCAGGCGCTTGTACTGTAGTTACTGAATCACTATAAATCGCATTGCCAAGCGACAGGTTGAAGTATGGATCTATATTTTTTGATTGCGCTACGGTTTCGACATTTTCTCTTGAAGTGCCAGGATTCAAAAAATAAGTCGCCCCTGCGGTGGCACTTGATCTGCCTATCATAGACCATCCACCCCGAATATTCGGCACCCTTTCTCCACCCATCCCACCCGTTAGATTTTCAATTCGTTATACCATGTTTATTCTCCTGTAAAATCGCTGTGCCAGGCACAATACGGCTTTTCATCCATCTGACAATAAACTCTAGCCTTATCAGTTATTTGTCCTGATATCTGCGGCACATTGAGCACAGCCTTTTGAGCAGAGGTAATCCCACCAGTTTTGCAGAACAATTCTGCGCTGTGCCGTAAGCTGGGAGTGCATGTAGGCCTGGACGGTTTCCGAGCCGGTGACATGGGCAAGCATACTCTCTGCCACTTCAAAAGCTACGCCCTGCTCTGCCATCCATGTGCGTCCTGTAGCTCTAAGCCCATGATGGGTGGTGACACCGCTCAGGTCACTGGCTTTAAGCCATTTGGTAAGCGCCTGCACATGGACATGCTTTCCGCGTCCTATTCGCCATATATAGGGGCTTCTGCTGTGGTTCAGGTATTTGATTTCGTCCAATAGATTTATGACAGGCTGGATCAGCGGTACCGTATGGTCACGTCTTTTTTTCATAAATCTGGCAGGAATGGTCATCACATCATCGGTGATCCATGACCACTGCATCTGGCTGACCTCATTGGGGCGCAGCATTGACCAGACACAGAACGTGACATAGATTTGCCAGGCTCTCTCCTCCTGTGAGCACAGACTGAACAGCAGATTGAGATTCTGCGGGTTTATATAGGGGTGGTGTCTGACGCATTTAGGCGGGAGTATGCGGGAGAGCTGGGCTGCCACGTTGGCATCTACCAGTCCTGCGGCTTTGGCAAGATTGAGCATCTCATTTATGCGCATCAGACAGCGTCTGCGGGTTGCAGGTCTGTCCTTGAGATTGTCAAGGGCCTCGAGTATTTGAGGTGCGTTTAAGCTGTCCAGTTCACATTTTCCCAGTTTGGTTATGATATACTTCTCGATGCGTTTTTTCTCATTCGGATAGGAAGTCAAGCTCTTTTTCTTGTCTCTCCAGAGATAGAACGCATCCCATAGGCGTGCTCCTTCTGATGATTTCAGTCCAAGTCTTGCTCGTATTTTGTGCGCTTGAGCTCTGGCCTGGACGATGGTCATGGGAACACGGCCTAGGGTGATGTCTCGCACTTTGCCGTGTTTACTGTAGCGGAGCACATAAGTTTTCACGCCAGAGGGGAATACACGGACAAACAGACTTTCCCCAAGTTTAAAGGTATAGCGTTTGGTTTGAACCGGCAGACGGTTGATGGTTTGTTGAGTTATCTTATTCATATCGTTAACTTTCCTCCTATTAATTTGATAGTACATTTTTCGGAAAGTTGCATTAACTTGTAGATAATTAAGCGTTTACACGCAAGACTTGTGACGGATTGTGTGAAATTCTTTTGTTTCTGACATATAATAAGACTAGTTATGTAACTTAACACTTGAGGAGTTAATTCCAAATGGCAACACAATTGCAGACAGCATATCGCTTCGATAAGTACAGTTACTATCGTGGCGAAGATAAGGTAATGATGGACGGTGAAGGCAAAATCCTGTTACCGCCTGATGACACTTTAGTCAAGCCAGATTTAAAAGACGGCTACTGGTCTAAGTTTGATAAAGCCGGTAACAAATGGGTAAAAGAGAAAATCCCTACCACCTGTCAGGAAGTTATTGACGCTGGTCTTTCCGTAGTATCCAACTCATCTGAGCCGCACGATCGTGAACTTATAGATCTGTTTGCTCGTCTGGTTGAGGCTGAGAAAGATGTATACCAGCTGCACACAGAGCCGGATACTCTGGTTCAGACCATCGAGAAAATCCCTGAGCCTACCCCTGAGGAGAAAGAGCGTCAGGAGCAGGAGAAGCAGAAAGCTGAACTGGACAGACAGATAGCCGATATCCGTGAACGTTTAGCAGACGCTACTCTGTTAGGTGATGAGGAATGGATCGCAGAGTTACAGGCTGCTTATAAGGAACTGATAGGAGCATAATTATGGCTAAGAGTGCAGTAAAAGTTACACGTTGTAAATATTGCGGTGCTAAGCTGGCATCTGATGGGTTCTGTTCCAAGCCATGCAAGCCGGGCGAATTAGATCGCAAGCTTGCGGCTGACGCAAAGAAATCCTGATTGCAGTTATTACGCATAAGAACCGCACTTATTAAGTGCGGTTTTTTGTTGTATGTTCTATACTTAGTTTGAGAGTTCAAGTGGGAGCTACCATGTTCATTTCAGACGAAACCTTAATAGACATTATCTGGTGCGCCATTGGCGGCTGTACCTGCTTTGCTACGTCCATTTTAGTAGTGGGTTTCAGATCGCCGCGTCCTCGCCTGTCACGCAGGATTGAGTACGGACTGATAAGTGCTCTGGGTGCGTTTGCTATAAACATGTTAGCCTTAAAATACTTCCCTGATAAGGTAGAACCGATGGATGCACCAGCATATTCAATACTGATTGCGCTCTTTGGTTTGACACGTATTCTTGACTTTATAGCCAAGAAGTATGGCTTAGGAGATAGACAATGACGACGGACAGGAAACAATGTTTGCTGCGTTCATTATGGCGTGTCTTAACATATTCAACAGAATTAGGGGTTGCTTTCCTGTTCATGGTGAGCGGCTGGCTCCCAGTGTACGGAGTGATAGCGCTGACCTGCTTCCTGTTCGTGCTAACGCACGAAAGACTGAGTGCCAGGAGGAGACAGAAATGCTAGTATCTGAGCAGGCATTTTTACATGTGTTCCCTAAAGCCCCTCTGACTTTACCTACCTTATTCGACTTATATTTCCCAGCCCATGGTCTTAAGACCAGAGAACGTATTGCAGCTTTTCTGGCACAATGCGGGCATGAGAGTGCAGGTTTCACTGTGACCAGAGAGAATCTGAATTATTCAGCCAAAGCCTTACAGTCTGTGTTCAGGAAATATTTTCCGACCGCTGAGCTTGCAGAGAAGTACGCACGTAAGCCTGAGATGATTGCCAATCGTGTGTACGCAAACCGTATGGGCAATGGTGATGAGAAGTCCGGTGACGGATGGCATTATCGCGGGCGTGGTTTTATTCAGCTTACGGGTAAAGCAAACTATTATGAGCTTGCCAGTGACATGCATGACATGCAGTATTATGCTCATCCTGAGCTTTTAGAGCAGCCGTCCCGTGCGCTTCTGAGTGCTTTATGGTTCTGGGATAAGCACAGACTTAATGACTATGCCGATAAGTGTGACATCAGAGGCATAACTAAAATCATCAATGGCGGTTATAATGGGCTTGAGGATAGATTAAAGCTGTATGAGAGGCTGATAATCGCATTATGACAACATGGGTTAAGGTTTGCATAGTTCTAAGTGTTCTGGCGTTTGCGTTCTCTGGGGGCTATTACGTACGTGCGCTTAAAGCACAGCGGGATTTAGCCATGCTCAATGAGCAGATGCATCACGAGCTGACTCTGGTACAGCAGCATAATCTTGACCTTACAGACCAGTTGTCCCATGTAACTAACAAGGCTGATACGGAGAGCGCTAAGCATGAGAGTGAGCTTAATAATACTTATGAGCATCTGGTTAACAGCCTGCACCACGACACAGACAGTCCAGCCGGTGGAAGTAAAACCGGTAGTACCGCCGCTGCCGGCACGGTTTCTGGAAAGTGCGACTGCGGACAGTATGCAGCAAGTCAACGAGCTTTTAGAAAATTACAGAAAGACGTACTTGCCATAACCTATAAGTGCGATCGTGATGCAATACGTTATAATGAGCTTAGGAATTTATATTTAGATTTGCAGAAACTGCTTAATCAGTGAGGGAGTGATTTATGCAGAGAGTTGAAGAAAAGCTGTGGCCTGACATAGCTCACGATATAGCTATGCTGTCAGTACCGGCGGCAGGGGCGGCCACTTATACGGCCGCCGATATAGCCAAAAGTCACGGCATCAGTCTGGAGGCGTTCACAGGACTGATGCAGCTCTCCTCTTTCCAGATGCTTGTTCAGGAAGAGGTTAAGAGGATTAAAAGTTTAGGTCCTCACGCAGGCGCACGCATACGTGCCGAAGCTATGGCCACTCCGCTCCTTGAGAATCTTTTCACTAAAGCCATCAGCAATGAGCTTACTGATGAGCTGTCAATAAAACTTCTGAGTATGCTTTTGAAATCAGCAGGGCTTGAACAGCCTCCGGAGGTTATACAGGCACAGCAGCAGTCTAACACTGTGAATATAGCGTTCAATATTCCAAAGCTGCATAACAGTAAGCTTAATCATCTTACCGCCCAGCCGCAGGTTAATGTGGTCGATGTAGAGGAGTAGCAGCATGGGTAGATTGAGGGAACATGTCAAACCGTTACAGCATCATGTGCTGGGTATTCCTAAGGAAGTTCAGGAACAGCTTAACAGATTAAGTAAGATGCAGGCTGCGGCACTTAACGAGGAGTATGTAAAACTTGTCGATCGTGCTGAAAGGCTGTATCAGCATCTCTTGAAACAGGCTAAATCCTATGAGGCTATTGCAGATGCCAAGTGTCCTGATGAGAAGATAGACCACGCCGCTGAGCTTTTCGTACATCAGATTTTTGACCTGGCTTTCATTCACAATGCTATTGCCTCAAGTGGTTATCCTATCGGAGAGTTCCCGTATAATGATTTAGCGGTCAGATTATTCGGGGGCGTAGCTGAATAAGTATGCAGGTAGTAGCGGGTTTTAAGTACGTACCTACTGAAACAGGTTTAAAGTTTCACGAATCAGATGCAAAAATAAAATTAGTCGTAGGTCCGTTCGGTTCAGGCAAGTCCTGTATGATTATGAATGATGCGCTGTTCTATTGTCTGGCACAGCGTCCGGCACCAGACGGGGTAAGATATACCCGTATTGCCGTGATTCGTGGTACCTATCCAGAACTGCAGTCAACCACACGCAAATCTTTAGAAGAAGTATTCCCGTCTGAGTTTGGCGGCATGAACGCCAGCGGTGCTCCTATAACAGGACATTATTATTTTCCTGTAGGTGATGGACCGTATGAATACAAATCAACGGGCGAGAAGTGGAAACCAGGTTATGGCACTTTCTGTAATGTTGAAATCGAGATGTACGCCGTACCCGATGAATATGCGGCTATGAAAGTCCGTTCCTTGAACGCAACTTTTGCGCTTATTAATGAGGCCACGTCAGTTACGAAAGAAGTAATAGCATCTTTACAGGGACGTGTAGGACGTTACCCGCCTGAGAGTATGGGGGGCTGTTCTTACTCGGGTATTATAATGGATACTAACCAGCCAGTGCAGGGACATTATTTGCTGGATTATATTGAGCACCCATTACCAGACTGGGCAATTTTCAAACAGCCGCCTGCTGCGTTCAAGCATGTCAATGAGGACAGGACAGTTACTTATGAGGTTAATCCAAACGCAGAGAATTTAACGAACTTAGGCTCTGCAGTGAAACCTGCTGACTATGACACATGGGACGCAGAGCGTAAACACGCCTGGCTGAAACAGCGCGGTATGTCCTATTACCAGACACAGATAGACACATGGCTTAAGAACGGTCGTGATGACATGGTGGATTCTCTGTTCTGCATGTTGGACGTACCGATTCAAGACGGCAAGCCGGTGTTCACACTGTTCAACTACAAGATCCACGTAGCACAGTCGGAGATTCCTCCGCTACCATACAAGAATGTGATAGTAGGCTATGACACCTCTGGTATTCATCCGGCTACTGTTTTCCTGCAGGAGCAGGGCGGCAAGTGGATTGTGTTGGATGAGCTGTACGGTGAGGACATGGGCATGGAAGCTTTTTTAGATAAAGCTCTGATGCCATTAATCTCATCTAAATACTATAATTGTAATATTGTGGTAGCGTGCGATCCGGCAAACGCCAAGGACAGCTACACAGGATTAGCACCAAGTCAGCACCTGCAGGAGCGTGGTCTTGCTGTGTACATGCCAAAGACCAACGATCCAAAGACCCGTATCAATGGCGTTGAGACTATGCTCAACAAGAACGTAGGCGGTCTGCTTATAAGTGCTAACTGTAAGTATCTTATCAAAGCAATGCAGGGCGGGTATCATTACAAGCGTCTGCGGCTGGTTGGCGGCGTTGAGGACGCATATGACTCACGACCTGAAAAGAATAAATACTCGCACGTAGCCGATGCGCTACAATACGCTGCGCTGTGCATACAGCGTGACGATTTTGTGAATTATGACGCACGACCTATAATACGTGAGGTGTCACGGAGACGTAATGTGCTACGGAGGATAATGTAATGTCAGAAAGTAAAATCCATACGCAGGGTGTATATGATTACGCGCGTGACAATGTTGAGCTGCCGTCAGAGTCTTTAGACAAGCTTGCCTGTACGGTGCTGTCCCGTTTTAACAGAGCCGTATGGTGGCAGTCTATGGAGCAGGTAGGCGGCCGCAGTCTGAGAGTGGTACTGCGTGAATGTTATGAGCAGTACAATGGTGTGCTAAGTCCTGAGGATCAGCAGATTGTAGAAGAACTCGGGGTAAGTGCACACATCAATCTTACGGCTATGAAGTCGTGTCTTGTACAGTCTTATCTGCTTGAAACACTGGTACAGGCAAATCAGCTGCCGTGGGTGATTGAGCCTACACCTATCTCAAGTCTGTCCAAAGCTGACGAGGACGCTGCTGTAAAACAGCTGCTGCAGGGTATAACTGCCGCAAACGCAGCAGGATCTCCTATGGGTTCGCAGACTATTCTGGATCTGGCAAAGCAGATTAAGACTGATTTAATGCGTAAAGAGACTGAGCTTGCCAAAGACAAAGCTGAGAACATGGAGAAGCTTCTGACTGACCAGTGCATTGAGGGCGGCTGGAATAAAGCCATGTATGCGTTTACATCGGATTTTACTGTCTATCCGTTCGCTATACTGCAGGGACCGGTACCTACTGTACGTAACTGTCCGGTATGGGAGGGCAACACCTACACAGTCAAGCAGAAAACTTTTTATGAGTTTAATTCAATAAGTCCGTGGGATTTCTGGTACTCACCTGACAGTGCTGATACCCAGTGCGGCACAGGTGTGTTTGTGCGCCAGAGATGGACACGCCGTCAGCTTTTGGACGCCATGCGTCTGCCGTCTTACAATGCTGATAATATCAGGAAAGTTTTAGAGGAAGCAGGGCGTAAGGACTATATCTACAGGTGGATGAGTGAGAACCCAGAGCAGCCTGATGAGCAGCTTTTATTCTGGAACAACTGTACCACAACCATAGATGTTCTGATACATTATGGTTTCTTTAAGGGTTCAGAGCTGCGCGACTATGGTGTGACTGATATAGAAGATCTTGAGACTTACAATGCTCAGATAACCGTAGTAGGTCGCTATACTATTCAGGTGATAGTTCAGAAAGATCCAAGTCTGAATATCAGACCTATATTCACAACCTCTTTCTACAAGACCCAGAACCGTATACCGTCCTATGGTATTGCACAGCGTCTGCGTGATACAGAGCGTGCGTTTATGAACGCTCTGCGTTATCTGATGATAAACGCCTATAATGCTTCAGGTCCTATCACTGAGGCTGACTATACACGTCTTGCCAAATACATGAGCAACGAGGACATCAACAAGATAATCCCTAACACAATTTACTTATCTTCATCTGACGTGCCTACGTCAAATCCTGCTTTGAGGTTCTACACAGTGCCAAGCGCCATGCCTCAGTATCAGGCTATGATGTCGTTCTTTATGGATATTGCAGATCGTGTCACCAACATTCCGGCGGCTTTGCATGGTACAGCTGTAGGCTCAGGTGCTAACCGTACGTTCCGAGGCGCCGCCATGCTGCAGGGCAATGCGGTTAAAGCTATCCAGGCATCGGTTGCGAATATTGACCAGTTTGTGTTCAAGCCTATGGGCGAGCTTCTGTATAATTACAACATGAAGTATAGCGATGACGAGAGCGTTAAGGGAGATTGCAGGATAGTCGCCGCCGGTGCTACCGGTCTGATGCAGCGTGAGATTGATCGTCAGTCCTCGTATGAGATTCTACAGATGATAGGCTCCGCAGGTCAGCAGATTATGCAGATGCCTAAAGGTCCGCAGATTGTAACCTGGGCGCTTACTAATGTTCTAGGCAAGATGGGTGTACCGAAAGACTTACTCTCACAGCAGAGTATTCCTGCACCGGCACCGCAGCAGAATCCGTTAGAGTCTGAGAGTGCTGACATGACAGCCGGTACAGCTATGGCAGATTCGGGTATGCTGCAGCCAGCAGGTCAGGTATAAAATTTATCTGACTTGTATGTAAGAGCGTGAGTTTTCAAGAATTTGATATATACTATAGGTAGAGGTAAAAACTATGTTAGACGGTGTAGAAGTAAACGTAGGTGATACAGTATTTGTACTGGGCATTGGCTACGGACAGGTAAACTCAGTCTCGGCTGACGGTTCTTTCAAGGTTAAGATTGGCAGAGCTACACAGGAATACCGTGACGGTGGTATGATTGGCAATGTACGTAAAGTATACTGGCATGATCCGCTGTTCATCGTACCGCCTAAAGATGCTACCTTGTGGGCGACTTTCAAAGAACAGGCCTTGTATAATTACGCACTTATGGTACGTGTGCTGCAGGGCGGGATTAAAGCACCTGAGGTAACCACTGATGAGAGCGAAGCTGAATAAGTGGTGGTATGAGGCCAAGTGGTTTTTCCTTGAGAAAATCAACTGGTGTCATCCGTCTGACAGACATGGTAAAGAAAAGCCGCAGTCTCTGTTCTACACAATCTACTGCTGGCTGTTCTGGCCTATTCCATGGATGGAACCGGCACCATGTTGGTGCTGTGCGTCTGTACGCGGTCTGATATATGGACTGATTTTAGGATTTACATTGGGGTACTTGCTATGAGTTGTAACATACAGACAGGCTACTCAGTAGGCGCCGTGCCTGCTCCAAGCGGTTCATGTCTGGTAGCATCACCAGGCAAAGTGATTTTATTTTCACCGACTACGCTGGCAGGTACAGATCGTAGTGCGCCATTTACTATCACACCGGGTATGGCGGTTCTTATTGATGCCTATAATCTTGAGCCAGATCTGCATGTCTATGTGAACAGACTGGTAGTTACATCAGACTGTATTACTACAGGTGTTGCATGTAATGCCGCAGACATGCAAAAGGCTGGCGGCAGTGCTCCTACTGTAGTTTTCCGTGAGCGTATGACACTGGGTAATAATCCTGAGAGATGGAGCCTTATAAAGAACTCCGACGAGACTGTTGCCTCCCGCTGTCAGCTGTATATCTCAATGCCGGGAACTTATGAGCTTGAGCTTGAAGATGCCGCAGTCCAGCTTAACGGTACTATGGAAATTGAGTACCAGGCATTTAAGGTTGCAGATGTTGGACATCTGCCAGCCTCTTATTATGGAGGAATTGACTAATGGCAGTTACCCGTTCTATTCCTACAGCGCTGTTCCATGCTAAATCCTCCAGTGTGGAAAGCCCTATCTTTTTCGTAGATCCAGGTGAGGTTGTCCAGGTTTTAGGTTTTGGTTTTGCATGTCAGCGCGCCAAACTGGACGAGACTGAACGTGCTGTACCTCAGGTTGCGTATCTTGAACAGATAATTTTCAAGGAAGCCAATGTAGAACATGCTACAACAGTTATGCAAGGTAAATGCAGTTGTACTAAACTATACGATAAGACGACTGAGATATTGGCTACGTCTGAGGTTATGTTATGCGGAAATTGTGTTATGCTTAGCGCATCCAATAATCACATGCTGATAAATTCGCCGGGTGCCTACCGTTTCGTCTTGAATGACGTAACTGCATTAACCAATGTACAGGTATTTATCAGAACCTTTAGTATGCACGAGTTCCCATGGAATTCTAAATTGTTTATCGGAGAAAGATTATGAGTTGTCTAGAGACTGGTCCATTTGACGGTGGCACATATAATGATCCAACTGTCAACAATCCAACCGTATCTGGCGGTACACTGACAAACCCGACCTTAGACGGTTCTGTTAACATGACTGAGTCCGCAGCCAGCTCAGTACTCGCAGCCATGCAGGAAATGAGTCCTGCTGCGGTAACTGATGATCCAAAGCAGAGTTCCGCTGATGACCTGCCAGCAATTATTGTCGGTGAAGATCGTACTGTGATTCTCGGCAAACCATTCAAGTGGATTAAATGCGGGGACGGTATGATCCCTGTATTCCGCAAGGGGTAGATTATGGGCAGAGAAATTTTCGATGGTCCTAGTAAGCCAAGTGCTATAGAAGAAGCACGAATGGCTTTATGGGAGAAACCTGCACCTACTACCCGTGACCAATATTTAGAGCGCAAAGATTTAAAACATGAGATTGATGTGCTTGCTAAAGATGATTACATGCGTACACACAAGGCTGGGTATGCTAAGATTATGGATTTACGGGGACAGACCCGTGAGGAGTTAGAGTAATGGCATGTGGTTCATGTAGGCAATCACCTGTGTATCGTAGACCATCGTCTACACCTACTGGTAATGGCGGCATTGTACTGCCGACCCCAACGCAGGTAAATAACATAACCGCACCACGTACAGGTGATGCACGTTCAAAGATAACCAATTTGAAATATGTCCCAAAGTAAAAACGAATTAAAACTTTTACTGAGCAATCAGGCTGGGTATGATGCACTGCTTGCATACCTTGAGGAGCTGTATGCAGATTTAGACAATAGTCTGACTAATACAGCCCGCATGGTGTTGTTCGCAGCAGATCAGCGTGATGCTGCCATAGCGTTACATGGCAAAGTTCAGGCAATCGGGGACTTAATAGATTTACTTAAATCTATCAGCAAGAGGGAAAAATAAATGTACAGAAATGGAACCGTTACACGCAACCGTATCTTAGAGGCGCGTGAGCAATTCAGAGACAGTTTAAAAAACGATCATGCTGCACCGCAGACTATTGTGTCAGCTCCTAATCCTGCGGCAGCTTCACAGGTAGCTCCGGCAGTTAATCCGGCACCTGCTCCGGCACCGGCTCCACAGCCTGCACCGACAGCTCAGATGGTACAGCCGTCTGAGATCCCTGTACCGGATTCATTTATTCAGACTGTAGACAAGCTTGGTCAGCTGCAGGACACTGTAGCACCTCCACAGCCACAGGAGAATCCTGAGTTAAAATCTGCGCAGGAAGAAAATGCTAAATTACAGAAAGAATTAGAAGAACTGCGTAAAGCCCGTGAGACTGATGCGCAGTCTTTACAGGAACTACAGCAATTACGTGACAAGAAACAGATTGATGACTATCTGGCAAGCATGTCAGATTTAGGCTCTATCAATCCTGATGATGCACGTAAACTTATTAGTCCGCTTTTAAAACGTCTTGATACCGTTCAGTCAGAAAATCAGAAGAAACTGCAGGAAGCTCAGTCCGCTATGGACAAGCGCCTTGCTGAACTGGACAAGCGTAACAGTGTGAACAGATCTAATCAGATGTATTCACAGATTATGAAAGCCCATCCTGATTTACAGGAACTGCAGAAGTCACAGGCTTATAAAGACGTGATGATGTCTCCTGTACAGGCAGGTTCAGCTATTACCGTAGGTGAGCTGGTTACAGCTGAACTGCGTAACGGTAATGCAGATTATGTGATTAAGGTTTTGGATACAGTAAAACAGAGAAACGCTGTACCAAACATCAATCAGATTGCCTCTGTTGGTGCGTCCTCAAGTGTGGCAGGAGCTACCGGCGGCGTGGACAACAGCGGCGACAGATTAACCCCTGAGCAGATATCGGATTTAAGATATAAGGTTCAGATCGGTGAGATGAGTCGTGATGAGTTTAGGCAAATCATGGCTCGCCATAGGGAAGCGTCAAAGCTTCATTAACTTAGAAAGGAGAAAATGAAATGCCAGCACCATTGCAGAGCGCTAGTGGATACGGTGGGTTAGACGCTACCCCTCTTGCCCGCCCTGGATACTACAATGAAATCATGGCTCGTGTATACGAGCGTGACTTCTTACCAGATATTACCAACTCAGATATTGATGAACGTGTGATCCGCTGTCATCAGCAGGTACAGATTCTGAAAGCACCTGAGGTTGGTCCATGGCGTTCAATTCAGAAAAATCAGGAGATGATTCCGTCACAGGTAACTGCCGAAGCTATCTGTTTCGAGATCTGCAACGCCGCCTACAACGACATCAAGTTTGATAAGCTTGATATTCGCTGGGCCTGTGACCGCTGGGAACAGTTCGAACAGAAATTCCTGGAGGACTGCTACGAGTCATGGGTTGCTGTACAGCGCCGCTGGGTGCTTGCAGCTATGGTTGTTGAAGCCAGCAAAGACAATCAGGGTGCCAATGCAGGTAAGCATCACGACATTGATTTAGGTTCTCGTGGTAATCCTATTTCAATCACACCATCAAACATTGCTTTCCACTTCACCAATCTGCAGCGTGTTCTTATGGAACAGCTGCGCTGGGTTGAAGGTGAGATGTTCCTGGTTCTGCCGGTTGCGTTCCGTACCACACTGGTACTGTCTGATTTCGCAAACTCCATGTGGGTAGGTGAAGCCAAGCGTACCTCTTTTGCCGTTGACGGCATGTGGGAACAGCCAATTGCAGGCTTTAACCTGATTGAGACTGTACATGCTCCTCTGGTAAAAGAGAGTGACGGACGTATCTGCTATTATGTAATTGCCGGACACCGTTCAGCCTTTGCATATGCAGCCGACATCATTGACGGACGTATCGTTTATCCGGAAAGAACATGGTCTGCTGAATACCAGATGCTCGGCGTATGGGGCGGTAAGATGCTGTATCCAGAAGCTATTGCTATTGGTTACTGGACTTTCAACCCAGGCGTTTAACAAGGAGGCTTTTAGAAAATGGCTAATATTAATTTATATCGTGGCGGTACACCAGTTGTACGTTTTATGTGGTGTGATAAAGACTTCCCACAGTTTCAGCCGCCATTCTCTCAGACCCATCAGGGCACTCAGTCTCCTTTATTTGTAGACGAACTGCCTATGGAGGAGACACCACCATACGACTCACACGCTGACGGTGCTTACAATGCCGGTAACTTTGTGCTGGGTATGCCTATTGCTCCGCGTGTTCGCGGCAATATCGCACAGCGTAAAGCTTTACAGGCTTTCAATATCGCCGTTGGTGATATAATGCAGTGTATGTGGCTGCCAGAAGATCACATCGCCACCTATGTGAACCTCAAGAGTATTACTCTGGATTCCAAGATGGCCGGTGCGACTATCGCCTTATGCGTGCAGAACGCTGTACCTGATGCAAATGGTGATTTCACCTATACAGAGGATACAGATTTTGACGCAGCAGTTACCGCACAGGTAGGAAGCAACAGCTTTAACGTGGCCGAGCCTTTCAATGCTTTCGTGTCACTGTTCAAAGTTGACGGCGACTATGCTGTACCTATGTACAGTTCACCTGCTCTGCCAGCTAAGGATAGTTCTTCTTCCGTAACTTTCCCTACTTACAAGGTGTTCGGAATTAAGGTTCTGTCTTTACCTACAGACAATACTGTAACATTCGCTGACATGATGAAAGCTATCTATCTTTCTGTAAGAATGGAAGCTTTTGAATGCCCATCTGCTCTCTAATCTAAGGAGGTACTTATGGCTGAACCATTACAGTTCGACGGCCTGCCACGCTGCCCTGCAGGGAAGTTAGGCAGAGATACTACTGACTTGCCACGTAAAATCAGTGCACTTCGTATGCCTAAACCAGAGGCCGCTGAGAGCACTGTAAAGCGCGGCAGTTCACGTAGACGTTAATCAGCTATGCATGGAGGGATATTATGCAGGCGTCACAATTACAGGCAAACATGCGGCAAGATCGTTTAAACGGCGACACGTTCACTGAGTCGTATGCTGAGAGTTATGCACGGTTACAGGCACTGAATCCTAGCAACACTACTGTGCTGCCACGTTCACCTTGTATCCGTGTTAAAAAGACAGGTGTTATATGGCCATGGTCAGAAGAGTTCGCAGCCAGACCAGACTTATGTGAGTGCTGTAATGAAGATGGTACCCCATGGGTTGACAATACACCTGTTGCTGCACCTGAACCTGTACAGGTGAACGGCGTAATTGAGCGTCCAAAGATTAACAACGAGCACACAATAGCGGTAGGACAGGCAAGTGAGAAACTGGGCGTAGATGCGTCTTTTTCGCAGGATTTCTCAGTAGCAGACGGTACAACCCGTGAGGCTATGCCGCTGCCTGAGCAGAAATCTTCTGTACCTGTTGGTGCTATCATTGATGCAATGTTTGACAATCAGATGAATAAATAAAAACCAGGAGATCTTATGGCTGCGCTGCAACGTTTGGCACGTCAAGTCAGTATTGATTTGAATGATTATGCACCAGGCCATGAGTTCACCACATGGTCCGAAGAGCAGATAAATGCGTATCTGATTGAGGGCTTGCAAGTTGCCTTTTCTTTCCGTCCTGATTTATTTTTACATTCCGTCGTAGTAGAACTGGAAGCAGGGACCAATATTCAGCGTCCCTGCAACTGCACAGTAATCAGGCGCGTCTATGGTATCTCTACTAAAGACGGTCGATTGCTGTACGGTCTGCGCAAGCGCAAGAGTTCAGAACGTCTGCAGTGGTATGGTAAGACCTGTCCTGCAGATCCTGCGCATTATCACGCCCGTGATTACTATATAGATTCTCAGGAAGATACCTTTTTCATAGAGCCAGCACCGCCTGTAGGACAGACAACCTATGCACTGATTGAGTGTGCGCAGGCTCCTACGGCTGAGGACTTAAATAATGGCTATGAGATACCGGTTGAGCTGGAAGCTCCTGCAATTCAGTGGGCTTTGTACCGTGCCAAAATGATAGACGGGGAGAATAATTCTACTATCTATCAGGTAGCCAATGCGCACAAGCAGACCTGCTTTGACCTGCTGAGAATTCAGGCAGCCACTAATGACGCCATCGAGGTAGATCATGACACACCTGGAACTACACAGGTAAGGGTAGCAAACAATGGCTAATATAGTATTTGAGAATACCCCTAAAGTACCTATCAGTGAGTTCTTAGATGAGCTTGCCTATGAGTTCACAGATGCTCCGTATGGACTGCTGGAGCATTGTCTAAAGCGTGTAGTCTGTAAAATCTGCGAGCAGACTAATATCATGCGCAGAACTGTGTACTTAGAAACTCAGTGCAATGTGCATAACTATATCTTAGAACCGCCTGACTGCATGGAAGTGATAGCGATTATGTCAATCTGCTACTGTAAAAGCAGATTCCTGCATGGTCCTTTGTACAGACTGACATCTCCTGTCTGTACCTGCTGCTGTTTTGACAACACTGTACATGTGGATAAAGGTGAGATTGTGTTCTCAGCTCCGAAGTCAGGTACTATGTTCAAAATAGAACTGTCAGTTAAGCCTACACAGGACGCCTGTGAGATTGACAGTATCCTGTTAACTGACCATGCTGATTTAGTCGTGCAAGGTGTACGTGCCATGATGTTCAGTATGATAGATAAGCCGTGGTCAAGTCTGCAGCGGTCACAGCTTGAGGAGCAGGCCTTTAAGAGGGCCTGTGCTGAGGCTGCTGTAGATACTATGTTAGGACATCAGCGCGGTGTAATGCGTGTGAAAAAACAGAGGATTATCTAATGGCTACTAACAGATGCAGAAATACCGTAAAGGTCCTAGACTGCGGCAGTGAGTTAGAGAATGAGCATACTATAGTTTATGAACCGTTTGAGGTTTGTTTACCGTTTGGTCGCAAGCTGGTGTGGGATGGGCAGGGGCTGCGTCTGCAGGAGAACGTAGTCCTGGCAGACGGACAGTATGGCGTGATAACTGTCCAGAATGGCTGTATTACTGACGCTGTCGCACAGCCTGTCTGCGAGTATACTGCTCAGCCATGCACACCGGCAGCGACCCCCTGCGGCGACAGTTCAGGCAGTATCTCACTACAGCCAGGTGCCGACAATCTTCTGAACTATGACGCCTCAGGGCGTTTAGGTGCCTCGCTTACTTATGAGACTAACACTGAGGGCTTGTCCATTACAGGTTACGGCACGGCCGCAAGTCCGCTTGTAATTGATTACACACCCGGAGATTCTGAGAAGACTTATCTGCAGAGCGGGACACCGACTATTCTGCCGGTAGCTGGCAGCGGTTCAGATACAGATCCATATTTCATAAGCCATGAGGAGTCAGTACTTGGAGCTGGCACTTACGGCAATTTCACCATAGACGCCTTTGGACATATCATAGGTTACGAGGAGCAGACTTTAGCGGTTACTTCCGTAGTAGCAGGTGACGGTCTGGTGGTATCCAAGGCAGGAACTATTTACACCGTAGGCATGGAGCGTAAGACTACCAGCGGTACATACCGTCTTGGCGGTTACGATATGACATTTGATGGGCAGGGCACACTGAGCGGGACAGCGCAGGCTATAAGTTTACCGGTCGATCCGGATACAGGACTTATTACCTATGATCCTACCTATACTACATTCACGTTTAATGAGTACGGCAATCTGGTAAGTACTACAGCCCGTACTGATGTAGCTGACGACCAGTTTGCCGAGGTGTTCTATTCAGGCAGAAATACCACAGCCATGACTGTAGCTACTACTAAGTCGGCTTATTTCAAGATAACCTATCGCGGCAGATTGACTACGACTGTAACAGCAAGTCAGGTACCGGCAGGCTACGGCTCTCTGCCTAGTCCTTATACGGTAACTATCAATAACAGACAAGTAAGTGCGCTTGTCCACTATGTGATAATTCCGACTGTTTCGACCACTACGACTGTTCTGCATGTCTATATAGATGAGATTGTAGTTATTACAGATGCGTACTATGGTGCAGGTTCTTACACAGTTTCCCTTAACTGTAGTACGGAGGACTTCACATTCCCTGACAATGCCATAATGACCGTTGAACTGATAGCGAGGAGCTAATGCCGATTATCTCTAATTTCGGCGGGATTATCCCACGTGCAGCGTGGCATGATTTACCGCTGAGCAATGCGACTATAGCGCACAATGTCAAGCTGCGCAACGGTAAGCTTGAGCCTTGGCGTGAGCGTTTAGCGGTTGGTGCATCTGTGACCGATGCGGTCTGTGTGTGGTATCATGGCTGCTGCTATTACACCTTTGACAAGTGTGTAGACATGGCTGAGTATGTCA
>Ga0310694_10000323_pt1 | contig 65085 bp, 91 predicted proteins | sample 174DNAGHGhighgp2_FD_203884 | JGI IMG/M metagenome (GOLD analysis project Ga0310694, IMG submission 203884) | Sheep rumen microbial communities from Palmerston North, Manawatu-Wanganui, New Zealand - 1742 DNA GHGhigh gp2 (v2) (version 2) | ecosystem: Host-associated > Mammals > Digestive system...
ATGCAAGGGGGAGGGTATAATTTTTGACCCCTCCCCCCGGTATAAACATAAACAAGCCCCATATTGATATTATTTATGTTTATATTATTTTATTTATTTTCTTATATTTTTTGCGAATTTTACAGAAAATTACACAAAATTATTATTATTTAGTAACTTTTTTGTACAAAGTTGGATTGAACTGTACTATTTCATCTATTGCACGTTCAATTTCAGCCATGTTCTCGGCCTCAGTAAGTTGTTCACTTGTGTTTGCAATTCTTGCTAAGTAACCACAAGAGTTGTAGCCTCCAACAATGTCAAATAGAAACCACTTATCAAAGTCTGCGAACGGATCATAAGGATTGTCCACAGTTGTTAGTGCAGAAGCCATGTTATTCCTTTCTTATCTAGCACACTATATGTAGTGTTACTTATACTTGTTAATGGTAGATGATGATACACCTAATCTATTAGCTATCTCTTCATTAGTATAGCCACTAGCTTTCATAGTCTTAATAAGAGCCTGTTTAGAACTACTAAGTTCTTTAGTTGCTCTAGGAGTAGCTCTCTTTCTAAGATCGTCAGCATCCATATACTTAAGCATACTAGAAAGGGTACTATCAGAAACAGCACCATTCTGTATAGCTTCCCATGATCTGTCTGTTACTTTTATAGGCACTCTTTTTGCACCCACCTGTAAACGAGCTTCTTTGAGGGCGGTATTCTTTACCTTTTTAAGCTCCTCTTTATCCAGATCGGGGTTGCTCTGCTGAATGGCTTTCACTTTGTTACTTGCCAGCAACTGAGCCTGTCTTTCTCTAGGTCTATTCTTTTGGGCTTCATTGTACTGAGCCATAAGATCATCGACTTCTTTTCTATATGTTTCTTTTGCAGAAGCAGAGAACTTTGCCCTTCCTGTAGCAAGCATCTCCTTACGAGCCTGATTAGCAAGGGCTTTCATATAGTTAGCATAGTTAGCATAAGCATTCTCTTGCTTTGTGCCAGAAGAAAGCTCCATAGCATCCTTAGCCTCTGCCATCTGGGTGCTCTTCTCCTGCCGGTTCTTATAAACAATAGAACCATCTTTGTTTTTAAATGCTTGAGGAGGCGCTGTCTTATAGCTAAGAGATCCATCTTCATTAATGATTGGATTTCCTCTTCGCTTGTCCACATAGACAGGGCTCTTTGCCCTAGAGATAAGGGTCGATGCTCCGCCTAGCTCCTTCCCGTTCTCATCTACCCTCCTCTGATAAGAACGTTTTAATTCTGCTATACCATTCTCTTTCTCACTTCTTTTGTAATCAAGATCATGTTTAACAGCATCAATGACCACCATACTATGGCGTACTGCTCTAGCAAGTTCTGAATCAGTAGCACCCCTCAACGTCATGTCTGTAATAAGGTTGGATACAACACCCATCTGCTGCTGCTTGTATCCCTCACTCATTCTCTTATAGTTCTTACCTGCACTACCAGGACTGTCGGGACCGTACTCTGCAGTAGGATCGAATCCCTCGAGACCTTTCAATGGGCTAGTAGATTTAACCTGAGATTTAGGACCAATAGGGATAACCATTACGGTATCACCATCAAAGTCAGCACCAGAAAGTCTTGATGCTACATTAGCATTGATACCGACAGCATCCTTTGCACTAGTACCAATAACCTTTCTGCCTTCCTGGTTCTTATTGTTTACAGTAACAATGGGGATCTCAAACGTACCGCCATGAGGGTATCTAATGAGAGCTACCTTTTCACCATTCTTATAGTTGGGAGCATAGACTTCATTGTCTTTCATACTCATCAATGGAAGGATGACCTGATACTTCTGTCTAGGAAGAGCTGCTGCCTGAAGATGCACCGCTGCTGAATCACAGTCTTCTGCAAATGATCTGAGAAGTTCCCTTTTGACAGTCTTGTTTGTAAGACCCATGATGTCATCGAACTCGGCCTTACGATCGCTCATAGTCAGATTGAGCTGCTGATTGATCAGCTTCATGGGCTGCTTACTAAGAAACTGCGAAGGAAGTTTGTCACTGTAATCAGCCCAATCACCTTCTTCAGCACGCTTGTTGATCAATCCAAGTTTCTTATTACCGTGTTCATCCTCATAGTAATACTGGCCGCCACGTTCCTTAATCAGTGAACCAAATGGATTCTCTCTATCAGGTTTGATCTGCTTAAGAACCTTCTCCATAGGAGTGCCGGCTTTCTTATTGGTGTTAAATATTACATCGACACCATCAGGCATGTTGTCTCCATAGACAGCCATACCTTTCAGATAGTGTGTTCCGTCAACCATGATGCGAACCTGAGCATAGTTGGCTTCACCAAGGTCAAGATCTTTGCAGCCTCTTCGAAGCTCAATGACACCATCTTTCATAGCGCCACCTTCAGGATCGTCTGCATATCTGATCATAAGTCTTTTAGAATCAAGACTCTCAGGATACTTGAAAGCGGGCTCAATTTTGTTTCCATTATCGACAAGAATCTTGTCAGACTCTTCAATAGAATGAATATCAAGAGAATAAATGTCCTTGTGTTCTGTGCCAGGAGGGCAAAGAACCTTAAGGACAGTTCTCTTACCAGGATTGGTTACCTGCTCTACAGATCCGCCATAAACCGGATAGCCTTCGAGCTGCAGCCTGTATAATGCTTCATCAAACTTAACTCTTGATACACCAGCAAACCTTTCCTGACCAGCACCAACGTCAAGCATACCCTTCTCATCAACGATCTGCTTAAGAAAATCAGCAGTAACCTTAGACTGATTCATTCTTGACTCAGCATTCTCGTTAAGAAGAGCTCGGACGGACGAGTCATTCTTATAACCCATCTTCCTTGCTATCTCATTAAGAGAGTTGCCTTCTTCTCTGAGGCGTCTTGCTGTTGCTACATTCACAGATCTACGTTCTTCATTAGCAATTGCTATCTGAACGCGAAACTGTGTGGTAGAAAGATTAAGATTCCTTGCAATATCAGTATCGCTCAATCCTTTACGTCTGAGATCTTCTACTCTGCTTATGAAATCGCCACTATGCTGGTTAGGGTTCTTACCGCTTCCAAGCGGGTATCTTCCCGATCCTCTGCCAGGAGAGCCGTCCAACTTACCAACACCGTAATGCATCAAAAAGTCTTCGTTGTGACTCATTGTTCTTCCTCCCTACGAATATCCATAATTATTCGGTCAAAAGTGATAATCTTATCCATTACAGGAGCAATGTCCTCCACACCAGGATTGGAAATCAAAATATCATCGGACTGATACAGACGAAGCTCATACTCGATGTCGCCTGGCTTGAAGTTGTATTCAAGACAAAATAAAGCCGCATAGACGATCAGCTGTTCCATGTGGGCAGGTGTCACACCAGTCTTAAGATCGTGTATGCGGAGAAATCCTTTTGCATCATTGAACGCAATGGTATCTGCAGTACCGAAACAGTTTGGTGAATAATATAAAATCTGTTCCGGTGTCATCCTGTAGCCGATTGCGTCGTTGACATACATGTTCAACGTTTTTCTCGACTTTGGAAGTTTTTGTCTAAGCTTAATGCACTGAGCAGCGAACGCATGTAACTCTGTTCCCTTCTGAGCCGCAAGAGCTCTTTTATACGCTTCAGCAACTTTAGCTTCATCATAAAATATCCAGTGATACTTACTGGCTCCAAGAAAGGCGTGTTGCCCGCCTTCAAGATTCGAATGCCTGTTGAAGTTCACTCATAACCTCCTCTCTATTTTCTGGATAGATAAACCTTGAGAATGACATGTCGTTCATTCGGTCAACGTAAATATCTTGGTTTGGTCGTTTGTTGTTTCGATAATCTCTTTCGCTCTTCTTACATTCCAAGGTAGCCCATTTGTCTCCGTACAATATCAATAGATCCGGAATGCCTTGAATGTGTGATGAGTCAAGCTTGGTCACAATAGATCCTGGAAATTGTTGTTCAATATCCTTGATCAATTTTGCTTGAAAGTCACTCTCTCTTCTTCCCACTCGATACTCCTTTCTAAATATCCAGAAAAAGAAAAAGGGTTAGGAATTGCTAAAGTCGCAATATATACCTCTTCCCTCTCATAAAAGGACCTGAAAATTTTGCGAAGTAAAAAAGAGCAAAAGAAAAGGCCCTACCGATCTGGTAGAGCCCAAAATGAGTCTGAGAATGGCAATTAGTTTTTAGATATCTATTTATTAGCTCTGGCCAAAAACCCACTTTTTTTTGTAAACTAATATATATTATTATTTTTTTTTATCGCGTATTAACTCTAAATAAAAGTGGGTTTTTGGCCATAAGAGGTTTTTAGATATCTAAAAACTAGTAAATCGATATCTAAAAACCCAATTTCGTGGCCATTTTCAAAGTGGGCAAAAGTGGCCATTGGCCACAAAAGTGGGCAGAACAGAGGGTTTTTAGATATCTATTTACTATTTTCGTTCTTCCGTAAAATTCAATGGTCAAAAAGTTTTGGCCAAAGCCCATTTTTGACCGACAAAAGTGGGCAGAAAAGAGGGGTTTTTAGATATCGATTTACTCGTCCAAAAATAACCATAAACGCTCTCTAATGAGCCTCGTAATAGGAATTTTTCTCATCCCGGCAGCCTCTTTCAGACGTTCGTACTCGCTTTCAGAGACTCGAAAAGGTATCAAATGATCCCTCTTCTCAGAGTCGTTTTTCCTTGGTCTTCCGCCTATGTTTTTCTTCACACCAATCCTCCTCAGAATATCAATCAGAGTTCGAACGTCTTAATATGTCCAGTCTTAGAACCCTTGACCTCCATCTTCTTGCCACGAATATCCATGTAGATTTCGCCATCTTTGTAGTTCGTAGCAACAATAGCACCACGATCACGGAAGACGTTGTAAGTAGATTTACGGCCACTTCCATTCTCAGAACCATGGTAGTTACAGAAAGCAAGAATACATTTGACAGCATCAACGTAATCCTTTGTGATACCATCACGATCGCCATGCCAACGAATCTTCATAACATGACACATGATCTCCTCAATACGATCCTTGAAAGCCTCAAGCATCTGTCTCTGAGCTTCAACCTGAGCGTCACCACCCATATCAAATATCCATGTACCGTCCACCACAATGTGATAGATCATGGACATGTTGTTAATGAAGTGATGTCCTTCTTTTTCCTTCAGCTTCTTAGCGTCAGCCTGGAAGATAGCCTTACACTCAAAGCATCCGATCTTGATGACGTCTCCAACACTGACGTAAGAATATCCAACACCATGAGCAAGGCATTTAGCAGCTTGTCTGGCAATTCTGTTAGCATATTCAGGCTGATAACGTCTAACACCGGTTTGATCAGGGAAGTAGACATGACCGACTTCGAACTCATCAAGGATTGCTTTCTTCTCGTCATTGTTCAAATATCCATAATGATCAGAATGATCGTGTGAGATGATAACAGCATCGATCTTCTTAACACCGGCAGCCTTCAGTTTCTTGATTGTATCAGTGTGGTTCATTCCGGTATCGACCAGAATGACATGTTTAATAGTCTTGTTATCAGACTCGTACTGGATAAATGCTGTGGCATCACCGTACTTTTCATGATCGCTTTCCCAGAAACGTATCGCCCATACCCTAACATAGGGAGGCAAGTCACCCTCCTTTCCTGGTTCAGACGGGTATTTGGGTCTGATTCTACCTTTGATAGGCTTGAAACTCTTACGATAACGTTTGTGAACACCGCCATTGTAGTTGCCTGAGATGAAATAATGACCGCCAAGAGCGAATTCAGAATGATTCGGATTACCTTTTTCGTCCTGATAGATGACAATATCACCAAATTTCAGATCGTCAGATCCAGATTTCCAAGTTCCTTTCTCATTAGCCTTGTCCATAAGGATTTTAGCGCGCTTTCCATAGCCGATAAGATCCAAATATCCAGCCTGATAGAAGATAAGATCCAGAAATGCTGTGCACCAGGAGTCTGTCTTGCTCATTTTGGAGTGATTTGTGCCGTGTTTAGCGTTAAAAACATCAATGAAGGCATTATAGTTCTTTATGAAGTCGCTGTGAGCCGTTTCAGAATCGATGTAAGGCTTCATCAGATCATAAACTTTCTCAGCTCCATACTTCTCAGCAGGCTTTTTGTCATGTTCTCCAGGCACTGTGACCATGATTGCCTTAAGAAAAGTGTTTTTATAAGACTTATATGGGTCTTTTAAGTGCAATCCGGCATTATGAATATCTTTCAATCGCTTTTCTGCGTTAGATTTGATAGAAAAAGCACCTGATTGGACCTTCCATAATCCATTTATCTGAATTACAGCAGCAGGAAACTTTTGTGCTCTCACTACAGCGGCAGTTTTTTCAGCATTTGGCCTGTTTTTATACGCTCCAAGCTGAATTTTATACAGAGTTTTTGTGGCCATGTCGTAAATTCCTCATTTTTTCAACTAAAAAGTCAACTAAAAAGTTAGCAAAAAAACAAATGGCACAACCAATTACGATTGCGCCTCCGATGTAAACAAACGATACGAGTATAATAAGCCCGTAAAATGTCAATAAAGTGCCTAATGTAACCATACTTACCTCGACTTAATAAGAATGTTGAACCCGGATTTCCTGGCTCGTGCAGCCTCAGCATTCAGCAGATCTGTTACACCGTCATAATACTGACTGCGGACACGATAATATCCATCAAATTTCTCGATCTCAGCCTCAAGACCCTTGTTTTTGACCTCGTACAGCCTCTTTTTGGCGTTATTTTTGCTGCTGAAAGCGCCGTACTGAATATAATAATTAAGCTCAGCGATGTTTACAGCCTTGGAATTGGCCGAAAACTTGTCGTAGAACTCCTTACCAGCGCTTGTACGAGCGTTCAGAGCCTTTGTAATACCGGATTTATCGTTATTTACGACCACAGCAGGCCTCTCATACTCCCTCAGAACGACGTTTGACGCCTCTTTGATGGAGTTTGCCTTGCTGAGAACCTTCATGACATGACTGTAGGCCCCCAGCTCCTCCCAAAGGAAGTCAAGCTGCATCTTCAGATCATCGATAGAGACCATTCTCTTCTCTGCAAAATATAAAAGCGCCTGCTTACGGCTCCACCAAGTCCACTGTGCAAGACCATAACCAGCCTTGTCATGGATGAAATTGGCGTATGTGCCATCGTTGACAGCCTTGGTGTAGCTCTTGTCAGTCCAGCCTTCCTTGATCTCGAAGGAGTTCTGAAGGTTGTTTGGTCTCAAAGCGGATTCACACTGCAGATTACCCATGAGACCAGCAACAGCATAGTCGTTCAAGCCTTTCTTGCTGAGATAATTCCAGATGAAGTAAGCGCGATCGTCTTCTGTAGGAATATCAATACCGGTCTTAGGGTGCTCGGCGATCTTGTTCTCATTCGGAAGGACTGTCTTACTGAGCTTAGCGTTCACTTCATCGGCAAACTTACCAAGACGGTTGTACAGCCAGTCGCCAGGGCAAGCCTTAGCAGCAAACCACCTGTGTACGGTGATCACCATCTCGTTGGACTTAGGCTTGTAGTTCAGCGTGGTCTTCTTGTCGTTAAACCACAGCATTTTGTTCTTGCCATATCGCTGGCAAACATCCACACCAAGAGCGACCAGAGCGTCCCAGACCTGCTGATTCATTGCGTACGGATGCTTGGTATCGGATGCACACTCGACGGTGATGGCACGGTTGTCGTTCCACGCAGAACTAGTACACCACGATCTGTCTTCTTCATCCACATAGCCGGCGATCACACCAGCAGTGCCGATGCCATAGTTGGATGAAGCCTGATAAGACGACTTAGCAAAGAGCTCACCACAACGCTTGGCAGACAGCTGTCCGACCATGCAGTGAGGCGTGAAGTAGATCACTTTCTCAGTTCTCTGCTTGTTACGATTGGGCGACGGAATAAATACAGTTGCAAGTTTCGAAAAGGACATATCTTTCCCTCCAAAAATATAAAAAGGAAGAGAGCCTGCAAAGCTAGCAGACCCTCTTCAACAACGGTAACTTATTTAAATATCAATCAGTTCCAACTTCCAAGTATGATGCCGACCAGAACACCAGCAAAAAACGCTATACAGTAGTTCACAATCATATTGTCTCCTTATTATTTCTTGTCTTTCCAGATCTTTCGAAGATCTTCTTCATCACAGATAATGATCTTGCCTCCGTTATACCTCACATTTCCGATATGTGAAGTACCTATAGCATGGTTCTTCGGATCAAACATACGAACAATTGTTTCTTCTTTCTCATCAGGCCCGATATACATGTAGTCGTAATCACGCCAAGGAACTCTCACAGCATCGCCATACTCGAGTTTATGCCCCTCCTCGAGCTTAATACCGAAAGCCTTTTCTACAAGATCCCTGTTGACTTCGACATTTGCTTCAAGAGTGCATTCCCAGGCATTACGAGGAATGTTTTCTTTGATCTTGATATCAGCATCCCGCACGGCTTTACAGAAATTCTCACAAGCTTTAGAGATTGCCTTGTTGACTCCTTCCATGGTCGTAGAGTCAAAGAGTTTACCATTCTTCAGTGCCTTCTCGTAATATCTTTTTATGTCTTTATCCGGGATGATTTTAATATCGTAAGGAGCAGCCTTTCTGAAAGAATATCCGCAGCCACATTTGTATTCGTTGGACTCAAGCGGGCATCCCTCACAGACTCGTCCATAACAGAAATCAGCCAACCAATCTCTCATACGATCGGTTTCTTTCTGTTCCTGCCATTTCTTATAAATATCAAGGAAGTCTTCTAGATCCATGCCTATGACGTCTTCCATACTTTTACACTCGACGTCAAACTCATTGGGCTGAGAGTCATTCACATTCTGCAGCATATCCCAGAGATCGGTCTGACCCTGCTCATAAAGCCTCTTGTTCTCGATGGTGAGCTTCTGATACTGCGATGTAAGTTCGTCAAGCTGCTTTTTCAATTCATCGATCTGAGTAGTAGCTTCGAGGTGTTTTTTAGTCCATGCGTCGAGCTCTTCTTCTCTGGCTTTGAGTTTTTTCAGCAGTTCCGCTATCCTGGCCTGTTTCTCACCATTGTTCCGCATCCAAATATCACGATCTTCCTTAAGCTGCTCGACCTCGTCTTCAGCGCAATGAGCTCTGCTCTGCAAATTACCGACCTCTTTCTTAAGCTGCTCGACCTGATCCGCCAGACTGTCAGCACGCTTTAACTGTTCAAGTTTCTGTTTCTCTTCGTGCTTAGCTCTGCTACGCCAATCATCTCTGCTCTTCGTAAAGTATTTCAGCTGATTTTTAGCATCATCGAGATCTTTCTTAAGCATATCACGCTGGGATTTCAGAATATCAGCGCGCTTTTCCTGTTCGGTCTTCTCATCCTCAAGGTTAATCATCTGACTATGAAGTTTACCGATAACTTTTACATCAGATTCGTGGTCTTTCTCAAGCTGCTTGATCCGGTTTTTAAGATCGCGGTTCTTACTGCACAGATCAAGATTTGCACCCAGAAGAGTTCCGTTAGATTTCTCCAAAATGTCATTGGTGTTCTGAAGGTTTCCAATGCAATCGTCACATTCTTTGAACGCTTTATCGATCGGAGAATCCGCATATGGTGAAAAAGTAAAGGTGCCGTTTACAATCGTTTCGTACAGTTCCTGCAAAGCTTCGTTCTTAAGTTTCATAGTTATTCTCCTTTCTGAATATCAATGTTGACAATCTTATCCTGTTTAGCCAGATCTTTGAGCATACGGTTGATCCAGCCAAATACCATAGACGTTTCCTGGTCATTCAGATTGTGGTCAACACTGAGGTTGTCATAGAAGTTTCCGTTCCAAGCCTCAATATCGCTGACTCGAACCGCCGGCTCTTCCTCAGTCGCCTCAGTGCTAGGCATGGTATTGCGATCATGTCTAGCGTTCTCAAGAGTGGAATCGATCATCTCGAGTTTTCTCCCGAGATAGTTGACGTTACGGTTAATAATTTTGAGATTTGTAGAAATATCCTTTAATGCTGCAATCATTTCCCTACTCTGATGATCTGTCATAAATCCTCCTTAAATATCAAAAACAAAAGGGCCCACGCTCTTTTCGAGTGTGAACCCCGTGTTTATAGTTCCTATCTGGGTATAAATTCCAGACGGAAGCCAAATGAACTTAATGTTTCTTCCAGTTCCTCCAACGAGGGAACCTCAATGACGATTCTGGCCTTCTTTTTAGCCGGAGCTTCGATCTGTTCTACCGCCTTAGGTTCATCAACCTGCGCCTCGGTAATATCTTTAGTATCGTCGACAGGTTCAACAGGTTTTACATCTTCAACTGCGGGATGATCCCACAATCCAAAATATTTCTCCCATGTTTTCCGGTCTGTTTTATGCTTTTTCAGATAAGCCGGGCTACAGTAATTACTTACCATAGCAAGTGAACAGCCAGAAGCTTCGCTAAGAGCCTTCGATGACCCAAACTCATCACGAAGTTTTCTCGTTCTCGTAACAATGTTTTCCACACAGAACTCCATTTTGTTCCTCCTTGTAAAATATCAATTACCGATAGTTACCATAAAGGGCTTTGTGAATTCTGCGAAAAAAGCAAAAGGACCTGCATAGCGTTTTGCTATACAAGCCCTTTTGGGTTAGGTCGTTAACTGTTACTTACCTGTCGAGTACGATTCTGACATCGTATCCGACCTTAGCCATCAGTGTTACAAGCTGATCGAATTCCGGGCACCTGATTGTGACAGGCAGATTCAGTTTGTCCAGAGAGTCCTGGTCACCATCACTCTTCTTCTCAGATACCTCGACAGGCCTTTTCGTCTCAAGAGGTCCGAATCTTAATTCGAACGTCTGTATTGACGGATAATATTTCCCATCACAAATATCAGAGATAAAGTCGTAATGAATACCCATCTGCTCGGACAATTTTCTTCGTCCGCCAGCCCTGTTACAGGCTTCCTTCACTCTATCCCGCATTTCCTGATGTACCAGTTCTTCATAAGTTGCCATACTTTCCTCCTACTACAGGATTAACTGTTACTTACCTATAATAGAAGAAGTTAGTTTCGCGTAACTTATTTCAGATCGTCTTCAAACGGATCGGTCTTTTTTCTGCGGGCGTCAATGGCTTTCTTAATAGCCAGGTAACATTCCGGACAAATATCATAGTCAAATACGGTTTTAGTATTACCATTACTAGCGCGATAATAAATCATCATATCGTTAGGCATTGTCTTTTTGTTCACAACATTGATGCAGCTAAGCCCGTTAAAAAACCCGCCGCAAATATCACACTTCAAAGCTTTACTCATACCTCAGCATCTCCTTCGACTCCTAACGCATTGGCTGTTACTTTGCTCAAGAGGTTAATACCAGTTTCCTCAGAGCATGTCTTGAGAATATCAAAGCCGTTGTTACCGTCAGACTGCCAAAGTGCCTGAGTTTCTGCCAGAATATTTACCAGATGATCGAAGTCCATGTTGTATCTTCTACTCAGAGTAAGACAGAATCCGGCATAAATCTTCGGGACCATCTCTCTAATGTGAGCTTTCCAACGGCGTTCTTGATAAATATAACTATTGTCCTGCTTAGGCTTATGTCTCCTTTCAGCTCTGCCCATGGTTCTCCTTTCTGGCCACGCTTTTTACAATACCATAGCATTTCATTCTATGCTCACATTCAACAAAAGTATCACATTTACCAGTACCTAAATATCGTACATGACTATATACTGGCTCAAACTTTGGACAATCCTGACAGTAATCTTCAACTTCAAGTTTTATCATCGCTCACCTCAACACAATATTCCAAAACGAGTTAAAAATATCCAGCATTCCAACGCACCATGGAACCAGTAAGAATGCAAGAAATAAGATCGCTTCAAAACCAGTAACCTGAACGTTGTAGTTATGATCTTTTTTATTCATTCAATCCTCCTTTGCTTTAGGTTCTGCAGCCTGACAAAACCACTCGTCTGCCGTATAGTCTCGAGGGCTTGTACATCTTGTACGATCTTTACCGTCTCCGTGAAACTTGCAATCGATGCAATAACACGCCGCTGTTGGAGGTTTATCAAAGCGATGTCTATACTTGTATGTCCATTTAGCTTCGTCTATTGCGTTTGAAATTAAGTCGGCAACGAATTCTAATAATACAAAACCTATAGTTATTGTTGTTGCAATTCCAATAGCGGTAAATATATTAGTCATCGTCTTCCTCCTCAGGAAACTCCCACCCATCGTCGCATCCGCCAATGCCGCAATGTTCTTCATCGAGAGTGATCGTGTCTTTAGTGCAGATGTTATCCTTGCAATAAATGCACTCTTCCAAAAAGCAATTAACTGTTGTCATTCACTCACCTCCTTCTCAAATATTCTTCTCCGCCTTCAAGATATTTCTTCCCTTCATCTGTGCGGCACCAGTTCAGATATTCTTTTTTCATATCATCGGTCAGCAGTTCAATATGCCCAAACAGTAAAAGAAAATAGATTTCCCGATGATACCTAAGGCACCATGTTTTGAAGCTGAGTGTCATTGTTACCATCGCTCACCCTCATTGTATTTCGGATCTAAAAGCGGGCTGGTTGGTAAATCTTCAACAGTCTGGCAAATAATCAGCTCCTCAGCATACGGCAAAGTCTCGATCCACTCGCAGAACTCATGCCACTCGTCAAGTTTGTGGTTCTTTCTGGCATGGTACATATTGGCCAGAACCTCGTAGTTTAGCATCAGAGTAGCCCGCTGATTGTAGGACGAAGGAAGAAGCTGGATCATCTGCCACCAATATTTCTTGTCCTTGGTCTGCAGATATAAATCGCGGTAATGATTTAGAACATCACAAATCATTTCTACAAAACCTGTTGAAGTAAAATACGCTCTATCGCCATCTACAGTAATTGCCGATAGCGCTGGATCTTCTTCAAAGGGAACACTCTTGTCTCCGTTTATAAAATCCTCTTTGTTAAACAAATGCTCCGTCGAGAAGTCCTCCAGAGTGAACTCCTTAGCATGGATCTTGTGCATTGTGGAGCAGGAATTCCTGACAGTGCCGACCTTGTATGTGTCGGCTTCCTTCCACCAGTACATCGGGGCGGTAATATCAACATACACCACGATCATTCTCCGGAACTTGGCCTCATCGGATCCGGCCTTGGCAAGATTACTCAGGAGTTTCAGATCGTTGGGACCGATACAAATTCCATCAACGATGGTCACAAACTCAGCCTGCTTACGATCATTCATGGCCCAGGAATATAAATGTTCTTTTTCTTCGGGTCCGTCATACATATAGTAGCCGAATTCACTGTCTTCGTCGGAGAATACGGTTTCTCCAAATATGTCATCAATTGTTCCGCAAGGTTCGTTATCGACCAGCGAGTCACTCAACTCCCACGAATTCATAGGGTTACGAGCTCCTCTAATAGCCGGCACCCATCCAGCAGTGCTAACGTTTTCAATCTTGATCATGTTCAATCCTCCTTTTAAGCATGTTAAAATATAAACGAATCTGCTTTGACTCCAAGACGAGTAGCCATCCTCTTACGCTTCTCGTCTATAGTGTCACCGATCTTAGCGTTGTCGATATACTCTGTGACCTTCCTGAGTTCTCTCAAGGTAACATATACATCAGCCATTTCCTCATGCACGTTGGCAAGCATCTCTTCTTCTGTCTTACCATGTACAAGATTCTCTCCACGCAAATATCTTGCAAACTTCTGGCAAGCATAAGACAGCTCTGTAGCTTCTTCTGCCATCATCTCAAACATAGCCGGCGTACCAATTGCGTCCACCAGCTTGGTTACTTCTCCGTTTTCTTTATTTCCCATTCGTTTCCTTCTTTCCAAAATTCATGTGCCGCTCCAGGATCTTTGTGCAACCTGACATATTCGTCATTCTTAACAGGCTGCTGAGAATATCTTGCTTCGAGAAGATGGCATCCCACAGATCAAGCAGATAGTTCCAGGAGGCGGCGTGCATACCAGGATGTTCTTTAATTTGTTCATAGATCCATGTTACAGGAATGTATAATTTACAATCCATCGCTTTCCTCCTTCTTTTCGTATTCATCATTGGTATAGAAGCATGGCCTGTTTGGACCGGTGATCATTGTGTCGGCGTGATTGCTAGATCGGCGCCTACGATCACAAATACCCCATTTCATTCCAGGGACGGTGTCGAACTTGTTGCAATCCTTACACCTTTTTCTTTTGACAGGCTCCATGATAAGAAATCCAGGTCCTAATTCAATTCTCGACATGGTTAATCTCCTCTCAGATCAGAATGCGGCGAAATATAAAGACCCTGCCAGCCGTGCTTTTTGTAGTAGGCTTTAGCTTCGGTCTTGTATCTGAACTTCGTGCAATACTCGATTCCACGAATATAAATACCTTTCTCCTTACACCAGTCGAGATAGGATGTAAAATAGATCTTATCTTCTTTTGATACTCGTTTGTTGTTGTTAAACAGAACACTCTCCTGAATAACAGTCTTTACCAGATCCTTATGACCGTTCTGGATGAGCTTTGTTACAAAGGAGTCGCCGCCATTGGGCATTACTGTTAGTCCAACATCGTGAACCAGTGTGTTCATAACCTTGAGAAGTGACTCATATACTGACCATCCTCTAGGAGCAGGTTTAATAAGATCTGCCTTCTCTTCTCTAAATCCGACCACACACATGTAGTACAGGTCGGTATTGTCAAAATATAAACCTTTGCAGCCGGCTTCCTTGAAGCGTTTTGCCTCGTCAATGAGGTGCTTCTGCCATCTCTCATCTGTAACGTCGACCCAGTATTCGCCAGGCCATCCAGAATATTTTGCAATTCTGAGATCCTCGAATTCGTCGTAGTAATCACGCTCCTTCTCTAGAGCACACGCATTTAAATAACCATATACGTGCACTCCTCGTGCCACTGCTTCTCTGACATACTTTGGATCGATGTTGTCAATATCAATCACAGCCAGGTCGTTCTTTTTAGATTTTGCTAGAGTCTTGAGTACGTAATCTTCTTCAAGACATATTCTCATTGCCATAAATATCACCCTCCTTAAAACTGTTCACATACCAGCATGTCATCTACCTTGCACTGATACAGATCTGCCAGAATAACAAGGTTGTCGATGCAAGGAATTGCTTTACCACGCATCCATTTATACACTGCCTGAGGAGTCTCGAAACCGAAGTGGTTCTGAATATCTTTTATAGACAGATTGCGCTCCAGCCTAAGATCATCGAGTCGTTTGCAAGTTGCTTCCATGTTAATTCCACAGACCATAATTACTCCTTTAGCAAAAAAAAAAACTAAAAGGACCATCGCAAATATAACGACAGTCCTCACTGTTAAAATTAGACGTCAATCTCGTCCGCCATTTTAGCAAGGCGCTTACCTCGCTTTAATGCCTCTCGAAGCCAGTTGACATTCATCGAGTTTAATCTGAACTCGTGCGATTCTCCGTTTTCGTCAACAAATTTCAGAATCACATGTCGTCCATTTCTCTCAGTATTAGTGTCAACAAATATTGATCTCCAGTCATGTACCATAATAAGTTCTCCTTTCTAAACATACGGACACTATTCGTCCATAAAGGAGCATGCAAATTTTGCGAAAAAAAAAAGGAGGCAACTCAATTAAGAGCCACCTCCGGGTTGAAAGTTATTACTTTATCTGATTTCTACCATCCACCGTCTGTGCTCGACTTCGATAGTGACCTCGACCTCAATAGTTCCAAAAGCATGCTCGAGCTGACTTCTAAACACTTTGTATTCCGGAGTCGATTTGTCAGTCATTTCCATTACTTCCAGAAAATGACCGACTTCGTCTCTGAGAATGACAAAGTACCAGCCATCAGATCTACTGCGTGCCAGAAGAACACTGAGTTCTGTAAGCCCCATATCTGTTTCCCACAATACTGTGAGCTCCTTGTTAAATAAAGAACTCTCAATCCTAACAGATTTCATTGCTTTCATTTTTGTTTCCTCCTTTTTTAGAAATATAAAATTAGTTACTTCTATAAGGAGGATTGTTTATTTGGCGTAAAACCTAGTCTCGTTAAACTTTTTCTTGTCTTTGAGTGCTTTAGCTATTGCCAGATCAATGCCGCTACGAGACTTTAGATGATAGAAATATAAATCTGTGAAAGGCGTATTCATTCTGTCTATTCGTCCAGACGCTTGCACCATAACCTTATAGCTGTAGTTCTGAGAGTAAAATATAATAGTGTCTGTCCTGATGCAGTTCCATCCTTCTGCTCCAGCATTGTACTGTACAAGATAGATCCACCGGTCCCCCTCAGGTATTGGCTGATGCTTATGGCCATTCCACTCAGCAATTTCTAATCTAGGATAGAAATAGTCGCCAATGTCTCTGAGAATCTCAAGCTCATAGTCGTAGTTGTAAAATATAATAGCCTTCGGATGCTTCTCCAGGATCTGAAGTAGCATAGTTAATCTCGACTCATCCAGGTTGACAATCTTCCTCAGACATTGACAGAACTCGCTGGCATTTTTAATAGGCTCGTTCTCCCAGGGATTCCATCGATTTCTGCAAATATCACGATAGCCTTGATGGTCGTATTCAACCCAGATGTCTTCGTGATGCTGGATCGTAGGTCGTCTGAAGTCCATGTTAATCAGAATACTATTTCTTAGTCGTTCTAGCCTGCGTGTACCTAAATATCTTTCTACCTTAAAGAACTTGACATAGCCATTGCGTACTACATGTTCCTGCATAAACTCTGTACGGTTTTTGTAGAAACCATTAGCTATGAATACTGGAATATAATCTAGCCAATTGTCTCCTGGTGTGGCTGAAAGCAAAATCCAAAAATTCCCATTGCGGCAAATTTTCAAAAACGATTTTACCCACTGTCCGGAACCAACGACTCTTTGTTCGTCAAATATAAAGAAGGAATCGGTGACGTTTTCATACTTCTTAATATTGTTCCAAGAATCCACAACAACTTTCAGGCCTTCGTATAAAGTTACTTCAGGATTGGTAGTAAGCATGAAGGGACTTAGCTCTTGTTCCCACTCGCAGGTATCACGTTTGCGAGCTGTTGTAATAATGTAAAGATCCGTAGGGTTTTTCATCTTTACATAGTCATCGGTGTCAAGTTTTCCACCATGTAAAATATAATAATAGGCTAAGGCTGTTCTGGACTTACCACTTCCAACACCACCACAGAGAATACAGCCCTTTTTCATCTGGTTAACAGCATCAATCTGGTATTGTCTTAGTGAGATTCCTGCCATGACGGTGCGATAAACCTATAAAAATAATCCATAAAATGTTCTTCTAATACATCAAGCGGTGCTTCGTTGCTATACACACAGTCATAGGGGTATTTATTAACGAGGTCGTCTGCTTCATTACCATACTCAACGCTCTCAGTACGAGGAGACTTTACGAGAAGCGTTACACAAGGAATGTTACTGATAAAGTTGATGCGGTCTTTGATCTTCTTGATCTCACCAGGTTCGCGAACGTGCATGATAAGGATCTCGTTGTACGCAGCAACCGGTTTCTCAGCGAACTTATTAAACTGATCAATAGCATACATAAAAGGCCCATCGTTATAGTCAGTCCAGAGATCTTTCAAATCGGACAAGAATTTACGGTCTTTAAGATTTTTACCGCCTCCCCAACCAAATATAAGTCTTGCTGCCTGCTTGACTTTTGTGATCGTCGAAATGCGTTTGGTGGGATAATACTTCTCCAAAATATCGCAGATTGTATCTTTACCACATCCGCCTTTACCATTAATGATGATTACAAGTTTTTTACCTGCCATTCTTCTCCTCCTCAAATTTTTCAGGCATTCTTGTTGCTTCTCTGACTGGAATGCTGAGACAAATATTACAAGGATTCTCAGTTTCTTTTACATCCTTGTTCTTACATTTGTGACAGTATTCGTCAAACTTTACAATTTTGTATCTATAGTCCATAGTTCCTCCAAATATATAATAAACCTGCTGGTACTTGTCCTTATGGAGGTAGGCAAACAATAAGAAAGGAGGTAATTAATAAAGTTTCAATAACCCGTTAGGGCTACAGGATTTTCGCAGCAGGTTTATTAGCTAAAATATTGAAAAACAAAAAGACCCTGCAAATATCTTTTTATTGATACCGCAGGGTCCGTTTGTAAGGTCTTACTTAGTAAACGAATCAAGCCACTTCTTCCAACCATACTTGGCATTTCTGAATGACTTCTCATGCGCCGCCATCGGTCCGTGAACAAGGTCCGCCGTACGTCCTCTACGTTTGTACATGAAATCCATGCACATTCCAGTGTACGTAACATACAGCACGAACGTGTTCCAAATCAGGTACCATTTGGCAAGTTTCTTGAAAATATTCATTTTGTCCTCCTTATTGGTTTCAAAATAGTTGCTACGTTAATAGTTACCTATAAGGAGGTTTGTTAATTTCGCGAAAGCAGAAGACCCATCGTAAATATCACGATGAGCCTCCGCTCAGAATTTTACTCTTCTTCGTCTTCCTTTTTCTTCAGGAATGGAATCTTGATTTTGGGCAGCTCGATAAGCCCGATCTTGACATAGAGCCAGATACAATAAATTGTGGTAATAATACTGCATACCCCACACATCTTGAAATATCTTCTCCATGTTACCGGTGTGTCAAGCCATTTCTTAATCATTTTGTTTCCTCCTTATAAAAGTTGATTTGAATTGTTACTTCTATAATGGAGGATGTAAATTATGCGAAAAAGCAAAAGCCTCTGCAAATATCATTTCGATACTTACAGAGGCCAGTGCTAATTATTTGTCGCTAATCTTTTTTGCTACGAATTTGTACTGTTTCAGTTCATCAGACCATTGGTCTTTAACAATATACTCAAAATGCTTCTCACCATGATACCTGGTCTCTCTATCGATGGCGTCTAAGACTTTCCACTTGCCTCGATCTTCTCCTTCGGCATATGCTTCTTTACGAATCTTTTCTCTTTCAGCATCCTCATGAGCAGACAAGGCAATGATCGCCATGACGGCACAAAAGCCACCAGCAGCATAAGTTACAACGTTTTTGAGTAATCCAAATCCAGTTCCGTTTGTCATAATAAACCTCCTTTACAAGTTATTGCAAAAATGTTAGTTACTCATAAAGGCCGTTGTTAATGTTGCGAAGAATATCATTCGTCCTCGTAGTCGGAATACTTATCAGCCCAAGGAGACGGTTCGAGAGTGACATGCATCTCTTTCAGATAAGCCTTGACCTTCCATTCATTGGTGCGATCATCCAGCCACCAACGGGGTCTGATAGTCAGATCGACATTTCTGATCTCTGCAGAATCCAGCATACCGACCGTGTTCTCATCCAACTGAGTTCTTACACCGTTTGAGTAAATATAAACTGCTGCCGGAGGGATGTTGGGGAACGATCTGAAGCTGACAGATACGTCGATACGATAGCGGATTGGATCACCTTCCTCGTTTGGAAGTTTGGTCTTGACATACCAGCCAATATCCTTCAGTCTGTTGGCCTCGTCCTCGTCATAGAACTCGTATGTGAATTTCCGATCACCTTCTTTATTGAATCTCGATCCGGCTCCGCTGAAATTGCGAAAAATAATCGTTGCGTTTTCAAAGTTCTCAGGTGCTACAAAATGTTTTTCCATAGTTATTCTCCTTTACTAAAATATAATTTTGCAAACGACAAGAGGCCATGCTTGTCTTGCACAGCCTCCTGCTTTGTTTCACATAACTGCTTTAACAGTGATCGAGCCATTATGTTCTGACTCGATCGTTACAGTGCCGTTCGTAAATGCAAATCCACGAACGAAATTGTCTACGCAGTCGGTTATCCCTTTCTGATAAGCTTTCTTAGTCTTATCATCAAGATATAACTTAGCTGCGCCAACAACTTCAACGCACACCCATACGAACGAAACTACCGCTCCGATCTTAATAAATTTTTTATTCATAACTACTCCTTTCTTCATAAAGCAATTAACAGTTCTATAAAGGAAGTTGCTAATTACGCGGAGAAAGGCATCTCCTCATCTGCGTTTTCTGGAATATTCATATACGGAGCAAGTGGATCGTCCGAAACAAACATCTCAAAATCGCCATACTGCGAAATTGTTTCTACGGCATTGTCTACCAGAGAAATATAATAGGATTCGTCTATCATCTGAGATGCGTCTGCTAAATCCTTTACAATCTCTGCCTCAAGCCAGCGATAGCCTTTGGTTCCAGCAGCAGCATAGAACTTTTCATCTTGTTTCCTATACAAAATCCCGCCACCATATCCGGGTTTGATCGGGCAGAACGATCCAATACGTCCAACAAACTGGTACGAATGGCCTTCCTCGATCTCCGGTTCTAACCTAGCTTTAATTTCATCATAGGAAATATCAGAGATGAGTCCCTTCTTATACTTTTGAGTGGCTTTCTCAAGTTCTTTCTCAAACCCAGAAACGTCTGGAAGAGCTTCGTTCATGTCCAAATATAACTCGCCCTTCTTGACCTCTTTGGTTTCACACATGTCTGAGAACTTGATCGCCTCATGACTGAAGAGTGTTTTGAATACGTATGGAACTGCAAACTGCGTTCCAGTAGCATCCCACTTTCCGTCATGTTTGCAAATATAAACAGCATCATTAACCAGGCACATACGATCATAAGTGGCCTCGTGTTCGAAGTTGTATCCGTAAAGTTTTCCATAGTCCATGACAAAATCGATAATATCCTGAGTGGCGTTCGGGATCTTGATTGAATCAGTCTTAATATGAGCCACTGTAAATCCTCGTTTCTGTACCTCATGCTTAAGATTGACCATGAACAAAGCTCCGCGTTTAGCCACAATATTGTCCTTATTACGACTATCACGGAAAGCATTGTCAAAGAGAGCCGCCGTAAGACCGTATACAGAGTTGATAGCAATCTTCAGAGCTTGGGCCAGATCCTTTGCAGCGCCTTCGTCAGTAAGATACTTAGCAAGTTTACCACCAAGCATGGTTCTGGCTTTATCGAAGTCTTTGTGCTTGATTGCGATACGAGCCTGCAGAATATCATTGAAACGAGCCGTATACTCTGGTCCGAACAGCTCTTCTGCAACGATGCTGGATGGATGCATCGATGCGATATCAAGTAAGGCGATATTGAAGTACATTCCGGGCTCAGAATATACATAACCGCCTTCGCCGACTTCTTCGCCTCTGTAGGTTGATTTACCGGCTTCATATTTGTATCCTGGAAATATAGGTCTGCCTTTGCTATCAAAAAGAGTATAGTATGTGTCTAATACCTGATTAATACCGTACTTCTTAACGTAGTCTTTATCCCAATCAGACGTATCACCCATATCACGATAATTGAACTGTGACTGCGGGTGTTTGTTACTACCAAATATAATTTTGGTTGTGAGTCCGTTCGTAGTATCATTAGGAATACTCTCAGCAACATCAGCAAGGATTTCTCGCGCTATGAAATCGGCTTGTCTTGCTTCAAACACCGCTTCTGTGGCTATTACGTCATTGTCGCAATATTCTGCGACCTTGCTCCAGAGTTCTTCCGGAACAGGCTGATCCCAAGGAAGACCGAGTTCCTGATGATGTATTCCAAGCTCAATCTCCCATTTCTTCAGAGATTGCTTCTTTGCACAGAAATCATACACGTCGGTAAAACTAAGATTGTATGCATTACCGAAGAATGCATCCCTCTTTCCAGATATGATTTTCTGCGACAACTCATACAACTGCATGTTGTTATAACCCATCATCCTGGCATAGATAATGTGGTTGTCATACCGTCTACAGTTGAATCCGACAAGTTTGAACTGAATGAGATTGTTGATCTGCTCGCTTGTTGGATTGATCATTCGTACAACCTTGTTTTCCTTACCTTGCTTCTTCCAGTTAACAACGAACAGGTTAGGAAAGACTTCACAATCGTAGAACACCAAAATATCATTCTCGCTGTCTACTGCGTCGGCCTCGTCTTCGGACTTGAATTTCATCTTTGTAACCAGATCCAGGCATTTCTTACTCTGGTTGGAACTTGATGCGGCAAAGGTTATAATAGCCGGTTTCATGTCAGAAACATCGTAAGTTACACCGCCATTATAGGCATCTTCCAAAATATGATAGATGAAGTCTACACTCGACGCGGTTGACGAATGAATCTCCTTGTTTAGATTCTTTATGATTAACTTGCGAATACCTTTTTCGCTCTTAATGACTTTCTCATTTACCACTTTATCTCCTTTCTTGAGTGGTAATCCGCTACTTATCGTCGCTATCGAAATATCATTGCAAAGAGTAAGAGTCCTGCGCAAAGAGCTCTTACCGGTGAACACTTTTATCTCGATGTCGTCATCATAGACCCTGCTCAACTTTGATACATCGCCGTTGTAAATATAATGCAGATGAATTGCTTTTCCACTCTTGCTAAGCTCTGCATAGGTCTTTGGCCACTTGCTTGCTGCAGCATAATTAAGTTCGTAGCTCTTTTCTCCTGTCTCTGGGTCTTTGATGTCGAAGTCTATGACAATAAGATTTGGTTCTTTGTCCTGGGTCAAAATATAATGGAGCTTGTTAGTTTCAAGATCCTTCAGAGTAGTAGTAACTTTGCTCCAGGGCTTAATTGGTGTCTCCTCAGCGTTAGCATACTGAGCAGGACAATCAGAATATAAATCATCGAAGAGGGAGTGCTGCTCCCTGAACTCCAGCCAGTTTTCATCCTCCTTCTGCTCTGGCTCTTTTGGTGTTTCATTTGCTTCTTCGAATTTTTCCACCCGGAAATTTTTGTAATAGCTTCTTACTCTTGTTCCGTCTTCAAGTTGGAATCTTTCGAGATACTCCTTGAAGTAGTTTTTAAGTTCCTCTTTGAAGACTCTTTTGGAATATGGATAGGGAACTCTGGCATCATCGCAGTAGGTTTTGTACATTTCGTACGCAACCTTCAAAGAAACCCCATCGTCTTTTTTAAATATAAGGTATGAATCAAGTACAAAGTTATAGAAATCGTTGGTAGCCCCAAGCATTGTGGTTGGAATATAGTCATCATAAAGATCCGGATTCTCAGAGTAAACTTCGAGGCAGTGTTGGGCAATAGCACCCAACTCGAAATTAATCTGTTTTATGAGTTTTTTGTATTCCCTGCTTGGGACTTTGTTGCCCGTAGGCGATACGTCGATTAATCGTCTGAGTAGACCTGACTTGGCATTCGTGATTCTGACCGGCTCATTAGTGCCTATAAATAGGAAGCACTTGAACCGGTTTTCATAAGGAGATTTGAACTTCTCATTAACAATCATCTTGTCATGAGAAACAATACTGTTGAGTCTCGTGTTGTCTTCCAGAGTAGACAGCTTACCCTCGTGGTCAATTGCCACAAGAGGATTTCCTCTGAATTGTTCCAAGGCGAACGACGCATTAGCCTGTCCAAGAGTTTTTGATTCGAACGAGATGCAATAGTCCTCAAATAACGAATCAATAATGTTGAGCACGGTGGACTTACCGGTACCAGCCTCACCATACAGAACAATAAACTTTTGGATGGTCTTTGAATCTCCTGCGACGATAGATCCTATTGCCCATTCGATCTTGCGTCGTTCATCCTCAGAATATAACACCGACATCAGCTTGTCGTATGCTTCGATACTTCCTTTTTCAAGCGGGTAGCTAAGCCGCTTTGATGCATAATCCTCCTTCTTAGATTCAACGTTGGAAAATATAAGTTTCTCGTCCAGAGTATGGTACGAGTCTCTGAGTTGCTTCTGGCAATATTTATGCCATGTATCGATCATACCGGTCTGAGCATCCCACATATGCAGGACTTTAAGGTCATAATCTGCAAACTCGTTTTTCTTCTTTTCCAAATATAAGTCAAGCTCATGGTCAATAGCCTGAAGAACGTCTCCTTCATCGGTTGACCACAAGCCCCTATCTTCCATCCAGACGGCATAAAAATCACCGCCTCGGATCATCAAGTCTGAACTCTTTTTTCTCGTCGGTATGATAAACCTAGGATAGATTTCTATAACGCCCTTCTTCTTTCCGGGCCGTGTCGAAATCATGAAAAAGTCCATTTTTACTCCAGTTCATTTAGGTATTGCTGCATCTGATACCAGATTTCTTCCTCAAGCATGTTTTTAGTTGGATCGTGCGTAACAAACAGTCCACCAGTACCATCTGGCTCATACTCTCTGTAGTTGAGTCGATCTATGATCTCTATAATATCAGCGTAATGCTCGTCAAACTTCGAATTGGTCATAGGTTTTAAACCTAGATTATCGAACATGACCCAAAACCACTTACTCTGACGATCGCCTTTGTCGGGATCATACATAATATGGTCTTCCATCCTGACCGCTAAGGCGACCATCATTTCAAACACACTGCAAGGTCTGTTGTCAAGCAGGTCCTGAATTGTGTATGAGTCTACACCTTGCTCACGTCCGTATCTGTATCTCAGTTCAATACCGTCTTCAGATCGATTACCGTCCTTTGGTATAACAAATATAAAGTCTTGTTCATGCAGAAGAGTCAAGGTCTTTTTATAGACCTTAACCTTTCCGCCATGATCAATCAGTTTGCATAACCACTTGAAGTAATCTTTCGAAATATCATTCATTAGTCCTCCACTGTGAAGTGCGGACGTGTCTCGTCAAATGATTCGAAAGTCTGAACGTCTTTGTAGATAGCATAATCAGTGCATCGTTCGTCGTTTCGAATGAATAGTTCATCAGATCCTTCGTCAAATAACTTTTCAAACCCCTCTCCGAGTAGCTCGTCCGCATTCTCTATAACGTCATCACGATCATCCGCAAGGACACCGTCAGCGAACAATGTGAGTTCAATAGCACTATAATCTTCGAACTCACTAAACTGATCTGGCAGAATCTTATACGGCCTGTCGTGTTCAACAACATCGTCTCCACCATAGATGGCAGTCACGGTAGCGTACTCGTTAAGAAGGTCTTTTACGTGTTCCCTCTTCTCAGGATCTTCTACAGACTTCAGAATTTCATCGTTAGTCCGTCTGATCAATTTCTCGCGATCGTCTTCAACCACCTCTGGCTCATCATTCGTCTCATCAGGCTCAGAAGCTGCTTCAGCCTCTTCCTTTTTCTCTGAAATATCATAATTCTTTTTAACATAAGTGATCCCCGCAACAGCACCAAAAACTGCTCCTGCAACAAATGTCACCAAATATAACGCTTTTTTCATAATAATTCTCCTTAACTGAATAGCCATGGATAATCAAACAGATCAGCCATCCAATTACCGCTTCCCGGACGATTTAAGCCTCCGCCTTTTGAGCCTCTCCTCATAGATGTTACCATCAACATTGAAATCGATAGCGTAACCTACAGAATATCCTTTTCTAGGATCGTTTTCGTTAGGCACATGAACTCTCTTCACTCGGAATTCGACCTTGTTATCACCGAAAGGATTGTACTTATCATAGATCCAGCCATAGACCATACCAGCTTCTGTATGCTCAAAGCCGAGCATGTCATACACTTCATTCAGAGTGATCTCGCCCTTGGTCTTGAGAATATCATTCGCAAGATTCTGCTGGCATTCAAGTGTGAATCGAACCATATCAGGAGATCGATCCCACTTATCATTACCTTTGACCAGATACTTGACGAAGTCACTGCGTTCAATATCGTCCACAATATCGTCTGCGAGAACGGTTTCAAATGTCTCGTTTCCGTCCGCATCGACTGTGGATTCACTGATCTCGCCAGACTTTGTTCCGAAATATAACTTTTCTTCAGCTTCTGTACCGATGTCATCTGCAACACGACCACGATAGTCCCTGAGAGTCTTTCTCAGACCGGCTGCCGTTGCTGCAAGACCTGCGTTACGGATCTTCATCTCATGGTGCGCAGAGAAGAATGATACCATGGATAATGCAAACAGACTCGCGGGTCCTGCGAGAAGTCTTGCTCCTGCGACTCCAGTTTTTCCGTATGCAAACAGAATCTCACGACCTTTCTTAGGATCGTCATCCGGCAGAGATCTTGCTTTCTCGATGCGTACCTTATGATCATCAATAACCTTGTCCAGGCCTTTTCTGGTCTGGATGCAAGCTGTAATGATGGCTGCGGCGCTAAATATAACACCCGCAGTCATGCAGATCTCAGGTTTCTTGTGTTTCATAACCTTTTTCAGAGATTTTCCGAGTTTACTCATGTGTACTCCTTTCAATCGAGTGCTTCTGCTCTAGGCAGTTTGATCAAATATCCGTCTCTGTCACGAACCACTGAGGCGCTTCTCAGATCGGTCCAGCCATAACGGTTGTCTGTTGTCTTCCCGGTGATGCCAACCAGATCATAGAAATCAGCGACACTGACCATCTTGTAATCTTGCAGAAGTTCATCCATTCTTGCAAGAACTTCATCTGCTTCTTCTCGGCTATCGAGTATTACATCGTCATAGTCGTACGATCTCTGTCGTCTGTCAGACTCTCTTGAGCCTACACCAGGTCGATCATAATAACTCCTGTAAGATACGCGCTCTGCGTTACCTCTGGGTCGGCGTCCACCGTTTTTACCCCAGAGGAACATGTCCAGAGCGTTCGTTACCATATCAGAGAATGTCTTCTTTACTGCAGGAACAAGAACGTCGTTCCAAATATAATTTTTAACGGTGCCAGCATCCTCCTGGATGAAGGCGTCCATGAATTTTCTAAAACCAGATTTCTTCTTGGACTTTACTGAGCCTTTAGTAATCCGCTCGACCTTCTTTCCAGAAGATTTCTTTTCCTCTGTATCTTTTTTGGCGCTGTCAGATTTATTTCTGTAATCTTCCAAAAATATCAGTCTCCTCTCTACTCAAGCCACTCGGCCAAGAAAGTATAGTGAGCGACTGTCTTAAAGATCGTGCGTCTTACCTTGCTGATGAGGTTATCGCACATCTTGTCAGCAAGTCGTTCAATAGTTTTTCCGAACGAAAGTTCTTTTGTGATCTTCTTCGCCTTTTTGTCGATAAATTCTTTTACGTCAGCTTCCTTCATAGTTTCATCAACCTTGTCCTTAATGGTCTTTGAAACCTCTTTTACGAAATCATCCTCCTCGGATTTTTTCAGTTTGCGATATGCCACTACTCCTACCAGAACGATACCGCCAAATATAACAAGTTTCTTAAGTCCTTTACGCATACTAACCTCCTTGGAAATATGTCTTATCCGTGCTTATGCCAAAAAACAAAAGGAGTGGTTGTACGTTTTGCACAGCCACTCCAGTTGTTAACCACCCTTATTCAGTTGTCTTGCGAGTTACTTATCCTTAACGATCGTAACTCCTTCACCGCGATCTACTTCGGCGTACTTCTTTTTCTTGAAGAGCTTTCTTCCGAGCCCGATCAGTCCTCCCACGATAAATCCTCCTGCTACGAGGATCAATCCGACGGGAGTTCCATCTGTCTCGTCAGTGTCTTCGGTTGTGACAGTGTCATACGCTGTTGTGACCACTTCAGTTGTTGTTTCGTTGTTCTCGGGCATAATAATCTCCTTTCTGAGAACTGAATGTTGATGCGTCTATAATATCCGTTGTTAATTGTGCGGATTAATGCCGATCTTGATAGTTATAGGTCGGGCATACATAGAAATCCAGGACTCTGCAAGGATATCCTGCATATGGACCGGATTCTACCAGGATGACATCATCGCCTGGATCAATTTTTCCGTCTTCAACTCTCCAGCACAGACAATCACCAGGCTGTGTGGTTGGAAGTTTCAATTCGCTCCAATAATCATTCAGAGAAATATACATCTCGTCCAGCATTCTGTAGTTGAGCGTTTGAATAGCTTTGTCTACAAATGCCGGATCGGACCAGAAATATCGCTTAGACAGTTCATCATAGAACAAAGCATTTCCTCGTCCGGTAGAGATAATATCTTCTCCATGCATTGGTGGTTTTCTGTTAACTTCGTTACGAGCCATCTGGGTTCTGATCTCGCCCTCCTTCTTTTCTCCGAGAACCTCTCTGGCAGCTGATTCATACTGTTGCAATCGGGTTTCATATAGCGAGCAGGCGGTTGTTGCCGCCACTGCCCTCCTTATAGAAATCCTCTGCCCTCCGATAATCAGAAAGCAGGCGATAAGAAATATAATGATAGAAGGCAGATAGCATTTCCATGTGGTCTGCACTGTCTCTACCACTGTCAGCTCATCTTTCTTTTCCTCCTCCTTTTTCTTCTCGATGAGTCTGACTGCCTCCGGTGTTTTCTGCACTGCTCGTATGCCAGCAACAAGAGCCAATCCGATTCCAACACCAGCAGCAATCTGCGGTGCTTTTTTAATAAGTCCGGCCCTTGCCAATTTCAACAACGGCTTGATCTTCATTTCTTTCCTCCACCAAAGTCGCCGCACGCTGTATTAACTGCGAATGCGACAACGGCCACTCTTACTGCGATATGGAATGCTGCATATGATGCATCACACAGTTTCTTTCTGACCTTAGTAAGCTTCTTCATAAATATCAGCCCTCCTTCTTGGTGACATTAACCTTATCGCTGATCCCAAGTTTGAATCCAGCAACAAGACCGACAAGAAATGATGCAAATCCGAAGATAAGTCCGATTACTCCGCACACGAATCCGATAGTAGTTTTCATAGTTACTCCTTTCTGAAAAATATAAGTGAATGCAAAAAAAGAAAGACCTAGTAGGATTCGAACCTACTTTCTCTACCATTGCTGGTAGCGTCCACCCCTTGGACCGAAGTCTTTCCATAATAGTCGTTGTAAATTTTGCGCAGTTACGGTTTGTCGGTTAACAACTCCAATTCACAGCAAAGAGCACCGGCTTTTGTTACCTCAGGAAATTGTGACCAAAAGCTATTTAATGTCATTTTTGCATTTACGTTCCTTGGTATTGCCAACAAATTGGATCTATCGTAATTGTTAACATCGCCATCAAGATGGATTATTATATGACCCTTTGGCTTGCTTCCGTAATTAATATCTTTGAGTCGTTTCCATCCGGTTTCGGTTTTTACATACGGCTCACCATGAGACTTTTTTACAATAGATCCTGTCGGGTGATATCTTTTGGTGTTTTCTCGAAATATCTCTCTTTTTCTTTCTTTAGTAACAGTCAGCCCCATTCTCGTGCACATGACTCTTAAACCTTGAATGGATCGATCTTCGTTAAATATCCTGTTGAACTCTTTTTGGCATTTGATCCGCCCGAGTTTGGGATAATTATTACGAAGCCATTCTAGCTGTTCTTCTGTGTAATGGTAATTTAATCCAAGTTCCCTATTACAGTGGCATTTGAACGTGTTATAGCAAATAGATGTGCCGTGTATTTCGTTATAAGCTTTGCACATCTTGCTCCAGTTTTTAAACGATCGCCAGTTATCGATAATCCATTTGTTATCATACGTGATAGGTATTCCGGCGCCCATATTATCATCCTCTAATCAGCTGCATGGCTGCACTATTCTTCAAAGCTTTTGTCTGTGCCGCAAGCTTCTCGGTACGAAGAATCAAATCGCCGTTGTTAATCATCTGTTTTGCGATATCAACAATCAGCTGACTCTCTTCGTTTTCAATCTGCCTTTCTTCCGGCGTAAGATCCTTACGAAGTGTTACTGTAATCCTTTGACCCAAAATATCCTGTAATTCGAGAAGTGTCATATTATCTCCTTTCATAGAAACACATGATCGTACAAATCTACGGCAACATCATAGGCGACCCGGAACATCATCCCAGATCGCCTGTCAAACATCTTAATAAATTCTGAAACAACAAGAGCCGGATCAGCATCGGTGTTTTCAACCTCCTTTATCAAATATAGCACTGTTGTCCGGCTCCACGAATTGTTAGCAATAAGGTCTTTACTATCAACATGTAATGGATCAGGTAGGCCTGCCAAATATATACGCATCCGCTTAATAACAAATGCTTTATTCGTCATTCTCCTGTTCATTTTTACTCTCTCGGATCTTGTCAAAGATCTTCTCAGACAGCTCTCTGCCATAAACCAGATACATGTTGTCGGTTCGATCTGTATCACCATCGTGGAAGCATACGCTGCCATCCTGATCAGCGTTGTCGGCAATATAGTTCCATTCAGACTGCAGGCCTTCTCGATAGTTGAAATATCCGTACATAGCCGTTCCGAGTCCGTACATAATCAGACCAGCACCTTTCATGATTTTGATCGCGGTGTTTTTACTGATCTTAAGCTTTTTCATTCTCATCCTCCTTATAGTCCTCATGCAACGCATACGCATCTGCCATAGCTTTTACACCGGCGTCGAATCCCTCTTGATAACCTTCTGCGTGTGCTGATCCGGCAAACAGTCCTACACCCACGGCATATGTCACAAGTGAGGCGATTTCTGCGATCCTGAGTTTTCTAATACGTGTCATTTTTACTTTCTTGATCTTAGGCAGTTTCACTTTCATCGTTATCCTCCTCATACATGATTCTTTTTACTCGCTCATCCAGATCTTCGTCATTTTTCATACCTGCGATGAGACTCACTACGGTTGCAATTCCACAGATGATTTCTGCTCCGAGTTCGATTGCACCCCATTTCTTTGCCATTGGTTGCTCCTTTCTGAAAAATATAAGTGAACGAAAAAGAGAAACAGCAACAATCGATTTCTCGATCTAGCCGCAAATAAGCCGTCGCTGTCTCTCCACAATACCGTTTGTAAATTTTGCGAACTCAGCCGACAATGTCGTAAGCTGTGAGTTTCAAATATACCATTTTCAGGTCTGTCGGATTGTTGATTATTTTTATGTCGATATGGTGCCCTTTCTGCAGATCCCATCCCCATCGATAAGAATATCTATTGCGAGTGCTATAAGATAACGATCTAAGGACTTCATTAAGCGATATGGTGCCGTGCAACTTAAGCAGATCATTAACATAGATGGTACGGCAATGAATTGTCATCGTTTCAACGTCTTTGTCATGTTTAAAGTCGGCTTCGTACGGAACACAAATTGTAAACTTCTTATTCATTTTATCCTCCTCACAACGTCACCCAGATCGGTCTCGACCCACTTCCAAGTTTTTGTTTTTCTGTCAAACTTTTCTCCAAATATATGGTGGTATTTTCCGTCAGTTCCAATCATAGAGACTGTACATGCATATATGGGTTTTGACGCTTTACCTGGGGCCTCGCGCTTCTTAGCATAAGGCAGATCCACGCACAGACACTGAATATAACGCTCATTATCGCATTTCTTAGTATTTGCATACCAGTTCCAGTGATCAGAAATCCTGAAAGAATTTGCCGGTTTACCATAATACGTAATTTGATCCTCGGTGCCGGTTGGTACCAAATATAAGCTAGAATCGTTGTTGGAAGAGCCAACTACTGTGTAATTTTGAAGTTCGTTGGAAAGTTCTTCGAAAAATGCCAGGCAAAGCGCCATCATACCTTTCTTATCCATTTTATCCTCCTTATCCGTATTGGAAAAACAGAAGGACTCGCTGTAAATATCACAGTGAGCCCCTCGCTCAGAAACTTACTTTTCTTCAGGTTTGGTTGCTTTCGTATTAAGTCCTTTAACGCCGAGTCTAACGCGGAGTTCTACAAACTGCTCCGTCGTACAGAACAACGTAGCGTTATAGAGTATCTGCTTGACCCCGTTCACCTCGTCAACGTGCTCGTGTAATTTCACGTCTCCATTAACTGCGAACAGATCAGGCAGTGCCCCATTCAGATCGCTGTCCTGAATGTTGTACACAGTTTGATACTCGCATTTCTCTTTGCTCAGAAACTCTTTAATCTTACTCATTTTATCCTCCTTTTTTTAAAAAGTTATTGGTTTCTATAATGCCGTATGTAAATTCTGCGGAGAAAAAGAGGAGACCCTGCAAATATCGCAAAGTCTCCAAGTTTGTAATTCAGACCGACGTCATTTACTTCTTGTTAGATTTGTTCCAATCCGACAAGATGCAAACTACGGCGATTCCGATTACTAAAATCGTAAATCCTCCTAATTCCATCCGTCTCCTCCTTTCAGAATCTTCTCAACAGTAACGCCAGGGCAATAATGCCCACCAACACTATATGCATCAATTGCGGCTGACTAGTCGCAACATACATATCTACAGGTGTCATTTCATACTCCTTTCACTACTATGAACAGTTCCATAATGGTGAATGTAAATCGTGCGAAAAAGAAAGAGCCCTGCAAATTTTGCCGAGCTCCTTCGGTGAAGATCACATCAGATCTTTTACGATCCTTTCAAGTTCTTCCTTAGACATCTTTACAGTCATATCGAGATGGAGCGTTACTCCTTCTTCAGAGTCCTCGATTGCAAGATCGTTGATACCCAAGTCAGCTTTGATACCAGCCTTCTTGGTAACACCGAATGCAATCGCCTTTGATAAAAGGGTCTTCATCCATCCTGTATTCAATAAAAATCTCATAATTATCCTCCTTTTATTGGAAAATTTATTAGAAAATAGATGTTTCTTCTTCATAATATGACCTGTAATTTTCGCGCTCTAAATGGGGCAATGATCAAAGCAAGTTTCCCAGGGTTTTCGTTTAAGCGGTTTCATCTTCAATGCCCACATAATCTGTCTGATAGTTACCGTTGGATAGCATCCGTTTTTGCAAGGTCCTGCCATCTTTTTGAAGTATTCGAGGAATCCGGGATGTAAATATAAGTCGTTTCTTAAATTGTCGTCTATGGCATTCCACCAAGTTGATTTCCTATCTTCTCTGTATCTCTGCTGTATTACCGCCAGACCTAAATCACCAATCTTATACAGCGTGCAGGCGTAATACACAGGATGGTCACAAATATAAGTCTCACCATACATCGGGACAGAGATGTCAGGTTTCTCATAGTGGTATCTCATATATACTCCTTTGCGAAAAACAAAAAGCCCTGCAAATATCGCTTAGATACTTACAGGGCCGGTTGTCGAGTTACCAGAAGCTTAATACTTATTAAAGTCTATAAACTTCTGGACACCTCTGATGAGATTTTTCGCCGTACCAGAAGCGATCACGCCTCCACTTTCAAGCACCGCCGACCACTTGCCGACAATTACAAAGGTTCCGATCTTGACTGCGTTGGTTGCAACGTCGGCCAAGAGTTTCGTTTTAAATTCTTTGTGTTGCTGTGCCATCTGCTGCTTACGGAGTTCGTTATCTGCCTGACGCTTCTCGATTTCCTCGATCCGTCTTTGATAGGCGTCCTCGTACTCGTCATCAGCTTTGGCCTGCTCCATTCTGATTCGATACATCTTGGTCATGTTGTCCACGCATTCAGCGTACTCCTTCGAGTCTTTCGGAAGAGTGTCCAAATGCTCGAGCGAAGCCGCTACAGCTTTGTCGTACAGCGCTCTGATCTCCTCATTCGCATTTTCCATAAGTTACTCCTTTCATAAATATAAAGATTTTCGGTTACTCATAATGGAGCTTGCACATTTCGCGTTTTGACACGAAACATGACCTCAGAATTCTTTGCCAGTTCCTCGGGGGTTAACTCTGTATCAAGAAACAAATATGCTTCTCCGTCCTGCGTATAGATCAGAATAGTTCCTGCTGTATCAATTGATTTGACCGAATGCACAGTTTCTTCGTATCCTATGTGCAACCACACTCCGACCAAAACGCCCACAAGAGCAACAAAAATAAAACACAATGTATCAATTACCATCCATAAATACCTCCTTAAAATGAATTTCTGATTTTCCCATCCGGAAATTTTTTGGATTCGAAAAAGAAAAACAGCCTTGCAGATATTGTTTTCAAATATCATACAAAGCTGTTCGTCTTTCAGAATACAACCGCTTCCCTAACGGGGAGCAGGGTCAATGCTTCCATGGTTCTACGGTCGCCGTAAATCATCGGTGTCCATCGACCAGTGATCGTGTACTCGTATTCGCCAGTGTAAACTACCTGGTCGGCTACTAATCCAAGCCTTCCAAGAGCAACACCCATGTCATGAGCATAGTCCTGATCAACGACAACCTTAAAGTTTTTAGGTTTCCGTTTAAACCATTTTAATCCTTTTATTCCCATATCGTCCTCCTTTTGAAAATAGGGTTTATTCCTATAATAGAGGATGTAAATTTGGTGCGAAAAAATTAAGGCTCATTGTCGATTTTACGACAGTCTCGCCATCCTATGAAAAGGTCAACGGAATCGAACCGTCCACTAGTAAACTAGTCGCGCCCTCATTTTAACAATGCTCCATACGCTTTCCTTCTCACATAAGCAGCTGTAAAATGCGCGCAAAAAAAAAGAAGCCCGTGTTAACGAGCCTCCTTTCCGTTCTTATAATCATCATAAACCTTTGTCATTGTCTCTACCATTTTTTCACCAGGTTTCAACATAAACTTCGGCAGCTCAATGCTGTCCGCATTCATAACTACGGTCACAATTGCTGCACTAACCAATGTTGTTAACATAATAAAAATCCTCCTTTAACAATAAAAATAAGTTTTTAATGGTTATCTTTCTCATAATAGAGTGTGTAAATTTCGCGCAAAAAAAAAAAAAAGAAGGCCTGATGGGAGGGTCTCACTCCATCAGGAAGGTAGTGTCTTTCAACATACTACTATTCCTACAAGCCTCACTTACTTCCTTCTTCATAATACTCTTTGTAAATTTAGCGCACTCCACTAAGCACGAAATAGAACTTCCGCCTCCTGTCGTAAAACATGTCTCGTTCACATGGTATACCATACAGAGACTTCAGCACCACAAATGTAGTTCCCTCGGTAACAGCTTTGAGAATATAACTGTAAAGCTCTGGATCGGCGGCCATAGCAGACTGCTCAACCATACGCATGTAGTCGCTCAACAGTTTCCTCTGAATAGCAATCTCTGCAGTCCGATCGGCTATCTTGGAGGCATTCACTCGCAAAATATCAGTCCCACGAGAAGCCAGACCTACCGATCCATCAAGTTCTGCTAACTTCCGTTTCCACTCAGGATACTGCAGAGCAAAATATCTCAGCTCCAGGTATCTATATTTTGGAAGCCACCATTTGTTAGTTTTAGACAGTTCCTTAGACAAAAAATCACCCATGTCAGGTCCTCCTTTTGCTGGAGTTTAAACCTGTACATGGGTGCATGAGTACGGTAATTATTGTTGGGGCGAACTACCTAATTTTCTACACAATTTTTACACAAATATAAGTCTGAAATAGGCTCAAATCACGACCTGAGACCCGCATAAAACCTTACTCGGACACCTCAGCGTATTACAATGCCTAATTTCATTTCAGTCTATTCTCCTTTAAATATAAGTCTCTCGGATAACTCTACACAGATTTTACACAAGATTCGAACAACTCAACCCCCGCACGCAGGCTCTCGTCCGTGACGTGTACGTACCTGTCCATGGTAGTCTTAATGCTGGCGTGACCCAGGAGCTTCTGTAAGGTCTTTGGCGGCATACCTCGCTCGATTGCTCTGGTAGCATATGTGTGTCTGAGAGCGTGCATACAGAACCTCTTAATCCCAGCCTCGTCGCAAAGCTTATACAGATGCGTGTCATACGAACTGTTCTTTGCAGGCATACCAGTACGCCAGTTCACAAATATAAGTTCTTTCATGTTAAACGACTTGAGTGTGCCTGAGCGCCGATCGAGATAGCTCAACGTCTGATCCAGCTTTGGTGATTCTTTCCGTTCTGAATCTCTAACCTCTTGCAAAATATCATACGCCATGGACGTGAGTGGTATAGTCCTGTAGCTTGACTGAGTCTTTGTCGGACCAGCTCTCCAGACACCGGAAGAATATCGGTATTCCAGAGTCTTGGTAATCGAGAGTGTGTGCTTCTCCCAGTCTACACAGTCCCAGGTAAGTCCGATAAGCTCGCCTGTACGGAGTCCTGTCTCAAGAATCAGAGTGTACTGTCTGTAGTTGTGTGATCTCTTTGCTGCTTCAAGAAATCTGGTCTGTTCTTCGATTGTGAGGAAGTGAATATCATCCGGAGACTTCCTCGGTTTGTTTACTTTGATACCTGTGAGAGGATGCTTGTCGATCAGATCGTTGTTCAGAGCGGCTTTGAATAGAGTACCCATGGTAATGTAGGTCTGAACGATTGAGCTGGTTGCGTACTGCGGTTCCATCTGATTCAGAACCTGCTTGCAGTGCATCGGCTTGAGTTCAGCCAGGTAAATATCACCGATGTACGGACCTACGTTGTAGTGGTAACGCTCTGCGTAGTTTCGTCTGGTATTAGGAGCCAGGTCGCTGATCAGATTGGTCATCCAGTATTGATACCATTGGTCAACAGTCATTCCTCGTTTTGACTTCGGTTTCTTGTCGAGCTCTTTTAACCATGCCTTAGCCTCTTTAACAGTCTTGAAGTAAGAGCCGAAACTCTGTCCGTGCTGTGTGCATCTGGCAAAATATAACCCGTCTTTCCTCTGACAGACACCTTTTCCAAGTTCCTTTCCTTTTAAATCTTTTCCCAACGGACACCTCCTTGATAGAGTCCGCCCCGAGCCAGTATAGCACGGCGGGCGAAAAAATAAAAGGGACAGTAAACCTTGCGGCAAACCATCCCTTTCATATGACTCTACCACTATACATGAGTATTTAGGTGGTTGGGTCTGGCGTATGAATATAACACCCGTTTTTAATCGGGTTGCACTGGCTGCTGAACAGTATTGCACCATGCTCAGCGTATGTAGATACTGCTGCACGGCTCATGACCTCATGATACTTGGACTCCCCTTTAAGACGGGCTTTCTCTTCGACCTCGTCGTAAAGCCAGAATACATCGTGTTCCAACTCGCCAGCAGCAGATTTCCGAACTTCCGTTACGTAGTATTGGTACATGTGTTACTCCTTATGCGGTCTGCCTAATCGTTAATTGTGGTGCATAGACGTAATAACCAGACCGGCTTCTTCCATATACAGCCACTGTTGCATTTGCAGGAATCGCTACACCTGTGAGGTGATTATTCTGAACATGGTTTGTCCACGTTGTATTCTCACTTCCATATGCAGCGCCATTGATGTAAAGCTGAGACCCCCACGTTTGTGATGTGTTTGACCTTGCACAACTCCAGTAAACGTCATAAATTCCTGCTGTCTCACAAGTTAGCGAAGTGATTGAACCTAATGCCGTATTATTCCGTCTTGTAGTCCCTTGTGCGACCTGTGTGTTCATTGACGCACCTGCGGGGGTGGGGACATTGACCGTTACACTGCTATATCCATCAGCGGAATCATCGGATGCGGAATACGTGCCGTTTGCTGTGATGGATTTGGTTATTAGTGTTGCGGACCCGCCACCACTTGAAGTTTGTTTTTCCAGTTTTAGCGTATGCGTTCCAGACGTTCTTGCTACTCCGTTTAGTGCCCCGCCACCATAGTTATACAAGCAGAAAGGCTCCCCTGTGCCATCATCCGTTCCGTCAGTAAGACCATGGTTGCCGATATACCACAACCATCCTTCGTGTATATTTGGGTAGCATGTATATTCTGTTCCGTCCCACGTTACTCGCCACGTTTCACCAGCAACAAAGTAAAGGCTTGATAATGACGGAATAGAAATCGTTTTGTCAGATGCTGCGGTTATGGAACCATCATAGTATGTTTCATAAGTTGCTCCGCCACCTGAAATCTGTGCTATCAGGTCTGCCAAATCATCGCTGTTTGCTCCTGACGGGACAGACACTCCTTTTGCTCCGATTGCAGTTAATGCGGCTGATACATTATCACGTATTCTTATAACCTGGCGTCCGGTTGGAGTGCTGTTTAAATATTCTTCTGTGCTTTCATAAGCAGGCAAAATATCACCTCCTTAAATCGCGGCAAGTGCAATCTCGATGTCGTTGGTCAGGCTGACTGTTCCTCCGCTTGTGTGTCCTGCGGGAATACTGTATGAGGTAGTTGTCATACCGTCAATCGTGCCAGAAATCGCTCCATTTTCGGGCATAGAGCCTTCGATCTTGACTGCCGCTCCGTTGCTATTGGAATGTGCAGATGTTCCTGCAAGCAGATTCGCCGCTACTGCATCGTCCCCGGTAGTATCACCGTAATGTGCGGGAATAGCAGCGACCGTGACTTTACTCAGGACTTTACCTGCTGTGGGAGTGATATCCTGAGAGGATGCGGACGGAGTTGCGGTCTTTGTCTCCAGTACGATATTTACTGTACCAGAACCGTTGTGCTTACCTTCGGGGACGGTGTAACTCTGATTGTCTGTGGTAGCATCGAGGGTTTTGCTGACCGACCCAACGTTTGGCATTGTACCAGGAACTACATTGCCCTCCGCGTCAACTATGATCTTATTGGCGAGTACATCTCCCGCCCCTGCATTGACAGACGATACGTCCTGATATGCGTCAGGGATGGGAGCTACGGTTACGGCAGACAGACCGTAGTAGCCAGAATCGGGAGCGATGGATTGCTGTGATTTTGTGGGCGTTGCTGTCTTACTCTGCAGTGTGTAGTTACCGCCTCCAGACACGCCGGAAACCGTACCGGTACCGTCATGCAGTCCTGCGGGGATCGTGTATGTGTCACCTTCCTGTACAGTCGCAGTTACTCCGCCGCGGTTTACAATACCGTCAAAAGCATCCGCAAGAGCGGGAAGTTTGTCGGTGGATGTTCCGATACCGAGCTCTACAGCTTTTGTGCGGAGTTTGTTTCGTGCCGTCTGTATTCTGGTAATTTCTGTTGCAATACTCATGCTTTTTCTCCTATATAGTCTGAAGTAATGCGGCAATATTTCCAATTTCTGTATATACTGCTGCCGCGGAAATCGGGCGCGTATTGTCCTGTTCTACTGCATTGGCTTTTGCCACTGACAGCACGCCAGACTGCGTTATTTGCAAATCTTCTCCAACGATGATCCCACCGAGCGAAATTGTGGTAGCAGGACGCAGAACCGTCCCGCCCACAACTACCGTCTGCCCAAGTGCTCCACTTGCTGTGATATCACCGGACAGGCTTGCTTTGGCAGTTATGTTGCCTGATAAATAGCCTTTTGCGGTAATGTCTTTAGCCATTTACATCACCTCATTTTTCTCCGTGTTTTCTACCCTGATTTTGTCGGGAATGCCATAAACTTTGTAGCGTTCGCCGTTTGCTACCACATGCATATCGAGTGAGAGCACCTCTCCTGCGGTAAAGGCAAGGGTCTCTTCTTGTGTCCAGTGATAGGCAAGCGTGTCTCCGCTGATAATCATGTCAGACAGTCCGAGTTCGATTTTCTCTGTTCTGCGCTTGATAATGAGCGAGACTGCGGAAATATCTGCTACAGAAAAATCGGCAATATCGGAGAAATCGACAATCAGTGACGGAGTCGTGCCTCTTACAATTACATCTGCCATGAGTCACCTCCTTAAATTCCGTATGTGCCGATGATGATAAATATCATTGTTAACCTCCTGCCGCGCCGAATACAGCCTTTATGATTTTTGTTTCTCATTTAAAGTCTGCTTTTTCAAAGTGTTTTCAGCCAAGCTGTAATTTTTGGTACATAGTATGCTCGATACCCTGCTTCATTGGGATGGTACCCATCACCTTGATTGGTGTAAGCTGTCCTTAACGATGTAACATATCCAAGTGGAGGAACCTCTGTATTGAGGTCAATATAAGGCACTCCCCATTTCTCGCAAGCATTTTTTGCAATCATATAAAAACTGTTTGTGGCTGTATTGCGTGAATCAAAACCACTTACGCACTTATGAATGAATATATAGCCAATTTTTTTGCCTTGAAATCTTTCAAGTGCTGATTTGAGCATTGCTTCAAATGCTCCTGCAAAAGTTGTATCATTCAGTGTTGCAGTATACCCTTCTGAAAGTGTTCCTGCTGAAACTCCACTGTCCGCATCATTTCCACCACCGTCAAGGATAATATAGTCAGCATCCGCTCTCATATTATTTATGGTTCTGCAAATACAATGCACGTTTTCACTAACATATGCTACAGTTCCACCCCCGACTGCAATGTTTTCATAGGTCATTCCGTTTTCTTCGGCAATAATCTTTCCATATCCACCTGCATAGCCTGCTCCTGCACAGATTGAATCACCATTGAAACTGATTGTCTTTCCCCATAACGGATTTTCTTCATTGAAGTCTATAATTTGTGATTTTGTGATTTCTAATCCCTCAATTGTTTTAACTGTACCATAAGGAATATAAGACGTTGGATATGTGTCAGATTTAACTACCATCAATGAATTAAGCAAGGAAGTAATTTCAGAAAAGCCTATATAATAAGCTCCGTAATTATTAATTGCATTATCTGTGATAGTGATTGTTGCAATCCTATGATTTGTGTCATAAGTTGATAGGGTAGTGCCAACATATGTTATAAAGTTTTTATCAATATCGTAAAGAGGAATAGCATTAGAATTATCATAATATAAAAAGTATGGAGTCAAAAAGCTATATGTGCCACTACCGTTTATTTTAATAAATGCATGAAAAGTACCAGCATATTCAGAAACACTTCCATCCCATGGCATAAGCACACTTCCTGAAACAATATCGTCTGAATTAAATAAATTATCAGTAGGCACCTCAGTGATATCAATCTGCGGAATCTGTGCCTGCAATGTGTCCAGTGCGCTCTTCACTCCACCTGACTGCACGGCGTTAGTGCTGTTTGCCGTGGGAGAAGAATCAACCCGAGGTCCTACTAGACTGGGGTGAATACGCTTGGTCCCGCCCTCGCCGTTGTCAATGAGCAAATAATCGCCATCGTTATATCCAGTTTTTTCGTCGTAAGATATAATTCTCCCCATGGTGTTACTCCTTCTTATTATACTGGACGGTACTGATGCCCAGGATCACGCCGAGGAAGGTGTCGAGTATCGTAATAGTACCTACAATCTGCTCGCCGTAAGGGAACCCCCAGATTCCGGCAAGTCCAAAATATAATGCTCCAAGAGCCGGCAGCAACACAAGCGCTACCCATTTGAGAATATCGTAAGCTTTGTCGCTAAGAATTGTTTTCATTTAAGACCTCCTTTAATTGGAAGCTTTTCTACTTCTTTCATAATTTTGGTTCCGGAGCCGTTACCTCCGAGCGTTACATAAGGTTTGTACAGCTCGCACAAAGTGTCGTATTCGTCCTGAGTAATCCAACCACGTTCGATGTATTGCATTCCAAAAAACACAATTTCGAGGTGGCCGATCCCGATCAGAATATCTCTTTCGGCATCTCTTTTGTCGAACCTGGCATTCAGAAACGCCCACAGGCCAGAGGACGCCAGAACCGATGTGAATATAGTTAGTATTATTTGTGACCAAAATTCCATTCATTTACCCCCCTTTACATTACACCGCTTTGATAATACCGTGCACCGCCAATATCTGAAAATATTGAGTAGCGCCACTATCAGCAGGACCTACTACTCGTTTAATACCTATCGTTGGAACAGAAGCCCAGTTAACGCGGACGCTTGCTATAAAGGTCTGGCTGGTGCCGTTGTACGTGTAGTCGTAATCACCAACGCGATGCTCTGCTGTGCCCTCACTTCTAATAACTATAACCGTAGAATATATTCTACCGCAGTGCACTCTAAGAGCCGCGACGTTCCAGTTAGCCAAAGCAGTTACAGCTACTTCAGACCAATCGGTACTGTTCGCAGTAACACTTAGCGTGCCCGACCATAATTGACCAACACCGCCTCTAAGAAGATTTGGAATAGCTACAACATCTGCTGAATTTCCATTCGAGTGACTATACAAATACCCTTTAGAGTCGTTTAAGTTGTAGTACGAAAGCCAACCTGGGATATTGTGAGAATATAACCCAACCCGATCCTTAGAAGCAATCATTTCAACGTCATGCTCTGGTATTGGCATTCCACCCGATAAATCTCCAATCAATGCGCCACTACCAGCAGTAACTCGTCCATTAGAATTAGTGCCTGACAAATATGCCAAAACTCGCCCATCATTTGCTACAATATTTCCTTGTGTTTCAATGCCTTTAAAACCGTTCCACGTAGATGTACTAGTTCCAGCTCTCAGCACTTCAGCTCCGCTGGCATTGTAAAATATCATGTTGGAGCCGTTGATAACAATATGAGCCGAATTTGAAGGACCTATCTGAGCAGTTGCGCCAAACTGAGCTATCATAGTTCCGCTAGCGTTGAAAACTTTAAGTCCCTGAGATGTGATAGTTGATCGAACACTTCCTGCCGGTCCAAGTTCAACGTCGGAACCAAACTTGGCTAATACAGCACCATTAGCACCGATAAGTTGAAAGTTGGTATCTGTGATAAGAATATGCGTACCAGTCGGGACATTATGCTCATTTAGTCTACCGACGACTAATCCGTCAGCCGTGAGAGTTATGTAAATATCGCCAACTCTAGTCAAAGCCGGGTAACTGATGTTACCAATAATAGTCGCTTTATGGTCTTTCATCCGAACCATAACAACGTCATCAACGCCAACCTCAACCGTAGTGGTCACCGGCGTTTCAACGGATTCGTCAGCACCATAAAAACGTACAAAAATATCATCCTTACCGGTGCTCTGATTAGGAGTTTTTCGCACCACAATAGCATAAAAAGTCATCGCGTCTGGAGAGGTGCTGCCGGAACCATTCACCGCATCAGCAAACGCTTTCAGAACACTATCTTGAAGTTCCAAAATATCACCTCCAAAGACTAAGCGTGTATACGGCAGTTTCTTCAACTTGGCAGCCAGTTTCGCACTTAATATTCTGACGAATGACTTTAGCTCGTTGGTTGGTTAATCCTGCTCGTTCATAATTTATCAGCACACAATCTCCAACTCTTACAGGACAGTAACCGTGGGTATACGTTAATGTGTATTCGATGGTTGACAAATTCCTAAGAGTCTGCTTTGCGTAATCGTCAAGTTGAACTTGTGTTGGGCTTCCAAAAATATCAGGATCTGTTATTCGGTGCATGACCTCTCTACCGCGAGTAACAGTGGATATGGGACTGTCTGGATCATTGTTAACCACTTTAGAATATACGTAACTTCCGTCTTCTTTTGTATAAATCACTTCGAGAACGTTCGGAATACCATATAAATCTCTACTAATATCGAAATCTGGTTGTAAAATCGAACTATTGTCATCGTCATATGTCCAGACAGGCTGCAAAGAATTAGCGTCTTGATCTGGTGTAAATATAATTCTTCCAAGCTCGTCGATGTCCATACTGTACTGAATACTAGCAAGCAAATCGCTGATAAACGTATACCAAGTATCGTTAAGTTCGGCTACAAATGGATAAGACAGCTTATAGTCTTCACCGTCTAATTCGCATCCAACAGACGGCGCTCTAACATTTTTGGACACAATATTTGTAGCCGCCTCTAAAATATTCACACCTTGCCCAATGGAATATCCTAGTGGCGGATTCTTTTCCTTTAATTCAAGTAAAGGAGCGTAAGCGTCTAGAGTAATATCTTTTACCTTTCCATCAAAACCCTCACCAGTTGTCTGACACAAATATGTACCAATAGGGAATTTCTCTGTAATACGATTCTGTGTTGTAATAAGATATACTCTAATATAAAGTTCTCCAAGATCAGAAGAGACGTTAAACGAAGCACTGCCACCAGTGTCCGAACTAACGTCTCTCGTGATACTCGAAGAAGTAACAATATCGATTTTTCGGCGATCCTCCCATGTAGCTGGATCGACCTCGTAATACTCATATGTTTGCTGCATCGAAGCAGTCCAATCAGGCATTACATTCCTCCTTCGACTCTTGTTACTTCAATTGTTACAGGTATAAGAAGATTATCGTAATCGTTATTAAACGACACCTCAACACTTGCCCAATAACCTACACCATTAGGTTCCCTGACATAGGCATTCCCCCTCCAGATCTGCAATCTTCGAAGAGCATAGCGAGTGTTAATATCAGTTGCTGGAATATCGGAGGACCAACTTCCGCTAACGCCAAGTTGTGTCCCATAATATGCGACTGGAGCCGAACGCCCAATGTATTCTACCAAGTTTTTATCGATCGCAGTAGATTCCGACACTTTAACATTAAATGGTAATTTCACCATAGAGCCAGCCCATACTCGTGACGCTAGAGCATCTCCGTCGCCGGAAGGCATGTTAAAATCACTCCACGCCTCGTCCCACTGAATAACTATTCCTGTTTCGCCAACAGGCTCACCGGGCATATCGTAATATCCAATAGCACCGGTTTCAGTATCAATTCCAACAATACGATACCTGGCATAGTCAAGCGACGGATGAGGATCGACCACAACAGTTGTACCTAGATTTTCGATTCCGGTAGCTATCTCCGTAAATCTACCGTCATAGTCTCGTCTGTAAACAGAAAGGACAATACCTTCTATGAGGTTTTCCTCTTCGTCGACACAGTATGGACGAATATAAGCGCATAATTGTTCCTGGTCAATTCCGATCTCGGCATTTGGCCAAATGTTAGCGTCCGTCCAGTCAACAGTAATATTCTGTGATGATTCCGCGGACATGCCAGAACTCATACCTACTTTGACTGTTATTGTGTAACCAACACCGTTTTCGAGGTCTATGTTTCCTGCATTGAAGACTCTTTTTAGAACATTATCCTCTTCCGTTTGACCAACGTATTCAGAATATACTTCATCTCCGGCGACCACAGTTTTAGGATTTCCAATAGGATCAAGAGTCTCATAAGACTCGTTAGCAATAACTGAAATATGCCAACTGATCGCTCGTTGAATATCCGGATGGGCCGTGGCAGTTAAATAAATAGGAAATGATGTAAACGTAAATACCGAACGTTCGGAATCCTCCGCATCGGACACAACGAGTCCAACTGTCGGAGGGGCGTATAAAACCAACGCTCTTTCTGTGGACCATGGACTCCAAGCATCCGGAAGAACACCTAATGTCCGTACTCGCCAACGAATAACAGTGCCTTCTGAATATGCGGAATAAACTGCTGTCGATACAACATTACCATCTTCGTCCAAAATGCGTTCACCAAGAGCGTCAACAAGTTCTCCCGATGTATAAAGAAACGTTTCATAAGAAAGGTAGCTCGGTTCACCAGGATTTGGCGATTTGTATGTAGGCGTTTTTGTTTGCCACGCTCCGTCTCCAACCGCAACCTGAACCTCAGCATCTTGCTGTGTTGAACTGTCTTCCGAATTATGAAGCCAATATAACCGTACTGTATCGCCAACAACTGCCGTAGCAGTTTCTGACCAGGTTGTTGGAGCGGATGGCGCCACGCCAAGAATCAGAGAATATATTGGAGACCAACCGGAATCACCCTGAGCATTTGTTGCTTTTACACGAAAATACCATGTTTGGCCAGGATCGAGCCCCGTGACAGCCGCTCCAGCATCGTTGACTGTTAATGATTTTACTTCTGAGGACCGATCAAAGAAAATTTTGTTTACCGTATATTCAAGCGTATAACCAGTTACATTTTCAACCGGTGTCCATACTATGTTTATTTGATTAAGACTAACAACGGTGTGCTTTGTTATCTTAGTCGGCGCTTTTGGAACTGTAGAAACGTTTGACGAATAATCAGACCAAGCAGACGCATAAAAAGGATATACGGCTTCGTGTATATATACCTTGCCTACTTTTATGCTTTTAGTTTTTGCAGTCGAACTGAAATACGGTAATCCGTTCACGCGACCCCTAGCCCTGACTTTATACTGACTTCCGCCAGTTATCTTACATGTATATCGAACGTATTGTTTTGTAACACTAACAATCGGGGTCGCAAAAGTTTTTCTATTATCCTGTACAATTTCTAACTCAATAGATTCTGTGTTTCTATCAGGAACACTAAGTTCCACCGTAAGTTTGTAATTTTTATCCACACTTATTGTGGGAACACCAGGTGTAGCTGGAAGGCCAGAGTTTGCAAATTCGTAAGTTTCTGTTGCGGACTGGGCCGTCCAATAAGAAACTGTTGCTGTAGAATTTTTACCCGTTTTCTTCTCGTAAGTCTTAGAAATCGGTTGTACTGTGCAAGCCACCTTTAAAGCGTTACTGGGGGCCGTGTAAGTAACTCGCACGGACCACCCAGCACTGCCATATTCTTCTTCGCTTTCACTGCCAATGAACCATACTCCGTCACCTGTATAATATCTCCAGGTCACCTTGTATTTAGCAGTGTTTCCTTTTTTCCATTCCCAGGTAGCATATAACAAACGATCGCTCCCGCTTTGTAATCGCACCCGAAGATTGGACACCATATTACCAGTGGTACTAGAAACAATAGTAGGCATCACGCCCTCCCTTCTATCTTAGCGGCACGAATAAGCGATCTGACAGCAGACGATACATTACTGCCATCATCGTATGTTACGCCGTTTACATTATAAACATTACCTGTGTTGCCAATGAGAGCCGACAAGCCATTAATAGCATTAATCAGTGCGCTCATTGTATCATTCTCAGACTGTTCTTTACGACGCTGATCGGCTGTTACGCTTCGATTAGTATTATCGGCGAGAGTAATATTACCGTTGAACGATAACCGGTCCATATCAGACATCATAGAATACAGTTTTCTAGTGTCATTTTGAATTTCTGACAGATCCATTGTAGGAGTTATTGTTGGATCAGTAACAATGTCTCCACTAAGCAAATCTGCAAGCGTGTCAAGGGGTTTCTTAGCAGCAAGCATTACTCGCTCGGCCATTACTCTAGATCTAGAAGCAGCTTTTCTAGCGTTGTTATCGATACCAATCAAAAGGCCGTTATCAATGTCCTCGCCGATCTTAATAAAGACCTTAGAAGGCGAATTCGAATCAAGTTTTTTCTTAGCTGCATCAATAGCACCTTTTACAAGACTCTTCGCTTTTTCAGCAATCTGCGACGCTTTAGACATAATACCTTTGGCTAGTCCAGATGCCATATCTTTACCAACTTGTTTCCACTCACCGACCTTATTTTTAATCGCCTGAAGAGCCTTCTTTGCGAGTTTACCGGCTTCGCTCGCGATCTTTCCGGCAAGACTAATAAGACCCATTATAAGTTTTGAAATAAGCTCCTTACCCATGGAAAGCCATTTAGGAAGATTCTTCTGAATAGCGGAAATACCTTTAGACAGAAGTTCTAACACTTTTCCAGGAATTTTAGGAGCAATAGCAGCTATACCAGCAACAAGTTTGAGAATGAGATCCTTACCTGCGGAAAGCCATTTGGGTAAGTTCTTTTGTATCCACTTAACAGCATTACTAATAAATTCGCCAACTTTCTTTACAATGTTGGGACCGTTCTTTGCAATTCCGGAAACAGCTGCCTTAATGAGTCCACCAGCTTTCTCCATAAATACCGGAGCATTTTGGACGATATACTGAATAGCTTTAGAAATGGCGTCACCGATCAAACTAAGAATTTGACCAGCACTATTAATAATGGATGAAATAGCGTTAACAATAGCGTTACCGATCTGACCGGAAATTGCTATAAATTTCTCAATAGCAGATACCAGCAAATATAAGCCGGCACCGATCATTAGCATTGCCCCAGCAAAAGCCATTAAAGGAACGATCAATGCTGGGAATATAGCCAGAATAGCAACAAAACCTACAACAATACCAATAAACACTATTAATACAGTGCTCAGTGTCGCGAGTCCTGCAGCAAGGCCAGCAAATTGTTCCTCACTTTTTATTGCCGTAAACATTAATAATGCCTGGGTAAATATAAGAAGTGCGGTAGATACCTTAATAAACGCATCACCAATAAACGAAGCGGCAATGCCAAACACCATAAACGCTGCACTGACGATTAATATATCTGGCGAGATGGCACTCAGCAGTTTGAACGCAATAACCATAGTTGCGACAATAACCACAAGTCCACCAAGACCTTTGCCCAAGTCACCTACAGTCATTTTGCCAAGAACTGTTACAACATAAGACAGAACACCGATAACTGCTACAAAAGCCATCAAAGCTGGGATAGCAGTATTCATCAGTATAAGCTGACCCATAATTGCGGAAAGTTCTCTAAGCGCTATGACCAGTCCAGCTGTTATTAGCCCTATAGCACCAAGACCTTTTGCCAAAGTTCCGAGATCAATAGATCCTATTTTGACAACTGCAAACGCCAGTATTAGAATGGCGCCAACAAGAGCAAGCGGTGCAACAATATCGATAACGCCAAAGTTGGTATTACCAATAAGCTTAAGCGAAGCATCGATAATTACTGCCAAAGCGGTAATAACGCCAAGTCCTTTGGCTATTACGCTTATAGGCAATACACCAATACTTAATACACTGAAGCATAATGCTTGAATAGAGGCCATAAATGCAATAATAGCCACTACCTTGGTCGGATCCATTGACGAGTTTCCAATTAAAAACAGACTTGCTGTCAAAACTGCGCCAAGAGCCAGCACAACACCAAGACCCTTTAACAATACCGCTTTAGGAATAACGCCTAATGCAAGTACAACCATAGCCAGTTCGTTAATGGCTAGTACAAATGCTATTATTCCAAATATAGCTGATATGGATATGCTAGTTCTTGTAAGTAGTGTCATAGCTGCAATAATTAATGCTGCCATGGCACCTACCACCAAAGTACCTTTTAGCAAGTTTCCAAGAGGAACCAAGCCGATTAATGCTGCGGTTATTGACAATGTGACGATGGCTAACACAACCGGTATTAATCCAACTATTGCTGATTTGTTGATCTTTGCAAATCTGATAAACATCAGAGTAGCGACAAGTACGGAAGCAACCGCTCCGACCACAACGATACCTTTAAGAATATTCTTCAAAGGCGCTAATCCAACCAAAGCAACAGTAACTGCCAGTATAGATATTGCAAAGGCAGTTGCTATCATATGAGCAATAACCGAAGGGTTTATCACCGTAGCGTACTTACTAACAATTATGACAACTGCAGATAATATTGCTGCGATAAAGCCGACTGCAACAATACCTTTAGCCAATGTGCCAGCGTCTAGTTTTCCAAGTCTCGCAACGGTATAACCGAGAATGAATATTGACGCTGCGGAAACAACCATCCCCTTAAGAATAGAACTATCCAGAGACGCGTCTTTCGTGGCCATAGTAAGCAATTTCATTGTTCCAACCAGTATTGCTGCAATAAAACCAACTGCAACAATACCTTTGGCTAATGTGCCAAGATCCAGTTTGCCTAACTTAGCAACTGTTCTGCCGAGAACGAAAACACCAGCTGCAAACGCTAATGGAGCTGCAACGACTCCGGGGTCGATCTTTGCTTTGCCAAGCCCCGTCATAGCTGATTTTATAGTGTTTTCAAGGAACTTAATAACACCAGCGCCCTTAAGTAACGTCTTAAACGGTAACATTCCAAGAGCTATTACTTGTGTTGCCAGAATGAACACAGCAACAGCGAATGCCAAAGGCGCAAACACAGCCGATGGTGTGAGTTTAGCCATTCCGATAGCAACCATAGCTACAGCAAGGGCTCTGCCGATCTTGGAAATATTCTTCTCACCCTTTTTGAGGGTCTCGTCAGGAATGTCTCCAATGAATGCTATTGTTTTAGCGAGCTTATGCAATGCTAACGCAAAGCCGATCGGACCCGCTACTGATGCCATAGAAGTGCCTTTTGTTCTAGACAACGCTATAGTAGCTGCGGTTAAAACAAGAGCTACAACAGCTATGGCTTCTTCGGCTGCACGCAATTGTGTCTTATCAATAGCACCTATTGTTGCAATAGCTTTCGCTATAAGAAGAACTGAAACCGCCATTGAAATAGCGTATTTTGTAGCTCCCCCAAGATCAGAACCTTCTGTGGATTTTATCTTACCGAGTGCTATTGCCAATCCGCTAAGAACAACGGCTATTCCAGCAACAACGCCAACAGAAGAATCCAAACGATCTTCTGGTATGCTAGCTATCATGCTAATAGCTTTAGCAACAAGCGCTATAGAAGCCGCTATTTTGATAAGTGAAGTTGTCTTAGATTCCTGTGCTTTGCCAAACTTGTTGCCTATACTGTCAAAGAACCCGCCGATACTGTCCGCCATTCCGGAGAATGATTTCGCGAGTTTTATTCCGTTGAATATTCTGGAAACGGTTAAAAGTGTCTTTGCTGCAAGAAGAAGCTTCTTGAAATCAAGTTTAGCCACGAACATTTCAAAGCGGCCAAAGGCATCACATAAGAAATCAATGCCGGTCGGTATGGCTTTTTCTTTAAGAAAAGAGAATGCTTTCTTAAAAGCTTCACCTAAATCGATATTAGAAAGGCTTGTCTTAACGTTTTTAACAGAGTTAAGCAGATTGTTCAAAGGCTTTTCAGAATCTTTGCTTGCCTTCTTAACATCAGATAATCCACCAACACTACCAATAGCTGACGCTAGATTAATAGTTTTACTGTTTGAAGAGGATTCAGCCAGTTTTTCAACCATTCCGCTAATGGCATTATGGATAAGCTCTCTGGCCTTATTAAAGAAATTAATAATCTTGCTTACAGATTCATGTTCTTTCTTTAACGGAATCATTCCCTCAAGAAAGCCGTCTTTCTTTTTCTTGATAATAAAGATTCCGACAAAAGAACTCAGAATGTCTTTTAAGTTCTTAGCAACAACCTGATAGAAAGCAAACAGCTTCTGAGCAAAAGTCTGTTCTTTCTTATAGGGTATAAGTCTGCCAAGAATATCTAACGGGGTCTGTTTCTTAATAAATAACTTCTTAAAACTGTTTACAATATTTCCGAGCTTTATCCTAACAACGTTATAAAAAGCCATGATCTTCTTTCCAAGACCCTGCTCTTTAGTAAAGTCGATAAGTCCGCTAAATATAGAGCCACCTTTGAATCCCTTAAAGAAATCGAAAGAAATGGTTCTTCCTCTTGCGAAGTCATTGATTATTCCCATGAATCCTTGGAAAGCAGGAATAAGGAATCCTTTTAATTTTTCAACAACTTTGTCTGCTTTTTCGGTGAATTCGTCGAAATTAGTAAATCCAAGCTTCTTTGTAAGCTGGTTCTTAAGATCAACATAAGCACCTTTCAACTTTCTGAAAGCAGCGGCAACTCTATAGCCGATAAATTCCATAGTGTGCCAGTTGTTAATATATGTAGCAACGTATTTGACCGCACTCGATATAACGCCTGACAAGTATCCGATAACATTAAGAACAAAACTCAAAGCGGAGCCAACTTCTTTAAGAACAAAAGAGAGCCCGGAGAACACATTTTGAATTAATTGTGTCTTGTTCACAAATTCTGCTATAGAACCAATAATAGTTCCAATAACACTAAGAACATTTCCGCCAACCGTTATTGCATTTGTAACAACGTTAAGTAGAACCGGCAATGCGGAGATTGCCATCTTTACAATAGAATCTCTTACAGATTTAACAACGGTAAATATGCTCTTAAAAACGTCGTAAAACTTGTTAAGGCTACCCTCACTAATGGACATCTTATTAACAAAGTTGCCCATAGCTTCGTCAAGCATAACAAGATGGTCCATGGTGATAGTTACGCCTGAGAACGAATCACCCCAGGCTTTTCCAAACACCCCTAAAACCTTACCAACGCTCTTAAACAGATTGATAACGCCAGACATACCGTTAGCGATCGAAAACGTAAGAAGATTACCTGCATCGGTAATTTCCATAGTTTTATCACGCCACTCATTCATTGTACGCTGAATAGTTGCGTTGGCTTCTTCCTCTGCCGTTGCCGTTTTCTTTGTTGATTCGGCTACTTTATCTGCTGTCTTTTCTGCTTCTTCTCCAGTTTTTTTCGTAGCATCAGTAGCTTTATCAGATGCCTTCTTAGCTCCTTCACCAGTCTTTTCAACTGATCCGAGAGATTTCTCAACAGCGGCAAGAGTCTTATCCGACAAATCCCAGGTTCCATTAGACAGTTCATGAACTTTGTCAACGTAAGCCTGAATCTCGTCTGGATCAAAGCCTGCTTTCTTGAGAGAATCCTTTCGATAAGAATCGTTTCCGTAATCACCGTTAATAACAGCTTTAGCCGCTTCTCTTACTTTACTCCAGTCTTTGGTTATCTCTTCTGCGGCTTTTTTGGTTTCCTTTGAAACACTAGTAGCAGTCTTTCCAAGAGTGCTGCTTTTTTCAGCAAACTTTTCAAGATGCTGTGCTTCAGTGTCAAACCCTTTGGTATCTTTATCACCGAATATCTTCATCGGAAAGAATTCGGTTGCTTCCCTGATTTTCCCAGTAAATTCGGCAAATTTATTGGTTATATCAACAATGTTTTTAGCAGTAATCGGAGGAAAAACAAGAGTGATTGCATCTTTTAACGGCTTAAGAACGTTTCCAAAAATATGAAAAACATTCGTAAGACCTTCGATGAGTTTTGCTCTTCCACCAAGGTCTTTCCATCCCTGAAGAACAGTGTTTCTGGCGTCCGAGAACTTTCCTATGAATCCACTAAGAACATCGTTTATACTCGTCCAAAATTCGGTAGCTTCTTCCATGTTACCGAATATAATTTCCCATGTCTGTGCCCATCCGGAACCAACGGCTTCCTTTAGAGCATCCATCATTGCCGAGAATGTTCTTACCTCTGTTGCGGCTTTTGTAGCTCTTGCGCCAACGTCAGTTGTCTCATCGGCATATCGTCCAAGAGTGGTGGTAAGAACATCGGTTGTCATCCACTGATGAGCAAGTGAATCGTTAAACCCTTTTGTAGCGTTAAAAGCCTGCGAAGTTTTACCCTGCATGTCGGTGGTTGTTGAAATATAATCGTCGCCAGACTTTTTCAACGTGCCCAACTCAACAGCAGTTTTAATTAATTCTTCTTTGAAATCTTTTGTAGCCATATTGGCATTTTCAATAGATTTCCAGTCAATAAGTTTTACAGAACCTGCCGACAAAGCCTGGGCAAAGTTATACATTGCTCTAGACGCGTCGTTAGTGCTTGCCCCAGCAAGAGCGGCTTCGTTAGCAATACCCTTAATAGCGTTTACAGATGTTTCAAGGTCAACACCAGCATTAGTAAATTTACCGATACTGGCAGTCATGTCTGAAAACGAATAAATAGTTTGGTCAGAGTATTTGTTCAGTTCGTTAAGGTATTTATTTACCTCTTCTAGAGAGGAATGTGAACTCTCCATAATGACTTTAAGAGAGTTCATTTTGAGTTCATACTCTTTAAAACCATCGGAAGGCGGATTGAAGACAAATGCATTAGCTATCTTCTGTCCTGTATCCACAGCAAGATTGACCATCCTATGACAAATAGTATCCCATATGCCGCCCATTCCGGTGACTTTATCTGTAATCTTTTCAATGTTTGACGCTATTCCAGAAAGATCAACCTTTCCAAAATTCAAAGCATTTTTAAGATTAGCGATCGTGCTCAAAGAGGTTTGCACGTTCTTTTCAAATGATGCATTATCGAATTGCATCTTTACAACGCGTTCGTCAATAGTGTTGCTCACTTGCAAACCTCCTTCCACACGTCATTTAATATTTCGTCAAAAATAGGCTGGATAGCAGGATTAATGTAATCTCGCCCTTCTATCCAGCCACCAGTTCCAGTCCCATGTCCATATTGCAGTATTATTGCAATAGGAACACCCTGGTTAACATTTCTATTACAAAACTCAATAGAGACAGAACCGCCATCTCTATTAATTTTGTAATACCATGCTCCAGCCGTATTACCTGTGTCATACGGAGTAGCAGAAGCCAATGCATCAACGCCTCGTTTTCCGTACTTATCGAGGTCGCTTAGCCCAAAGACTCCTTTTAAATTATTCAGAAAACTAGTAAGTTTTGAGAAATCACCCTTTTGTTCAAAAGAGATCATGTTCTACCCCCTAGTTTTATACTTCTGTCTTCTGGCGGCATTAAGAGCACGTCTTTGTGCAGCCATGTCAACGCCTTTTGTCTTCTTTTTGTCGGGATTATTCTTTTCGGCGCAAACGCGAAGCAAAGTCATCAATTTGTTTAAATGCCAATGCTCATATTCGGAAGGAATGTTGTACGTAGTCATCCAGTAATAGATAATCTCTGCTGTGATGATTTCTCGTTTTCCGGTACGTCGTTTATTAGTGTCGTTAAACCACGTTGCCGTATTAGAATCACCAATATAATCCATAATCTCTTTAACATTTTCTTCCGTTATGCAATAAAATAGATTCGGATCAACATTTTCTGTTAGGCACATACATCGTATGTAGTCAATGTTCTGCTCAAAGGTCTTTTCTTTCCGGTCGTCGTGAAACGGTATGTGCCATTTGGCCTCCCATTTTGAAACCGCGGCGAGACTATGCTCAAGATCTATACTGACTTCGTCAACATGAATAAATATTTCTCTAACTGGATCCCACAGATCGCGTTCAGGGATTAGCAGGTGTAACAAAATCCATCACCTTACTTCCGGTGAGCTTTGTCTGTTCGGCAATGATCGCATCGATCTTGTCGGAGGCTTCGCTCTTCTTCACAGATGCTACAATACCATTGATGAATGCTCCCGCCTCATCGGGATGCTCGATGAAATACCATACAAATTCATCATAAGCCGCGGACGATCTGAACTCTTTGTAATGACGTTCGTCTTTGTCGAATCCGCCAGAAGGAGTTCTTACGCCGTACGATTCTTTGATGAACTGCTCGAAGAAGAGATAAGCCTGGTTTGCATCCTTTGTATCGATCATCTTACGAAGTCGATCTTCCCATCCCCCTTCTTCGCTTGCTTCCAAGCGCATAAGATCTGTTCTGGACATGTTGAACCAAAAAGTTTCCTCTTTTTCTACGCCGAAATAGTCAACATACTTAACTGTTCTGCTAATCATTTGGTACTCCTTTCAAGTGAAAAAATAAAAGGCTACTCAGATCTCGTCCAAGTAGCCCTAAAAATTCGTTATTTTGAAAAACTAATCTTAGATCAAGTTGCGTCGAGAATAGCCTTGATAGCGTCGAAGCTAGGAAGGGAAGCATCTGTACCCTGCCCCTGACCTTCACCGGCAATACCATACAGAAGATTCTCGATCTGAGTAAGCTTGCCTTCCGGGATAGTTGTGGAATCAATAACCATGCAAGCTGTAGGCTGGAATCCTGTAGCAGCAACCGGAAGAGTAGATACAGACCAAGAGAAGGTCTTCTGCTCAGGACTGTCGTTAATTGTAGAGTTGCTATCCTCAGATGCACCAGCGATGCAATCCCAGAAGATGTGAAGCTTATAGCCGTGGTCGGTACCAACGGTATCATTACCGATCATAGTACGATATGCAAGGCCAAAATGCTTATGAGACTGCTGCTTGATAACAGCTCCTGTGCCAACATTGGCTTCACCGATGCACTCTGCATACTCATCGGGATAGGTAAATGCTTCGATCGTAAGAGCATCTTCCTCAGGACTCATGAGAATGCCGTATACGATGTTGTCAGCATAGATTTTAGTAGGCTCCGCGCCGGATGGAGACTCGTTAATAGCTGTGATGCCGCTCCAAGCGACGCCAGCGGCATAGCCACCAGAAGAGTTCATAGGAAACAGAACAGTGCGATCTACACCTGTCTCCCACAGCTTTTCACCAACTTTGTCCCATACAAGTTTAGGCTTAGTATTAGGCATAATATTTCTCCTTATACAAATAATCTGAACACGTCGTGGTTTAAATTGTCAGCGATATAGGATCTGTCATACATAATGTGCGGTATTGTAGAAACCCGTTCGACAATCTCGCTATCAGGATCTCTATCAATAACCGTAATGGTATAAGACACAGCTTGTTTATAGACAATGTTATCGGCTGACGTATTTTCTATTCTGTTCCGACTATATTGTATAGCCGGATACTTCATTTTTACTGACTCTGGGGGTTGAAAATATACATTTCTACTTCCGAGTTTTTCACAAAGAAGTTCGTGTAATGCCAGACGATCATTAATCATCTTCGCCATTATACACACCTCCTAATGTCAGAATCAGTCTTGGATACTGCGGTTCTACCGATGTCGCTTTCCATTTTGCGCCCATATATTCCGCATATTTAATACTGTGAAAGTTTTGATATGCAAAGGGGTCGGCAACGATGCTGAGAGTCATGTTAATATTCAGATCGTCGTTGACTTTACCACCGTTTTCTAAACGGCGTGAGTTCCTCACGATTTCGCCATAATATTCTCCCTCGGTAATTTTAAGCAAGCTAACACCAGGTCGAATTTCCTCAGTTACACCGAAGCCGATTTTTCCAAAATATTTGCTCATTTTGAAATCCCCTTTGATTTACTCAAGTCTCGGAATCGGTCGTTTCTTCCGGAGTAGTATCCACAGCAACCCACTCACCTTCGACAACACCAAGAACTTTACCATTGTCGGTAGAACTAACCGAAGGAAGCTCCGTTGGTGCATCAATAACATCCCACACTCCATTGGCAACGCCAAGGATTTTTCCGTTATCAGAAGCACTCACGGCAGGAAGCTCAAGAACATTAATCACGATGCTTCCTTCTTCGACCGCAGTCTGGAAAGACTCTGCAATCTGAAACAGTAGAGCCTTCTCGGTCTTTTCGGTGGTCGTCTGCCCGAATGCTGTAAGAATTGCTTTCAGGGCGTCTTTCTTTGTTGTGTTAGACATAGGAGCACCTCCTTATCAGTTTCCAGATACGGGCTCTTCGATAACGATGAAGGAATACAGACCCATTGTAGCGCCAGACAGACGAGTCTCGATCAGGGAGATCAGCTGGTTGAAGCGGATATCGAAATCAGTGAAGTGAGTGATCTCGCCACCCTTTGTGCTGCCGACACCATAGTCTTTCATGTTACCAATGATGCAAAGAAGCTTGTGCTGATTGCCCTGGGCGTCGGTTCTGATCCGGTTCTTGAACTGCTGTACACGATGGATAGAACCAACGTTCAGTTCGCTTGCCAGCTCGTTAATATTGCTGCGAATTCTGCGGCCGTTACGATCACGAGCCTGCATGAGTTTGTTGAGCATCCAAGGATCGATGTACATATCAGGAGTACCGGTACCCATGAAATCGATGAATACATCCTGAACTGCTGCGATCAGAGCCTCGGTATAGATAAAGTTATCACTGAAGTAAGAACCGGTCTCAGTACCCTGGATCTCAGTACGAGCAGCCTCAATGTCAATGTCTTTGTGAATTGTGTAAAGATCATCGTCAGTCCAGATAGGACGAATATGAGTAGGATAGATCTTACCCTTTGCACCGTTTTGACGACCGTCGCCAAGCAGGATCGCAGTTGCCAGCTCCTGCTCAAGCTGCATACGGTCGATGTTGTACTGCCACTGTACATAATCGAAATCAGTGATATCGATAACGTCATCTCTCTCGAGCTCGGACTCAACATAGATGGTCTGAGGATCGGTCTCTCTACGCATCAGCTCATAGTTTCCGACGAAATCTTTCTGCTGGCCCTTCTGATATCCTCTTGCGCGAAGATCATCGTGGTTGCCGTTAACGTTTCTGATGTCAACGTGGCGAGTTCTTACACGGCTGTAAGGAAGCTTGGTTGTTCCGTTAATAATGGAAGAAACCCAACTCTGATCATCGGTCAGAAGCTGTGGGGTCTTGGGGCCATGAAGCTGGTATTCAGGAAACAGCCAGGTGATGTTGCCGTCAACGGTAGTATCCTGATTGAAGCCGCTGCTGGTCAGACCATCGTGAACCAGCTCGAGGTTGTTCTGTGCAAGATAGCCGTTGAAGGTATCTCTGAAGGACGCATTGGTATTCTTTGCTGAAACAACGATCTCATTGAGATCAGAGTGAGTGAGAACGTCGCCCTGCTGCTGTGCATCCTGATCGAATACGTTGTGTTTCATATTTTCTTTCTCCTCGTCTTTATCGTCTTTATCACCACCCTCTTTGGCATCTTCGATAGCAGCGCCAACAAGAGCGTAAACGACTTTTTTCTGTTTTTCGTTCATTGTTTCAAACACATCTTTGATGGTTTCCTCGCCATCATCGGTGTCTTTTTCTTCGGACTCGGGTTTTGTGTCCTCTTTCTTTGTAGAATCTTCAGCCACTTTCTTCTCCTTTTCGTCGGCATGATAGAGCTCAAAGTTTTCACCCATAAAAATAACGGCCTCATCGACCGTTTCACTTCCGTCATCGGAATGGGTTACACTTTTCGGCTCAATGAATGCTCCAGGATTCGCACCAGCAAGAACGATGCTTACTTCGCGGATCTTGCCATGAACAACATCAGAACCATTCTGCTTCAGACGATTTGCGTAAATAGAAAGTCCAGTAATATCGCCATGTGCAATAAGTGCTTTAGCAAGTTTGCCGTTTTCAACATCCATGTTGAGGTAGCAATTACTGAACACGCCATCAGGACGATTAATCAGCTCTGCGTGGCCGATAACAGCGTCTAGGTTGTCGTGATCATGGTTGTACACAAGAGGTACTGTTTGACCATCGCAATCTTTAAAAGCATCTTTTCTGATGATTCTTCCATCGGAGCACAAAACGTCATTGCGAGTTACATACCCGCAAAAGTCAGGTTTCCTCGACATTTTGATTTTCTCCTTTATCTACTGTTTCTTTAGTTTCAGGTTGTTCTTCCGCACCCTTGTCTGTGCTTTCGACCGTATCCACATTCGGGTTGGTTAGCTTATCAGCATTAGGATCGTTGGACGGTTTCATGCCGATAATCTGTCTCGCCTCATTAGAAGTCATGACTCGGTTTGTGATCATTGTTCCAAGCATTTCAGAAAGCTTGTCAAGAGGAACCAATCTAAACTGGTCTCTATAGTAGGCAATTGTCTGCCCTCTGGTTCTAGCATTCTGAGTAAGGAACTTCCTTTTCATCTCATCAGAAATAGCAGCCAAGATCGGCTCAATAGTTCTGGTATAGTAATTGAGCATGGTTTCTGGAGTAGCCGTACCATCCATAATCTCCTTGGTTATTCCAAGCTGACTGTAAAGAAGACCAGTAAGGAATTCGATCTGCCCAAGAAGCGTGTTGTCCAAAGGACGGTTAAGCTGAAACACATGCTCTGCAGAATCTGTATAAGCTATTCCGAATCGAGAGTTAGAAAGCTGTTCTTCAATGCTGGCTATGTTCTTTTGTGCTCTGTCTCTAAGGCGATCTCTGCTCGTACCATAAGGCAACTGAATGAGCATGTTGAGTTTGTCAGAACCATTACGTTCGTCGATAAAATCCAAAAGAGACAGTTTTCGCATAAGACGTTTAGCGGTTGAGTTCGGTTCGTTAACCACCGCATAAAGAGGATTTTCGACAATAGCGACCATACGCTTTTGGTAAACGACCTCTTCTTTTTTGCCAGTGAATTCGTTGTATAGTTCGACACGAACCATAGACGGATACCACTGTACAATTCTACCAGCCCTAATGTTTTCGATCCCGTAGGAGTCGGATTTGGTTGGATCGTCATCTGTAACTATTGGGCAAATAGCGACGCAACCCTCATCCATCATGGACGCGACGACATCCTGAATAAACGCTCGGCCTGTCTGATCCAGATTGGCATCCAGCGTTAAACAGTTATTTAATCCTGAGAGAATATCTTTCTCATAGCGTCCATCTTTATCTAGCTGAACGTGTTTAAGGCCTATAGATGCCACATCTAGAGATATTCTATTAAATACAGATGTGACGATGGATCTATCGTTTCCTCGTGTGTAGTGTGTTCTATCCGGTCGATGATAATAGGAAGAACCAAAATCGTATTCTGGAGTAGGATCTTTATTGAAGAACGCGTTCCAAGCCTGTTTGAACCTGGAACCTATTGAAAAGTCCGGCATTTTGAATTCTCCCTTTACTTTCTAGTGGCCTGTTTATAAGCTGTATAGAAACCAAGTATTGATGCGCCAACACCAGCAAGAGCTCCAGCGGTTTCTATATACTCCATTGTCTTTGATCGCCCAGAATTGTATTGTTTCTTAGCGACGTTGCGAAATGCTTCTTCCGCCTGGTATCGGTTAACGTAATCTCTAAGTTCTTTCTCCGAGTAATGAGAGAGATCAAGAGACGCTGCCTTTTGCTCAGCCTTTCGCTCATTGGATTTTTCCATCATGTTGACAATTCCGGTAGAAGCTCCTTTAGTAGCGTCTAAAGCGGATTTGGTCAAGTTTAACCTGGCGTTAAGCTTTTCGTTATACTTGGCCATTTTGTTGTCGTATTCGGCTTTCTCGGCATTAAAGTTCTTGTTTTCGTAGTCATAAATGCCTTTAGCTCTATTAAATTTTTGATAAGACTCGGTGCTGGTCATAACGTCTTCTGGCACTTTTGGTCGTTCTGGTGCTTTCTTTGTAAAAGCTTCGGGTTTATCCACTTTGTTGTTATTCAACTTGTATAAAGCTGCCGCGCTACCAGCAATACCAGCAATACCAGCCAATCCAGCAAGTTCTGATACTCGACCTCTACCTGCAGATTTTGTGTTATCACCGGTCATTTGCCTAAATCTGGCGTTAAGATCATTCGGATTAACAGGCTCATCCGTTGTAGCTCGTTCAACAGTTGGAGTTTTCTTTTTAACAAGAAATCCGCCACGTTCTGATTTGGTGGCTTTCCTCTGAGCCTTATCAACTCGTTTTTGTCCTAATTTTGTAAGTGATCCGTCCTTATTTTGGAATCGCCTTACACCCCATCGCTGACCTTTAATGCCATGATGGTAAAGTTCATCGTAATACATTATTCGAATGCCTCTCTGTTCAACTTATATGCCACATAGGCATCCATCATAGCGGCAACAGCATCAATCTTCTGATCGTATCGCCGCTTATAAAGTTTTCTGTTACCGTTTGTATCCTCCAAAGTGATACAGTTACCCATCGCAAATTTCATAAGTTCCTCGTCAAACAAAAGAAGCCGCTCCTCAGCAAGTTTCTTTAACTCACCAAGAGGAACGGATTCTGTACGGGCACCCTGAATCACCTTCTCTATCCCGTAAGGAGAATTTTCTTTTGCCCAACGCTCTACGAAATCTTTTGCGTTGTATGGATCGTAACCAAAACACCTAACATCATACTGATTGTCATCAATGTATTTGATTAGATCTTCATACACGTCAATCATGTCAAGAACAGTGCCTGGCATGATGATTAAACTTCCCTCGTCTATAAACTTGTCATACTGCTGACGCAAAGATGGATGAAGTTTGAATAGTGTATGTTCTGTTATGTAATTGTGTGTCTTTACTCCGAATGACCCATTTTGAAAAGGGAATAGAAATGTGAAAGAACAGAAGTCATCACCCATTGACAAGTCGCCGCCCATAGCACATGGTAGCTGCCAGAACTCTCTTTTTCGGTGTAAGAGTGTTTCTTCATATGTGAAGAAGTATGTATGACCTTCCGTGGGGATACCAAATCTCTTCGCCAAGATTTCATTCCTAGCCGAAGGGACGTTTTTCATCTTTTGGACTTCTTCCTGATAGGTCTCATAAGAAACTGTGAGATCGAGATTAGGGTTTGCTTTAACCCACATGTCCGGATTGTCAACTTCCTTAATATTGTCAAGTTTGTACCACCAAATCGAGACATGAGGATTGTTATACTTACCGGTAAGAATGTCCATCAGCTCCATCTTAATAGTGTCGCCAATACCGTTTCGGGTCGTTCCTTCTGAACTGGTGGCTAAGATGATATAGTCAGGAGCCAACCCCTTTGCTCCACCCTGCTGAATAGCGGTAATCGGGTTTTCAGGAAGATCACCAGAAAGCCATTCATCAAGCGTCGCACATTTGACTCTCAGTCCCTGAAGTTTGTCAATCTTGAGCGGACGAATCTCCAGGTAACTATTAGTAAAGTTGTTCTCGATACCCTTTTTGGAAGAATATAGATGCTTTCTATTCATCCGGTTTCCAGTAGTGTTCTGAACAGAACCCTGAGTCATTAGCTGGAACACCGGACCTTTAGCTCGTGTAATGGCTGTAGCAAAAGGCTGCATTACTTCCTCAGACTGTTTCATTGTCGGAGAGGTAGTTATCTGATGTGTGGTAGATCTGTCTACAACGAGTGTGTAAGCCTGTACGAATGTATCGTATAGTGACTTAGCAGCGCCTCGCCCCACGATCAAATACTGAATATTGATAAGACGTTTCTTTATTCGCTTTGTGACATAGTGTCCACCGGAACCATCTCCGTTCGGTTTGTATACGCTTTTCTCAATAAAATAATACCAACCATAAAGTTGCTCTGCCCAAAGCTTAAAAGAAAAGAGGACATGTACGTCCCCTCCATCAGTAAGCGTCATTTCGTTTTCGCAGAAGTAAATCCAGCCCTCTACAACTGATTCATCATAGTAAATTTTAGGATCATCAATCAGCTTGTCGATCCTATTCATCTCTAGAGAGATTTGTTCATTGACAGGAATCTCTCCTCTGATTACGGCATCTCGAAACTCGCCGTAATACTTCGGTACAGCAGTGTTCGATAGTGCCATTTTGAATTGTTCCTTTATTCAGTTATATCTGGTAAATCCTTTATTAGCCGTTCTCTTTTCCGGGTCAAACATTATCAATGGTAAGTCAGCCATGTTTGAAACCCAATCGTTAGGATCGACTATAGCTCCGTATTTGTTCTGTTTTTTATAGTCCGCTATAACTTCGTCAACATGCTTTGATAATGTATCAGTAACAAATTTATCTAGTCGGTCTCTAGACGTGTTTTGCTTACTCCATTCGTCAAGCTCGGTATCAAAGTATTTTCCATCAAAGTCCTCGATATAGTCCGATCTAGCTTCTGCATCTTTAAAACGCTTTTCAAGTTCTTTTCTATTGTTCAAATCGGACATCAAAGTATCCGCGTCTTTACCACCATATTTATTAATAAGATCCTCGACTACTTTTTCACCACGTTTAACGCGAACGTCCTGAGTTAATTCCTTTGTATGTTCCCCATACATTTTGTGATAATCAAGAAACAAACCACCTTCGGAACCTAATTCTTGATAAGTTTCTCTGTCTTTATCGGTAACACTCATATACTGGTGCCCGGTAGTTTGTTTATCATCAGCATTGGCTATGCGATATGCTTTAGTTCCTTTTTCCAGAACAAAGCTATCTTCATCACCGTTATCGTCATAACGTTTCTTACCGGCGCTGGTTAATGTTCCATCTTTATTCTGGAATCTCCTGACGCCCCATTTCATCCCCAATATACCGAAATGATATAATTCATCTTGTCGCATGTTTTCTCCAAATAAAAAAAAAAAAGAAGAGAAAGCAGCAATCGCCACTTTATACTCTCTCCCTTTCATAAAAGGACCTGAAAATTTTGCGTATATATTATCCGACGCTTGTTAGTTTCACTGAATTTTGTGGATCAAGGAGTATGATTGGATAATCAGCAAATCCACTGTCTTCTATATCAACAATAGCGTCATATCCAAGTTTCTTATAATGCTCGCTAATTTCATTCATAGTTTTATTATCGGCAAAAGTTTTCTGTAAAAAACTCGCCGCTGATTTGTAGTTATCATTAAAAGACGTCTTTTGTGCCGCTTCAATTAACTTCACATCTCTTTTTGACAAATCGGCAAAATATTTTCTTTCACCAAATTCATTCCGCATTTCATATGACAATGCTAAATCATTGTGCTCATCATAAAAATCTCGAAGACGCTTATCGCCGTATTTACTAAAAACATAGTCTACAACGTTCTTTTCCGAAGCAACTTTTAAGTCTTTTACAGACTCATAGGTATATAATTTTGTATTAAGACGATCTTTTACATTTATCATGCCTTCCATTGCTAGTTCAGAATATCGCTGTTTATCGTCGTACGTTAAACTAGCATATTTTCGATTATGATCAAGCGTTTCCCCGGCATCAGCCCATCTGTTTATAGTAGACCCGCTTTTTATTAAATCATCATTTCCCTTTGTAATTCCGCTTCGATCGATCTTTAACTGTTTATAGTCAGTTCTATCTTCATATAACATCGACTTTTTATAGTTGTTAACAATTTCTTTATATCGTCTTTTACCAGCCTTGGTTAAAGTTCCATCTTTGTTCTGATATCGTCTTATACCCCAGCGTTGTCCGAGAATGCCATGATGGTAAAGTTCGTTAACCATTTCTAAAGTCCTGCTCTTCCTGGCATCGCCATTCAAACTCAGCAATAAGCTTTTCTATTGATCCAATAACGGTTCCGCTCTGAGGCGGGTCAAATACGAGCTTAACTTTGAGATAGACATACGACTTAACACTCTCAAGCCAAGTAGCATCTGACAAAAAATCGGACCAAACAGCAGAGTCATCTGAAATAGAGAACCCGTCGGTTGGTCCGATCCCAAGTTGCATAAGAATCATAAACACCGAATTGATGTGCATGATGATGTCGGCATCGAAGTGTGTGTATTCTTCGGTAATGCCCAATAGCTTCTTAATTGAAGTTAGAATACTTTCATTCATGTTACATAGTTACCCCCTCTCAAGTTAACCACGGACATGTGTCGTTCGGTCTTCGTTCTACATATACCTCTGGAAGAAGGCTCTCGTCTCCGTAGTGTATTGCATTGTGCGTATCGTGGCTGACGCAGATCAGATACTCTGGATTAAGAAGCTCCATAGCGTCCTCTCCAGTCATGTCATCGATTGTGAACGGATTCATATGGTGAATAATCACCTTACCAAGAATATCTCTCCCTTCAATACCAAGATCGCAAGCGCCGTCTCTGACTATTACCTGATCTCGTATTCGTTTCCACTCTGGCGAGCGATAAAATTTCTGGTTGAAATATCGGTCCGCGCCAAAAGTGTCTCTGCCAACGGCTCCATGTAACTTAAGATAGCGGAAACGGTCTTCAAATGTTGGAAGCTGGATGAGTTCACTATAAGTCTTAATAATCTTCTTCGTACTCATCACCATTCTCCTCATCATCTTCGTTTTCTTTTCCACGATAAAGAGAGAAGCACCGCATCGCTTTCTCCAAAAGTTCTGCATCACGTTTACCGGCCTTAATAGCTTCAGCCTGTGCGTTGGCTTTTGCTGTTTCAGCTCTTAGTTTTTCGATCTCAAGCTGGTTTTTAGTCGTACCAAGCTTTAAAAAATGAGTAATGACCTGCGATGAGGCAGTGCCGTCAATCATTTGTTGCTCTGCTAGCCGGTTGGCTAAATATATCTGTCTATTCTCCCAGGCTTCGGGAGATAAGGCAGGTCTTAGTTTAACTTCTTGCCCACTTTCAGTAGACTTTTTTCGTCTTCCCATTAACTTATCTCCTCTTTTACGTCACCCAAGGGAAGCCCAAACCGTGAAAGAAGCGGTAGGAGGATTAAGGAACCGCTCAGAAAGGAGTAGTCTGAGCGCCCCTTGGCTGATGTAAAACCAAATATCAAATTTTACCCCCGGAGAAAATATAAAG
>Ga0310694_10000324_pt1 | contig 64991 bp, 36 predicted proteins | sample 174DNAGHGhighgp2_FD_203884 | JGI IMG/M metagenome (GOLD analysis project Ga0310694, IMG submission 203884) | Sheep rumen microbial communities from Palmerston North, Manawatu-Wanganui, New Zealand - 1742 DNA GHGhigh gp2 (v2) (version 2) | ecosystem: Host-associated > Mammals > Digestive system...
GTTGGGGTGGGGTTGGGGTGGAAGGCCGCCAAAAAGAAGCAGAACCCTTGAAAAATCAAGGGTTCTGTGGTGCCCCAGGGCAATCCAAATCCGAACCTGTTTCAACCTTTTTAAGAGATTCCTGGGCATCAGCAAAAGAAACGGTTTTCTGGTTGTCTTTGTAATTGAAGGTAATGATCAGTTTATCGTCGTACAGGTAAATCCGGTTAACGAAAATGTCGATCAGCATTTTACGGCCTGCTTGGGTGGTAATGTCCAGACTGCGGAATTGAAGCAGCCAATTCCGCACATAGGATTCCGGCACGCGAGGTTTCATCAATTGCTCGTTGGCGAGCTTGATTTCCACATCTTCCTTGGACGCTTCCAATTCCTCCAAACGCTGCTTGGTAGAGGGGGTTAGAATGCCCTGCTGGATTGCGTTGAGCAGGTTGTCAATGGACGTATTGACCGACCGAAGTTGTTTTTCCAGCAGTGGGATTGCCGTGTTCTCCTGATCTTGTAATTCCATGATCATCGCCACGATCGCGTCGATCACCCGATCATCCAGGATCATGCGCATCGTTTCACGAACCACGATATCTTCGATCCACTCCTTGCGCACAGGCTTCTTGTGGCATTCTTTCCGCTTCTTCTTTACCGAAACGCACTTGTAATAGTGATGCACCACGCCCATGTGGCTGGTTCCGCTCTCCCCGCAGAGGTACGCGCCGCAGTATCCGCAGAACAGCTTGGTCGTCAGCAGATAATCATCTTCCGCCTTATGCCGCGCAGGCGCTTTTTTGTTTTTGGCCATCTTTCCCTGTACCCGGTCAAACAGGTCTTTGGGCACGATGGCCGGAATGGCGCCGGGGAGCACCATGTCCCGAAACGTGTATTCTCCAATATACCTGCGATTGCCGAGCAAATGCTGAACGCTGTTGAATTTCATTTCGCCGCCCCGGGTGTTGCGGACACCCTTTGCGTTCAGCCAATCTACGATCTGCTTCATGGTGGCACCGGCGTCGTATTTGCTGAACGCTTCCAACACAAACGAAGCCGTGGCCGGATCGGGAGTCAAACGATGATCCGCCACCTGATACCCTACCGGCACCGTACCGCCGTTGAAAATGCCCTTCAGGGCGTTGTCCGTCATGCCCCGGCTGACTTTCTCTGCCAACTCCACCGAATAATACTCCGCATACCCTTCCAGCACGGATTCCAGCAAAATGCCGCTGGAATCGCTGGCAATCACTTCCGTGGCGGAAATCACTTTCACGCCGTTTTTCTTGAGCCGCGCCTTATAATGCGCGCTGTCGTACCGATTCCGCGCAAAGCGATCCAGCTTCCACACAATTACCAGATCGAACAAGTGCTTGTCGCTGTCCCGGATCATTTCCTGAAACCGGGGCCGAGCGTCCGTCTTGGCGGAAAAGGCAGGATCAATGTAGCTGCGCAGGATCGTGATGCCGTTATGTTCTGCATAAGCGGTACAATCCCGGATCTGGCCGTCGATACTCTCCTCCCGTTGATTGTCAGAAGAATACCGGGCATAGATCACGCCGGTCAGCTTCCTTGGCGTTCCTTCCTTCTGAATGCTCGACAAAATGCTGTCCATCTTGATAGCTCCCTTCTTCCGTGCCATACATAAACATTATAAACCCAATTTTCTCAAATTTCCTTAGGTATGGGATCACGCGAAAGTAGTATGCAAATAAATAAACCTTTTTGATGACTTGCCAAAATATTGTTGACATACAGTTTTATAAGCAGTACAGCATACCGTCTGACTGCAAAGAATCAGACGGTATGCCGACCAATGCGAATTGATGAACCGCATCACGCCACAGAGGAGAAATGCCGAAGCGTCCTCGCTACCAGCATAGATTTTCGAGGCGTCAGGCTACGCTGGAGGGCGGTATCCACGGCCTGATCTGCGCCATAGATGCGCACGCCCTTCCGTGCCCGTGAGATGGCAGTATACAGCAGATTGCGATTCAGCATCCCGGACATGCCCATCGTCAGCGGCAGGAGCACTGTGTCGTATTCCGATCCCTGGCTTTTGTGCACCGTCAGCGCATAGGCCAGAAGCATTTCTGAAATTGCCAATTTGGCCGCGTCACCCTCCCAATCAGGCGACCTGCCATCAGGCAGTTCGATCCAGAATGAGCAATAATCATCAGTTGCCGTTAAAATGTGCAGCACGCCGATATCACCGTTGCTGACGTTGCGTTCGCGATCGTTGCGGGTAATCAACACCCGATCGCCGTCCCTGAAAGTTCGGCTGCCCTGTCGAATGAGCAGCATATCAGGCTGTACAGGATTGACCTGATCCCGGATCCGCAGATTGAGCTGTTCGGCGGACAGCATTCCTTTGCGATACGGCGACAGCACCTGCACCGATTCGCCCCGGAGGTACCGCTGCGACGCGTCGTCCACCAGCGCGGACGCCAGCTGGTCTTCGGGTTCGTTGATGATCTCGAAACTGTTGTCCTGCGTCAAATGGGAGATCTGATGCATTTTGCTAAAACACGTGACGTTGCACGTCAATGCCAAGGCATGCGCATCCTGCCGGTGATTTTCTTTCAGGTGAATGCAGGGAAAGCGCAGCTGACACAGGTCGCGGATAATGTCTCCTGCCCCTACGGCGGGCAACTGTTTCTCGTCGCCGATCAGCACGACGCGGCATTCCGTCGGCACGCGGCACAGGATGCCGGCCAGCATTTCCAGCGTCATCATGCTGACTTCGTCCACGATCAGCAGGCGGATCATGTTCCACGTGACCGCCCCGAGAAAATCGTCATGGGGACGCAGCCCCAGCACGCTGTGCACGGTGCGGACAGACATGCCGGTTTTGTCCGCCAGATTGCGGGCGGCCTTGCCCGTAGGCGCGCAGAGCACCGTTTGCAGTGGATGCACGCCGGAGCACTGGCAGAGAGCGCGCACGAGGCTGGTTTTCCCGCTGCCCGCGCCGCCCAGGATGAGAGACAGCCGTTTGGACAGCGCCATTTCTACCGATTGACGCTGCTCCTCGCAGAGGGTCACGCCGCCGATGGACAAACCGACAGGCACGCTGACGGCAGGCAGCGAATTGCCCAGCAGCAGGCCGCTGAGCGCCTGCGCGGCGCTCTCCTCATACCGCCAGATTCTGGTCAAATAGATGTTCTCGCCTTCAGCCGTGATCAGCATCAGGCGGAACAGCTCCGCCAAATCGGCCGAAAATTCCTGATAGGACAGTTTGTCATTCTTCCGAAGGCACAGAGAATACAGGTTCCCAGCGGTGATGTACGCATCGCCGCCCATGCAGTGATCGTTGAGGGCGTCCAGGATGTACTGCCCTCGATTGGTTTCCCGGTTTTCCATGGTATTGTCCTCCTCTTATGATACAAGCCCCAGCTGAACGGAAATGCCCTGCGCCAGGGCGTAGCGGTCAAACGTACGATGAACGTAACCCACCCTGCGCTTGAGGCAATTCTTGTCCAGCGGCATGATCTGTTCACAGAGTGCCACAGAATCGCACAGCAGGCCCTGATCCCGTATCAAAACGTGCGTTGGCATTGATAGCCGCTTCAGGTTGCTTGTTAACGGGACGACCGTAATGATAGGGCTGCAATGATTTGCTGTGTCATTTGAAACGACAATAACCGGATGTAGGCCCCTGATTACATGGCTGCCGTCCACCGCAGGCAGGTTCGCCAGCCAGATGTCGAATTGCATGATATCCATGAGAAATCTCCTCCATTGATTGGTTGAAGAGGTTGTAAATCAACTTACAAATGTATTATACACCCAATAATGTCAAATTTCCACATCGCTGTAAATTTTTTTATGAATTATTTTTCTTCTATTGACACGTTTCATTTCCGGGTGTATGATCGCAGGGCAGGAGGTGGGACTGGATGGAACTGACAACGTCGGAAAGGATTCGGATCATCTGCAAGCGGAAAGGCATCATGCTGGCGGACGTAGCGTTGGCTACCGGGCAGTCGCGGCAGAACCTGTCCAACAAACTGACGAGAAACAATTTCACCGAAGCGGAGTTGGCCGCCATTGCAGATGCCATTGGATGCAGATTTGAAACGGCTTTTGTCGATAAGGAAACCGGAGAAAAATATTGAAAAGTGATGAAGAATAATCCCGGCTTGGCTTTCCTTTTCAGGATCGTCGGGCAGGGATCGTTTGTTTAAGATCAAAATGGGTTTTTCGCTTTGTGCCGATCGGATGATCGGTGCTTTTTGTATGCTTGTTTTCAGAATGGTATAAATGCAATTGAGAAAAAAACAATCCTTCAGATCATTGCTTCTGTTTTTTGCATACTTTCTATGTAGCGAAATTCAAAGATGATTTGAGGTGATTTTTAATTCGGACAGCCTGTTGATGAAACACCCATACGAAGCGCGTATGGAAAGATGTATGCGCGGAGCGAATGCGCATATCGGTGGATTTCTGACACGATCGCCGCGCAGACTGTCACAAGAACGTGATGCTCATGGATCGCTACTTCATGTGCATATGGATCACTTTTTTATGAGTATGAAGAGAAACCACGAATATGCTGCCGGTTACCCGCTCGATTGTAAAATCGACGGGTAAACTGGTAGAACCGATCAAAAAATCGGTTGGATGTTTGATCCCGCCCGGCGGGATCATCCCCTCCTTTTGTCCGAGGCAGAAGGAAAACGTCCGCCGATCGGACGCACAATCATCTCGTGAGAGATTTGAACAGCGGCCACCGGGAGTGCCCCCGTCCCGACGGAGCGCTGCAAAGAAAAGTGTCAGAGATAAACGGGGTTGACATAGATGGGCGGGTTGCCGCCCCGTCAACGGCAAGACGGAAACAAGTCGTGCGTTTTAGTTTTAACAGTCGCAATGTTTCTTGTTATGCGTCGATATATCCGGTTGATCCGGATCAATGTACAGGATGTGATGCGATGGGACATCGGGCAAGCCTGGTCAAGCAGGCAAGTGATGCATTGGTTTCCAAGTGCGCATTTGGAATGAGCCGCCATGAGGCCAAGAAAAACGGCACAGACGCGGAATTGATTTTCAGCCACGATACGCTGAAAACATATCTCAAGGCAGATATACGTTTTGTGAAATATTGCAAGGAAAAACATGACTGCAAGTATCTGGAGGAATGCAGGCAGTACGTACCGGAATATGTTGCACTGCGGAAAAAGGCGTTAAGCCCTTCTTCGATCAAGATGGAGGTCTCGGCGCTGGCAAAACTATTTGGGATAACCGGCACCGGCGGTAGGGACAAGAACGGACGGTACAAAAGCCCCTGGGGCGTTGAATTACCGGAAAGGAACCGGGATGATTTTACCCGTTCTCGGGGTGGAAAAATTAGGGACAAGGGCTTTTCGGAAAAGAAAAACGCTGCGTTGGTAACGTTCTGCCGTTGCATCGGGCCACGACACTACAAGGAATTGACGCGGATGCGGGGCACAGATTTGCGAAAGATTGATGAGGAATTTTATGTAAAGATTGTGGGCAAAGGCGGCAGGGTTCGCCTGGTGCCGATCTGCGGAACGGATGATGAAATCAAAGCCGTCGTGGATCAGATGAAAGCAGCCGGGTCGGAGAAGGTTTGGCCGGCGATCCCCAGCCACGCGGACATTCATTCGTATCGTTCCGACTATGCGATGCGCCTTTACAGGCAGCATGCTCGCTCCGAGGATGAATTGAAAGGAAAATCATGGTGGAACCCCGCAAGGAAACGTTGGGAAAGGGCAGATTTCATTTTTCGGAAGGGCAAGCTCAAAGGCATCGTGATCGACAAGGCCGCCGCACTGCTGGCCGCGGAAGCGTTAGGGCATTGCAGAATCGATGTATTCTGTAACAACTATTTCCGGATGTAACTGGAATACAAAATATTTGACAATCCTGCCTAACCATCTCATCAATTTGGACGAGTGTTTTTTTCTTGTGGTTTATTAATATGGAACGCAGTTTGCCTAAAAAGGCATGCATAAATAGTGTATTCTTCTTAAACATATTCTGTTTCAGAAAGCCGAAAAAACAGTTTCCCAGACAAGAAATCATTCTGGGAAGCTATTATCTGGCATAATCTTGGACGGAATATGAATTATTCTCAAATGTATATTATTCAATGCAGCAAAATGCAGCGTTTTACAAGATTCCCAGCGGGGAAGCTGCCATTTTGCATTCATTTTTAAGAGGTATTATTTGAAATAATGTTGTTATTATGCAAAGAAATTATTCATTTCAATCGCAAAATTGTTTCTCTGAAAAACGGCTTTCTACCTGTAAGCCGTTTATGCTACAAACATTTTTTAAGTTTTATGGAGTAAGTGGTATACAAGTTAGATAGGCGTTGGAGAGGGTAGTGGCCAGTCAGGAGAAATTATATTTATTTGTTTTAGCAAAAAAAAGATCAAGAAAAACACCATGACAATTATGGATATTACTCTTCTTTTTTTAATTTGATCTATTGATGGAACATCATCTTGACCATGAGATTGATCACTACCCTTACGGGCAGGCGGGATGAGCAAAAAGATGACAGGCAAAACAATTCCGGCCATTTGCAGTGCTTCTAAAAAGATTTTCACTTGATATCACTCCTTCTGTATGTTATCTGAAATATATAGTGTTGTTAAACAAAAACCGCACAATACAAAATAGAAAAACTGACAATAATCAAAAAAACGTTTTTTCATCCTTTCGATCCCATTTTATCGAAATATGCTTTTAGCCTTTTTCGGATACGGCTGATCTTCCCCCGTACAGTGTCATACGTCATATGATTGAGCTCAGCTGTTTCGCTTGTTGACAGATCATCCAGGAAGTAATCATTGAAAATCGCCTGTTCTTCATCTGAAAGGATCGTTTCTGCAGCCGCGATGACTTCTTGCAATGTAATGTCGGCTTCATCATAACTAACGGTGCCGCAATCCTGATGAAGGAGCAGCTGCAATTTTTCTGCGGTCGGGTAAAGGATTTCCCGGCCATTTCTTTGATTTCGAAGAAAATTGAGGATAGAAAAGTGGCAGCTCTTTTTAAGCCATCCCGGAATATTGGTATGATTCATAAGGATATTCACATTGATGGATGCTTTCAAATAAACTTCTTGTATTAGATCGGGAACAAATGGCATGATCTTCGGATTATAGCTAACACACTTTGCACAATATCTAAACAGCATCTTTTCGTACTGCTTTGCAATGTTCTCCAGAAATGCTGCTTGCTCCTCTGACAATTCCTGGCTCATAAGGCGCCTCCAAACAAGCAATTGTTACAAGCCTCCAATTATAATAGATGCGGATATTGTCGAATTGATGCGAAAAAGCATGGAAAATCGCAAAAAAATGAATGCAGACGAAAAACGCCTGCATTTTTGAGCATAAATCTATTCAGTACTGCATCAAATCAGGATGAAAAGGCTCTATCTTTGTGGTGGCTGAAAAAAAGAAAAGGAGATAAAACCATGAAAAAGATTGTTGTAATTCTGCTGACTCTGATTCTGACGATGACCAACCTGGGAACCGTATTGGCCGATACCATTTCTGCACCGCCTGCCAGTCAGATTTCTGCTAATCCTAATTATGCAAGCGTAGAAAAAACGTTCTCCGTTTCAAATGAGGCTGGCACAAGAGGAAAGCCTTCCATTACTTTTACAAGGGCTGGTATAAGTAAAAGTAGTTCTACCTCAGTAACAATATCAGCAACTACAGAATCTGATATTACTTCACTAAAAATCGGTGGGCAGATGAGCGTTCAACGGTGGATTAACAATGCATGGAGTACATATAAGACTACGTCTTTTTGGTCATATAATACATATCGTGCTACATCAACGAAAACGATTACTGTTCCAACGGGATACTATTATCGTTTGTACGTAACACATATTGCTTCAAATAATGATGGAACTAGTTCAAAAACATTGATAACGAATAGCGTATTAGTTAACTAATGATAAGGAATTGCAAGCCTTCAAGAAAGACTCTTCAGAAACATTACCATATATTTCAATAATATAGTTGTTATAAAACGTAATAGCTCTATAAACTCCTTCAGCATGCCAAACATAAACATCACCGATTGGGCTCGAAAGCACAGATGAATCATGGGGAGTGATATCCAGTATTTCATCTTCACGAAAACATTCTATAGAAATATCTATGACTCCATGTTCACTTCCGTAATGTAAAAATGTGACATATGATTCATCTACAGCAGAAATGGTTTCCAGCCCTTTATATTCAAGCTCATCGACGTTTTGAAAATAAACAATTGGCATATTTAAGTCTTTAGATGCTTCTATAAGCGAAGAGTAGAACTCTGACTCTGTGCTCGAAGCATTTGATTCCTCTTCTGGCACCGGAAAACTAATCCCCAAATGCAGCTGATCATTGACCCAGATAGCTGCACGACGTACGAAACTGTTGGCGCTACTACTGGTAACAGGAGCAATCACACTATACACGACCGACATGACAATCAGGCCAATTGCGATCGCAAACACAGCCACCACGCGACGCAGGAGGCCTGATTTCATTAACCCACTTTTTGAAGGCCGCTTCTTATCATCCATCTTTTTTTGGTAGGCTCGATATGCCCGGTTCCGAATATCCGCAATTTCGTCTTCTGTAAGCTCGGCGGGTTCTTCGATAGCCTCCCGTATTTTATTTTCCAATTCTCTCTGTTGCTTTTTATTCATTGCTGATTCTCTCCATGTCGGCTTTGATTTCGTGCAAGGTCCTGGTATAGCGGGACCGGACTGTGTGATAGTTCATGTTCAGCTTCTTGGCGATTTCCGGGAAGTTCATATGTTCATTGATGTGCATATACACGATTTCTTTGGCGGGCGATTTCAAATGATCCAAGGCTTGGAGCAGGCATTGACGATCGAAGTCACTTAGCAACTTCTTGTCAATGCTTAGTTCTTCTTCTGTGGGTTGAAATAACAGCAGCTTTGCCTGCGCCCACACGGTGTGCAGGGAGAAGCGCTTATAATGTGCGATGGCTTCTCGCCGCACGATAGAAAACATCCACTGAAAAACTTTCTTCTCATCTTGAAGCTGATGACACTTTGTAGCGCCTTTCAGCAAGGCTTCCTGCAGCACATCCTCGGCGTCTTCTTTATTATGCAAAATCTTATAGGCTTCTCTGAATAGGGCTTGCATTTCCTTGTCCGAAAGATGGGCCATAAACCATTCCCATCGTTCTTCCTGGGTTTCCAAAGGGAGGAGAAAGAAAAACATAGAATCCCATCTTTCCTGTTGGATAGGTTCACATTATAACATGAAGTAACAAAAAATGACAGGTCTATCCTGCCATTTGATCAGAAAAAACTCAGTCATCTTATTTGTCAACGTAGGGCGTCGTATTGGAACGCGCTCACCGTGCCCAGCGGGCTGACGCTCTGCCGCAGCAGGTGCTTGCGCTTTTCTGCCTCCGTGTCGCCCCAGGCGTAGGAGGTTGTCACCGTGCGTCCGGGCGCAGCGCTGGTCAGCACGTTATTATAGTCGTCATAGGTCGATTTGCCGGTGTTGCCCGCGGGCGAGGTGCGGCTCTTGCGGTTGCCGTTCTATAAAAATTTCAACATTCAATAATATTAATTCATTTCGAAAAAAACTGTTCTTTTTGTCTATAGAAATAGTGTTGCTTTCAACTCATCACTTGTAGAAATAGTGTTGCTTTCAACTCATCACTTGAAACCTGCTTTTGTATATCTACAGCACTCTTTTGGATAGATTGAGTGCTAACCAAGACCTGATCATCTTGTTCTGAATGGTAGTAGTATATTATGGAATATATTGATACTGTGCAGTGGGCTGTTTTTGATTGGGGGACAGTATCAGATTCATTTCCCAGTTTCCATACCGTATTGTTGGAATTTCCAGATAAGAGGTCCACGTAAATTCATCGCCGTGGATCAACGGAAGCAATTGCGGAAACGATTCCTGGAGACCCGTCAGCTTCACAAATAATGATACATATTTCTCCAGCAATTTCCTGTTCTCCGCGTTGTTGGCATAAAATTCAAAGTTCCACACAACTTTTTCGTCTGCGCTCTGGTTCTGTTTATGCCAGGCATAAACACGGAGTTCATCTGAATCGTTGGAAAAAAAGTAACCGTCCCCATGCAGTTCGCCCATATGTTTGACGCCGTCAACAATACCGTTTGTGCAATATTCTTCCAAATCATCAAACGTTTTGTCAGGAAAAACGGCATGAAGCAGTTCCGGAAGCAACAATCGGTTTTCCTGTATGCAATCGTATGCATAAGGATCGAAATTAATGCTGGACTGTTGAAGGAAAACCGTGTCTGAAGGTACAGAACCTGTATATACATATTTGTTTGTCAAATATTGATTGCCAAACGCCCGTACTTTAGAAACGCCTGTCACAATGATTCTGTTTGGATTCTTTTCAATCATTTCCCGCGAGTAAAGATTGGCATAAGGCTGATTTGATGCTGTAAACACTGCTTGCGTCACATAACCGGTCAGGCGATTCATCTCTTCCTGCGCATTTTCCAATGCCTGATCCACCATGATCGAGTAATCCGTCACAATGGCGTCAGGATCGAAGGAGCTTTGATTGATCTGTATAAGGATTTTTCCATCTTTTCGCACGATGGCATGTTCAACGGATTTTCCATGCCGAAACAAGGGGATATTCTCCCAGCAGCCCGATTCCGCCTGATCGCATAATTGGTAAATCGATTCGGCGAATAATTGGGCATGAATGGAGCAATCAAGGGTCTCTCCATATCCCGCCAAGGAAAACATAAAACAGAGAAATGTGATAAAGAAAAACGAAATGTTTTTACTCATTTAATCAACCTCTCCATGTAATATCATTAATAATCGTATCCGGTTAAATAATTGAACAAACGAGTATAATCATTATCATTATACTGCATATATGTTCTATACCACATACCATTAGTTGAATAGTCGCTATTTGTAGCACCTTTGTTCGAAATATTCAGCATAACTATATATCCCTCTGTTTTTACAATCCCATTATCAGCAATTACAGTTGAATAACAAGCAATCGTTACTTGATATACACCCGGAGTTATTCCATATTGAGGTCGGGCAGGAAATGTGCCACCAGCACTATAACAAATTGGGATTGAATCCTGGTAATCCATCTTGATTTTACTCAAATGCATGCTACGATCATAATCATTTATACTACTATTTCCATCACCGTACCATAAACGACTCAAATTTTTAGCCGCTTCTTCACTAATATTCATCTCATACACATCGGCATACTTGAACTGGTATATGCTATTTCCTGTTGTAAAATCACAAAATTCTTCAGCCAGACCATCAACAAATTGATTCACAGTATCATAATCCAAATCATAACCAAGAACAGAGCATTCTACATGCGGTGATTTTGGTAAAGCGCCATTATGATCAGTCAAATCAATAGGATGATTATTACAATAATCAAACAAATTCCCTTTGATAAGTGCATCCGCATTCATAAATCTATTCAATGTCGGATTATAGTATCTACTTCTAAGGTAGTACAATCCAGTTTCCACATCATAGACATACCCTCTATACCTAAACGGCTGGACAGCGCCCAGTGTAGAAGCGAGCGAACCGGTGGTGGAGAGGACCTTACCCCACGCATCATAGGTATATTCAACTACCTTTGCCCCCGTGCCATCCACCAGCGCGATCACGTCGCCCTGGAGGTTGTACAGGTATGCGTAGGGCGTGCCGTCAAAAATCACGATGCTGGGCTTGCTTTGTGCGTCGTAATAGAAATGCAGCGCATGATTGCCCTGGGTCATGTGCACGATATTCTTGCCGTGCAGCGTGTATTCCGTTGTACCGGTGCTGGTTGCGGTTTTCCTGGTCCGCAGGCCGTCCTCATTGTACTCGAAGGCGACAGACTCCGTGCCGTCGATCCGGGTCATTTGCTTCAGCTGCCGCCCGTGCTCCCAGGTATAGGTCCAGGTGCCGTCGTTCAGCGGGTTGCCCATGGCGTCGTAGGTGATGGCCGCGCCGTCAAACGCCGTCAGCTGATCCTTCCATCCTGCGTTGCCGTAGGTGTACGCGTGGCTTTCCGTGGCCGTGCCCACCGCGCCGGTGGTATACGGATAAGCCGCCTTGGTCAGGATGTTGCCGCCCAGGTCGTAGGTATACACCCAGGTGGTGCCCCCCGCGCCCGCGGTCATGTCCGTCTCGTCGTTCACGCGGATCAGCTGCCCGATAGCGTCGTACACATAGCCGGTGGTCTTGGCGCCGTCGCTGACGCTTACGATGTTGCCGTTGTCGTCGTAGGTATAGGTCAGCGTCACGCCGCCCTGGGTGATGGTCTGGATCAGGCCGGTGGTGCTTTGCGCGCCGTAGCCGCCGGGCACGTAGGTATAAGCCGTCTGGATCGGGGTGGATGCGGGCTGCACCGTGCGCTGGGTGACGCGCCCCAGACCGTCGTAGGCGTACGCCGCGCTGCCCGTGCCGTAGGTCAGGGCCGTCAGGCGGTTCTCGTTATCGTAGCTAAAGCCGGTGGTGTACCGGGCCCGCGCCGCGCCCACGTATTCCGTGAAGGCGTTGGGCAGGTCGTAAGCGTTGTAGGTCAATTCGCCGGTGTAGGCGTGCGCCGCGCCCGCCAGGTGGGTCTTGCGGCAGGGCCTGCCCGCCAGGTCGTAATCCGTGTACACGGTCACGCCCCGGGCATGATCGGTCACGTAGGCCGTGCGCCCCTGGGCGTCGTAGCCGTAGGAGAAGCGGTTCTCGTCGGCCCCGTCGTAACGGATGCCGGTCACCCGGCTGAAGCTGTCGTACAGGTATTTCACCTGGCCGCCGTTGCCGAACACGATCCGGTCCACCGTGCGCCGAATGGCATCATAGTACGTGGTGCTGAGCACGTTGCTGCCCACGCTCACGCTGGTTTGCCGGCCCAGGCTGTCGTAGCCGAAATGGTAGACCACGCTGTGGGTGGGATCGCCGTCGGTATTGTGGGAAGTGCTGGTGAGATACCCCGTCTGGCTGTCGTAGGTGTGCTCCGTCTTCACCTCCTGGTTATTCAGCATCGTGGACGTCTTGGTCAGCCTGCGCAGGGCGTCGTACTGGCTGTTCACCTCCTGTCCGAGCGGGTCGGTCGATTGGGTTACGGTGCCGCGGTCCGGATCGGTCACGGTGGTGGCCGTCTTGCCCCGGGCGTCGGTCTGGCTGACCGCATAGGTGCCCGCGGCGGTGTAAGCGGCGGTTGATTTTATAAACTTCGCCGTGGAAGCGCCGGATTCCTTCTTTTGGGTTTCAATCGTATTGCCGTAAGCGTCGTATTGGAACGTGCTCACCGTGCCCAGCGGGCTAAATGTAAGTCATCGGATCGTTATCCAACGGTTTATCTGTCGTTTCTGTTGATCATTTATATAAGATGAATCATAACAGGCAGCCCAGATAGGAGCTGCTTTCATATGTAAATATCTTTATATCTATTTGGGATACAAATTTATCATTTTACCAAAGTAAACTCTTATAAGAAAACTAATCATTATTTGAAGAATACGATATGATTCTTCCTTGGTTATCAATATAATAGACTCGATCTTTTTCATGAATGTCACAAACACCATTTTTAAATACTGCAGGAGATTCGGAATGGAATTCGGGAGCAATCACCCAATTTCCCCCTGCGTCCACAAAACCAAGCAAATTGTATTCCTTATCAATACATCCTAAAAGTCCATCACTGAAAAAGTATACATCTTGAAATTCCAAGTTGCCAATTTGTTTTCCCTGCTGATCAAGAAGGATTTTTAAGCCAGTATCTTTTTGCACAGCAAAGATCCCATCATGGATGTCTTCGATATTCATATAAATATTGGGAATAAAAAGGGAACAGTGTTTATCCATCACTCCCCATTTTTTGTTAATTTCTACGATGTAGGTCTCTTCGGATGTCGCAAAGAATTGGTCGGCAGGTATGTTGATGAAACAATCATTTTGGGGATTATATACGCCTTGCACTCCATCACCACATACTTTAAAAAGTCCTGGAATATCTGTATCATCCACTTCATAAAAATCAGTTTCTCGGACAATAGCTCCTTCTTCATTCACAAAACATACATTATCATTTTGATACTGAAGGATTCCACCATAGCCACCAGAGAAAGCAGTGACATACTCAAGCATCTCAGGGAACATCAGTGTTCCGTTTACATTCAAATAATTAAACATTGCATCATCATCTGCAATATCAATCCAACCATTTTGACTGATATTCCCTATACGAAGCCATTCCTGATTCAATATGGTTTTTCCCATAGAATCAATAACTCCTGAAACACCACCGGTAGTGATGATATAATATCCATTGATTTTATCATAGTATTCGAATTCTTCATTTGAAAGCAATACACCATTTTGCGAGTACAATTGAAAGAATCCACCATTGCCCGCAATGATATTCGAGTCAATAATGTCGATTTGCTGGAAGCAAATGGGTAAAACCACTTTTCCGGTCTTATCAATAGCACCATATAATTGATTATTTTCTATAACTGCAAGATTATTGATAAATGGAGACGCTCCATCAAAAGAAGGATGAATTATAACGTTCCCTGCCATGTCTTTTAGACCGAGTTTGCCGTTCTCTTCATTCAAAAACCAAGCAACTCCATCATGTGGAGCATATATTATTTGTTCAGCAGTAGAATTTGAACTCATTATCACTAGTAACGATGCAACCAAGAACATGAACACACGGATTTTCTTAATAAGCATATTGTTTTACTCCTCATCTTCTAAAATGATCCATTGAAGTTCATTGGGCATAACTCGTTTATCCCACATCCATACATTCCATTTAAGCGATTTCATTTGTGATTCAGTAAAATCAGTAATGCAAACTCCACCGTATTTGGGAGAACTTGTTGATTGCAGGACTCTTACATGCAAAACATTTTTTTCATCTCTATATGTTCCCAAGAGAATTCCCCCATGTTTTACATCTTTTTTTATTATTTTTTTCGCGTCGAACGGTTTGCCATCAAATTTCTTTCCCATATACTTTTCCATCTGGCCAAGTACAGTTCCGACAGGAAGATTCTCAAAGCCAATATCACTAATCAGACCATAAATGACAGATTTTTGTCGGAAATTAGTTGACATTCCTTCACTGTTTTTCCTTTGACCAGCTGAAGTATCAATCAATGCCGAGCATTGCATCTCTGTATAGGGTGTACCAATAAGCGATATGGCCATATCAATAAATTCGGATGTGTTTACATTGTAATTACTATCGGTTAGAACAAAGTAGTTGTATAATTCTTGGTTAAAGATATCAATAGATGAAACAAATGATTTACCATCGTTATCTTGAAGCACTAATGGGCAATTAATACAGTATGAGAACAAATTATTCGTATTTACAGAATCTGCACAAAGAAATCTCAACCAAGCGGGATTATAATACCTGCTCCTCAGGTAATACAGCCCGGTTTCAACATCATAGACATACCCCCGATACCTGAACGGCTGGACGGTGCCCAATGTAGAAACAAGTGAACCTGTAGTGAAGAGAACCTTACCCCACGCATCATAGGTATATTCAACTACCTTTGCCCCCGTGCCATCCACCAGCGCGATCACATCGCCCTGGAGATTGTACAGGTATGCGTAGGGCGTGCCGTCAAAAATCACGATGCTGGGTTTGCTTTGCGCGTCGTAATAGAAATGCAGCGCATGGCTTCCCTGGGTCATGTGCACGATATTCTTTCCGTGGAGGGTGTATTCGGTAACGCCGGTGCCGGTGGCGGTTTTCCTGGTCCGCAGGCCGTCCTCATTGTACTCGAAGGCGACGGTGTCCGAGCCGTCGATCCGGCTCATTTGCTTCAGCTGCCGCCCGTGCTCCCAGGTATAGGTCCAGGTGCCATCGTTCAGCGGGTTGCCCATGGCGTCGTAGGTGACGGTCACGTCGTCAAACGCCGTCAGCTGATCCTTCCAGCCGCTGTTCCCGTAGGTGTACGCGTGGCTTTCCGTGGCCGTGCCCACCGCGCCGGTGGTATACGGATAGGCCGCCTTGGTCAGGATATTGCCGCCCAGGTCGTAGGTATACACCCAGGTGGTGCCGGCCGCGCCCGCGGTCGTGTCCGTCTCATCGTTTACGCGGATCAGCTGCCCGATGGCGTCGTACACGTAGCCGGTGGTCTTGGCGCCGTCGCTGACGCTTACGATATTGCCGTTGTCGTCGTAGGTATAGGTCAGCGTCACGCCGCCCTGGGTGATGGTCTGGATCAGGCCGGTGGCGCTTTGCGCGCCGTAGCCGCCGGGCACGTAGGTATACGCCGTTTGGATCGGGGTGGATGCGGGCTGCACCGTGCGCTGCGTAACGCGCCCCAGGCCGTCGTAGGCGTACGCCGCGCTGCCCGTGCCGTAGGTCAGGGCCGTCAGACGGTTCTCATCGTCATAGCCAAAGCCGGTGGTGTACCGGGCCCGCGCCGCGCCCACGTATTCCGTGAAGGCGTTGGGCAGGTCGTAAGCGTTGTAGGTCAATTCGCCGGTGTAGGCGTGCGCCGCGCCCGCCAGGTGGGTCTTGCGGCAGGGCCTGCCCGCCAGGTCGTAATCCGTGTACACGGTCACGCCCCGGGCATGATCGGTCACGTAGGCCGTGCGCCCCTGGGCGTCGTAGCCGTAGGAGAAGCGGTTCTCGTCGGCCCCGTCGTAACGGATGCCGGTCACCCGGCTGAAGCTGTCGTACAGGTATTTCACCTGGCCGCCGTTGCCGAACACGATCCGGTCCACCGTGCGCCGAATGGCGTCATAGTACGTGGTGCTGAGCACATTGCTGCCCACGCTCACGCTGGTCTGCCGGCCCAGGCTGTCGTAGCCGAAATGGTAGACCACGCTGTGGGCGGGATCGCCGTCGGTGTTGTGGGAAGTGCCGGTGAGATAGCCCGTTTGGCTGTCGTAGGTGTGCTCCGTCTTCACCTCCTGGTTATTCAGCATCGTGGACGTCTTGGTCAGCCTGCGCAGGGCGTCGTACTGGCTGTTCACCTCCTGTCCAAGCGGGTCGGTCGATTGAGTTACGGTGCCGCGGTCCGGATCGGTCACGGTAGTGGCCGTTTTGCCCCGGGCGTCGGTCTGGCTGACCGCATAGGTGCCCGCGGCGGTGTAGGCGGCGGTTGTTTTTATAAATTTCGCCGTAGATGCGCCGGATTCCTTCTTTTGGGTTTCAATCGTATTGCCGTAAGCGTCGTATTGGAACGCGCTCACCGTGCCCAGCGGGCTGACGCTCTGCCGCAGCAGGTGCTTGCGCTTTTCTGCCTCCGTGTCGCCCCAGGCGTAGGAGGTGGTCACCGTGCGTCCGGGCGCCGCGCTGGTCAGCACGTTGTTATAGTCGTCATAGGTCGATTTGCCGGTGTTGCCCGCGGGCGAGGTGCGGCTCTTGCGGTTGCCTTTGGCGTCGTAGACGTACTCCGCGCCAAATTGTTCCTTGTAAACAAACAGGTTGGAAAAGTCGGCATAGTTCATCTGACGGTTATACTGGATCGCAATACGAATCCAGTTGAAATCCCGAGGCGCGGTAATATTAGCGCAGGCAAACTGCCAGTTGCCTTCCTCGTGATTGAATTCCACCGAGCCGCCATATCCCCAATTGTCCCAATCGCCGGCGTTGCTGGAGCAGAAAAAAACTTGAATTCGGCAAAGGATCGAATCGGGTATATTCGTCTTTTTGGCATATGAGGAGCACCATCCGCCCACCGTCAGCTTATCGCCCGCTTTGCCTTTTGCGTTGATGTTTTGAAAAACGCGAGTTGACCGGTCATAGCGGCCGGCTACATGCAACGCGTCGCCGGGAAGGTTTTCCGGCATGGCCACAGAGCAATCGGCCCTGGCCTGCCAGGAAAGATAGCTGGCGCAATTGGTATCGGCAATCCAACAGTCAGGCAGCCCGCTGGACGCGGTTCGTTTCATTTGGCTATTCTCAAGAAGATTGACATGGTTGGCGGTTTCGCCTTCTTCCAACTGCGCGCTGTCCCACCATGCAACCGTGCCGCGGGCAGTGCCTTCGGCCATCATATCGCAGGATATGCTGGTAATGCCGCTGGGAACGGTAAATGTTACCTGGGTGCGCTCCAATGCAGTTTCAGTTTCTGTTCCAAGCAGTTCGACAGGCACACTCTGAAATTCTTCATTGCCCGCCGTTACGCGCAAATAAGCCTTGGCGCCAAGGCTTTGTGTATAACCAGAAAGCGTATAGGTTTTTCCTGCCGTCACATTAACAGTTTGGCGGAGATACAGGATATTTCCATTGGAAACCGTGAATTTCTTCTCATACCGTCCAAAGCCGCTGCCGTTATAGGACTGAGCAATCGTACCGGTTCCATATTTTGTCCATGCGCTGCCTGATGTCTTGCACTGCAATCCATCAGCCAATAGATTGTTTACGACGCGTTGAATTCGGGAACTGCTGGTTGGATGATTGACAGGTGCGTCCGCGTTTGCGCCGCTTTGATCGTACTCTGCGAAAACAGCGTAGCCAAGGCCGTCATCCACGCTGATGCAGTTGCCATTCTCGTTAAAGTGATAGCGCAGGGAATTGCCGGTCAGCAAATCTGTGACCAGGCACATCTGCACCGCATAGGAATACGAAGTATGACCGGCCGCCAGCGCGCCGCCAACGACCTGCGTTTCAGTAACGACATGCATAAGCCCGCTCGATACATTTGTATTTGTGTATGTAAACGAAACGGTAATGCCTTCAGGCGAAGAAGCGGTTTCCAGAAGATGATAGCCCAAAACAGCATCTGTATGATATGTGTAGGCGCTGTATCGGTCATCTTCATAGGTGATCCTGTCGAGCACACCGCCGATATATGAAAACCGCACACAGTTTTCACTGTTTTGCCATGGGGTACGGATGGCGCTCAAACGATCCCCTGAATAGCTAAAGACCGTGACTCGTCCAGCGCCGTCTGTAATCTGCGTAATCTTCATGCCGGTGCCGGTGATCGTAACTGTATTTCCGCAGGCATCCGTGATGCTGGCGATAAGCACCTTATCCGTCGTTGGATATGAAGCAGTCGGAACGTCTGTGATTTGCGGGAAACGCATCACATTGTCGCCCTTGTCTCGAATCTCGGTAGGGTCGCCCGGCGTCAGTTCCATGGACAGGCCAGACTCATCTTTGTATTTGTTTGCCGCGCTGCTGGTGGGCTTAAACCAATGCTCTGTTCCATCTCCGTCCGTATAAACATAATACACCGTTTCGTCCAAATATTCCTTATGCAGGGTCTGGTGATAATTCGTTCGCCAGCCATAACCGCATCCAAAGGGGTCGGTGTTTGCGTCACACGAGTTATAAACATGCGTTACGGAAACAGGCATACGGGCTCCGTTCATCATGGTATCATTGTGCAGGAATACCATGTTTCCGTTAACCAAACTTATTTTCCCGCTTCCTGCCCGTCCCGCGGAAACGCCGTCATAAGTCAGGTAATCTTCTAATCCCGCAAGAGAAGAATAGCATATTTCAACATAAGGTCTACTGTCAGCCGACGCATCTATGGAACTGAAAGCAGCCGTCCGATAGGCGGTTTCCGGCGGCATCAAAATCAAACCGTGATTGTCGCCATGATACCACTTCTTAACTAAAGCAGTAATGTCAAAAGCATACCAGTTTTGATAGGTGTTACCGCTGGGCAATAGGATATAGTCTTGAATATGCGCGCTATTGTAGGAAGGCAACGTGGCAAATGTAACAGTGGTCGGATTCCAGTCTCCTTGAACCTCCCTACAGTATATCCCTGTATTACCCGAAGGTTTCAGCATGGAATGAACACGAAGTTTCCCTTCAGTAATGAAATGATTTGCCCCCAGCGTTGGAAGCTGATTGACTTTTAATAGCGAATACTGAAGCCCGCTTGCAGTATTATCCGTAACATTCAATCGATTGGAAGCGCTGTAATCCGCGGTCGATCCTTCGCAAACATATGTGTCAACCATACTTGAGCTTTCTTGACTGGAGCGAATGACAGGATCGAGCATTACAGGATAAGTAGCGTTGGACATAAATTCCGTATCTGGAGAATAAATCAGGCGATAATTATCTTCAATTCTCTCCAGTAGAACGTGAACTTTTCCCTCTCTTTCCGCTGAATCATACATGAAGGGGCGAGTAATAGTAAAAATGTGTTCTCCCTTTTCATTAACCAGATCAATTTGGTCATCTTGCTTTTTCTGGAGAATCAGTTTTTCTGCGTATATATTATATATGATTTTTCTTGCTGATTCTTGCGATGAAAAGACAACTTCTTCCTTAAACGAACTACCTGAATGGCAGATCATCGTTACTCCTGGAAAAATATCTCTGTATGCAACATTCCCTTCCGCGCGACGCTGGGCCTGGCGAAAAACAGAAAGAGCACTATCTTCTTTCTCCTCTTTATCTGGTTCGTATTCGAACGCTTCCGGCGCAACCGCTTGAGCATCTTCCATGCCCCAAGAAAGCCTGTTTCCCTCTTTGTCAGAAACACAAATGAACGGTTCCCTTCCAGCGCTGCCGCATACAGTGGTCAGCAACGCGCCATGACTTATAAGAATTGGTTTTAGAACACCATTTTCCAATTCTATTATTTCTTCTTTACAAGGTGCGAATCTTGCATCAATTTCTTCCCATTCGTGTGTCCGTTCATTTATTTGATGAATTTGAACTGCGCTTTGAAACGCCCTGTACTTTCCGGCACTAACAGTAAATATTTTCACAAATACGGAACGGAGAGATACAAGTTCAGTGGGAATAACCGAAGTGTTTGGGCTTTCCATGATGCTTCCTCCTTATTCCATCATCAGTTCTTGAAGATGTATTTTGCATTGAATTGCTTTAAGCATCTTTATAGATTTTTGATTTCATTCATTATAGAACCATTAGAAGTTCTTCGGCATGCCAATAGAATAAAATTTTAAGATGACTGTGATATTGAAAGCATATCTTTTCAATTCAAGATTATATTCTAAAGCTTATAATATCATTTGATTTCTGCCATTTAGATATATATGGTTTGTGATAGTAGTTAAAGTGAAAGAACCATTCAGTCTTCTGTTGAAAACTCTCTTCTAATGTGTTTTCGTGGATGGGTTCTAAGTTATTCGCTTTAATACTTATCATTTTCTGAAAGCTCTTATCTGCAGAACGCAAATTAATAAAATTTTTGACCTCTTTTAGTTTTTTGTGACGTTTTCTTCTCCTTTGCACTATTTAAAATAAGGTAATTTACTGTGAGTAAATATAAAGAAATCAGGGAGGTCTTATCATGAAGATTACTTTTTTGCATTTAGGCGATATCCATTTTAGCGATACGGATACTAATTCAAAAAAATATGTGAGTAAAATTGTAAACGCTTTACGTATCGCTTGTCCAATCGAAAAATTGTTCATCATCATAACTGGAGATATTGCCCATTCTGGAGCAAATAACGAATATAAGAATGCCAAAGTCTTTTTGGATAGACTTGTTTATTCCATATGCCAACAATACGATTTAAAAGAAAGGCCAGTATTTGGGATCGTTCCAGGAAATCATGATGTTGCTTTAGATAAAAAAATGGATCATAAATGTGTTCAAGATGCATATAACAATAATACCATTGAGTCTCTATCCGCTCAAGAGATTAAAAAACAGTCCAATTATTATTCTTTTTCAAGAATGTTTGGTTGTTCCTCGTTAAAAAGAGAATTGGTTCTTAAAAAAACATATGATATAGATGGGGTAAAGTTACAATTTAATTTGATTAATTCCGCACTCTTTTCAATGTATGATCAAGAAAAAGGATTGCATTATCTTCCTCCGGAATTTTTTGAAATTTTAAAAGAAGATACAGACGCTGATTTCATTTTTACGATTATGCATCATTCATATCATTGGTTCAACGATACTCAAAAGAACGAACTCGAGGAAATAATTCTAAAGCAATCAACAATACTTTTTTTAGGCCATGAGCACAATCCAGATATACAAACACTGTCTGCACATGACCAAACATGTACTTTCATTCAGGCGGGAGGTAAGCTAGCTGACAGGGACGATTGGACTGATAGTTCATTCAATATTACTGTATTCGATACACAATCAAAAAAGATTAATAGTTGGATATGTAAATTAAGTTCTGATAAATCAGTATATAATTATCAAGAGTCACCAAATTCCAACATAACCATTAGCAAGCAAAAAGAATTTGCACCTTTATCAGAGTTTAATAATGATATATTATTTAAGAATAGTTTTCAACCAAATATACCTTTTACTTCATATTTTGTTTTTCCTAGAATTGAAAGACAAGCAACTGGCAAATATGCAGATACAGTAGAAATTATTGATGAAGAAAGTTTTATTAATTTTTTGTATGATCAAAAAAGAATATACATTTCAGGTGGAACAGATTACGGGAAGACAACACTACTAAAATATATTTTTTCTCTATTGTCCCAAGAAAAAGTCGTTCTATACTGTAGTATAGATGACATTAATTCTCCAAATAGGAAACAAGTAGTCAAGCATGTGTTTGAAAAAATATACGGGGAAAAGAGAGAAATGTATTCCGCTTTTTTACAGCTTCCGAAGGAACAAAAAGTAATAATAATTGATGATATTCATAGAATTGATACAAAAAGATTCTATGAATTTCTATCCGGAATTGAAAATGAATTCGAATATATAATATTAGCAAGCAATACCTTTGTAGACTTTGATATTGAATCTCTTCAACGAAACGCTTCTGGCGATTACGCAAAATGCTATATAAAACCATTTTATTATGATAAAAGGGAAGAGTTGGTGAAAAAACTCATTCCGCTCTTCATCCAGAAAGATCCTGATCTCGATCACAAATCACAAATAATATGTGATGCTTTAAAAGCACAGCGAACCATTACTATCTTTACACCTGCACTTATAATCCAATTTGTTCAATACTTTTGCAAAAACTTTGAAGATGCCGCCAGCAATGATGGAATAATGTTTGGCAAAGTGTTTGAATCGAACCTAACTAGCTTAATTACCCCATATGTAAAAAATCTAACTGTTGATAAGGTATTCATTATCCTTGATAAAATTGCTTATTATATACATAAAAATAAGTCCTACCCACTATCTGAACATGATTTAATTTCTATTATTGAAGAGTACGCAAAAGATTACGATAAGGGTGTAAACGCAAACCGAGTAATCGAAACAATCACACAAGCGAAAATACTTGTTTTAGATGAAAAAACGAATACATATCGTTTTTTGAACAATAGTTATCTAGCATATTTTGCCGCACGTGAAATAAGAAGACAATATCACGAGACAAAAGATGATACTGTGCTAAAAAGGACCGTGGAGTTTTCATGCTTTGGCATTAACGCTGACATACTCATGGTATTAACATATTTAAGTGACGATGCGAACATGTTAGAAACAATAGTTGAAACAGCTGTAAGTTATGTTGACTCATGGACCGCCTTTTCTGCAGAAAAAGGAAATAGTAATCAAGAAAAACTAGAATTCATCATGTCCCCGCAACCTTTGCCGTTTGTTAAGCCTTCTGGAAATTGGCTTGAAAAACATAAAGGGCAAGAAACTCAAAAAGAGCGTGCTTTGGATCAAAAAAACAATGTACTTCGTGCTGTGGACATCTATGAATTTAACGAATCAGATATAGACTTATTAACTAATCAATTAATTCGCGCTACATCGTTAATGATAGTAGTATCACGCTGCCTGCCAAATTTTGAACATATGATGAAAAACAGTCTTACAGAAAAATTTGTCGATGCAATATATAAGCTTCCTCATCAGATTTTCTATAAGTGGGCACTTGAAATCGAAAAGAACAAAGACATTATTGCAGAAGGAATATTTGAAACATTGTGCGAGGCTTATGCAACAAATCCCAAGATCAAATTAATTTCTAAGGAGGAGATTCTTCTAAGGCTACGCAGGGATGCAATTGGACAATACCTAAATATGGTCTATACAGCCATAATGTATTCAACCAAACCGAACACAATTGACTACCTCAATGATTATGATTATGCACAAAATAAAGCTTTTAGAATCATGCATGCCATGATTCTTGAAAAATCCGAAAAAATCGAGGATCTGATCGAAGAATCAAAAATAATAAAAGAAACCTCATCGGGAGAAATAACAGAATACTTAATTAAGTATATTTTAAGCCACTGTATTGTTTTTTCAAAAACTATTTCACGTCAGCAAATGCAGAAAATTGAATCAACATTATTAAACTTAGGAGATAAGGGACATCCACAATTGCTCGTTTCTCGCTGGAAGAAAACAGGGAAAATTGAACACTAGGTTGGTCCTACCCCAACTGGTTGCTTTTCATGCTTAAGGAAAGCAACCTAACTTAAGCATGTTCGTTGCATGTCATATCGCCACGCTGCTAGTGTTCATATTAAGATATGTTTGGAAAACAAATAATAGAACATAATTCAAAATTCTGATCGAAGCAAAGAAGCTTATTTACAGCGTGTAAAATAACGCATCCTTCAATTTCAAGTACGAATGAAATAATTGAAGAAAAAAACTCGAAAAAAGATTCTTTAGGGAAAAAGCAAGCAGCTTGAAATAATTACTTAAACTTATAAATACTTGACTCGACAAACTGGCATTGAAATAGGAATCAAAATGCTTTGTTGCCCTATTTCCCCTCTCGTTTTCAGCATACTCTTTTTGAAGAACCTGTTACACATTCTGTATCAAATTCTTGTTCTTCAAAAGAGTTGGTCGCGATGGCGCGGAAAAGAAAGTGGGTCAATTCCACTGGGATCCCGGATTTCGAGCTGGAGAAGCTCGCCCAGTGCCTTTGGCCTTTCATTCTGAAAGACTATGAAAAACAACTCATAACAGATCAATGTAAAGAGATGCCAGATAAACACTCAGCAGATCAAACGATTTCAGAAAATGTATAAGTCATTCCTTATCGGATCGGCAGGCAGGATCATTCTTGCCTGCCATTTCTTATATAGTTGAAGTTTAAGGGGATTTATGCACTTATATTGCCTTAAGCCTTAAATCTCTTTAAGGTTTTCTTTGTTTGAACAAGGAATAACCAACTTAAGGGAACTTAATCCCTTAAGTCGGCTTAAGGAGCATCAACAAAAAAACCGGTGAAATGTCCAACGCCACTTCACCGGTCAAATCTATGCCCTGTCATTTTCCTCTTTTTCTTCTTCCGGGTTTTGAATCAGGCTTTACCTCATACCCGTTCCGAAAGTAAGCCGTATACTTCCCCAAATAAACCAATAATCCGAACCCATCTCCTACTGGAAAGAGGTTCGGATTATATTGGTTTGGTGCGGGAAACAGGACTTGAACTGCCCGGGATAGAAAAACAGCCCAAAACAATGTAGCATACGGCAAAACATCCAACCGATATCCGCAATAATAAGCAATGCAAAGCAACACAAAATAACCACTTTAAGGGTATGGCGTAACCTGGTTGAATGACGTGCGAGAATGGAATAAAGGAAAAACACCAATGTAATTACCCATCTTGAGCTCCTGAGTTCACCCATATTGTAAAGGTATGAATCCTGTTTCCGAAACATAAAACTTGCATTACCCATGTTTGGGGCCTTCATTCCACCCATAATGGTAGTTGGATACTGCTTTTTTTGTTTTTGGGAATGTCTTTCAACCAAAGCCAAGGTATAATATTTATCCCGCCATAGCAGTATCTAGCATTGCGTGAGAACGTACTTCCGTTTTATTGCTTCTATAGGTTTGCATTGTTTATAACCTTAAATAGACATTCAGATAGATCCAATTCCATTGCTGCGCGATACTGTTCGAAATTGCTTGTTAGTTGATACCCTGTTGGCGTCCTTTTTATTTCCATCGGCTTCAAAAAGTCTCCGTTAGAATAGTACTCGTCGATTATTCTTTGAATTCTTGCGTCATCTAATTCCTTCGTGTAGAAACAATTGGGCAGTGAGATTTCTGCAAGAGGAAGCAAAATGACATCTTCAGTATGGTATTCCACTTTTCTTTGAATCACTTGACATTGCTTCGCAGGGATAACCTTTCCATTTGCTTTTATATAGTCAGCTAATTCTGGTAGACAGCTCTCATTCCTATTAAACTTATAAAAATATCCCATACGCCCAATTATTATTAGCTCCTGAATCGCTCTTGAAAGCGCAACGTTTATTCTTCTTGAATCTTTAAAAAACAATGTGGGTACTATTGCTCTTGTTGTACAGAAAATAACAACTTCAGCTTCGCTACCTTGGAATGCATCAATAGTATCAACATATATGTTTTCTAATTGGTATCTTATTCCGGCAGCTAATAGCAGATCACCAATTAATCGTTTTTGTCCTTTATATGGCGTTATTATAGCTATTTTGCACTTTGAATTTGCTTCTCGAATACTCATTACCAACGGAACGACGGCATGGGCTTCAATCTCATTGGATATTTGATGATGCTCATCCTTAGTTTCTCTGTAAGACAGATTCCCATCATAATTGATAAAGGTAAGATTTGAATCAAATAATATGGGTTGACGGTTTTCGGTGCCTACACCGTTTTTTAATTTATCTTCATAAAACAAGTGGCTAATTGCTGTGCCGATTATTGTAGGCATACGAAATTGAGTATCAAGCATTACTTTGGATGTATCAGGAGCCCTATCATAAATGCGTTCGAAAAAACTATGTGTAAACAAATCATTCTCAGATACAGCTCTCTCTTCGAGATCAATTCTTTCATTATCATACAGTATTGGGTTAATTACAGGGGGAAGTTGCTTCTGATCACCGATAATGACTGCCTTTTTAGCTCGTATAAGTGGAATCAATAGCTCGGCGGGCAGGGCCTTTCCAGCTTCATCAATAATAACAAGGTCAAACTCTGTACGTTCAAGTCCGATATTTCTTTTAGCAAGACCCACGCATGTTGCACCAATTAATCTATGACTCCGAATAACCAATTCACATAAGACCGGACTGTATTCATTTGATTCGTTAAGCAAAGTATCTTCCCATTCAGAGTAAAAACTGTTTTCAAAACTATTCTTCCGTTGTTCTAATTGCTCAAGGTATTCCTGGCAACGTTTTTGTAAACGTAGATTCTGAAACTCGTGCTGTATTTTATTCCCATTTCCGCAGCGCACTATCTCATTGCTGTATTTTTCTATTAATCCCTTCAACGCGGTATCTACAGCTACATTTGCTTGTGAGACTATAAGCACTCTTGATTCTTTGTCAGATTCAAGTACCTGATCGACAAGTTCCCTAATCACTGTGGTTTTCCCTGTACCAGGAGGGCCTTGTATAAAGAATAGATTCTTCTCTCGAAAAGCTAACTCCACAGATGTTTTCTGTGATGGATTATTGTATAGTAATTTGTTGCGAAACGGTTTAATCTCAGCATCACTTATAAAAGTGCTTACTAAGTTTGAACCGTTTAAGCAAGCTGCCTGAATCATTGGATTGATAACCTGTCCAATTCTAAACTGGCGCAGAGCGGTTTTTTGTTGATATTCTGCATATGGGCGATTTGAAGCAAATAGTTCTATCCATTCTGATGCTCCGAGGAAAATTTGTGAAACATTCCTGCCGATAATTCTTAGCCCTCTTCCAGCATCAATTACTGTTGTATCGAACCGATTTTCCTGATCATCCTTAATAAAGAACTGCGGTTTCCATTCTCGTTTTAATTCAGCGTCGGTTTTTCTTGCAAATTTTGATATGAATGAAGTCAGTTTATTCGGCTCAGTAACCTCAGCTAAGATAAGATTTCTTTTTTGTGTATCAATCCATCTGACATGCAGAAGCAAACTATCCCCTTGTTCAAGAACAGATATCAGTTGGCTTGTGATGTTTTCCCACTTGAAAAAATATCCCATTCCTTCGCGATCTTTTCTAATCTGATCCTGAATTCTAAACTCTTCAAACACATCCCAGATTAGCGCTGCAACGTCGTCAAGATCATCTATATCCATATACTGCTGAATCATCTCAACGGAAGTGCCAGCAAAATATGGTGAAAAGCTCACATCAAACGGAACAAAAATATCATCAGCAGAAAAAGTCTTTTCACCAGGCTCACACAAGTGGTGAAAACGGAAATAATACCGTAAGATATCAGAACGATCAAAATGCTCATCAACTTCAATATAGAACAGAGGAATATCACCAAACTGGAGTTTAAGCAGACTTCCCTTATGTAATAGAACATCTTCTGGATTTACAGGCCCTATGAGGAACTCTTCGTCATAATCTTGAAGATTATTCTTGTTGTAAAAATCCATAAAAACAGATAAGTCATCTTGAGTAAAGCAAATTGGAAACGTCCTAAAAGATAACGAGGAACTCGCATCCTCCTTGCGTTCACTGACGGTTACTGGATAACCTTTCTTCCCACTGCCTGACACAAAAGAAGATAGATCATATTCCCATCTTATTGGGTAAACTGTTAATGTGGAGCGGACAGGAGGAAATCTATTTGGCTTTATTAGATTATCCTTTGATAAGTATAAATCCAGTTTATCGCGGTATGTTAAAACAATATGATTCTTCTGTAATTCTTTAACTGTGGCTGAAAACCCAAGATGAGTATTCACCAATTCGTAGGCTTTAAATGCTCCTTTCACTATCGAACCGTAGAAGAGTTTTTTCCTTGCACCGGTAATCATGATCGGCAAAATGTCGTTCTCATACTCTTCAACAACGTCTTTATCAACAACATTAACTTTAACCGAATATACATCCGGTATTTCATATGTGATCCATTTTTCTGAAAGTTGATCTGCAGTAAGCCATATGATTTTCCCGACATATGGATATGCTTTGGGAAGTTGCATTACCAGAGCAGAAGGCAATTCTGTATCTGAACTCTTTTTGAGTTCGTCTATATAGATTGCTAAATATTGCCTATATCCAAAGCATTTTTCTTGAGCTTCACTTAATTGTCTTACTAGAAGTTCTAGGCTATTCTTTCGTAACGGAGTCTGGACTATGTCTTTTTTCTTTAAGGCCGCAATTGCATTTCGTTTAGATTCACGTATTTCGTTATACAAATCTTCAAAATAGGAATCACGTGATAGAGCTTCAGCATTCAAGAAATCACAAAAGCTTTTCCTCTTTTCAGCAATTTCAGGATTGTGCATGATTTCTTCATGGGTAACTGAGGAAGCAGTATTTACGTAGTATATCCTCATTTGCTCCATTCTATCATCTATTGCTTTCTGCTTTTCCAACTCGGCTGCTGTTAATTCACCAGCAATGAAACTGATGATCTTAGCCGACAAATATATCCCAGCAGCAACAAGTAAAGAATTCATCGCCGAATGCTCCTTTTTCAATCCATACGTTATGAGCGGTTCAATTCTTTTGTCAATTCCATGATTGTTTTTCTTAAGCTGTCCAATCTTGATGTTACAGTATCACTTAAGAATTCTTTTGTATCCAAGTTCATATACTTATCATACTCTGCCTGGAACCGGCTAATCTGCGCTTTGATAAATGCCAGTTTTTGTTCTCTGTCAAATGCATCATTAGATATTTTCTTCCATTCTTGTTCAATCTTTGCTAACTCTTCTTCATGACGGTGGGCTTCCTTTTGTGCATCTGTTTCTGCTTTGCTCATTTTAACTGCATTCTCGGTATCAGTTGATTTGCGGCTGCCTAACGCGGAATTGATTGTGCTAAAGGTATTAGCAAGGCTATTGATGTCTTGAATGCCAGATCGAAAAAGAAATAGAATTCTATCACCTTTACCAGATGGTGGAGTTGGCTGCATACCTTTTTCTTTCTGATTTGTGCTGTTCAGATTGAGCTTAGCCATTTGATTCATCCTCCTCAATGAATAATGTTATGAGCTTACGATAATCTCGTAGCGTCTTACGAAACCGTTCTTCGACTTGAAATCTATCAGGGTAATCAGGGTTGCCTTGTATATCAGTATAAATGTCTACCACCTTTTTTAAATCATCCCGAAGGCATGAGATAAACTTAGTCACTTCAGCATCCCTGAATCTTCCTGAGTTAATCTGTTGCTTAACCTTTTCGTACAAAACGTCAATTCTTTTGGCTTCTTCTTTACTGTAATTAGCCAAGCGTTCATGCGCCAGCTCTTTATATTTATCCTGAAGTTGATGTGCAGTTTCTATTTTCCTCTGCGTATTCCTGTGTTCTTCTATTGCTTGAAAAACATCGGCAGCAGCATGCAGAGATTCGATTGCAGTCTCAATACAGAATAATCGTGGATTCTCCGACATTTCCATCACATGAGTATAATCGCCTATTAGTTCCTGAATAAACTGGAAAGCAGCGCCTTGCCTCATCTCACATTGCCTCCATTCTTATATATGGAAAGCATCTGATCTGATACAAGGTTTGTCTATCAACTTCTTCCAAGAATATACCAGCACACGTTTCACCGCGAAGTACCATGTCTAACCGACTCTTTTCAATTGGAAATATCGACTTATCATCAGGCAGCACAGTCAATTCTTTCTGTGCGGTACTAAATTCGCCTGTTATATCGTTTACCTCAACTTGTAATATGTCGGTATCATTTTCCTCATCTACTGTGTTGATCACTAGTTTCGCCTTTTCAGTAATAAGATCAGCATACTTTTCTAGCAGACCTTTGATCAACGTTATGGCACCTCGATAAGGATCAATCCAAGTATACTTTAGCTTATATGCAATTCTATCGTAGGGGATTGCTATTTTGACATGAGGAACGGTCGTTGATATAAGGCCATGATCAATTGACTTTATGCAAACTTTTTTATACCCGATGATATCCTTGCTAACTCTGACTGAAGTATACAAGCTTTGCTTGATCTCCTTTGAAAAAGGGGTTTCGTCTTCAATGTGTCTCAATGCAACATCAAGTGAATTTGAGTAATTATCATTTCGGGCAAGAGTAGGCACAAAGTGGCTTGGCAGGAGTTCTTTTTCTCCAGGTTGTTCATTACAAATTGATGCATCAGGCTCAAATGAATCAGCAAACGCATTATAGGTTACTTCTATTCCATTAGATAATTCATTGAATTTCTCCAATAATTTCCCATACTGCGATCCTAAGTCTGTCAGTCTATTATCCTCTTCCTTAACCAATCCTCCACGAACAAGGTATGCCATCTCTTCTTTTATCGTTATCTCGCCCATGGCTGTTAATTGGCAGATTTCTTCAACCGAATGTCCTTTATATAAGGATCTTACAATGAACTTTGTCAAATCGCCCAGTTTATCAATAAGAATTGAATGGCAGTAAATCTTTGCCATGTGCATAGGGCAATAGAAGACTATAGCGATCTCTTTCGGCTGCGCTTTCAGTGTAAGATGATGCTCAATTATTTCCCTATCTCCAATTCTTATTGGCTTTTGTTTCGGTGCTGGTTTGACTTCTTGCTTGGCCTCTCCTCTCGCTGGAGTGCTTGAGGGTTGTGTCTTTACGGTCGGCTGTGCAGAAGACTGTGCAGAAGACTTTGCTGAAGGTTTCTTCGGTTCGGGTTCTCCGAAGAGACTCTCTAACCAGTCCCAAATTCCCATCTTCAACTCACCTTCCTTCCATTCCTTGCTTCTTACATGGTTCCAGATACTCTACGTTTTTTCCAGTAGCTTTCGCATATTCAATCTCTGACCGCGTACTAGAGCCTATATAACCACCAACATTGATGACGTAGATTTCGTCGGCCATGTCGATCTTCCGCTTGTGCATGTCATCGAGCATCTCCTTGGTTCCTGCTGTCCATACTTCATTATCGCCAGAATGGCCGAAGAGGCCGACACTAATGACAATATTGCCTTCCAAGGTCAGCCGTTTCTGCGTTTCCATGAAAGCATCTTTGAAACTTGTACTGCCGCAGAGAGTAATAACCTTGTACTTGCCGACCATTTAGTTATTGCCCTCCGATCCAAAATGCTTAGACACAATAGCATTCAGCTGCTTCGCAATTTCTGAAAACTCCCGGTTCAGATCCAGAGTTTTAACACTGATCTTGTTTCCACTCATCTGGTATGTATTATCCGGCTGGATCATTTCGTCTGTCTTGGCGTACAGCAGCATCCCAGATACTTCATGTGGCTGCTCGCCAAATTCGGTATCTCTGTTCTTCACATAGGTGAAGATCTGATACAGATTGGCAGAATGTAAGGTGTGTACTTCGTACTGCGTCTGCATCGTGTGGGTATAGTACTTCGCATCGATGATCAGCACCCGGTTTCCTTGCTTGAGCGTGATGTCACTCTGCATGACTGGCAAATAGGTGCCAACGCCATCATCCAGCGCCCAAGGAATCTGGGAAGCTGTGGCTTTTACTTGTGGGCATTCTTTAGCATAGTACTCTAGGATGAACTTCTCATATAGCCTACTCATACGCTGTTCGTCAATGAAAGACGCCAGCTTGTATTCGCCGTCCTGGGTCGTTATGAGCATCCCTTCCAAGATTAGCTGGCACAGGCTGATGAGCATCCGATAGGTGTTGTTGTTCCGCTGGAAGCGTATTGCGCTCCATCTGATCATTGTAGGATCAACCGTGTCCACGTTGGAGAAAAACAGCATTTCCTTCTTCAGGTCATCCTTGTGTTCCACATCCACCTTAGCATGATGCAGAAGAATCACCACGGTCGTTTTCAGAATCTGGTTCAGCAGATTATTCTCTGATAGCTCGTCAAATTCGCAGGATAGCACGCGCTTCCGTGCCAGATGATGCTGAATGGAACCAGGCATGTCAATCTTTCCACGAACCACGGCCAGATCCTCTTTCCGGCTGAGATACTCGCGGTACAGCCCCTGTTTCAGCTGCCGCCCGATTCCCTTTGCGAGAATCGCGGCAAAGAGGTTGTGAAGGTTCTCAAATTCCTCCGTTTCAACATTTTCATAGCCGCCTTGATTCAGTGTCGTGAAAGCGTAGGACAGCATATAGTAAATGTTTCTGATGAGGATGCTCTTGTCCTTCGTCATTGAAATACACCACGCAGTATATTTTCCCAGCGCTGCAGCTTGCCTGCGTCATCGAACCAGTACTCACTCAACATGGGAAGAATATCATAATTGACAATGGCATGGAGCCATTCGTCTGTGCAGATGTCACGTCCACAGAAATAGCTATGGCCGATACAAAAGCCCTTACCCAGAGACTTGTCCATTGCGATCTCTTTGTTCAGCTCCTTGACCCGCTCCACGAGCTCGTTCAAGGTTTCATTGTTCAACCCGTTCTGGTATTGGATAAAACCATCTGAATCAAAGCCGGGCTCCATATCATAAAAGCTGAATCGGCGGCGCAGCGCATAGTCGATCATGGCAAGGCTTCGGTCGGCAGTATTCATCATGCCGATGATATAGAGGTTCTTCGGCACGGAGAAAGCAAGACCGTTATATGCGAGCGTTGCTTTGACTCCTCGATAATCCTTCTCAATAAGCATGAGCAGTTCGCCGAAGATCTTACTCATATTGCCACGGTTGATCTCATCAATGATAAAGAAGAAATCCTTATCCGGTTGATTGGCGGCTTTCTGGCAGAAGCGATAGAAAATGCCGTACTTCAGTTCAAATCCGTCTTCTGTAGGCTTGTAGCCCATCACGAAGTCCTCATATGAATAGCTTTGATGGAACTGTACAAATTCGATCCGACTGTCATCCATTTCCCCCATCATCGACCAGGCAAGACGCCGCGCAGCGAATGTCTTACCAACGCCAGGAGCACCTTGCAGGATGATATTCTTTTTGTTGTGCAGCACAGCTACAAGGCTTTCATACGCTGATTCAGTCATATACACTTCATTGAGAAAATCGTTTTTCCCGTAAATATCTATCTTGTTTTCCGGTTTAAGTGGATTGTCATCCCTTATTAGATCAACAATGAATTCATATTCTCCCTTAGTCAACTTGAAAAGGCTCCCCTGGGGGTTCTGGAAATACTCCATATGCTCCAATTCAGGGCATTCTCGCAGTGTTGCATAATCAATAGGAGAAGTAAGACCTTCAACTTTTTCAAACAGGATCTTTTCACCGTCTTGGGCAGCACTGATTTTAGCAATGGCAACGATCTGTTTTACCGGATTAGATTCATAGCCAATCACCATATCCCCAGCTTTCGCATCAAGAAAGTTCTGGAAAATACGACGTTTATTACCATTTTCGTTATAAAGCGTGTATGATTGAGCTTCGCCAATACCGATGCTGGCAAAACTCCAAATCTTTGGATTGGCATTCAACCACCAATAATGTGTTTCATCATCCTCATTTTGAGAGGAAGCGCCTTCTATTTTCCATTGATAACGCATGATATCAAATTCAGTGAGTGCATCATACAGTTCCGGTCGTAGCTTCCAAATGTATCCTCCAGGAATACCAGATCCAGCATCCTTACCTTGGAAAAGAATAGGCCAATAACGTTTCTTTCCATTCTCTCTTATAGATAAGGGGCATTGTGTTTCTTTGTATATTCTTTTTGCAAGCTGAGTGCAGTTACCGCTGATCCCTGACGCATTCTTGTTGTACTTGAGTGCAATTTGCGTACATGTAGAAGCACCACCTGCTTCATAAAATGCAGCCAGGACACCACCCCAGATTGGACCGATAATCTTCTTATTGTTCAACAGATCGAGCCACTGCTCTTTTGTAAAACCGGGTGAATAATCAGCGAGAGCGGGAAACCATTCATCTGAGAACAAATTCGGATCATTCTCATCAAATTCGTCATCGTCATCTTCAGCTTTTCCCTTTTGGCTCTGCGAAAAGTATCGGCTGATATAGAAGCCTACATCAAATGTCAATGTACGCAGTTCAGGATCAGGGTAGCAGGTGTCTGTCAACTGTCCACGGAATAGATTCACCAGTTCTTCATCCTGCTTCAACTCTTCATCTATTTCATCGTAAAAACGGTAGAAGTTGCGGATGTTATCCGCATAAGCTCCCTTCTTGAACTTATAATCGCTATGCAACTCCTCAGACACTGTTTTTATCTCGCCAAACTTATAGATGTAATACTTGTCTGGGAATCGTAACCACAAATAAGTTGAAATAGCGTTTTCATATTGATAATGCTGTCCTGCCCCATTACCATACTTCTCAAGAAGAACAGAGGATTGTGTCTTAAAGAAGTCGATCCGCTCATAGATATCCTTGCTTTCATCAAATAGATCAATGAACATGGCGCGAACTTCTTCTGGTGCAGTCTTAGCGAAGCCTATGATCATTCTGGCTGGAAAATTATTCATGGAGGCAAGAAGATTATAGGTCTTCGACAATGACTTCTGGAGCATATCTGCAAAGCCCGTGGCATTCACATCCCAGTTATCCTGAAAGCATTTGACTGCTTCCCATTTGTATTTCTCATTGCCCCACTGCATAGAGACAAAATTCTGTTTATATTGAGCAAGGACTTCCTGGAACCGACCTTTATCAAACATCTTTCATGCCTCCTGCTTCTTATAGTTTACTTATTTCAGAAACTCAGACATTTGGCCATATCCGCTGATATACGCACCTTTCTGTGCGCGGGTCAGAGCCACATATAGCAGGCACTTTTCTGCTGTCATGGTTTCCTGTTCACTGACTGCATCTGTATGATCTATGGCGGATGTAAGTGGAATGATCCGTTTATTTGCTGCTACTATAAAAACATATTGGAATTCAAGGCCTTTGACCCGGTGCATTGTAGCCACTCGAATACCATCCAAAGCTCTATCATCCGCTTTGTTTCCTTTTATCTCGTAGCAACGAATCCCACTGCCAGTAAACTGAGCGATGTAGTCATCCAGCAACTTATGAGTACGAGCTACCACACAGATATTCTTCGCTGTCACTCCATTAGCGACCAAACTCTTGATCTCAGATAGAACAGCATCAAATTCTTCTTTGGCATTGCTGAAACGCAGCACTTGAGGGGCCTTCCCGTGTGTCAGTGACTGGCAACGATCACCAGTATCAAGGGCGTCATCAAGGTCATCGAAAGAGATGCCGTTAAGCAGCGCGAATGCCGCTTTTCTGATTTCTTCTGTTGTTCGATAATTGATTCGAAGAATACTGCTACGGCCTCGAACATTGATCCCGCATTTGGTAAGAGCAGCTTTATTCTTATAAATACGCTGATGAGCATCACCAACAATGAAAAGATCATTGTCATGTTCTTCGCCTGCGATAGCCCGGAGAAGTCTAAAAGCGTTGACACTCAGATCCTGGCCTTCATCCACGATTACATGCTTATAGCGCGTCTCTGAAGATGACTTGGAAATCAGCAGACGGCACTCGTACATTGCTGTATTAATGTCTCGAATTTTCTGTTCCTTCATCGTATTCTGGTAAGCTTCAAACACTTTCCAGATCTGCATTCTCTTCTTACGATCAAGCCTGGTTCCACGCCCTGTTCTGGAAGCTTTGATATACTTTTCAAGGGAAAAAGCTTCCTGCGCTACTACCACACGATTGTATTCATCTTCATAAAAGTTTACTGGGAATTCGCCGTCAAAGTCATTTGCAGCTACAACGTCTTCCCAGATCTTGGTTACCTTTTCATCATAGACAATTTCCGCTGGATAACCATGCTCACGAAGGAACTGAGCCACCCATGCATCAAGATTGATCACATCGATTTTTCTGATTTCTTCCAAAGTACAGATCTTGCGCAAATTATCTCGTATGTCAGAAGCAAGATTGGCAGTATATGTTGTAAAGAGGATTCTCTCTTTGTCTTTCAGATTCGTGGCTAGCTGCTTAGCACGGTGCATAGCAACAACAGTTTTTCCAGTGCCTGCGCCACCCAATACCCGTGCTGCTCCACTATAGTTCTTGTTCACAATTTTCCGCTGGGTTGGGTGCAGAAAAACACGCCATTTTTCAAGCGGTTCAGCCATGATGCGACGAAGCTCATCTTCACCTTCCACAACCACAAAGGATTTCAACGTTTCCGGACTGTTCAGGGCATCAGCAAGGCTATCCGAAACTTTCTTTTCTTCCTGTTCCTGCTTGGCCAGTGCTTTCACTTCATCCAAAGGAAAGCCTTCGACAAGCCATGATAGTGTTTCAAAAGCATCTGCAGGAAAGTTTTCTTTCTTTTCATAGAAATCAGGCGCATCAGGTATCGCTCGAACAAATGGCAGCATATCAGCCGGAAGGCCCAGATCAAGCAGATCCTGATCGCTAACTTTAGTAAAAAGCATAAAGTCTTCAGCTGCTGCAACGACCTGCGGGACAACAATCATATCGTAAATCTGAATTGCGCCGGTCTTGGGGTTGACCTCACATTTCTTATTCTTTGCCCACGCATAAGCTTCATCATGGTGGTCAACCCAAAGCAGGAGATATACACCTGTTTCAGGTTGCCGCACAACAATTCCACGATAAGTATCATCAATGCGGACTGAGCATATCTTTTTATCTTGAAAGTTCAGCTTTTCATAATTAATTCCAGGGGCAGTCGGATTGTTGCGAAACTTGTTCATAAACTCCGTTACCTTGCCCTGAATCTGCCGGGGAAGAGCGGCAAACGCCGTCAGAAAGTCAGCAGATATAGCAACTCTTGTGGTCTCAGACATTGTTTAGCCCTCCTTAAAAACTGTTTCAATCTCATCTGCAGATGTGAATATCTTCCAGCCTTCGCTTTCGGCTTTTTCACGTTCGCTGAGTTGTTCTGGAGTCATATATCCGATCTTTTTCTCGATCCAAGCCAGTTCCAGTTCCGCGATAACCTCTCCAGATTCATTGGCAAGTTCATAGCCAGCCTCATTCGGTGCTCCAATCCCATCTTCCTCAAGCCTATCAGCCATTTGAATGGTAATTTCGTCAAACAGCATACCGCGGATTTCAGCCCAGCCTTCGTTGCGAACTGTAGCTGGAATAATGTCTTCCGCAACAGTTTCTGTCTTTCCATATGGCAGAGCAACATATGTATGATTGTCGAGCCCTGTATAGCAAACTGCCACAAACCGCTGTGAAAACTGCATCACGTTGAAGAATTGCCAGAATCCGTTCCACTCTTCTTCATACTTGTCAGTGCGGCTATCAGAGCGGTCATCCAATACGGCACAGACAGAAACAGGTGCATTCTTGTCGCTCTTCATGCTTGCAGCAAGAATACCACCGTATGCATAGAAATGGGTATCAGAGCTTCTGGGAATCCAAGTGCCGAAGAAAGTACCAGGCTGTACAAAATCATCTTCCGTAAAGTGTACTTGTCCGTTCACTTTTCCGATGATACTATGCCAGTCCACAAATGCAAGCGAATTCGCTACCTTTGATGGTTCAAGCAGTGACAAAGCATAAGCTTTCGCTTGCAAAGCAAACAGCTGTTCTGTGTTGTCCATTTCAAGATAGCGCATGAGAAGTTCAAAGGTTGACATTTTCCCTGGCTTCAGTACATCTGCTCTTGCTGTACTGACTGTGGGTTGATACATTTTTGCACCTGATGGCATTTTTTCGGGTGTAAGCGTCTGCGTATAATAATCCCCTTGCGCTTGGAAGACAGACTGCACATCGCGCCAACTAAGCGTCCAGACGCGATAGCGTCCGCTTCGCCGGATTGCTTCGCGCTTCAATGTATCATCTGCCATTTTATCCTTATGATAGATGAAACCATCGGTAAAGACTGCAACAGGGAGTTTATCTGATTTTCCAATGGGGCGAATGACAAAATCTGGTTTGCAGGATACAGGAACCCCTTGAGCGGCATCGAGCAAAACCTGTGGCTCTATTTCCCATGACGTATCATTGATTTTCAGAATATAGCCTTCTTTATCATTCACCAGCGATTTGGATATTTCGACTTTGCGGGTTTCATTGCCCATCTGCGCAATAGCTTCCACAAAACGCCTCTCCAGTTCACTGTCAAATAACGAGTTCACCGGGATGTTGCCCAACTTTTCAATCTTGATCAAGTGATCCTTACCGCTTAAGATGGTTTTGAGCAGACGTATGGCAGTGCTACGGGATATATTGCCGATGTTTTGGCTCTGTCGATAAGCATACAGGCAGTGATAGCAGCCATCCTTCTGGGGGTCTTCCTTACAGGAGCACTGTTCGAGCTTCTGCAAGGCCCGCTCGAAAATATCGATCAGGGAACCCTGCTCATTCATCAGCTGTTTCAGGTATCCTGTACCGCCAGGAACAGAGTCGTAAATAACAAGATATTGCTTTCTATAATCGGCATCCGGGACCGGCACCTCACTGACTGTAGCCCGGAGATGATCCACATTACCGAAATATTCCTTCATGCCTAGCATAAAAGCAGCTGTAAAGGATTCAGTCCGTACGGTGGAAGCATCCATTGTAGTCGCTGGAATCAGGATACGCAGAGCTTCCGTCTCGAACTGCCGATACAGGAAGAGACATTCTTCAAACGGATCATTGCTGAAAGGCGGCATTTTTCGAGTTTTGCAATAGAAGGTATGATTCTCTTTTCCATGTTCCGGCTGAATCTTGCCACAATATTTGCAAATCTTGAATCCTTTCCGAACATCCTCGACGCCGGACACGGTCATCTTCTCTCCAACCATATCGCTCTCGCCGAAATTAATTTCTCGTAGGGTAGCTTTCCGCACGAACTCATATCCGAAAGCGAATTCTTCATTGTCCATTTCGTAAGCGCTGGAAATATCATGATCTTCATCTACATCTACCAGCAGCTGTTTACAGTAGAACACATTGGAGCGATCGTCGCTTTCATCGGAAATCAGACTCTTGGTATAGTCCATGTTGGAATACACCATCTGCACTTTCAGCATGTTACGCACCTGCCCGGCATCTGCCCACTCTGGGCTTCCGCACTGCGGACAGCATGCAACGTTCTTTCCCGCCTCCTCGATCTGAGCATGAGCACAGTTGGGGCAAAGTCGCCACTTGGCGGATTGAGCACTGGTCAAATCGACCTGATCAATAGTCAGTTTTCTTCCATCCACATAGAAGCTGTTGTTCGGAGCAAATTCACTGATGGCAGAAGAAGCTGACCGGCTGTACTCATACACCGATTTCCTGTATTGCTTTTTGGTCTTCTTATCTTCAGCTTCCTCATCTTTTCGATAGAGTACAGCTTTCAACACAATACCGGATTCCGGGAAGGCATAGTTTGGCAGCAGACCTTCATCCGATAGGAAATTGAAGATATCTTTTTTGTTTATTTCCTTCACAACGTTAATCAAGGCAGCCTGTTCTGCTTTCAGTTCCTTGATCTCATCATCATACGACGAATCCTTGGGTTTGCTCTCCAGTTCCTTCACCATTGCGTTCAGCTGCTTGATGCTCTGAGAGAGCGAATCCTTCTGTTTCTTTAATGCCTGAAATGCTTCAAGAATCTTCATGTGCATCGGGCTTTCCTTAAGACGATTGCCCTGCGCAAAGGTTCGAAGCTCGTTTCTGGCACTATCGTCCAGATATTGCGAGAATAGCTGAATGAACGAATTCAGCAGATGAGACAGATTGTTTTGTACATAATGCAGGAAGTTGAATGGAAATACATCCACAGGATGACTTTCCAGCTTGCCAAGTACCACACTGACATTTTTAGGGATCGACTGCTCTGTCGCACCTCGTTTTACCCAAGAATCCATGCAGTATGCCACAAACTGACGCTCCAGCACAGCAGAAGCCTTCAGGAAAATCTTAGGAGGTACGACATTTCCCTCCATCATGTCTAACGGATCAGCATAGAAATACAAATCGTGTGGTCTTGCAGCTGCTACAGCCAGTGTCAGCGCATTCCCATCCTTACGTCCTGCACGGCCTGTACGCTGCAGGAACTGGGATTGTGCAGGGGGCATACTGCAAAGAATGACAGTAGAAAGGTCGCCGATATCGATACCCATTTCCAATGTCGGGGTACAGGAGAGCACATTGGGATCCCAGATCTGGGTAGTATCCTTTTTACGTTTGAAATCGATCTCCAGGGTCTCACGGTCATCACGCTCCAAGAGACCGGTATGTTCTCGCGCGTTGATTCGTGCAATATCCCCGGCGGTAAAAAGCTTTCCATAGTAGTCCAGACCCGCGATTTCATCCTCTTCAAAAGAACCAGCACAGTTGCTGCGGATGCAAGAAGCACCAATCCATACTTCTTTGTTTTCTTCAGCCACGGCATGCGTGATACCACAGGTATCACACTTGAGCAGTGCAACCCGATCAGATATGAATACCTTATCCTTATCCAGCGCATAAACAGTATACTCTGCAGTGGCCGGAATGGCGACGACAATCCCGTTTTTTATCAGTTCTTCCAGGATAATCTGGCTAATCCCCACGAAGGTAGACGGTTCGATCATGATCTCATCACAACAGGAAGCGATCCACTCACGGTACTTTCCGTCAGCCACAGTATCAAAGCTATAGTTTTTCTTCACTTGCCCTGTGGGCTTGTACAGAAAACGAGGGGTGTTTCTCCCGGATTGCAGGCCGGGCATCCAGCTGGTCAGATCGTTTGAAAGCTTATAAGTGTTGCCGTTTTCCTTCAGGAAAAGCGAGAATGCATCATCATCAAATGCACCATTTTGAGCCATGATTTTCAGATAACCGGCAACCATCTGAGTAAAGCGCTCTAAACTTGTATGTTCCACACCGCCAATTTCATTGAATACGCGCTCATAAACAATCTGGGCGACTTCCGCTATCACATTGCTCGGGAACGCCAGGCAAGAACAGCCGGATTTTTCCAGAGTCCGCCCAATCCGACTGGTGAGACCATATTCCAGCATGATTTCATAAGAAATACGTTTCTCAATATCTGACATGAGCTTTCTGGCACGGGCATCATTGCCATACTTGCGCTTTTCGATCATATCTTCATATGCGCTCATCCATGTCATATTGGGAGCAATGAAGAAGCTGACAAAGCTCTCATTATTCATTTGCTCATGCCAGTATTTGATGAAGCCACGCGTGAAATCCGCAAGGCTCTGTCCGGCACCGCCATTTTGAACATAGCGTTGTAACGCGCTTCGGAAACCAAAGCGCCAGGTACGGGCATTAAAGAAGCCAGCACGATGGGCTGCATCCTGAACATTGTCGGAGAATGCCAATGTCTTTTTATCATCGTTAAACTTAGAGGCAAACAGCTGACAAAGCTCAGTACTGATCTCTGTTGCGCTGCGCAAACCCATCAGAGAAAGTCCGCGCTTAGAGCCGCAGAAGGGACAGACAAATTGCTTATGCGCTTTTGAACCGGATGTTCTCGGCGGATTGGGTAACACGATATCTACCATGTCTATTCCGCAATTGTCGCAGGTAGCGGACGTGTCTTGCCCAATCTTCACCTGCAGGCAATCAGGACAAATACGTCCAGCAATCATGCCCCATGGAATATTTTCATGCGCATGGGGATACATCATGGCCACTTTGTCATCAGCTTTGAAGAACAGGTTATAGAATGTCTCCAGATTGTAGATAGTTGCGTTCTGACGCTCATTCATGACGGATGTCCAGCCCGTCGCTCCGCAGTCACGGCAATTGACCACGGGCAGATACTGCTTCGCTTGCTGGCTGTTCAAGTCATGAGCTATAGAGTATGTCACATCGCTGCCTGATACACGGGCCACCAGACGGCGCAGTTCTCGCATCCACAACTGTACCTGTACATTTAGGAAAGGACGCAGGTTCTCCGGAGCACCTGTGCGGGCATGAGAGATCAAGGCCAGCAGAGCATTGATTGCTGATTCTGCATCACTCATTTCCTTCAAAGCAGGATAATTGGTGCTTAGTTCATCGATAATATGGGATACCTGATGGTAGTTGCCTCGAATCAGGGTAATCATCGCCTGCATGAAGCTATGGTGCATCAGATGTTGACCGAGAACGATGCGCCCTTCACCAGTGATTACATCCGTATCAGAAAGGTCTGTCCAGGCATGGGTTGCTGCACGCAGATAACCTTCTTCATCATCCTGCTCAACTAGGGTAGTCAATTCGGCGATCTGCTCTGACGATGGCATGGTAAAGTCCGTCACATCGGAACCGGCAAAGAATTCATCCGGGGAAAGACGATCCTCAGTTACGATCGCCTCTTCCTCAAAAGGCTCACCGAAAACCTCCTCCGCGTACTTGAGGATGTCCTTGCCGTTTTCTTTGGTGCCCATGGTTGCCGAGGTGCCGATACAGCAAAGATAGCCTGTGGGTGTCCACAGGCGGGATTTTAGACGACGAAGCAGGCAGGCAAGGTCAGTGCCCTGTGCGCCGTCAAAGGTATGCAATTCATCGACTGCAATATACTTCAGAGTATCCGGATTATTATCCTTCCAAAGAGTGGCATCTTTAGGCCGCACCAGCAGATAGTCCAGCATCTTATAGTTGGTCATCAGGATGTCAGGCGGTGTGTTCAGCATCGTCTCATGATCCGTGATGACGCGATAATCATTGTTGCCTGCGTCAAAAACCATCATGCGACTTGGATTCTGCTCATGGCCGCCCACGTACATCCCAGCAGTTACATTACCACGCAGCTCCGGGCTTTTCCCGATCAACTCCGCTATACGCTTTGCCTGGTCAGTGGCCAGTGCATTCATGGGATAGATGATCAGGGCCTTAATCCCTTTCTCCCCGCGATGTTGATAACAGTATTCCAGAATCGGATACAGGAAGCACTCCGTCTTACCAGATCCGGTGCCGGTAGCGATCAAGGTTGATCTGCCGTCATCTCCAGTTAGGCGATCAAAGGCGGTTTGTTGATGGACATATGGGAGGTAGGCAGGATGGATGGCTTCGAAGCAGGAGGGCATCTCTCCAGCCACCCGGAAAGGCAGCCGAACGGAAACATAGGGCTCATGGTATACCGAGTCCTTTGTTGCCAGCATTTTTGTGATGGAACCCCGGAATGGGGCGTTCGTCATCGGGAATGTGGTTTCAATATAATCTCCGATGCCTTTCTGCAATTGCTTCGCCAGTATGGATGGTAGCATACCGCTTTACCTCCTGCATTCATCAGTACCCAGTACATCATTAGTTTACTTCCTGCATCTCTTGAATCCTGACAGAAATCCCGTCAAGCCTCGGTTGCTCTAATCCAGCAACCTCCTGATTGCTTCCCGATCTGCAGCAGTGTATCCTTCCTCATCGACCTCTTCCTCTTCTTCATCGATGTCAGTGGTGTCCTGCCCAAACTGCTCGATCATCTGTTTTATCAGGATGCATGTGAACTCGACTACAAAGCTGACTTCGTACGGGTTAATGCTGTCATCATGTTTTACATGATTGTTCTGATACTTCGTGTAGTAGTCGAGAGCTTTGTTCAGAAGATTTCTGAACTCATTAGATACGCCAGCACCTTTCAGAAGGCCGCCGATTGCTTCCATTTGGTTTTCTATGCTCTTGTCATTTGAGAAAATAGCCTGTAGGACTTTCTCAAAGCAAAGACGCATATCGTCCAGGGCGTTCCTGTCAGCGCCGCCATCCACGTATTTCTCTGCGGCGCTGTCAAAAAGTGCAAGAGCGTCTGGATATCGCGCAATGAGCGGGCGGATACACTGCATGATCATGTTTGGCTCCCGCAAGGCAGTACGTCCCTCCAGCTGATTTGATAGATCATTGATCGTACGCTGAAGCTGCTGATTTTGACGATCATTCTCCTTTTGCTCTTCTTTGCGCAGGTCAGCTTCAGCCTTGTGCTTTTTCTCAGTCTGCCTGACCAACTTGGAACCGGCTTCGGAAGCTTCACGCTTTGCTCGATCTCGGTTATCCTGTAAGGACTTGAGCTGGCTTTGCTTTGACCTGATCGTAGCGGTATTTGTTGCTTTCTCAATTTCTCGCTGCTTGTCGGTTATCTGTTTCTCCAGCTTTGCGGCTTTGGCTTCAGCGTCGCTCTTGGTTTTTGAAAGTCGTTCGATCTCACGCTCAATTTGCTTCAGAGCACTCTGTGCAGAGGAAATACTCATTTCACACCTCCTGCGCTAATTTTGCCTCTATATATGCTCTCATTTCATTTATTGATTGAGCCAATTCCTGATCTGTATATCTTGGATTATGGGTGTTTTCCGGGTGATGTTGAACGTCGCGTATGTAATGAGTAAGTGTATGTTGTTTATTCTGTAATGAACCATCACGCATTACTTGTACATACGGTCGCTGAGGTTTTCCGTTTTCATAATCGTTCATCCATCCTTGTCCATATATAAACCCATATAACTCATCGTGGTATTCTTCTGTTACCTCACCAAACGCGGTGAAGTTAACTTCGTTCAAGGATGGATATTGCAATAGGCCGGCTTGTATTTGTGATATGTGCTTATCACCATTGTCATTTATATCAACGATTCGTATGACATTATACTGAAGATGTTTAACAATAACTCCACTATGTGTTGTTAAAATTATTTGTGTATTTGGAGCATTTGAAAGCTCAATTAAGGCATCTATCAAGATTTTTTGATTAGCAAAATGCTGTGATGTTTCAGGCTCTTCAATTGCGTAAATGATTCCAGTATTGTTACCTTCTTCTTGGCGACGTTCGGCTTCTGCTCGAAAGAAATTCAGCAGAATAAGCCGCTTTACACCACTGCCTCTCTTGTTTATGGGGATGTCTTCATCTGAAGACAAAGAAACACCATCAAATACTTTTGCCCATTTTACACTTGTTGCTTGGGGAATATTGGGCTTTAAACGGTTAGCAACGTTAGGATCCATCTCTCGAAGTTTCGAAAGCGTGCGTTCAGATACTTCCTTCAGTTTTTGTTCGACCTGGGCCGCTACCTGGTTCAGCGTCTCCTGTAATTCGGCATCTTGGAAAAACTGAGAAACAGCAAGTTTAAGCGGGTCTTGAACTTCTGTGTCTTTATCGCTATTCTGCCTATCAGATTGAAAAAGAGAATATACAGGAATGATGGATGAGAGATTAGCCCAAATTTTTTTCGTGTCTTCGCCAGCTGTAACGTCAATATCTATAGTTTGCAGTTGAAGATTGTCAGAATAATGGGTCCATATTGCTCGGCGCATAATGGAGTTGACGTTTAGGTTATCACACGGTATGTTATTTTGCTGAATAATGCTCTTCAAATCATTCTTTTTCTTCAGTTGGAGATCAGCACAGTTTTCATTAGTCGGGTGATAGGCGCGAATCATTATGCCTGAACATTTCTTGCCGTTGAACTTCTTTACAATTTCAAGTTCACCATCTTCGTTCAGTAAAAACTCATCTGTGAGACTTGTTTGAAAAGTAGCATCAATTATCACGGCATCAGGCAAATCTCTAAATGAAACACTAATGATGTATTCATTAGAGTCGCTTGAAACATTAATATCACCTTCGTCATATTTGATAACACCTTTTCCATCATTAAAGAACAAGTCAAGAGCTTCCAGAATCGTTGATTTCCCGATATCATTCCTTCCGACAAAAACAGTAAGGTTGCCAAAGTCGATTGTTGTTGGGTCTTTATAACCTCTAAAGTTTGTAAGTGTTACTTTATGTATCTTCATGCGGCTATCCTCCAAAGTTTTTGTCCTTTGCCCAATTAATTAGTTTTTCCATATTTCTTTTCAAAGAACTCCCACGCTATCTCATAGTCCTTTTCCCGGTCGCAGCGGTCGAAGGGAGCCACGTATTCGATGGTTCGCTCAACGGGGCCACCGGGCACGGTGTCATCTGAGATGGTACGATAGAACTTCTGCCCAGCAGAGGCGCCTTTAATACCATTTTCCCATTCTTTCCTATCAAATCCTACGCCTGGTAAATTTGTACTAACAGTAAATGCAATTCTCCCATTAGCATCAAACCAAGTGTCCATTTCGATTTTCTGAAGTACAGGGAATTGAATACGATATATAGTAATTAATTGATTCAGTGAAAGATTAAGCACCATCGCAGTCAATACATCAATCTCAATGAGTGCTTGTCTACGTTCATAATCTGTTCTCAATGAATACTTAGAGACCCACTTGTTTGTAAGTGTATTAAATATTGATTCATTGATACGACTATCTCTCTTGGCCCAGCTATCATTCTTAAATTCTTGTTTCCAATTTTGTTCCCATAGATTTGCGTAGGCATCTGTAAGACAGTTAAGCATTAATGATCTTAAGTTGATGAGATCAACTAATGGATGATTAATAACGCAGGGTAACTGAGACAATGTATCATATCTGCCATCGCTCTTACGTGTAGCCTTTATATAAAAATCGTACAATAGCGAGGCTTCATAACCCGCAAAAGTTACCAGCCCTTCTGACATAGCAATGCCAAAAACAGTATTAATATAGCCTGTATGCGGGGGGATGATTGCAGGCAATAAGGTACGTTCACCATCTTGATTGAGCATTCTTCTTGAAACCACTCTATATTCATCAGTATATGAGGATCCCCATGGCGTTTGAGGTATACTATCACGATACGATTTGCAGCCTAATTCAGGCCTGTAATTACATCTCTGGAGATACCGATCCCCTACGTAAGTTAAGTCAACGGGATCAAAATCGTATCGTGAAGAACAGCCTCGTCTGGAGGTTTTAAACAACGGATTTGCCAACCCAATATGAGCACCAGAATAGACAAGCTCGTTTATTGAAGTTGGAAATTCCACAAATCGTTTTATTATTCCAGCTTGTTGAGCATTGGTTTCATGCCACATTTCAGACGTGAATGCCTTGTTTTTCATCGAGCCTAGTGTCTGTTCCTGCTTGGCAAAGCATTCATAGACCTCCATTAATTGCCGTGCATGCAACACAGGCAATCGAGTGCCTGTCCAATTATCTGTTTCATCATAAAGCTTTGAAAAGAGCTGTAATTGTTTTCTCCCGATTCTCAGGATTCTATCAGGATGGCCTTCTATATTCCAATTACCAGAGTTATCCTTGATCCCCGGTACTGAAGTGTTATTTCTTGGCTCAAAACATTGCTCTATGGTTTCCGTTGCGAAAAGGTTACCTATCATGTAAAACGAATCTGTCAGTGTATTGGTATAAATGTTCAAACAGAACTCGCGTGACATGCTAATATCCGGGAACAACAAGGTTCTATTTGAAAACCTATAATAGTATTTTAGCCGAGGATATAAATAACTACGCAGTTCATTTGCATTAGGATCATCAAATATGCCATTGGGATGAACAAAAGCACTGACACCTGATTTACCTCCAAACTGCCAAGCTTGTGGCAAAAAACACTTATATAGATTTGTTTGTTGTCCTTTTAGCAGTGAATAGTTTTGTTCAGCATTCAAAAAGTTTTGTTGTCCTGCCATTGATTCATATTCAGCTAAATACATGACTTTCGTTTCATGGAAAGCCAACGCTTCACCCCTGTGTTGAATGGTTTGAGTTGCTGTTAGTTTTTTTACTGCAAATAATGGGAACTGATCAGATAATGTGTTTTGTTCATTCCATTCAATTTTTATCCAAGGTGGGTTTCCAATCACCAGATCAAATCCACCTCGCTCCTTAAACAGATCTGCAAACTCCAACTCCCAGTGCATGAATCGATTCTGTTCCGCAATCTCATACGCCAGATTCAGGCGCGGATTCTGTTTTCTCAAAGCAGGAATATCCACAATGGTATCAACACCATAGGTATCGATGATGTCCATGACCATCTGTTCCTGTTCCGATGGGAAGAAGGAAAGCTGGCCCATCTTGACAGCCTCATTCGCCTGGATCGGTGCTACAGTTCCTTCCAAAATCAGGGACATGTCAAACAGAAACTCACTGCGGGTAGGCAGTAAGTCCGCTTTTTCAATGGGCCAGAACCACAAGGCGCACCAGTAGTCCATCGCAAATTTCAGCCGGGCATAGGGGCCAGCGTTCTGCATATGTTCGGATTTGTAGAGTTCGCTCAGGATTCTGTCTTTCTGCCGGATGGAGGTGTGAGAATCCACCAGGTCATCCTCCCAGCCGTAGATAGACAGGTTGTCCTGAGTCTTGGTTTCCACTTCCTGTCGTAGTTTGACCTGTGCTTCCCACAAGCTGTCGATGGCGGCGGATAGGCGCAGCAGGGTGGCGATATCATCCTCGGAATACGGTTCATTGAACTTCTTATTCCAAGCAACCATTCTCTTGATGTTTTCTGGCTCCAGGGACTTGATCACCTTATCGGAGTAACTGCACATGCCGGGATCACCCAGCAGGAAATGATAGATCTGTTTCCTGTGCTGCTGATAATTCTTGTCAGCGCGGGTCTCACTCATCAGCACCCGTTCTGGTGCATTTTCATACCACCGCAGTCCTTTCGAGGTTGCCTGCAGATTTTCCACGCGGTAGCATTGCCGCCGCGCACCAATCAGGCTGTTGCCATTGACTAGCTGGGTACCGAACCACGGCACAAAACCGCCTTCATAAATGGTGTTCAGCCACAAGGAAACCTCTGCCAGTTCCACAGCTACAGGGTTCAGGTCGATACCATACACATTGCGGTCGGCAATATACATTTTGACCTTCTGCAGTTCCTGCAGACGCTTTTCGGCAGGGATCATTTCGTGGCGTTCTTCCTGCCGTTTGGTCAGGTACGCCTCTGCCAGCTGATTGATGGCCTCATTCAAGAAGGCCGCACTGCCCATGGCTGGCTCGCAGATAGTAAGCTGCAGGATGTCATCGGCGGATTTCCCTTCCAGCAGTTCCTTCAAAGCATACTTCACCAGGCACTTCGTCAGCACTTCCGGCGTGTAGTAAGATGCGGATTTCTCCCGCTCACGTCCGGCAAGTCGATAGATGAAAGAGCCTTTTTCATATCTGCGCAGCTGGCCCTTTTTGTATCTGCCGTCGGGGTCATCCTTCTCATAGCGGACACGCTCATCCTCGGTGTATTGATCCAGTTCGTCCTCTGCTACAAAGTAACCGACATCCAGCTCGTTGAAGCTGTCTCCGGCACGCTTGACTTCAAACAGAGTGTGCTCGGCGATAAAACCACGGTAGGACAGCAACGCCTCGTATACGCTGCCCATCTGGTTGATGCCCAGGTTGGCATAGGAAATCCGTCCACGACGATCGTTTCGTCTTCCGGTATCACGGGTCAGACTCATCAGGTCGATGATTCGCAACATCACGCTGTTGCGCAGCTTGGATCTGGTGATGGTGGGCGTAAACTCCGGGTCAAAGATATGCGCTTTCAAAGGAGCAATCACAAACATGTCGTGAAGGCTCTCCTCATTGGAATACTTCAGCACCTCTTCTTCGGTTTCCGGATAGCCGTTGTAGATCAGATCGTAGAGTTTGGACAGGGTTTCATGCAGGTAATAGCCACTGCCGACCTCCGCAACATCGTCCCTGATGGCATCGGCGATGTCCCGCAGGCTTTCCAACGAATATCCCGTCAGATAAGACTGAGCCTTGATAGGAGCATAACCCAGCTCCGGACGCGCCTCAATGAAGAGGACAAACAGCATCCGGTACATATAACGCAAACACTCCAGTGTCAGCTGACCGGCATCCACCGGTTCCGCGTTCAGATCGCGTCCCTGGCGGTGTGCCAGATCATATAGGACTTCGTTGCCTAGCAGCTCAATCGCTTCACGCAGGGCGAACTTCAGATCCTGCGAAACACCGGCAGCATGCTTCTGGGAATTGGCGTCCAGCTCATCCAGCAGAGCGGTTCCTTCTTCAGGACACAGGCTGCTTCTGTGCAGAAGGACAGCCATGGCCTGCAGCGTTGTCTCCTCATGGCGGCTGAAAATCTCCTCCAGTTCAAACTGGAGATAACGCTTTTCATTCCATTTGTTCCGGTCAATCAGCGCAATCTGATTCATGCCGATTAACAGCACAAAGCGCGGCGGCTCAGCTTGACCAAACAAAATCTTGGTAACCAGGTCTTCATTCGGAATGCTGGTCAGCATGCTGGCTGAAACAGAATTCAATCCCTCTTCACCAATATCACTGGCGGAGAAGCAGAACTTGTCCAGGATCGCCGCTTCCTTATCATCAGAAGTAGCCAGAAGTACCCACAGAGCAGGTGCGCCGTTAGGCTTGTTCAGTTCCAGATACACAGGCACACGGGTCACTTCATCAAGCTCCACCCATTCCGGGGATGCTGCAGGATATCCCAGCGCAGATAAATATATGTCTGCAAGTGTTCGGATGTTCGCCAGCGTCTGGGTATCAAATTTGGAGCGCAGGAATCTGTCATGAACAGGGTAATACTGTCGTGCCGCTTCTCGGAGCAGGGCCCAGGGAGTTCGGACGGTGTCGCTTTCCTTTGCCTCTGCTCGCCAACGTGAAATGGTATCTGAAGCATTCTCTTCGAAAATCGAAGAGAAATAATGGTTGGTATAGTATTCGTTCTGGTTGGTAATGCCGGTTAAGTCCATGCTCATTTTGCTACCCCCTTCAGCACAGCAGCAATCCGGATATAGGGATTGTTCTGGATCGACAGGGTCTCGGTTACCCAAGTAGTAAACTTATCAAATAGTTCATCCACCAGGCGTTCCTGCTCACTACGTTTCCGCTCGTTCTCAAACAGAGACATCTGATAAACCTTATGGCGGTCTTCCAGTTCGGCCAGCTTGTCCAGCTCTTCATCGAGCAGAGGATTCATACGTTCCGTGTACTGCTGATAGAAGCCCTGCAGGTACTGTTTCGCCTTCTCCACCACATCGGGCAGAAGCTTCGCTGTATCAGCTATGCTTTCCTCTGTCAGCGCATTGCTGTTTGGAATATTAACATTCCGCAGGTTCGTTTTCTTCAGCATTTCATTCATAGTAAGGCTGCCACGATACATCCCGTTTTCATAGACCAGGCCAAACCATTCATCCACAAGCGGGGTTGACTTCAAATTTGGAATACTGCCTGTGACAATGAAGATGGCCTCAGATGGTTTCAGGACATCCGGCAAGCCAAGAATAGGTGCTTCGCCTCTTCCGAAAAGCAGTCCTGCTTTATCGTTGACCCAAGAGAATAGAGGATGCAGCTTCCAAAGGTACTGAACTTTGGGCCAAGCTGTCTCTGCCATGGAGTTCTGCATACTGCGCTTCATCTCGGACATACAGAAAGCTTTATCATCCGACAGACGCATGTAGTCACCTTGGGGCATGGCCTCCTCTGGCAGGAGGGCTGTCAGACGCTTGCGCATATCCGGTGTGACCATCACTTCCAGACCAGATACGGTCTGCAGTTTCTCAACAGGATGGCTTTCTGAATGATTAAGGTAGGCAAATGCTTGGTACAGATAATCCAGATCAGAAAACAGCGTTTCATCCGTCTTCACTTGTACCGGTGCGCTGTCTTCTGCAGAAGCGGCCATCAAAGCTTCAAATGGATCAAATTCCTCTTCTCCGTTATCAAGCGTCGCTTCAAAAGCACTGGCATCTGCTCCTCCTTCAATAGCTTCGGAAACAACCAGCTCTTCGTCTTCAATGGAGAATTTGCCCAGCAAAAGCGCAGGATCTCCGATATTCTTCAGCGCTTGTTCTTCTTTGGTAATTAGTATCTCAATTATCCGCATATCACCCTTGATGCGAGGATTATTGCTTTCGATTAGCATATAGCGTATATCTGGACGCTTCTTCTGGCCATAACGGTCGATACGTCCGTTCCTCTGCTGGAATACCATCAGCGACCAAGGTATATCAAAATGGATCAAGCGATGGCTCAAGTAATGAAGGTTTAGGCCTTCGGATGCCACGTCAGAGGCTACCAGAATCCGGATAGGAGATTCCTCACGGCCGAAATTCTCTACGATGGTCTGCTGCTCTGCGTCACTCATACTGCCTGAGATTTCCTGAATAGCATCCGCTTTCATCTTCAGGTCAGTCCGAAGCTGCGCAGCCAGATATTTCATGGTTTCTATACGTTCCGTAAAGATGACAACCCGGTCATCGGTTGCGCCAGTCCAATCATATTCTGGACTTCTAAGGAGCCTCAAGAGTTCCTGATAACGGGAAAAGTCCGCAGGAGCGATCATTTCCAGCGCTTCTTTTAATTCTTCTAGCGCATGAATGTCCTTGATCTCATCTGCTTGATATTTTGCCTTCAGCTTTTTCAGCCGTTCTCCTATGCTTTTGATGCAGGCTGCAGGGCTGGAGAAGAGAGATTTCTCCAGACTGGTTTTAAACAGCTGACCCTGAGCACGGGTTTTGCTAAGATCCATTTGCAGACGCATGTCAGCAAAGATATCAAAAGCGAATTCTTCTGCAGCAGAAGCTTTACACCGCTGAAGCTCGATCTTACGTTCCAGGAAAGAACCGCTAACTTGATCCTTCACGTCCTTCTTAAAGCGACGGACGCATAAGCCTTTGATATCATCTTTGGTATAGTCATCCGGATTGGCGATGGCCGTCGGGTCAAGCATGTTCATCAAAGAGGCAAAGCTCCTTGCCCGTCCATCATGCGGAGTAGCAGATAGCATAATCATAGTGTCAGAACGATCTGCCAGTAATTTTGCCAGCCTTGCACGCTGAGCCTGATGATCACCACGTTCAGCTACATTTTGTGCCTCATCAATGACAATAATGTCCCAGTAGGCATTTTCCAGATGAGTACGGTATTCCACATCCCGTTTCAGTGTATCAATAGAAACGATTGTCTTGTCGTAGTAGAAGAAAGGATTGTAGTTAGAAGGCAGCTTGGCTCGGATATCATGAATTTTTCTGGAGTCCAATCTGACAAGCGGAATCGTGAAACGGTTCCACATTTCTTTCTGGAATTGAGTCATCATGCTCTTAACGGTAACAACAAGGATGCGTTTCCCTTTGCCACGCGCGATGAGTTCACTCATTAGAATACCTGCTTCAAGCGTTTTACCTAAGCCAACGGTATCCGCAATTAGAATGCGCTGACGCGGTCTACGTAGAGAAATCTGTGCAGGTTCCAACTGATAAGGCATTAAATCCATAGCGGCCTTGTCACCGATATGCAGATCTGTATCTGTAGGGATCTGTTGACGCCACTGGCTTTCCAGATAAAGCTGCGCACGTCGAAAATGCGAGGAAGTATCCGGAACAAGCTTAACCTCGGCAGGATTAACAACAGTAATCTTTTCCAGGTCAGTCAGGAAAATGGCCTCTCTGTCTTTCACCAACGGAGAAATGCCGATGCAATGGAGAGCCTGGTTTCCCAGGTTGTTCTTTTCAATCTTTTTGACCATCCATTCTTCGTCTCGAATGATGGTTCTCATGCCCGGTGCATAATCGACCATAGCTTAATCCTTCCTTACAAGATTGAGAGTTGAAGATGGAAGTTGCTTAGTTGCTACAGACCATGACTTGAATAGTAATTTCTAGATCATAGATCAAGTAACAGCATGTATTACATCTATTACTGTTCATCCACTTCGGATATCTTCTTTTCATCAGGAACCAACTCGACAATATCGTTCAGTTCACATTGAAGGAAAGTACAGATTTTACTCAACACTTCTGTGCTTACATCTTCATCTTTTCCCATCCTTGCCAAAGCACGAGTGCTGATACCCGCCCCAACTCGAAGTTGGCTCCTGTTCATTTTCCGATCAATGAGCATTTTCCATAAAGGATTGTATCTTACAGACATAAGCATGCTCCTTTCGCACTTCAGAACACATCGATTAAGTATATCATGTACTATGCACATGCGCAATCGAATATTCCGGATCGAAATCAGAGTTTTCTAAATGTAATCTTTTTGTAACATTTGAAATAAGAAAAAGCACAGCTGGCGGAATCTGCTGTGCTTTAGTCAGTTTAAACGTGAATCATCAAACTGCTTGTTTCTGCACTGGATACGCTATACCAGCGCGTAAGGCAAATAGCCACATTTCACGAACCTCGATACGGGTCAGGCGCTCCAGTGCTTCCCGATACCAGTTCATCTGCTGTTCATGGCGTGGCACAAAAGTAGCTTCTTCAGTATCCTTGTCTGTCTTATAATCAATCAGAATCCATGTACCGTTTTCCTTGAAAGCACAGTCCACAATTCCCTGTACCATCGTAGGCTGGTCTGGATCAATCCGCATGGTAAAGGTTGCTTCACGCCGTATTTCTTTGCTCCGCAGCATGCGCTGTCCAAGCTCGCTTTCAAGGAAAGACGCTACTCCATGCAGCCGGATAAGCCGGGCCTCATCCGCGGTCAGGATTTCTTCAGCCTTCATCCGTTCCAGCTCGGTGCGGACTGCCTGCTCCATATTGACATTCTCCTGCCGAAAGACATCCAGGTCGATCAGACGCAGGAAGCGGTGTGTGGCGGTACCGATATTGACAGCTTCTGCCTCCTCTTCCTCCAGGAACGCGGGACGGGACGCGACAGAACTCAGACGGAAGGTGCGAACGGCCTCTTCTGTCTTCCGTTTATCTTCGACAGTTTCTTCGCTGTCCTCATCGGAGATAACAGGTGCCTGCCGGGTCAGTGTAGACACACTGGTCTTCAGCGGCGTCTGCTCAATAGCTTCCGGAGTGTACATCAGCATCGGCTCGTCGCTGCTGAGGATGCGGTTCATGTCTTCGTCTACCGTGTCTGCCATGTCGTTTGATTCCTCAATAGCCTTTCCGGAAACACAGGTAAGTCGCCAGAGCGCATCCTCATTGGTAGCGCCGGTTTCCGGAAGGGACAGATGCTTCAGCACCGCGGGCATAATCATGTCCAGCATGCTTCTGGTTTTCCAGATACGGGCAGCTCGGGTTTCGTTAGCCCAGAGTTCTTCTTCGCCGTCCTTCACAGAGCCAACCAGGCAGAGCCTCTGCTGTGCGCGCGTCATGGCGACATACAGAAGCCGGGTGGTTTCGGAAATGTTTTTTCGGAGCGCCTGCATATCGAAGGCATCCTTGCCCTGTGAATCCATGGAGCTGTTACGATTCCTACGTATTGCCGGAAGATAAAGGCCCAGCGCTCCGCCTGAGCTGCTGACATTCATGCGAAGCTTTTCATCATTCCGCTTCCGGCGAAGATTCTTCTGGAGATCCATCAGGATCACCACCGGGAATTCCAGGCCCTTGCTCTTGTGCATGGTCATGACACGGACAAAATTGTCGCCCGCGCCCATCGCAGGATGATCGTCACTGTCGCTTTGCCTGGTCTCCCGCGCTTCCCGAAGATCGTTAACGAAGTCAGAAAGCCGCATGTTCCCAGCCTTCTGTCCGTCCAGAGCGCGCTGATACAGCGCATCAAGGTTTGCCTGCCGGGCTTTTCCATCCGGATAGGCACCACGGGCGGCATAGGTTCCGGTCTCACGCATCAGCCACCAGATGAAATCAGGGACAGGCATACCCTCGCTTACCTTTCGCCACGCGGCCAGCTGATCTGCGACGCGTCTGCATTTCTTATCAATTTCCTTTTCGTTCCGCTCTGCGCACAGCTCGAAGGCTTCGTAGAAAGGCACATGCTCATACTTTTCCAGACGAATGTCCGCCAGCTCCTGATCTGTAAAGTGAAATGGCGTGTTGAGCAGGGTACCGACCAGGGCATCGTCATTATGCAGGTTGTCAATCACGGTCAGCAGACTCAGGAAGGACTTCACCTCGGCAAGCCCAAAGAAGTCCGGAACACCCTCGTACATTGCGGGGATATGCATCTTTTTCAGATGATCGACAATGGTTGACGCGGTACCCTTTGCGGTGCGTACCAGAATGACAATATCCTTGTACTGATAATTCTGTTTTGAGCTGGTATCTGTTGTGGGTGTCAGAACAGACTGAATATATCTGCCGACTGCCTCGCACTGCGCTTCCAGCTTATCGGCCTCCTCGTCGCCCTTTTCGACGAGGATCACGTCCACGGGCCCGAAATCTCCGGGCAGATTGCAGCGCAGATTGTCTTCGGGAATATAATCCATATCCGTGATTCGCCGGTCCATTGCCTCCGTGAAGACCTCATTGACCGCGTCAACTACGCTCTTGCAGGAGCGGTAGTTATCCATGAAGAAGATCCGGCGCTCTGTCGCGGTCTCATCATCCGAGTAGGTACGGCGCTCATGCTCAAACAGATCAGGCTCCGCGTGACGGAAGCCGTAGATCGATTGCTTGATATCGCCAACCATGAAGAACTGGTGCCCCGGACCGGTCAGAGACTTGATAATAGCGTCCTGAATGCCGGAGACATCCTGGCATTCGTCCACATAAATGTATTTGTACTTAGCCAGCAGCTCATTGCGCTTATCCGGATCAGACATGATTCGGTATGCGATCTGCTCCATGTCCGCGTAGTCAATCGCTCCGGCTTCCAGCTTCTGCTGTTCGTACTGCTTTGCCGTTTCCGTGACAATCAGCTCAAGTCCCCGAAGCTCCCGCTGAATCACAGCGTTGGTCTGATCGTTCTTCTCATCCAGCATGGATTGCAGCCGCTTGGCGGCGGTAACAAGAATACCCTTGGAGCCTTTCATTTCGTTCCGAACATCGTTGAAGGCATCCTTCCAGGCTTTCGTATCATCGTCCAGACCGCGCGGAGCCGGTGCCTTGTCAAAGCTCTTGACGGCAGACTCCATCAGAGCGAGTTTGTCCGCTCCAGTCCGTGCCTGCTCATAGGCCGAAAGAAACGCGGCGACCTTTTCCTGATCGCTTTCAGCCACAGCCTCAAAGGCAGGAAGCGCAAGAGGTGACAGCATCAGAGTCTCTTCTTTGTGGAGGCATTCCTCCAACCCCAGCACGTCCAGCTCTACAGCCGTCAGGATTTCCTGATTCCACAATTCATAGGGCGGCGTCTGAACAATCTGATGCAGAAACTCAAAGGGATCAGGAATCCCCATCAGAACGTTGTAAAGATCCTGCACCATTTTCATCAGCTCGTCCATGCTGAAGGCGATCAGCAGATCGCTGACAGCCTTTTTGTCTGTGGGATCAATCGTGCTTCCTTTCCCGAGGAGCACTTCCACAGCGTCCGTAAAGCATTCGTCCAGCATCCGCTTTTTCTCCGCATCCTTCAGAACACGGGGATTCATAGCCGCGCCGGCGTTATCATTGTATTCCTTCAGCAGCTGAGTACAGAAGGAATGGATGGTGCTGATGCTGGCGGTTTCGATTTCGCCCAGAGCCTTAGCCGCCGCCTCCATGCCCTCCTGTGAAGCGTCTTCCAGAAGTGTGCGCAGCTTATCCTTCATGTTCTGGGCAGCGTCCTTGGTGAAGGTGATCACCAGGAACTGCGAAATGGACGCCTCCGGATGACTGATCAGCGTCTGCTTGATTTTTTCCACCATGACGGTCGTTTTACCTGAACCGGCAGCCGCGGAAATCAGGATATTCTGATTCTGCGCGTCAATGGCCGCCTGTTGTGAAGCATTAAAACGTGGCATGTCATTTCTCCCTTTATGGCATCTTATGAAGCGTCATCCTTACGACTTCCGTTCCGGCATTTCCATGCGGTGCTTATGATCCAGTTCCCGGATTTTGCAGCCCGGCAGAGTGCTGTCATACAGGCACGCGTCCGCGTGATCACACCAGCTGCACGGCGACTGGAGACCGTCCTGAAGGGGCAACGGCGCGGTTTCACCGCTGCGGATTCTGTTCACGCGTCCGGTGACGACATCCTGAGCGCAGTCCAGCACAGACTCCAGCTCTTCTGGGGTCACAGCGGAGATCGTGTCATTGGTATCAGATTTCCGTGCGATCTTCACCGGCTTCATAGCATCCTGAATACCCTTGTCGTCAAGAATAATACCGGAGGTCTGCAGATCCTTGTCGATCTGCGCAATGATCTTGCCGGCGTCATCACCGTCCACAAGGACATCCTTGATGGGCTGGTACAGGCCGCCCGCGGCCTGGTACCCGGCAAGTCCATTCTGTGCTGCCCGGATATAGAGCGGCAGCTGAAGCTGAAGACCTGCGACAATAGAATTCTGCTTCACGTCACGGGAGGACATTTTGTTGTCCACGATCATGAAATAGGTCCTGCCGTCGGGCAGCTCCAGCCTGTCAATTCGGTCGATTCTTCCGGAGAAGGCGATCACAGCGCCGTCCGCGGTTTTAATGGAAATCGGCGGCAGATTGATGGACGACCTGGTATCCGGCATACCGAACGGCACCTCTGCTGCCATCGGCAGGAAGTGCGGCTTCTGCTGGAAGGAACGCATCAGGCTGGCAATGGACGTCCTGACACCGTGAATAATGCTGACACCCTGATAGCGGTGAACAATATCTGACCGCAGGATGCCACCTTCCCATTGCCTGACCCGCTCTCGCAGGATGCGGTTAAGCAGCACATTCTGCTGATGCTCTGAAATATCAGGCCATTCGGGCAACTTCATCACCTCGTCCAGAAACATCTTGATCACATCATGGTTGAAGGTGCCCTGTTCGTTGCGTTCAAAAACATAGGTGGCAGTTGGAAACAGATCAAGACCGTATTGCAGGAGATGCCGCCACGGGCAGGATCCGAAGGTTTCCACGCGGGAAATCGTCATGCCCCGCGACTGATACAGCCTGCTGGCCTGGTCGGGCGTAATACCGGTTGTGGTAACGGCTACATGAAGACCGTTCAGAACGCCAGCGGTCTTTTCATGCCATGTATCGGAACGATACAGAGAACCCAGGGCGTTCTGCCAAAGGATGTCCTCTGTTCCAGTGCCGTGAAGGAAGCCATCCTTGCTGTCCTTTGTATCGCGCAGCTTTACCGCCAGCGCCTCCAGGGCAAACGCCGGAGCGAAGGGACGGATATCCGTATTCATCAGGCCGCCGGAAACATTCGACGGATTCATGTCAGAAACGACCTTTGACAGCCGTTTGAAGGCTGTGGCTGGAGTCAGAACGCCACCGCTGGGCTTTGCGCTTGAGCAGGAGATCATCAGCTGCTCACGCGCCAGAGAAACTGCCTGATAGACATCCTGCTTCTGACGGGCCGCCAGATCAAGGAGCGACTGCCCAATCTTGCTGAAGGGACGCACCTCGCTGCTTTCCGATTCAGAAAGCTCTTCGGCTTCATCCATCGCAACCATGCCGCCAGTGTTCTGCTGTTTATAGTATTCTCTGTTGGCATCCTCTATGAACTGTTCCAGCTGGCTGCGCTCCTGCTCAGACAGGATTCCGCCACTTGTGGAAAGCTCGCTTTCCTGAAGCCCCATGACGATCATGCAGCGCACACCAGAAGAGAAAAACATCTGAGGCGGTGCGACCATGACGGCCCGGGAAAGCTGAGGAAGGGACTTGATCATTCTGGAAGCCATGGATGCCTCCAGCATGGTGCACAGGTCATGGAGCGGCAGCGGCTCATCCGCGATAAAGACGGCCAGCGAATCCAGAAGCTCATTGATCGCTGTCCACACCTGACGGTTACGGTCAATACCCAGATCGTCGCCCTGCGCAGCGAGAATGTCCTCCTGAGCGAGAAGACGTTCGTAAATGCCGGCACTGGTAATGAAATCAAACAGCAGCGTGGCTGCCTGCTTTCCCGTGCAGCCCTTCTGTGAAAGCTGAGCCTTGAGCTCAACGATAGGATCAATCAGTTGCTGGCGGAGTGCTTCCATATGCTCCGCTTTTTCTTTTTCCGCCGCCTTTTCCGGCATGTAGAACGGCTTCAGCCACCGTCCACGGTGAATCCCGTTTTTACGGGCATAGTTTTCCATATCCATGATGTCCGTGGAAGAGAGCGCTGTAAAGCCGGTTTTGATCATTCTCAGGACATCATTCTGGCAGAAATTCAGGCGCAGAATCCGAAGAAGGGACAGGAAATACTGCGCGTACCCGCTCATCAGAATCGGCTGATCCTGCTTCGCGTTAAAGGGAATCCCAGAGGCAGAAAGCGTGAGCGGAAGAAGGGACGGAAGCGTGTTCTGCTCACAGACAGCAATCGCCATATCCTCCCACGGAATGCCGTCGCGGTGCCAGTCGATCAGCGTCTGGCAGGCATGCTGGCATTCCAGATAGGAATTCTTGGCGTAATAAACCCGCACATGGGACATATCCGGTATCTCGGTGTGGTTCAGATCCGCCATTGCCTGCTTCTTTGCCGCGGCGGGCGCAGGACGGATCACGATTTCTTCATCCTTGCGCTGATAGATTTTTTCACTCGCAAACGCGCCGTTTGCGTAAATGCTCTTCTCCACGTAGGCAATACCAGGATCAATGGGAGGAAGCATGGTTTCCCTCTGCAGTGTGAAGGCATAGTTGTTATGGTTGAGGTAGTCTGCCAGAGCCAGGACGGAGTCATTTGCGGCACGGAAAATCTCCCGATCCGGGCCAACGTCATCACTGATCAGACCAATCACAACCTCGGCTGCCCCATCCTCGGAGACAGCCGCCTGAACAAGGTTCAGAATATCGTGTGTAATGTAGTCAAAGCCGTAGATCAGGAGCTGAGCGTTCCGGATCAGCCCACTCCTGCGGATATGGTCAATGGCTGACAGCCACTGTCCGACATTATCCTCGTACTTCTCGCCAAGAACCTGATTGTAGCCATCCCATACCAGAGCCATATCCTCCATCTTGGCCTTGGTGCGCCGGCTTGATGGATCGAAGTCCCGGAGAAAACCCGGCGTCAGGCGGGCACGATGAAAATCGTTGATCTGACCAGCGATCTTCTGCGCCAGTGTAGGCTGTGCAACGGAATCACGGTAGTATTTGAGTTCATCCTGGTGGTGATGGAGCACCTGGGATACGATCATGTTCTGACCGTCTGCCGAAACCGGCTTTTTGCTGCCATGACCTGTCAGCTCCCGAACCTCCCTGACCAGTGAGGACGGGGAAAAGATCTTCAGATCGAAGAAGCCCTTATCCCTGCTCCTGTTTACGATTTCCGTTTCGCAGGCCAGCGTAAAGGATTCAGGGATGAGAACAACGGGATTTGTCGCGTGATCGATTTCCTTAACAAGACTGGGAATCAGTCCTGGCGCTCTTGTGGTGACGATACGGATGATTGCCATTCATAGGCCTCCTGCTTCAAAAGCTGCGTTGTGCCGTCCGGCATGATCAGGATCTGAATCGCGCTCCGCGTATGGGTCACCGCTTCCGCGTCTCGCAGCATCCTGTAGGTTTCTGTGCTTGTGTAATCAGGAAGAAAGCCGGCTTCCTGAAATAAGGTGGGCTGCCCGCAGACCGAGCAGTACCGGTCGTTGGGATCACACGCGTGATGGCTTCTGGGGCCTCCCGTGCAGCTGTTTTCCATGGGCTGCATGCACTCCGCGCAGTATCGTCCGTCCCGTATGGTACGGGTGCTACCACAGGAAGGACAGGCCCGCAATCTGCCATCTTCCGTCTCAAGGATCTGAGGATACAGCGTCCCCTTTGTACGGCATCGTTCCTGACTTTGAGGCAGCCAGAGGTTCTTTCGGGGACCGTGCTGGGCTCCGAAGACCGTCAGTAACCCACATTTTCCGCAGTAAATATCCGTAGGCCTGCACCGGTGCGTGCCCCTGACAACATGCATTCCGCTGCGAATAAAGTCTCCGTCTGTATAGCGTGCGTTTTCGCATTCATTGATGACCGGACTGCCGCATACAGGGCAGTAAGCAGCGTCCTCAGGAAAGCTGGCGTTGCCGCATACAGAGCAGAACTCAAACTGGCCATTTCTGCGAAGCCCCATGACCGGCCGGGATGGCCGTCCAAAGTCCCTGTACTCATACGACCAGCCCTTCCCGCATCCAGGACAGTAGGCAGAGGCTGTTCTGCGTCGGGTGCTGCAAACCCAGCAGTACCAGCCTGATCGATGACCAATGCTTTCAATGCGAGCGAACAGCTCCGGATCAAGATGCTGCCAGATCTGCAGCTCACTGTTCAGCTCACGCAGTCTTGTTGCTGCGGCAGCCCTTGATATCTGGAAGGCTGTCATGATAAGCTGAACGGGATCAGGATCCTGTCCAAGATTTTGCAGAAATGGAGCGTTCCGATTCGTGATACGCCATTCCAGACCGTTCTTCATGCAGGAGAAGCCGTGCTCCCGAAGAAGTCTTGCCACTGCCGGCGCTGGCGCCAGGGCGTTGATGCTGAACTGATCGGCCTGGTTGTCCGCCTCCCGATACTCCGGCATGCTTTCCATTCCGGCTGTGGAGTCCATGCCCAGCAGCTGATGGTGGCCTAGAAAAACATGTCCCAGCTCATGCAGGAGCGTAAAACGTATACGCTCCTGAAGGCTGGACTCATTATAGTAAATATTCCATATATTGCTGGTAACAGGGCCGGTTCCCAGATCAATCAGCACATCTCGGACGCGCATACAAAAGCCGTCCTTGCTCAGCGTTCGGGGATCTGTGATGCCATCCGCGCTTTCCTTAAGGGATATTTCGCCAAGCTCCTTATAGGGAATCAGCTTGATCTGGTGACTGAAGGAGTTCTTCAGCAGGCGTCGGATATCCAACGGAAAAAAGGCAATCCCTGAATCCCGCAGTAGCTCTGCCGATGTCCGGACTGCCTTTTCTCTATGAAAGTCTGATTTACACGCGCTCATCAAGATAACCGTCTCCATTATCGTCCAGATCGTCGCTCTCGGTGTTCTTGAAGGCCTCAGAGAAAGAATCCCGGAGAATGGCCATCATCTGCTGGCGCTGCTCAACGCTCATTTTGTTGGCTGCGCGGGCGATAATGCGGATGTCCTCGTCCTTTACGCCTGCGCCGTTGAGCGAGAGGAGGTACAGCTGATCCAGATGAAGCGCTTCCGCAATCTTGACCAGCGTGCTGGGATCGACGACCTTGAACTGATCTGTCTCGATCCGGTCGATTGTCGCGTGGTGGACACCTGCCTTCGCGGCAAGGTCTCGGAGGGTCATGCCAAGCTGGAGACGCTTCTTTTTGATGACATGGCCCAGCGTATCGTTATGATCTACAGCCATCTGACACTACCCCTTTCTAGTAATCCGTAGGGATTATAGCATACTTGTCGCTTTTTTGCAACAGATTCTTCTGAAATTTTTCAATTGACAGGGACAGCCTGATATGCTATCATTGTCGCGTAAACGAGACAAGCGTAAGCTTGCGGGAAGGAGCTGAGGCCGGGATGCTGTTTGCTATTTTTTTTGACCCTGCTTGTCGCTTAAAAGCGACTGGAAGCAGTCCTTAAGATATTCTCGCTCAGGATGGGAGACTGCGCCAGACGTTGATTGTTTTGTAGGAGCCAAGCATCGATGAGGGAGAAAGCAAATGAACAACACCAGCACGACGAGAGTGACTGAGGATAAGCAAATAGTTCCGGTTTCTTCAGCGGACGCTGAGATGATCAAAAAGGTTCACCGGATTCTCGGCACAGGGAAAAATGTGGAGATCAGGCAGGATTCCAACGGAAATCCGAAGGTTTTCAAGGTTTCCCGCGAGATCGAAAAATAAACAGAGTGTGAAACATCCACTCGCCAGGGCCAATTGGGGTACCTGAAGGGCCAATCGGGGTCAGGAACAGCAGACATGGATTTCTGCTGTACCTGGCCCCTTCTTTTTTGCCACAGCACACGATCCCTTGATCGTGTTTGTGAAGCGCTGCTGAGTGATGGTTCCTGATCAGAACCGCTTCCGCACAAAGCAGACGCCAACTGAATACTTGCAGCCAGCATCGGAAGTGTTGCTGCAGCCGAATGGAGAAACTTGTCCATTGGGCTGTTTCGCATTGCGCTGGCAGCCGCACATCAAGCCCCTCCATTCGGCGACGAACCGAAAGGAGGGCTTTCTTGATGGAAAGCAGAGAAGAAAACACATCCTGGTATCTGACAGTTAATGGCAGCCGAGTTGAAGTTACTGAAGAAGTGTATCGCGCATACAGATTCGAGAACAACCGGGTACATAAGCTCGCATGGCATGAGCGTCGTTGCGCTCAGCCAAACTTTGCCCATTGCAATGGTGACTGCCTTTCTTGTTCATGGCATACCAGCGGCACATTAAGGAGTATTGATGCCACAGTATCCGACTATCAGGCGGAACTTGCATCTAATGAATGCGTTGAAGATACCGTTTTAAGCGATCTGACTATGAGATGCATCTATGAACAAGCGGCTAGGTTAGTTAGAGATGGTGCTCTGATTTTCCAGATGCACTTTGAAGAAGGAATGTCTATACGTGAAATTGCTAAGCATTTGAGAGTCAGCCATACAGCAATTAACAAACGCATCGGAATCCTGTTGGAATACTTCAAAACTAACTACGAAAAATTTTTTTGAAAACTGGTTTCCATTTTCCTCGATTTTGGACATTGGAGTGTGACGGATCGAAACCGTCAGAAAGAGAGGTAGCTCATATGTACATCTTCAACACCTGTCACCCGAAGGCACACCTGGTTCAGGGATACCCGCCGGTCGTACCGACTGCCAAATGTCGGCTCTGCGGCGAAAAAGTCCGTC
>Ga0310694_10000325_pt1 | contig 64965 bp, 62 predicted proteins | sample 174DNAGHGhighgp2_FD_203884 | JGI IMG/M metagenome (GOLD analysis project Ga0310694, IMG submission 203884) | Sheep rumen microbial communities from Palmerston North, Manawatu-Wanganui, New Zealand - 1742 DNA GHGhigh gp2 (v2) (version 2) | ecosystem: Host-associated > Mammals > Digestive system...
CATGAGATACACTTTGCCAGGCATCCTCAGGAGCTGCCATTCATCCTCCTCCGCCTGCAAAGTGTTGGCTATTTGGTCGTCCACCTTGCAGAAGTCCTTCAATCGTCTTTCCACATGCTCGCCAAGCGAGTATGTGCTTCGCATGGCATATTCGTTGGAATCGGCGAAGAACTCCCCCACCCTTTCATCGAGTTGGTCATAATGACTTGAGAGCAAGTCGACGAGTGCTGTATCATCAAGCAAAGCCGGTTCGCTTGTGAGCCAGTCCATCATGGTCTCTTGACTGGAGAAAGGATTGTGGTAGTTGTCATTTCCCGTTTCGCCAGGCAGCAGGTGATGGATGCATGCCTGTCGGAAAAGGGTGACGAAATGTGAGTAGGTGAGGTTGAGGTCGCCCCTTGCCATAGAGAACACCTCCTGGAATGGACGCTCCCGCATGACGGCATCAAACCCTTTCAGGGCGAGATACCAATTCTTGGGAGGTGCGTCGTTGTAGGAAGTGAGGTCACGCAATTCGTTCATCATCTCCGTGAAGCGGTCGGCGGTGAAAGCATCACCCTCCTCTGCCGAAAGAGGCGTGCAGCAGATGTCGCACACCACCACGTCGGTGGCGTTGAAGGTGTAATAGAGGTAGAAGAAATGAGGCTTGCATTGGTTCTGGAACGCCGTCTTTCCGGAATGATTCGACAGCAAACTCTTGCCAATCAACTGGTCCACTCCCAACAAGTCCCATGCGTCGACGATGGCATTGACGACGGAATCAGTATCGAAGAGCATGAAGTCCTTGAAAACCATTTCCCCATTGGCCTTCTTCCTTCCCGTATTCTCGAACCCCATCTTCGCATAGTAGTTGGCAAGGGTGTTCGTGGGCATGAACATGGCCGTGGTTTTCTTGCATTGGTCGTCGTTGTTCCTGACCGACCCTCTGATAGGCGAGTCGATGCCGATGGTCCTGACCATCCCCCTGCCCCTCTTGCTTTCATCCACTTCGAGCACCTTCACCTCCTCGTTGGACGACGGGTTCTTCCACAAAGTGTAATAGAAGATGTTGTTCTTGCAGGCCGCCAAGGCTCTCATCACAGCCTTGAACAAATGGATGTTCTCTGTTGTCACCGCCTCTCCCGGGATGTCTGCCATCTCCACTTTGATGCGGTTGTTGTTACGGTCGAGGAAATGCGACATATAGACATTGCTCGTCCTTGATGCCACGACGGGAGTCTTCTCGATGCAGCCGTCCTTTCCCTTGTTTTCCACAAGGTCGTAGATGTCGGCATGCAGACTGCTCTGCTGAAACTTGTCATCCCTCTTCAACCCCAGCTTCTCGAGAGCGCCTACGAGGTCGGTGAGAAGGTATGTCTTTCCCGTGGCGGTGGCACCCACCACGGCCAACCTGATTTCCTTGCCTTTCTTGAATGTTTGAAACAATGACATGACGATGTGTATTTATGTTTGTTATGGGTCAAAGCCTTTTGGTCGCATGCTCGTTCTTGAGCAGCGTGGCGGTCATGAAAGCCAGCAATGTAGCACTCTCAAGCGCTTCTCCCACAGAGTCGACGCCGAAGCCGGGACAAAGCCTTCCGGTAAACGGGAATTGTCCCACGTATGAGGCATAAAGATAGAAGGAAGTGCATGTCCACATGAGCACGGCAAGGAGCCTCCAAAGCATCCTTACGTCCACCTCCACTCCCTTGTCGAGCAGATTGGCCGGGGGGATGGTCCCCCCCACGACGATGGTCAGCAGCAGTGCGAGTAGTGCGAAAAAGATGACATACGCCCCCAAGCCATACGTCCCGAAGAACGCGATGGGCAGCGACACGTCGTTGAGCACCACGGGCGACAATCCCGTAGAGACGGAGGGGTGCAAGGGATGCCTTTCAGGTGAGAGAGGGTCGGCACCGCTGACATTGTACATGCCGTGCACCATCACTGTCATGAATTCGGCATCGCTCACCGCGTAACGGTACCCGCTGTTGCGATAGTTCTCAAACTGTGCGAACATGTGGAATCGCCTGCTGGTGCGTCCGTAGTCCACCTTTTCCGCATCAACCAATGACAGCACCTTGGGAACGATGAGCAGCACCAGGACCAGCACTCCCCCCATGATGACGTTCATCCACATGCGCTCCTTCTTGTTGGCCTTCAACTCAGCGGGTGAAGGAGTCCTCCTGCTGTATTTCGACACCAGCACATATAGCAGCACCACCATGCATGCGAAGCCAAGGTAGTTGGTGAAATAGCCGGTGTCGGCATTGGGCATCACGATTGCCGCGACAAGCATCATGAGGGTGATGACCATGGAAGTGACGAAAGCCCACAGACGGCTCTCCGTATACTGCACATGCATCAATGCGTGGCTCATGCCCACCACGAGCACCAATGTGATGAAGGCTGTGGAGAAATTGCCCGGGACGATGGAAGCCGCCATGACGACGATGGCATAAACCAATGCGATGCCCACCGCCTCGATGTTGCCCTTGCCTATATTGGCTGCCCATGCCTTTGGAACCCATCCTACAAGTACTGCGCTGCATCCTGCCAATGCGCCATCGGCCATTTTCCTCCCCTTGACCATCATCCGTTTCACCACGGGCAATGCCATGAGGATGAGCAAGATGAAAATCGCCCCGTTGACAAGTGTGAGAGTGTAAGGCACGCTGCGATGCAGTTCATTGATACCGTCACACGAACTGGAAGTCCATTTGAAGAAATTGAGCGTGAAGACTTCCTTGGGCAAATATGCATCAAGCATGCCCGCACTGAACCTTGTGTCCATCGCCCACAAAGCGACGGCGCACAATCCCAGTCCTGCAAGCGACACAGCCAAGGCAGCCCAAGGTTTCCACATCTTCTTCCCTCTTCTTCCCATCGAAGGTTGGGCGGTGATAAAGTCGTGGTTGATGACCAGGGAAAGTTGGTAGAACAGCATCAGCATGAGTCCCGCACTCACCACGACGACTCCTGTGAGTTTCTCGAAATAAGGGAAGGTCCACGACAGTTTGACAGCGACCATCACCTTCCCCACGCAATAGGCGAAGGCGACAAAAGCCAGCATTCTGAAACTCATGGGCAGTTGGTTGGCCCAATAGGTCTTCCCCCTTAGGTTGACACGCCCGACATCCACCAGCCATGGGTAGGCGACAGCCACCAACAGGAAAATGACGAGCGGAAGCCATAGGTATGAAAGTATGAATCCCTTTCCTATGACACCCACATGGAGTTTCAACCGCCCCATCCCGTCGTCCACTGTCGCCGGTTTCAGCATGGGCAGCAAGGAAGGATGAGCCTTGACCACATTATCGGCCACGAGCAAGCTGTCGTCGTGGAACCTCACGTGGCACACTTCCTGCCTGAGAAGTGTGGAGTATTGTGGCAGATACAGGCAATGCCCCACGGGCAACGCCCCATCCGCCTGTTGCATGGTGAGCATGCTGGTGGTGCTTCCCGCCAATTGTCTCAGCACGTCGAGGTCTTCGGTATAGGTGAGCGGCTTTGGATAAGCCACTGCGACAAAACCATTGTCGGAGCGCAGCATGACATGTCCCGCCCCCCAGCCGGTGCGCATGGCCACCGGCTTGGCCATGTAATTGACGTCACCTATGCTGAAGATGTCCTCACCCGACTGGAAGCTGTATTCCGCCACACTGAAGAACTGCACCTTGCAACGCGAGTCGGTCGTTCCGCTGGTGACATAGCTGATGGTTCCGCCCCCGCCTTCCAGCGTAGTCTTGGTGTCGAGAATGAGCAGGTGCCAAGGGCCGTCGGCGGAGAAAAAGCCGCCATTCTTGCGATAGAAAAGGGAGCGCAATTCCTTTCTCGTCCTGAGATCCTCCCCTTCCGTTCCGGCCTCACGCCGTCTTTTCTCCAGCACGTTTCGCAACAGCACGTATTGCGACTCTTGGTCATCGAGCATGTCTTCAACATCCTCGGCCGTGATGGTGTATTTTTTTCCATCCATCTTGACGACGACGGTTTGCCCCTGGTCAAGCCGATGGATGTTTGGATTGACATTGTTCACCTTGAAATAGCAAAGCGAGTCATTTTTGAGACAAAGGTCGCTCACTTTCCATTCAAAGCCTTTTCCGTTTCTGACCACACGGAGGAAATCGTGTGGCACATCGTTGAAACAGATGTCGGACCCCTGGCCAATGTTCAACGTGTCGGTGGCATACACCTCAAAGCCATCGATGGAGACAACAAGCCGCTGCCTCACACGACAAAGGAGCACCACGGCCAAGAGCACCACGGCAACCACGCTTCCGACCACAACTCGGTAGTATTTCTTCATTGTTTTCGGCTTTACAATAATCGAATCTTGTTTTTAATACCAAATTCACCCTCAAAGGTAAATAATAGAGCGTTTAAAAATAAGATTCTTATCATTGTTTTGTGAAAAAAATCGTTTTTTTCACTTTTTTTGTCTTTTTCCCCTTTCCACCACCCATTTGATGGCACTTGCAGGATGGTGATTCGTCCCGTTTCTCACTCCAACGACGTTGCTACCTGACCTCCAAAGCCACGGGGCCGGACATCGGCGCGGGAAGCGTCACCTCCACCCTGCCGTCCTTGACCACATGCCTCAAAGTGCGCCCCGTGGCCAGGAGGCGAACCTTCTGTCCCTTGTGTAGAAGATTGCCGCTCCACGTGATGGTGGTGGCGGGCGGTGCGTCCTCGCCCGGTGCCAGGATGGCGAAGAGGGAGCGCCCGTCTTTCGACCGGGTGAACCACACGTCGCCGTCGTGGTAGTGAGGCGTGGTGACAGTGCCGTAAATGGCGCGACCGTTCTTGTCGAGCCACCGTCCCACCTCCTCCAGCCGCTCCACTGCTTCGGGTTGGATGAGTCCTTGCGGCGTGGGTCCCACGCCGAGCAGGAGGTTGCCGCCCTTGGCCACCACCTCCACCAATGTGGCGATGACACGCTGCGGCGTCTTCCATCGAGGTCGTGGCACATACCCCCAATCGTCGCTCAGCGGAAGACAACTCTCCCAGGGATGTTGCACCAAGGTGTCGGGCACCGACCGTTCGGGGGTCTGGTAATTCTCATAAGGGCCGCGGATGGTGCGGTCGACGATGAGCATGCCGGGGTTGTAGCCGCGAGCCATGCGTGCGATGGCCGGCATGTCGATGTCCTGCCTCCTGTTCTCCGGATAGACCCATCCGCCATCCAGCCAAAGGATATCTACGGGGCCGTAGCCATCGAACAGCTCCCTCAACTGCCGATGTGTGAAGTCGGTGAACTGTCTCCACCGCCAGGGATGCTGCTCAACGGGATAGTTGACGTTACGTCCTTTCTTTGCATACACGTCCCACCAGTAGAATTGAGAATGCCAGTCGGGCTTGGAGTAATAGGCTCCCACCATGAAGTGCTCAGCACGAAAGGCGTCGAAGACATGGCGCAGGACATCGCGGCGTGGGTCGTCGGCGAAGGCGTGACGGGCAATGGTGAAATCGGTCTCCTTGCTGTCCCACATGCAGAAACCGTCGTGATGCTTCGTGGTGAACACCACATATTGCATTCCCGCCTTACGGCACACCCCCGCCCATTGAGAGGGGTCGAAGTCGGTTGGCCTGAACTTGTCGGCGAGAGCGAAATACCAGTCCATATATTCCTGATAGGTCATCGTGGTGTCACGGGTGATCCAGTTCTCATCGCAGATGCTCCATGACTCCACGATACCTGGCACGGCATACAAGCCCCAATGGAGGATGACGCCGAACTTCAAGTCCTGCCATTCCGAGAGTTTGTCGAGCACAGCCTCCTCCTTGGGCCACACATAGCCATCAGCCTGCTCCACCACGTCGCCTTGAGCCAGTGCGGGTGTTGCTGCCGTCGCCAACCATAATGCAACGGTGAAAAACAATTTTCTTGGTTTCATCATTTTCAGTTGCCAACACCACTGAAGATGAACCTGTTTGAGCCGTTGACCACCATGTTCACGGTGTCGCTACCTCCAAGGAGGATGTAATTCACCAACGTAGTCACGTCGGTAATGTTGACCTGTCCGTCGCTACTGATGTCGGCATTGTTGACGATGAAACCTTCATTTTCCATGCCCAAGATGTTATTGACGAGCAAGCTCACATCGGTGATGTTGACCTGTCCGTCGCCGTTCACGTCGCCAAAGTTGGTATTCTTTTTGAAATAGGCCCTGAAGGCATCTTGTGAGACACCTTCTTTCAAGACGAAGGATTTTCCGCTGTCATCAAGCACATAACCACTGACATTTTTCATCTCACTGAGCCCGACAAATTGGAAAGGATCAGTCATGGACTTGAGTTTTGAAGTCTGCGGAATGTTCACATTGTCTGCCGTGAATGCTATCGTCTTGTTGAGAAGGTTGTGTCCCGCCCCCCAGTCGTTGCCAGGAGTGGCGATAAGATAGGGCACATTGGCACGTATTTCGTCAACATAGTCGAAGTATACAGAAACCCCATCGGTATATGCGAACTGCTCAAACCAGAAATCCTTTCCTGTGTCACTATCGTTCGTGAACCAGGAAATCTGCTTGTTGTTTGTCGCATTGAAGACTTTCTGCACAGCAAAAGGAAACACGATGGTCTCCCATCCGGTATTTCCGCTGGCACCGTGCGTCGGCACCCTTGAATAAGTTGCCTTTTGGGCAGTGAATCCCAATGGCACATAGAAATCATACCCATCCACGAATTTAACCTCATTGATTTTTCCATTCAAGACCACATTCTTGCCGGAAAGGCTTGAAGGAGTGGTGTTCCCCGAAATATAATAGATGGTGTTGGGATTGCTGTTGACGCCGATGGTTCCCGTAGGTGTTGTGAAGAATTTCACCGCTACGGCTTCTGGGACCACTGTTATACTTGTATTGCCAGAGACGGCCTTGGTTTTCGGCGTGCCATCGGCAGTCCAATAAGTATATCCACTTTCCACGAGTTCATACATTGGTGTCTCACCGATTTTTTTGTTCCAGTCAAGATTAGCCCAACACACAAGTTTATACTTTTGGCCTATGGTAGGATTCTTCACGGTATATTCAAGATCCACGCTTTCTCCCACGGCCAACGTATAGCCGCTGGGGTTATAGGACATGCTTGAAGTTCCACTACCATCCGTATAACCTATTCCAATCACACCGCTAAAAGTCTTGGTGCCGGTATTGGTTACCGTCATCGTTCCTGTCACGACCCCGCTGCAAATCTTTTTGCTGTCCTCGTCAGCGTTTTCGACGTTCCAAGATGTGAGTTCAAGTTGGTAAGTGCCATTCTCAGGCTCGTTGACGACGTTGATGGAGCCAGTGTAGATCACTTCCTCACCATCGGAATCCAGGGTAACCTTTACAGGCAAGTTTCCTGTAACTGTTGGCTTGTACGCAAAGCTCAAACCGATGGTCTTGCCTGCATCAATATATGCCATATCGCTGGCAACCATGTTGTCATTTATCCAAAGATATATCTTATCTTGGAAAAATGTTCCACCTTTATTGGTAAGAGAAGCCACTGCGCTGATCTTGTTGTTTACGTAAATGGTGGAGGGAGTGGTCAACGAGTTGCATTCGATTTGCGGACTCACCGTGCTATTGAAGTATATCACGGGGGTGTCAGAGTTTCGATTGATGGTGACCTCATTGTGATAATACTCTGAACCCAAGCAAGGAACCCATTCATATTCCTTGCCTTCTTCTTCCATGCGGCAGACTAATCGCACCTCGTAAGTACCGTCGGCAATATTGTATATGTTACTGAAAAATGGATAGAGAATCGTATTGGGATTATAATGCCCGACTCCAAGGTCGATTCCCCAAGGAGCTTCATTGAGAATTCTTCCCTGATAGACGACTTCACCATTTTGAAGGAGTTGTGCGCTCAATTGGTGCTCACCATCCATCATTCCCTGCAATCGATAACCTACACCAAAGTATTGGACACCATAATTTTCAATGTATCCTTCCTTGTAATCCCTCACTATAAAATTCAAGATTTTGAGGCAGGGTCCGGTGACAATCACCTCGTCGGAAGCACCTGGCTGGATGCCCACGATGGCTGATTGCCCATAGTTGTAACCAGAATTGCTTCCACCGGCACCTTGCTTGCCAGGTTCCAAAATCGACAACAAGTAATAACCGTCGGACAAGCCTCCCCATCCCCAATTGATATGGAAATAACCATCTTCTCCATAGCCATCGCAAATAAAGGCGTGACCTGAGTTCGAACTTGTGCTACCGCTGTAAATGACAGGTCTCCCATGGTATATTTCGTTGTAGATGAGGTCGTCCCAGTCGGAACTGCTGTATGAAGAACGGTCCACGGAAGTGATGGGACCCTGATAACCGAAATAGTCCTTCAGCGCTGCAGGAATGTATGAAGTGGATGCGGAGGTAGAACTGCTATTGTAACCGGCCTTCACGGCGTATCCACAATATTTCATCAGTTGAGCCACCGCCGTCTGGTTGGTTTCGGGATCGGAGCAGCCTGCATTATAATTCCCACCGCCTTGGTAATCATAAAGCATGTCACTCCATTGGAAGGTGATGGGCGCCAAGTCTTCCAAAGTGGAGCCGTTCCAAGAATAACCAGGCACGGTGGTGGTGGCTAGCTTGGGCCATTCATAGTATTTCATCACTTGGGCGAACGCGGTTGCAACGCATCCGGTCACGCACTGTTTTCCATTTCTAATGGGAGTGAGATTGTAATAAGGGGCGTATTGATTCCAGTGAGTCATCACCAAAGGCGAGATGCTGATTCGAGCGGTCTGTGTGGCAGACCTCACCAACCGGGCTGCATCATTCGGATGGTTGGTCAAAGTCTCGATTTGCTCAGCACAATAGTCAAGCCAAGCTTTGATGTTGTCTGGCACGTTTGCCTCTTCAAAAGTGCCTGTGTAGCTGTAGCCAATCACCTTGGGAGCGATGTCATCGCCAGAGACAATGACAAAACCTCCGTCTTGCCCATTGTTGAACACGTAATAGGGGCTTGTGCCATCGGCCTTGACTTTTGCCATCTTCTCGACCGGGCGCAATCGGTCGATTTTCAAACCTTTTTGGGTCATGAAATCACGGGCAATGCTTTGCGCCCGTTGTTTTCCAATAGGTGTTGCATCCACGCTTAACGCGGACAATAGCAATACCATCAAAAATAAACAATTTCTTTTCATATCTAATAGATTATGGTTTTTCATTCATTTGGTCATCGTAGAAATCATCATGGTTTCAAAACATTACAAACAATTGACAAAGATACAATTTTATCATCACATATGCAAATCTTTGAAAACAATTTTCTGATTTTCCCTCATTCCGAAAAGATTCCAACCGTAAACCATTCAAATACATTTTAATGAATCTACTTTTTCACGTGGAATCAATTTTTTCGGGCGGGCACAAGACCCGCCCCTACGACTTCGGGGGAAACGGAAAGAATCCCGTCTCTACAAGTGCGCAAGGGCAACTTGGCGTGACGAGCAAGGTGAGCGCAGCGAACATAGGAAATCGCAACTCTGTTGCGTAAAGCTTCACAGCGACCGCTTTAAGGGAGCGGTACCTTAATGAACGAGCACCGAGGAGGTGCGGTTGAGCCCCCTCCCGATGTCGGGAGGGGGACGGGGGATGGGTAGGTACACGGGCGAAGATAAGATGCACCTCGGCAATGAAAGCAAAAACTTTGTCTTTTGCTTTGCATTGCACTCAGTTTTCATTATCTTTGCCCATAAAATGCGACACGATATGAAAAAACATCATTTTCACGTACTGATGACGGCGCTGATGTGCTGTCTCTTTTGGCTGCCATCAACCCCTGCTGCAGCGCAGAAATGGGAAGGGTTGGCCGACACCCCCCAGATGGGATGGAGCACATGGAACAAGTTCCAGGAAAAGATTTCGGAGGATGTCATCAAAGGCATCGCCGACGCGATGGTGGCCACCGGCCTTCGAGATGCAGGATACACCTACATCAACATCGACGACTGCTGGCATGGTGAGCGCGACGCCGACGGCTTCATCCAAGTCGACCCGGTGAAATTCCCAAGCGGAATGAAGTCGCTGGCCGACTACGTGCACTCCAAGGGTTTGAAACTCGGCATCTACAGCGATGCGGGCACCGCCACCTGCGGCAGCATGCCTGGTTCGCTGGGACACGAATACCAGGACGCTCTGCAGTATGCCCGTTGGGGAGTGGACTACCTGAAATATGACTGGTGCAATACGACGAACATCAATCCTCAAGGCGCATACCAACTCATCAGCGACGCACTGAGGGCCTCGGGACGCCCCATCTTCCTCAGCATGTGCGAATGGGGCAACAGCCGCCCCTGGCGCTGGGCACGCGACATCGGCCACTCCTGGCGCACCACGCCCGACATCTGGTGCAACTTCGACTCCCTGCGCGTATTCCCACAAGGCTACAGCCAGTTTGGCGTGATGCAGTGCATCCATTACAACGACACGCTGCGGAGGTATGCCGGTCCGGGACATTGGAACGACCCCGACATGCTCGAGGTGGGCAACGGCATGAGTGTGAGCGAAGACCGCGCCCATTTCACCATGTGGTGCATGATGGCCAGTCCGCTCATCCTCGGCAACGACGTCCGCAACATGACACCCGAGGTGCTTGACATCCTGACCAACCGCGAGATGATTGCCGTGGACCAAGACCCCCTTGGTGTTCAGGGCCTCCACCTATGCGACGATGCCGGCCTGCAGTTCTGGTTCAAGCCCCTTGCCGGCGGCGACTGGGCCTTCACCATGCTCAACCCCACAAAAGAGGACAAGACCTACGCCATAGACTGGCAGAAGTTCAATTTCACCGACAAGGAAGTGAGCGGCCTCTCCACCGCTTTCGACCAAACCACCTATCGGATTTACAACCTATGGACGCACAAGACAGAAGGCAAGACCTCTCTCAAGAGCAAACCCCTCAAGGTCACGGTGAAGAGCCACGACGTGGCAGCCTATCGACTGTATAAAAACTAGATACCCTAGGAATACTAGAGGCCTTAGGAATACTAGAAGCAATAATATCCCATTAATCACCACCCGTTATGAAAAAAGCAAAAGCCATCCTCCTTTCCGCCTTGCTGCTCCTTGGAGCTACCGCAGAAGCCCAGGAAAACGATATTGAAGCCACGGTTTCCGCCGACGTTGTCAGCCAATACATCTGGCGTGGCCAGGATTTGGGCGACGTGTCGCTGCAGCCAACCCTCGGTTTGAGTTACAAAGGACTGTCGCTGACCGCTTGGGGCAGTGTGGGACTGAGCAACTCCGATGACACGAAGGAAATCGACCTCACCCTCGACTACGAGTTGGGGAACTTCCATTTCGGTGTCACCGACTATTGGACGAACGACGGCCTCGACCCGAAAGCCCGCTACTTCAAATACGACGCCCACGGCACCAACCATGTCTTCGAAGGAAACATCGGCTATGACTTCGGCGTGGCGAGCATCGACTGGTACACCAACTTCGCCGGTGCCGACGGAGAGAACGAGGACGGCGACCGTGCCTACAGCAGTTACATAGAAGCGGCGGTGCCCTTCCGCCTCGGCGGTGTCGACTGGACAGCCACGGCGGGAGCAGTGCCCTGGGCCACAACCTACTACGACGCCAACGGCTTCGCTGTGACGCACCTCGCCCTGAGGGCGGAGAAAGACATCCAAGTGACAGAGAAATTCAGCATCCCCATCTTCGGAGAGGTGGCAGGCAACCCCCGGAGCCAGAAAGCCTACTTGGTGTTCGGGGTGACGTTGAAATACTAATATCAATGATTATCCGCAAACATCCGCTTTCTATCATTATCTTGTTGCCTCACCTCCCCCGAAGTCGCAGGGGAGAAGACGGAGTGAAATTCGCCTGAATATCAAAAAGTTACAGACCCCACCCCTGCCCCTCCCCTTGAGGGGAGGGGATATGAACACTCCGGGTGTGTTCAATGTCTGCATATCGTTTTTTCAAGTGGACTCAATGATCAACTATATGTTTAAGAGTCATTTACGCCGTTTGATTGGAAATTCGAATGAATAATGTATATAAAGAGGATGGGAGGCTATGGGAATGGGTCCTATATTATTTTTTTCGCCCAAAAGGATTGTTTTTCCGTTTTTTTCACTAATTTTGCCCTGTCAGTCGGAGTTTTATTAACTTTGAAAAGCGCCACCAAGGTAAAATAAAAGTTCCGATTTGGCATAGCTTTGAGTAACTTATTGTTATTCAGCGATTTGTTAAGATAGTCTAATCAAGGTGGTGCATATTTGTAGAAATCATGAACAATTACAACCAGTCGGGATACGGCTACAACCAACCGGGATACGGCTACAACCAATCAGAAGAGACAGTGGTAGGCGGGTATCGTGAGAATGCAACCATCGTGGTGGACAATAATGCAAAATACATCTTGGATTCCATCACAAAATGGGTTAAGTTCTTGTCTATCTTGGGAATTATAGCATATGCCCTCCTCATCATCGTAGGATTCGGGATCATGGCCTTTGGTGGCGTAGCGGCTGCTAATCTTGGTCTTGGTGATTTCGAAGGTATCATAGGCGTTTTTGCAGGCTTGTTATATATCATTATTGGAGCAATTTGTTTGTATCCTGTAATAAAAATGCTCAACTACGCCACCAAGATGAAAACCGCCATCAGGTCAGACAGGCAAGACATTTACGAAGAAGCACTCCGTAATTTTAATTCAGCCGTGAAATTCTGGGGCATACTCGCCATCATCGCTTTGGTATTATACGGTTTGGTCTTCATCTTCGCCATGATTGGGGCTATGGTGTCATAATTAAAAGATCATAAAGCCACTCCATATCAGCATGCCCCATACAGAATGCCTCCATTTCACATAGCGGCGGCATCACATCTGCATACAAGGCGCCAAGAATGTTTCAGCCGTCACCACGACGCTGGCCATTCTTGGCGTTTTCATACATGAAACGACTCTTTTTCACCTTTGGTGATTTGATATTCGAAAAATATCATTAATTTTGCAAACAAATCGTGCCTTCCGAGGCGAAATCAATCAACTAAAGCAACATCAAGACCAACAAAACCTAAAAAACCACCAAAATGAAGAAAATCCTCACTTTCCTCCTGCTCTCATTACTGTCAGTGAGCACTTACGCCTACACCCTGAACAGGGTCAGCGTGCACGACCCGAGCATCATATGGGACCCGGCAACCCAATCCTATTACATCTTCGGTTCGCATCGCGCCTCCGCCAGGAGCACCGACCTGATGAGTTGGACCGCCTTCACCGCCGCGTGGAAGACACCCACCACCAACAACGCCCCCAACAACATCGCCTTCAAGGAAAACCAGACCAAGACCATCGTCATCGGCGGTCAGGAAGTGACTTTCGGCAACTTCGACGCCCTCGCCTGGTCATCTGCCTACGGCAACGGCTACAACATCAACGGCAACATGTGGGCACCCGACATCATCTATAACAACGCGATGGGAAAATGGTGCATGTATCTCAGCATCAACGGACCCACGTGGAACTCCAGCATCATCCTGCTGACCGCCGACAGGATAACCGGCCCCTACATGTACCAAGGCCCGGTGGTGTTCTCGGGTTTCAACGTCTCCGCCACGGAAGGCGTCAGTTACAAGCATACCGACCTGCAACTGGCCATCGGACAGCAGGCGAACCTCCCCGGCCGCTACAACGTAGGCAACCGTTGGGGCTCTCGCTGGCCCCACGCCATCGACCCCTGCGTGTTCTACGACGAGGAAGGCAAGCTGTGGATGTCGTATGGCTCATGGAGCGGCGGCATCTGGATGCTTGAGTTGAACGAGCAGACGGGGTTGCGCGACTATGACGTGAGCTATCCCATCCAAGGCAATGGCGACGGCGTCACCAGCGACCCCTATTTCGGGAAGAAAATCGCCGGTGGCTTCTACGTTTCCGGCGAGGCTTCCTACATCGAGCATATCGGCAATCACTATTTCCTCTTCGTCACCAATGGCGGCCTGGCCACCGGCGGCGACCCCAACGACTACAACAACGGCGGCTACCAGATGCGCGTGTTCCGCTCTGTCAATCCCAACGGCCCCTATGTCGATGCCAACGGCGTCAACGCCATCTATGCCAACTACAGACTGAATTTCGGTCCCAACGCCACCGACAACCGAGGGGTGAACATCTTAGGAGCCTACGGCGAGTGGGGCTTCCAGACCGTGGGCGCGTGGTCGGAGCGTTCCCAAGGCCACAACTCCATCCTCGCAGCCGAGGACGGTCGCACCTACCTCGTCTACCACACCCGTTTCCAGAACAGGGGCGAAGGGCATGAGGTGCGCGTCCATCAAGTGTTCCAGAATGCAGACGGCTGGCTCGTGGCAGCACCATTCGAATACACTGGTGAGCAGGTGAAGAGCGCCGACATCGCCACCACGCAACAGGTGGCCACCAGCGACATCCCCGGCAATTACAAATTGCTGATTCACAAATACAAGCTGGACCACACCCACAAGGAGTTGGCCACACCCGTGGAAATCCAACTCAACAGCGACGGCACCATCAGCGGGAGCAGCACCGGCAAGTGGAGCATGGTAGAAGGCACCTCCTACATCACCATCACCCTCGGCAACACCATCTACAAGGGCGTCATGGTGGAACAGACCCTTGAGAAGACCAACATCAAGGCGGCAGCCTTCACTGCGATGACCAAGAGCGGCGTGAACATCTGGGGATACCGCACCGGCGCACTCGCTGGCATCGAGGAGGTCACCACCCTCCAAGACACCGACAGCCCCGTATACGACCTGCAAGGAAGGCGCGTCACCACCCCGATGCAAAAAGGCATCTACATCAAGAACGGCAAGAAATACGTCAAGCATTGAAAAAGAGCGTCCTCATCGCATTGGCTTCCCTCTGGAGCCTCTTTCTCACAGCCCAGCAACCGTCGGTGACGTGGGACCGCCAAAGTTTGCTCATCGACGGGCACCGCGTGGTGCCCGTCATGGGTGAAATCCATTACAGCCGCGTCCCCGCCGACGAGTGGCGCACGGAAATCCGCAAGATGAAGGAAGGCGGCGTCACCATCATCGCCACCTATGTGTTCTGGAACCACGTGGAAGAGCAGGAAGGCATTTTCGACTGGAGCGGACAGCGCGACCTGCGCACCTTCCTGGAACTCTGCCGGCAGGAAGACATGCCCGTGGTACTCCGCCTGGGGCCGTTCTGCCACGGCGAAGTGCGCTGCGGAGGCATACCCGACTGGATATTGACCAAACGGGTGACCGACACCGACGCCAACGGTGCCACCACGCTAAGACAGGTGAAGTCGAGGAGCGAAGACCCCGTCTTCCTCGCAGCGGTGGAACGCCTCTACCGACAAATCTTCACCCAGGTGCAAGGGCTGCAATGGAAAGACGGCGGACCGGTGCTGGCGGCACAGTTCGACAACGAATACCGCGGACACGGCAGCTATCTCGTCGCCCTGAAGCGTATGGCTGAGCGCATCGGCTTCGACCTACCCTTCTACACCCGCACGGGATGGCCCCAACTGCGCACCCCCGTCGCCTTCGGCGAGATGCTCCCGTTGTATGGCGACTACGCCGACGGCTTCTGGGACAAGGAAATCACGGAAGGTGCCGGCAACTACTGGAAAGCGTTCCATTTCAAGGCCTTCCGCAGTTCCACGGCCATCGGCACCGACCTGTTGGGCAAACAGGAGGAAAAGACCGAGAAAGGCGACGACGACTACCCCTATTTCACCTGCGAACTGGGTGGCGGAATGACAACCTCCTACCACCGCCGTCCCTACATCTACCCCAAGGACGCCCTCTCCCTCGCCATTGTGAAACTGGGCAGCGGCAGCAACCTGCTAGGCTACTATATGTACCACGGCGGCACCAACCCGGAGGGACACCTCACCACGCTCAACGAGAACCAACGGACGCTGGCCACCGCCAACAACGACCTGCCGGTGAAGAGCTATGAGTTCCAAGCACCGTTGGGTGAGTTCGGCCAGCGCAACGACTCTTATTACCTGCTCCGGCCCCTCCACCTCTTTTTAAATGACTACGGCGAGACGCTCGCCCCGATGGAGGCGCACTTCCCCGATGCAGGGCAGGAAGCCGTGAAAGGCGATGACAGTCACTTGAGATGGTGCTGGCGCGCTCCCCTCTCCCCCACCCCTGGCTCCCCCACCGGCTTCGTCTTCGTCAACAACTACGAACGTCTTCAAGGACTGACCGACAAGCACGACGTGCAGTTCACCGTCGACGGCCTCACCTTCCCCAGCCGCCCCGTCACCATCCCCGCCGGCACCACCTGCATCTTCCCCTTCGGCATCGAAGGGATGCGCTACGCCACCGCGCAACTCGTGGCACGACGCGACGGGAAGGTGTATCTCATGCAGGTGAAAGGCGTGCCCACCGAAATAGCCATCGACGGCAAGGTGCTGCGCAACGTGAAAGCCAAGGGGCTGACACGCCCTGTATACAAGAATCTGTACCTCATCGACGAAGAGACCGCCCAAAAACTGTTCCTCGAACAGCAGGCAGACCCTAAAGACCCTAAAGACCTTAAAGACCCTAAAGACCCTAAAGTCTCCTACACGAAAACGGCTGAGGCCGGTGCGCCGCGCACCATCGTGAAAGGGCCTGCCAAAGTGGCGGAAGCCCCCGGCGACAGCGACTTCGAACAAGCCGCCACCTACGTCATCACGCTTCCCGCGGATGCCGACAGCCTGCTGCTCGACATCGACTACCAAGGCGACTGCGCACGCCTCTACGCCGGCGACCAACTCCTAGACGACAACTTCTACAACGGGCGCCATTTCCAATACGGCCTGTGGCGACTGCCCAAAGACTGCCGCACACTCACCCTGCGCATCCTGCCGCTGCAGAGCGGCATGCCCGTGTACCTGCCTCGCGAGGCCGACACCACCCCGGGCGAGCGCGTCAACCACATCACACTCATCCAACCATGACACCAAAGCATCTCCTTTGCACGTTTTTCGCCCTCTGCACGCTGAGTGCCGGCGCACAAGAAAGCATCGACCTCTCCGGGCCATGGCAGTTCGCCATCGACCGCAACACCGACGCCACAAAACCCTCCAAGCCACCCAAGAAAGGCAAAGAGACGGTGAACCTCCCCGGTTCGATGCTCACCAACGGCAAGGGAGACCCTGTGACCCTCGACACGAAATGGGTGGGGTCGCTCTACGACTCCTCCTATTATTTCAACCCCAAGATGGAGCCATACCGCAAGCCGGGGAATATGAAATTCCCCTTCTTCCTCACCCCCTCCAGGCATTACGTGGGTAACGCGTGGTACATTCGCACCGTGGAGACACCCAAGGCATGGGAAGGGCGGCAAGTGACGCTCTTCCTCGAACGGCCACACATAGAGACCACCGTCTACGTGAACGGCGTGGAGGTGGGGCACCAGATGTCGCTCAGCGCACCCCACCAATACGACCTCACCGGACTCCTGCACCCCGGCAAGAAGGACAAGATAGCCATCAAGGTCTACAACGGCATCGAGAACGTCTGCGTAGGACAAGACTCGCACAGCGTCACCGACCAGACGCAGGGCGACTGGAACGGCATCGCAGGGCGCATCACGCTCGGCACCTCGCCCGTCATCTTCCGGAAAAGGGTGGAGACCGACGTGGCTAGCGGCAAGGTGCGCATCCTCATCAACGACACCACCTACACCCTGCAACTGCCTCGACCCGTCAGGTTGTGGAGCGCGGAAGACCCGCAACTCTACACCGTCAAGGTGGACTACCGCGGCGACTCCATCCCCGTCACCTTCGGCATGCGCGAAATCTCCATCGTCGGGAGGCAGTTCATGCTCAACGACATGCCCATCTGGCTGAGAGGGACGGTGGAGAACTGCTGCTTCCCCGAGACCGGATACCCCCCCACCGACGTGGAGTCGTGGCTGGCCGTCTTTGCCAAATGCAAGGAATACGGCCTCAACCACATCCGCTTCCACAGCTACTGCCCGCCGGAGGCCGCCTTCACCGCCGCCGACCAACTGGGCCTCTACCTGCAGCCCGAAGGACCGTCGTGGCCCAACCACGGTGTGAAACTGCGCCGGGGGATGGCCATCGACCAATACCTCACCGACGAATGCAAACGCATCGTCGACACCTATGGCAGCCACCCCTCCTTCGTGATGCTCGCCGCCGGCAACGAACCCGCCGGCGACTGGGTGTCGTGGGGCAACGACTTCGTGAAGGAGATGAAAGCCTACGACCCCACCCGCGTCTATTGCACGGCGAGCGTCGGTGGCGGCTGGGCATGGGACGAGGGGTCGGAATACCACGTGAAAGGCGGTGCGCGCGGCCTCGAATGGGACCACAATGCTCCACAGAGCACGGACAATTTCGATGAGATGGTCAGGCTGCCGCGCAACTTCAAACCCACCGAGGAACGACCCGAGAACACCCAGCCATACATCAGCCACGAGCAAGGCCAGTGGTGTGCCTTCCCCGACTTCAAGGAAATCCCCCAATACACCGGCGCCTACCACCCCGGCAACCTCGAAATATTCCGAGACCTGCTGCGCGACGGGGGGATGGCCTCGCAAGCCAGGAAATTCCTCATGGCCAGCGGACGCCTGCAGACCCTGGCCTACAAATATGAGATAGAGCGCAACCTCAGGAGCAGCGACTACGCGGGGTTCCAACTCCTCAGCCTCAACGACTACAGCGGCCAGGGCACCGCCCTCGTCGGCGTGCTCAACGTGCACTGGAAGGAGAAAGGCTATTGCACGGCGGAAGAGTGGAGGGAGTTCTGCTCCGACATCGTCCCCCTGGCGCTCTTCCCCAAATTCGTCTATTCCACCACCGACACCATACGCATCGGCACGGCCCTCTACAACACCACGACACGTTTCGGAGGTGGAATGAACTACCGCATCAGTCGTGGAGAGGAAGTGCTTGCCGACAGTTCCTGCGCCGTAGGACAAACCATCGTCTTCAATCCTTCCAACATCCTCACGCCCACAAAGCTCACCCTCACCCTCTCCATCTACGGGCATCACAACCACTATGACTTCTGGGTATATCCCAACCAGGTGGAGACCGTCGACACCGAGGGCATCCTCATCACCGACACACTCGACACACACGCCAAGGACGTGCTGAAAGCAGGAGGGAAGGTGCTGGTGTGCGCGGCGGGAAAGGTGCGTTACGGCAACGACGTGCGCCACACCTACCTGCCCGTCTTCTGGAACACCAGTTGGTTCAAGATGCGTCCGCCACACACCACCGGGGCATACATCGAAAACAACCACCCCGTCTTCGACCTCTTCCCCACCGACGACTGGCAGGACCTGAACTGGTGGGAATTGGTGAACCGCACGCAGGTGATGAACTTGGGAGAGTTCCCCGCCACCTACCAACCCATCGTGCAGCCCATCGACACATGGCATATCTCCCGGAAACTGGGCATGATGGTGGAGGCCAACGTGCTGGGCGGTCGCTTGCTGATGACCACCATCGACATCGACAGAGACCTTGAACACCGACACGTGGCACGACAACTGCGGCACTCCATCCTCCATTACATGCAGTCGGACAACTTCCGTCCCACCATCACCCTCGACCCGCAAGTCATCACCCACCTCTTCGAGCAAGAAGCCCCCAAGGTGGACATGTTCACCAAGGAGTCGCCCGACGAACTCAAACCCAAATTGAAATAATAAGGAACTCAAGTTTCGCATTCGCTCAACTTTCTGGAGTTAAAGGGGAGTTAAAAAGGAGTTAAAGGGGAGTTAAAGGGACATTTGCCCACTTATGCCGCTATTTTTGGAGGAAACGATTACCCCATACTTTTTTAAAACGAATGTTCTGCTGGATTTGCCGCTCGGCTCTGCCGCTTGGCTCGTCCAAGAATCCACCTGAACATTTTCGCACGTCGACCGTTGGTTCCACCTGAACATTCTTGGCGTCGATTACCCTCATATGGATTACAAATTCGCCCGAACATTCGAGGCGGGCGAGGGGGCACGATTGTAGAGTCAAGAATCTATTCTCATTAAAACATATAATTCTTGCATGGGCAAGCGTCTCCTTCGTCGCTGAACGGCCACACAATTATTCAATAATTTTACTCATAGGCATACAAAACTTTGGGGTTTTCATGCCCAACGCCCATTTTGTCAAAATTAACGAATAATTCTTGGACGAGCCAAACGGCAAAGTCGAGCGCGTGCTAAAAAGATTCGCTGAGAGTTACAGAGTCAATCTTTATTATAAAAATGATTATCCGCATCTTTCCGATAACGCCCCGAAGGGGCAATAAGCCTCCAGCCCAGGGCAACGCCCTGGGAAATTGGGAAGGAGGCAATCGCCCTTTAGGGGCATAAGCCTTTCATCTACAAATGCTTATACCCCTACAGGGCGACTATGAACATCTTGACACCCAAGGCGTTGCCTTGGGCTATGTGCTTGCAGGCCTTTCAGGCCGCCCTTCGGATACAAGCGGATAATCATTTTATAAAAAATGTTAAACACTAATCTCAACGACAAACTTTTTCAATAGCCTCAAGAGGAGGGGATATCCGCAATAACTCTTGGCAGATTGATTTGTAAGAGCCACATTCACCTCCTTTCCTCCTCAACACCATAGACAAAAATTGCTCCTTCCACAATTCGTTTTTATCCGAAATTACACAAAATTTGCCTTATGTAACAATGATTCATCATAAAAAAAGCAAAAAACATAAGAAAATATTACTTTTTAGGATATTTTTATTATATTTGCAAACGGAAAGCTCTTTGTCTTGCTTGTTCTAAACTGGACTTAGCTATTGTAAACGATAAAAGTGTCATCATTTACTCAACATATTTCCATAACATTCTATATTTACAAATAAACTAACGCAAATGAAAAGACTTTCAACTCTTCTAATTCCTCCTCGCGCATTAATAACAAATGCGAGGACGCAGTTGAAAAGTACGGGAAAGAAAAAATCATTTACCTTTGCTGTACTTTTAGTACTATCCTGCTTGCTGGGGAACAATGCCTTGGCGCAGAATGAAAATCAAACGACTTACACCATAAAAACCGAAGTCAAAGAATTCATTGACTTCACTGGGTGGACTTGCAGTGGTGATAATCCTAACGCAACAGTTAATTGGGATGGTAATAGTATTCCAAGCATAACTGGCACGAATGGTGACAACCTGAGCAGGTATTACAATTCGTATCCCATTTACGTGGGTGCTAATGCTGAAGGTTCCACCAGTACTCCTATCTTCTCTACAGAGACCTATTTCGACGACAACTGGGGAACTCGTATTACGATTGCCAACAACAATTTCAACAATGCCAATATTGGTGACATTATTCGCGTGAACTATAAAGACAGGAGGAGTAATTTCAACCCAGTTCCTAAAAAAGGTGGCACTTGGAATAACTTCCCCTACACACTTGGTACGTTTGCGGAAGGTGACAACTATTTCCAATATACCATCAATAACAATGATGCTCTTAATGAGCTTAAGAGCAATGGTCTGAGCTTCCAAGGCACAGGTTTCACCCTCACATCAGTTGAACTGATTACTTTTGGTTCTTCCAATCCTGGCGCTACTTGGCAGTTATGGAAGAGTGGCACGCATGGAGAAACATATCTTCAGAAAGCAGGTCAAAGCGATGATTATTTCAACATTGACAACCTGAAAAAAGGTGATATAGTGACCATTTGGGGTGACAGTGGAAATAACGGTGGATGTCGTGTCACTTCCGGGAATACGAACAAGAACAATCAAAACATCACTTTCAGTACCAACAACCATAATGAAGGCCAGCAGATTACGATGCAAAGTGATGGCACCCTACAGCTGTTGTTCTATAATAGGTATTCCGGTATCCGCAAGATTGAAATCAAGAGAGAAATCGACCAGACAACCATATTCGACTACGACCCCGGCTATGAGGAGTATGACATGTATGATGAGTTTAGTTGGGCAAAGGATGAAAACAACCCTGCCACAACTTATCATATTGTTGGCTCAGCAGATTTCGAGTTGAATGGGCAACCTGCCAATTACGTCGAATTTGATCAATCAAAGATTACGACCAACAACAGAATCGCCCTCACTGGTGCAGCAAATGAATGGCAATTTGACTTTGGATTGGTTCCTCCAGGCAACAACGGTGACTATTCATTCTTGAGCATCTGCAACCTTAGAGAAGGCGACCGCGTGGTCATCTCATACATCAATGATGAGAGCGAGGACCCATTGATTTTCGCCAGTGGGTATCAAGATGGCGCTTTCTATTATGACGGCTGTTCCGCTTTTAAAGATGATAGCAGAGACGGTGTCTTAAACGACGGCGAAGAGTATGCTTACCCTGGGTATGCAGCACCAACGGATTGGCATAGAAACGAAGGAAATGTGGGTGCCAGTGATAATGGCTGGGGTACATCTTACCTTCCTGAGCTTAATTATATCAACTCCTACGTGATTACTGAAGACGGGCACTTGGATTTGGCATTCAGGAGGTTCGTGGAAAATTATGGCGACAATGCTGACCCCAAAAAAATCGTCAGCCGCATCGTCAAAGTAAAAATCTTCAGTGACCACCAGGCCATGATGATTGACGAATATGACGCAAATTCCTACTGGGCAAAATACAATATTACGGGTGAGCTACAGGCCAAAGAGCACATCATGCCTGGCGGCTTGGAGATACAAGTAGGCAACAATGATGCCTCACAGCACGCCCTCGTCGTCTCTTCCAAGGACGGCCCTGTGTCACACGTCAATGCCGTGGATGGCTTCAAAATCCCCGGCGTCTCAAAGAACGGCGACAATGTTAGTATCAATTTCGACCTGGGTATAAATGGTGATGCTTCCAAACTTCCCACAACAGGTACATTCTACAAATTCATTCCCGAGGTAAACGGAAAGATGAAGTTTAAGTTTGATGCCAAGAGCATGAACTATTACCGTTGGGATATGAAGGGCAATAGCGTCTATCAAAATACCGACCTGCAAAATAGTGACGGAGGATACGGCGACTGGGGTCAACTGTTTGACAGACCTAACGAGCAAACCGTACCTGCGACTTGTCCATACTACTTGGTGAAAGTTGTAAACGGGCAAATAGTGAATATCCAATCGCTTGGCAACATTTATAATGGAGGTGAATATGAAACACCTGATTATATTGATGTACAAGTAGGCGAGGAATACTATCTGTATGGTGGATGGAATCAAACCGGACTCTATTATAATTCAAGTTGGACCGTTCCTGGTAATCCTGATTACAATAGTGACTACAATCGGCAGTACAATAACATTGAGTTCAGACCTATGGATGGCAGAACTGTTGGCTGTGGTATAGTTCAACTCCTTTGGGTTGAGTTCGATCCAGACAAAAAGATCTATCCTCTGGCCAAATGGGTGCCCAATGGTACAACTAGCGTCTATAAAGAAAACCCGAACAACAAACATGGTGTGCCAAATCCAGATGTAATTTCTTACGACGAAGACAAGTTGGAGTATTATCTGGCTGATTTATATGGTTATAATGACAAGACCTCTCTTACTGTCAAAAAGATGGCAGGCAACATCACCGGTTGCCGCCCATTCTTGAAAAAAGTGCATACAGAACCTGGAGAAGCAGAGCATTTCCAACTGATGATTGATGGCATCACATTTGCCGAAGGCAAGGACCAGGGAGGCACCATCCTTATAAAGATTGGTGATGCAACAGTCAAGACAAATCCTGTTTACACCCTTACCATTGCCTATAGTGGAGATCCGGATTTTGACGGAAACTCAGGAGAAGGAACCAGAGGACATATCTGGGACTACTCATCCAAATCTCTGCATGGCTTGAAGTATGATGCGTCTGTTGTATCTCAGACAGGAGAACATGGAGGCAGGAAATATTACACTGAAAACGCTGCAGAACCTGAAGACTACGGCCACTATTTCGCTGATTACTTTGCTGCAGATATTAGTAGCTACACGAGTGCGGACGCCGTGTTCAAAGGCCTTGCACAATCTGCAAGCGGAAAGCTCTATGACGAAATCAATTCAGGCACCTCCGAATGGATGTTCAACTACAACCTGGTGAATGATGGCAATTTGTACGACCCGGTGTTCACTAACAAATATGACTTGGAAGCTGACAATGCCGACTTGATTTGGGATACCGAGGGTACGGTAATCAAAACCAGTGCCAACGCTAGCGTCATGTTCAACGAGTTTACTGGAGCAGACGTACATCAGTCAACCGTAGACCCCGACCGCTACGTGGGTATCTTGAAAGGCGGTGAATTCCGCATTCCTTGGTTGATGCCCAACGACCGCGTAATCATCTGGATGGGTACAGGCAAGGGTGCTTTCAACGACCATGCCGTGTTCAACATCAGGGGTGCATACGACGCCCTGCACAAGGAGATTGCAGAGAGCGACGACTACATCGTTGGCGGCTCACAGTGGATTGGTGATGAAAAAGACTACAAAGGCTGCTACCACTTCTTCGCCCAAGGTGACGGAAATGGCGGACCTGCCGACATGGTCTTCAAGATGACGACGGGTTCCATGTGCAAGATTTACAAGATCCAAATCTACCGCGAGGACCGCATCATCACCAATGAGATTGTGGGCAAGACCGAGGACGACGATCATTACTTGCTCTATAGCACGGCCAAGGACCCCAACGATGCAAGTTCCGAGGACTATACGAACGAGAACCGTTACAACTGGACTCTGAAGTACTTCGGCAAGCAGCAGCAGTTGGCAAACGGCACCGGCAAGAACAGCCAGGACAACGAAATCATCGCCCAAACGGGCAAGTACAGTTCTGCCACTCCTGCTCTCACCGACAACCACAAGGATGCAGAAGACCCCGCCAGCGAGGTGGTATCCTTCACCTATAACCATCAGCTTGGTGAAATCGGCACCTTCCGCATGCGCGGCAAGGACATGGAGAAGAACATGAACTATGTGGCCGACTATGCCGACCATAATGTGACCATCGCATTCCAGGAGACTATGAAGTATCCTTACACATGGGACTTCACGGATGTGACCGGCATCGCGGATAATGTCACCAATCTGTTTGACCCGGAAGAAAAACTTGGTGAAACCATCGCAAGCACCACCAAGCCTGACGGGCTGACTGATGCCCAATGGGAAACCCTTTGGACCTCCCTTGATGCCACATCTTATCAGAAGACCTCAAGAGACCTCTCCCTCTGGGAAGTCACCAGTACAGATGGAGACTATATGCTGCGTCTGAACAGTCAGTCGGGTCAGACAAATAGCAATCCGATGAAACAAGACAACATCTTTGAAACAGCGAAGGAGATTGGCGGCAACCAGGTATGGGCCAACGGCCAGATTGTTCCTGAGATGCAAGGTATTTTGCTCTATACCGACAACAACAATCAAAACAACGGTGAATGGACCATCATAAAAGGTGATGCCAACAACGTTGGTGGTTTGGACTTTACCGGAACCAGCTCATTGTTCAAAAAGATTGTCGTTCCGAACGTTCCCAAAGATGCAGCTGTGTATCTTCGCATGACGAGCCTCATAGATGAACCTGTAATCAAGTATAAGTTTGGAGAAGTGACAAAGAATGACGATTTGGCAGCGATTCCAAGCTCAAGCATTGCGAAATTCTATCCTGTCGAAGGCACCGATGAGTTTATCGTGGCCTTGATGAACCCGAATAGCAGCAAGACAAACCTCACCTTCTCGCTGAACGGATACCGCCTCCATAAGATGGCCGTGTCTGTCGACCCGAAGAAGCTCAACAAGTATGGATGGGCCACCGAGAGCCGCGAGCGCTACATCGACCCGGAACTCACGGCATACCTGACCGGAGAGCCCATCACGACTTTCATCGCGACCGAAGCCTCTGTCAGCGACAAGAACGTCCTCCTCAAGGCGGTTTATCCATACACAGACAAAGGTTATGTGATGGACCTCGCAACCGAAGACAAGCAGCCGCAAGCCTGCATCCTCTACAACACGAAGAACGTGAATCCGGAAATCCTCAACGGCGGATTCCACCTGTTCGTGCCCGACATGCATGACTATGACATCTACGACCGCCTCGCCGAAGGACAGACAGAGCTCAAACTGCTCCAGGACATGTCGGGGTCTAAAATGCTGTCGAAGCTGAACGCCGGTCCTCTCACCATGTATGACGGCGACTACACCAACTATGTCCTCACCTTCATGACCAACAAGGCCGGATGGAGTGAGACCGACGTCAACTGGTCGGACACTGACACGGACCGCGGCGCAATGGGCTTCTATCGCGTACAGCCAAAGGGTGTGACAAGTTCAGGACACCAAGGCTACATGCAGTTCCTCACATCCGATGCGAACCCGAATTACAACGCAAGCAACGGCTTCACCTTCATATTCGAGGGTGACGACATCACCTCCATCGGCAGCACGATTGTAGGGACAGGCAATTCCAATCCAGACTATTACAACCTCTGGGGACAGAAGCTGAACGGCCAGCCCACGCAGCCCGGCATCTACATCGTCAATGGTAAGAAAGTCACAGTCAAGTAAGTCTCACTTTAGTCTATTCAAAAGAAAATGAAAAAGCAATATATCACACCTGTCACAGAATTGATAGTTGTCAACCTACAGGATTCCGTCCTGGAAGACCTGCCCATAGGCGACCCCAGCGACGTGGGTACCGGAATGGATTCCAACATAGGTTCATTGGACTTGGAAGACGATGAGTTAGAGGCTCCTACCTCTAAAAGTCTGTGGGATTAATCATCTCATCCCTCTATAACAACACGGGGCAGCCGCTTGGCTACCCCGTGTTGTTTTTAGGAGAGGACGCTAGAGGACGCCATAGGAAGGCTGTAGGAAGCTATAGGAAGCCATAGGACGCCATAGAAGGCTGTAGGACGCTATAGGAAGCCATAGGAGGCTATAGGAAGGATATAGGACGCTATAGGAGGACATGGGAGGACATGGGAGCTATCCTCATTGCTCCTCGATGGTGGCAAAGTCTTTCCATACGTTGGCGGAAAGATAGTCGCCTTTCTTCCCCTTAGGCACGAGGAGCCTTGCCGTCCCGCAATTGCGGAATGTGCTGGCGCCGATGACTAGCGGCCGCCTCATCCTCACCTCAAGGGTGGCCAAGGCACGGCAGTCGCTGAAAGCCTTGTCGCCGATGCTTGAGAGGCTGGAAGGAAGAGAGACGCTCTTGAGATTGGGGCAGTTGGCGAAGGCCTGCTCACCAACGACCTTCACGCCCTCATGGAGCCTGATGGACGTGAGACCCTGGCATCCGGCGAAAGCCCGCCGCCCTATCTTCGTCACCACCGACGGTATGGTGGTGTTACGACATCCGTAGAGCAAGGTGTTGGTATATGTCTCAATGATGGCGTCGCATTTGTTGTGCGAGTCAAAAACCGGGTTCTCGCTGTTGATGGAGATGGAAGAGAGTTCATTGCATCCGAAGAAAGGTGCCTCCCCTATGTTGGTGAGGCTGGAAGGCAGTGACACCGACCTCAGGTTGGGGCAATATGCGAAAGCGAGGTCGCCGATGCCTGTCATCCCCTTCGGCAGGTTGAGTGAGGTCAGCCCTTCGGTATAAGCAAACGCCCCGTCGCCGATGGTCGTGACGGTGGCAGGTATGCGCGTCTTGGCACATCCCACCAAGATGGTTCCTGTGGCACGCTCCACGATGGCGTTGCAGTCATTGCGCGAGTCATACACCTTGTTGCCTGGTGCCACGGTGATGGATGCCAGCCTGGGGCAGTTCTTGAACACCGCCGCCCCGATGTGTTTCACACTGGCCGGGATATGTATCGCCACCAGGTTGGAGCAGTTGTCGAAGGCACCGTCGCCGATGGCCGTCACACCTTCGGGAATGGTCATCCTCTCCAAAGACTGGCATCCCATGAACGCCTCAATGCCTATGGTGGTCACACCGGAGGGCAGGGTCAGTTCCTTGAGTGAGCGACAGTCCTTGAAGGCGTAGTCGCCCACGCGTTTCACCTCCTTCGGAAGGACAAGGGCTTGCAAGTTCTCACAACCATCGAACATATGGTCGGAGACAAGTTCCAAAGGGCATCGGAACCTCACCGTACGCAGTTGCTTGCAAGAGGCGAACACCCCCTCGCCGAAAGTCTTCACCCGCGATGGTACAACCACCGATGTGAGGCCGTCACATCCCATGAACGCCCTGTCGCCGATGGATGTGATGCTTGGAGGTATCACCACGGACGTCATCCCTGAGAAGCCGCTGAAAGCCCGTTCGCCGATGGCGTCGATGTAATAGTCGTTGGCCGAGGAAGGGATGGTGACCACACCACGGTATCCTTCGGCATTCACAGCGGCCTGTCCCGACTTTCCAGAGCCAATCTCGCAAACCTTTTCCGTCTTGTCGGTGACATGGCATGTCAGCTCCACCTTCTCCTTGGTTTGCGTGGTGAAGGTCTTGCCGCAAGCCACCAGCATCAGCGACAGCAAAATGAAGAGAGGCATTTTCACTTTCATATTGCAAATATAGGCAAAAAACTGAAATATCAAGATTAAAAGTGGATATTCGTGCAAAAAAAGCTTGTAGGAAGGGGATGGAAGGGGATAGGAGGCTAGAGGACGCTATAGGACGCTATAGGACGGTGAAGAAAAGATGCACCTCGGCAATGAAAGCAAAAACTTCGTTTTTTGCTTTGCATTGCACTCGGTTTTCATTATCTTTGCCTGACGGTGAAGATAAGATGCACCTCGGCAATGAAAGCAAAAACTTCGTTTTTTGCTTTGCATTGCACTCGGTTTTCATTATCTTTGCAAACCAAAAGCAAAATCACGCCACAAGCCGCACATTATAATGGACAAATACATCATCATTGCGCCGAAGGGACGAGAGCGGTTCATGAACCGCGTGGACGAGCTGTACCTCACCCTTTCCACCTATTTGGAAGAGGAACATTCGTCCGGCCGCCACCTCCAACTCACCAAGGTGTTTCTCAGCGATGCGCAAAACCAATACGGCGACCTCGTCGCTTCCCCACTCTACCAATCCATCCTCAGCAAGTCGGCCTGCTCCATCATCGAGCAGCCGCCCCTCGACGGCTCGAAAATCACCATCCTGGTGAAGACCTCCGACTGCCGCGACAACTTCATCCTCGACAGCATCCGCCTTAGCGAGGAAGAGACACGGGGAATGAATTCATACATCCAGACGATGCTCATCTTCAACAAATACCTGGAGAAGATGAAGCAGGAGGGTCTGACGCTGAAAGAGCAATGCGTGAGGACTTGGATCTACGTGGCCGACATCGACGTGAACTACGAAGGGATGGTGCGCGCCCGCAACGACATCTTCCGCAACCAGGGGCTCACCCCGGAGACCCATTTCATCGCCAGCACCGGCATCGGCGGCTTCTCGCAAACGCGCAGCGCCTCCGTGGCCATCGACTTCCTCACCTACCCGGAAGTGAAAGAGACGGACAAGAAATACCTCCATGCGCTCGATAACCTGAACCCCACCCACGAATACGGCGTATCCTTCGAGCGTGGCACATGCCTTGACCTGGACGGCAAACAGACCATCTTCATCTCTGGCACCGCCAGCATCGACAAATATGGCAAGGCCATGTATGTGGGCGACATCAAGCGTCAGACGGCACGCCTGTTGGAAAACATTGGAGCCCTCCTGCACGACGGGGGAGCCACGATGCGAGACGTCCAATATTTCCTGGTGTACCTGAGAGACCCCTCCGACCGTGAACTGGTGGAGGAATTCCTCAGCAAGGTCTACCCCACCACGCCCCACGTGCTGCTTCAAGGCAAGGTATGCCGCCCGGAATGGCTGGTGGAAATGGAATGCGTAGCAGTGAAGGAATAGACTCCTGTCACCCCCACTTCCCTTTCCTCCTATAAAACACACAAGAGGCCACGGAATGAGATTTCCATGGCCTCTTTCTTTGCATTTCACCTTTTCACCTTACAGTCCTGACGGAGAACTCAGTGACGTTAGACATCACGCGGTTTCCCTGCAGGACAGAGACGCAGAATGTGGCGTTACCATTCTTCATCCTTCCCGTCTTCACCATGGCGGTGTAGCGTATGCCCTTTCCCGGAGCAAGGTGCTCGACATGGATTGTAGGCGAGATGTAGAGGTTTTTAACACCAGAAGACTCCACCACGATGGGTTGCAGGTCGTAAAGCGTCTGGTCTGAATTGTTGTACACCTCGAAAATCACCTTGCTCACCTCGTTGGAGTTGATGTATCCGTCGCGGTTGTCATCGACGAACCTGGGGTTGCGCACTTCGATTTTGTTGTTCACCGAATAGCCGGAGCTGATTTCCTCGATGCTCGATGCACCAGGAGCCATCACCCTTGCACTGGATGCAGAGTAGTCGCCGGTGTAGTCGGAGCCATTGAAGTCGTAGAGTCTGTCGTCGCCCGAACCTGAAGGGTCATAGTAGCCGTTGTCGTCGTCATAACGCCTGTCGGGATAATTTCGCTGCTGCTTGTTGCGTTGCACCTGCTCGTAATGCTCGTGCACCTCGCGACGGTTAGCATTGTCGGCAGCACTGCCGATGGCAGCACCCACGACGGCGCCCCCGGCCATGCCGATGATTGTGCCCACGTCGCTACCCCTATGGCCACCCGAGATGCCCCCTATGGCAGAGCCGAGAATGGAGCCGAAATGAGCACCGGTGAAAGCACCCGAACCGGTATAAGTGCCGCAGCCAGTGAGCAACAAGGCTGCACATGCGATGTAAACAATAGTTCTTTTCATTTTCTTATCCAATTGAAGTCGTGCAAATATAATGTTTTTTTCGACATGGAAGTTGGGGAATCGATTTTCAGCCATTTCGGCCTCTTTCTTCATCCTGGCAGCAAAAGCCACCTCTTCACGATGGCAAAAGTAAGCATATCATACGGCATCGCAAATGGAAAATCCCCAAAAAAAGATAGGGAAAACCCTAAATGGAGAATCGAAGGGGACGGAATGGTCTCAAACGTGCACAAATATTCATAGCAAATGTTCATCGGGATTTGCAAATCCGCCTGAGCATTCTTGGCGGGCGGCTACTGCACAATCGTGGCAATCTGAATAATCAGATTAACAAAAGCCCCTGGCAGATGTATTCTGCCAGGGGCCCATAGTCTGTATACGAAAGGTCTTATTCTGCTGCTGTCTCCTCTTGAGCGGTAACAGTAGCTTCAGGTTCTGCTGCCTGAGCCTCGGTAGACTTGCGACGGCTACGACGAGTCTTCTTGGCAGCCTTGGCAACCTTGGCCATGTTCTCATCGAAGTCAACAAGTTCGATGAAGCATGTCTGTGCAGCATCTCCCTGACGGTATCCCAGTTTGATGATGCGTGTGTATCCACCGGGACGGTCGCCAATCTTCTCAGCCACGGGGCCGAACAGTTCCTTAAGAGCCTCTTTGTTCTGGAGGTAGCTGAACACTACGCGGCGCGAGTGAGTGGAATCGTCCTTGCTGCGGTTGATCAGCGGCTCGGCATACTTTTTCAAGGCCTTAGCCTTTGCGAGAGTCGTAGTGATTCTTTTGTGCATGATCAGCGAAATGGTCATGTTTGCAAGCATGGCATTGCGATGGTCAGCAGTACGACTCAGATGGTTGAATTTCTTATTGTGTCTCATTTCTCGTTTTTACTTTTCAATTTTGTACTTTGAAATATCGGTTCCAAACGAAAGATTCAGACTCTCGAGCAAATCATCAAGCTCAGAGAGCGATTTCTTACCGAAGTTACGGAACTTGAGCAGGTCAGTCTTGTTGAACTGCACCAAGTCGCCAAGAGTTTCCACGTCAGCAGCTTTGAGACAGTTGAGAGCGCGGACGCTAAGGTTCATCTCGACAAGTTTGGTCTTGAGTAGTTGACGCATGTGAAGCACTTGCTCATCAAACTCCTGATTCTCGGTAGTGTCCCGAGTCTCGAGAGTAATTTTCTCATCAGAGAAGAGCATGAAGTGATGTATGAGGATTTTAGCAGCCTCTTTCAATGCATCTTTCGGGTGAATGGAACCATCCGTAGCCACCTCGAGCACGAGTTTGTCGTAGTCGGTCTTTTGCTCGACCCTGTAAGGCTCGACAGTGTACTTCACGTTACGGATTGGGGTGTAGATAGAATCGATTGGAATTACGTTGACATCGGTGCAGAAACCACGATTTTCATCAGCGGGGACATATCCACGTCCCTTGTTGATGGTAATGTCGAGTTGCATCGACGCTTTGACATCTAAATGACAAATCACCAAATCTGGGTTTAACACTTCAAATCCAGTCAGATACTTGGTTATATCACCAGCCTTGAATTCTGTGGAATTCTCCACGGTGATACTAACTTTCTCGTTCTCGAATTCTTCTACTAATTGCTTGAACCTCACTTGTTTGAGATTCAAGATAATGTTGGTGACATCCTCCTTTACTCCAGGCACAGACGAGAACTCATGTTCAACTCCACCTATTTTGATGGTGTTGATGGCAAAGCCCTCGAGTGAGGAGAGAAGAATTCTCCTCAGTGCGTTGCCGATGGTAACGCCAAAGCCAGGCTCCAGAGGACGGAATTCGAACTTACCGAACTTTTCGTTCGCCTCCAACATTACGACTTTGTCGGGTTTTTGAAATGCTAATATCGCCATTAATGATTGTTTATTTAGAGTACAACTCAACGATTAACTGCTCCTTGATTTCCTCAGGAATATCAGCGCGCTCTGGCTTGTGCAGGTACTTGCCACTCTTTGATGACTCGTCCCATTCAAACCAGGGATATTTGCTATGGTTGAACCCTGCGAGGCAGTCTTGAATCACCTCAAGCGACTTTGACTTCTCGCGCACGCCCACCACTTGACCGGGCTTTACAGAGTAAGAAGGGATGTTGACCACATTCCCGTCAACCACAATGTGCTTGTGGCTTACGAGTTGGCGTGCAGCAGCGCGAGTTGGTGCGATTCCGAGACGGAAGACAATGTTGTCGAGTCTGCTCTCCAGGTTTTGGAGAAGCACCTCACCTGTGATGCCATCGGCCTTGGCAGCCTTCTCGAACATGTTTCTGAACTGGCGCTCAAGCACCCCATAGGTATACTTGGCTTTTTGCTTCTCTGCCAACATGACAGCATATTCCGACTGCTTGCGTCTTCTGTTGTTGCCATGCTGTCCGGGAGGGAAGTTTCTCCTGGACAAAACTTTGTCTTCGCCGAAGATCGGTTGTCCGAAGCGGCGCGCAATTTTTGATTTCGGTCCTATATATCTTGCCATACTGTAAATAAATGTTGCTTTGATTTTTAGTTGCCCGCAAGTAGTGCCTCACCGGCATTCCCGCGAGCATGTTGATGATTATACGCGACGGCGTTTCGGAGGCCTGCAGCCATTGTGTGGCAGCGGAGTGACGTCGATGATCTCTGTTACCTCGATACCGGCACCATGGATGGCCCTGATAGCCGACTCACGTCCGTTTCCGGGTCCTTTGACATAGGCCTTAACTTTCCTCAAACCGAGGTCGTAAGCCACCTTTGCGCAATCCTCTGCAGCCATCTGTGCTGCGTACGGTGTGTTCTTTTTCGATCCGCGGAAACCCATTTTTCCAGCAGACGACCATGAGATGACCTGGCCTTCGCTGTTGGCCAGCGTCACGATAATATTGTTGAATGAACTGTGGACATGCAATTGTCCAAGAGCATCCACCTTGACATTTCTTTTCTTCGAAGTGACTGTTTTCTTTGCCATAGTAGTGTAAAACTTTGTAGTTGATTACTTGGTAGCCTTTTTCTTGTTAGCGACAGTCTTCTTCTTTCCCTTTCGGGTGCGGGCATTGTTCTTTGTGCTCTGTCCGCGTACAGGAAGACCGTTACGATGCCTTACGCCCCTATAGCAACCGATGTCCATGAGACGCTTGATGTTCATTTGGATTTCCGACCTGAGGTCGCCTTCCACTTTGTACTCAGCTCCGATAATCTCGCGGATTTTGGCTGCTTGTGCGTCAGACCACTCGTTGACCTTGAGGCCACGGTCTACTCCCGCCTTGTCCAATATCTTTGCTGAACTACTTCGACCTATTCCATAGATATAGGTCAATGCGATTTCGCCACGCTTGTTCTGGGGCAAATCTACTCCAACAATTCTTATTGCCATGTTTGTTTTTTAAATTTAAAAATGTTTGTTCTTACTGGGCAATCACTGCCCTTGTTGATGCTCAACCCTGACGAAGTTTGTATTTGGGGTTCTTCTTGTTGATGACAAAAAGACGGCCCTTCCTACGCACGATCTTGCAGTCCGGGGTGCGCTTCTTCAATGATGCTCTTGTCTTCATAACTGATAATTATTTGTATCTAAACACTATCCTGCCTTTTGTCAGGTCGTACGGGCTCATCTCGACCTTCACCTTGTCACCAGGCAAGATTTTGATGTAGTGCATTCTCATCTTGCCCGAGATGTGGGCCGTGATGGGACACCCATTCTCTAACTCGACACGGAACATCGCATTGGAAAGTGCCTCCACGATGGTTCCGTCTTGCTCAATTGCGGCTTGCTTTGCCATACTCTAACTGATTTTTCCTACTATTGATTCTATTTCCTCGAAAGATGATAATATTTCCGACTTTCCACGCCTGATGGCAATGGTATGTTCGTAATGTGCCGCCGGTCGATGGTCGCGAGTGAGGACCGACCATTTGTCGGGTGCGAGCACCACGGCCTTGTCGCCCATGGTGACCATTGGTTCGATGGCAATGCACATTCCCTCCTTCAACAGTGTTCCATTACCACGTCGTCCGTAGTTGGGAACCATGGGGTCCTCGTGCATCTTGCGCCCGATGCCATGGCCTGTGAGTTCACGCACGATGCCGTATCCACGCTTCTCGCAGTAGTCCTGCACGGTCGACCCGATGTCGCCCACATGGTGCCCCGCCACAGCCACCTCGATGGCTTTGTAGAGAGACTCGTATGTGGTTGCCAGCAGCCTTTTGACCTCCGGGCTCACCTCGCCCACGCAGAACGTGTAGCAAGAGTCGCCGTTGAACCCCTCGAGGAGTGTCCCGCAGTCGATGGAGATGATGTCCCCCTCACGCAGCACCGTCTTTGCATTCGGCACACCATGGACGACGACATCATTCACCGACGTGCAGATATTGGCGGGGAAAGGCCCCCCATAAGGATTTGGAAAACCCTTGAAAGTAGGAGTCGCCCCATTGTCGCGGATGAACTCTCCAGCTATCTTGTCAAGTTGGAGAGTCGTGACACCCGGCTTGATATGAAGAGCGAGTTCGGCGAGCGTAAGGCCAACCAGCCTGTTGGCCCGCCTCATCAGCTCAATCTCATCTTCCGTCTTTAGAAATATGCTCATTGCAGGGCATCAATATGCCGATACGCCACCGTTTCCACGTGTGCGTCCGGAATTGAGCAATCCGTCATAATGGCGCATCATCAGATGGCTCTGAATCTGCTGCAGCGTGTCGATCACCACACCCACGAGGATCAGCAGCGATGTGCCGCCGAAGAACTGTGCGAATCCCTGAGGTACTCCGAGCAAACTTGCGAATGCCGGCATGACGGCGATGAAGGCGATGAAGAGCGATCCAGGCAGCGTGATGCGCGACATGATCGTGTCGATGTAATCGGCAGTAGGCTTTCCAGGCTTGATGCCCGGGATGAAGCCGTTGTTTCTCTTCATATCCTCAGCCATCTGTGTGGGATTGAGGGTGATGGCCGTGTAGAAATAAGTGAACGCGATGATGAGTATCGCGAAGACTATGTTATACAACAGGCTTGTGTGGTCGAGGAGCGAGCGCATCACATAGTTGGTGCTTTCAGTGGTATACTGCACGAGAGCCAGAGGTATGAACATCAACGCCTGGGCGAAGATGATAGGCATCACGTTGGCAGCAAACAGCTTCAATGGGATGTACTGGCGTGCCCCGCCATAGGTCTTGTTGCCTTGCACACGGCGAGCGTACTCCACCGGCACCTTTCGCACTGCCTGGGTCAGGAGAATCGAAGCACACACCACGGCGAAGAGAATCAGCAACTCGATGATGAGCATGATGATACCACCGCCCCTGGTCTCGGTGAAACGATTGGTGACCTCCTGCATGAACGCACTCGGCAGACGTGCGATGATGCCGATCATGATGATGAGCGATATGCCATTGCCCACACCCCTGTCGGTGATGCGTTCACCCAGCCAGAGGATGAACATACTGCCGGCAGCGAGGATGACGAGTCCCGTCCACATGAACCAATTCCATGAGATGCCAGGATTCAAGGCTGCAGCCGACTGCATCTTGAGGTTGATGAGGTAAGAGGGAGCCTGGAAGAGCAGGATGGCGACTGTAAGGATACGAGTGTACCACATGATCTTCTTTCTACCACTCTCACCCTCACGCTGCATTTTCTGGAAATATGGAACAGCGACGGCGAGCAACTGCATCACGATGGATGCAGAGATGTATGGCATGATTCCCAACGCGAACATAGATGCGTTGGAGAAAGCACCACCGGAGAACATGTCGAGCAGCGACATCAAACCGCCCTGGGTCTGTTCTTGCAGTTGTCCCAACTTTTCCGGGTCGATGCCAGGCAGCACGACGAACGAACCAAAGCGATATATCGCAGTGAACAGGATGGTGATGCCGATGCGTTTGCGCAAGTCCTCCACCTTCCAAATGTTCTTCAGTGTCTCGATAAACTTTTTCATTTACTTAGATTATAGTTGTTTTACCACCAACTGCCTGGATGGCTGCCTCGGCAGTTTTCGAGAAGGCATGAGCCACCACCTCCAAAGGAGTGGTGAGTTCTCCCATACCAAGGATCTTCACCAGTTCCTTGCCATTGGTGAGGCCGGCAGCCTTGAGTTCCTCGACGCCGACTTTCGTCAGTCCCTTGTCAGCCAGTTTCTGGAGCGTGGAGAGGTTGACTGCGAAATACTCCTTATGGTTGATGTTCTTGAATCCAGTCTTGGGGACGCGGCGCTGGAGTGGCATCTGGCCACCCTCGAAGCCTATCTTCCTTTTGTAACCTGAGCGCGACTTAGCGCCTTTGTGGCCACGTGTGGAGGTACCACCCAGACCGGAACCGGTGCCACGACCGATGCGACGACGCGAGTGAGTGGAGCCGGGAGCGGGTTTCAACGTATGTAATTTCATAAATCCTTCGCTTTAAAATGTCTGTTTGATTATTCTACTATGGTCACCAGGTGATGCACCTTGCGGATCATGCCGCGAATGGAGGGAGTGTCCTCCTTCTCGACCACTTGCGAGATTTTGCGAAGCCCAAGGGCCTCGAGAGTGCGCTTTTGGTCTACGGGGTAACCGATTTTGCTCTTGATCTGCTTGATTTTGATTGTAGCCATATCACTTCCTCCTATCCTCTAAATACTTTTTGCATTGAAATGCCACGGTCGCCAGCGACGGTGTATGCGTCACGCATCTCGCAGAGAGCCTTGATGGTGGCCTTCACGAGGTTGTGGGGGTTGGAAGAGCCCTTCGACTTGGCCAGCACGTCGGTGATGCCGGCGCTTTCGAGGACGGCACGCATGGCGCCACCAGCCACCATCCCGGTACCGGGAGCTGCAGGCTTGAGGAACACCTTTGCGCCTCCGAAAGCCACCTCCATCTCATGAGGGATTGTGCCCTTGAGCACCGGCACCTTCACGAGGTTCTTCTTTGCAGCCTCCACGCCTTTAGCAATGGCGGAAGTCACTTCACCAGCCTTTCCCAGGCCCCATCCGATGACGCCGTTTCCGTCGCCAACAACGACGATGGCAGCGAATGTGAACGTACGACCACCTTTTGTCACCTTGGTGACACGGTTGATAGCCACCAGGCGGTCCTTCAACTCAGAATCACTATTGATTTTTACTCTATTGATTGCCATGATCGTTTAAAAATTAAGTCCACCTTTACGGGCTGCGTCAGCCAGTTGCTTCACTCTTCCGTGATACAGATAACCATTACGGTCGAACACGACAGCTGTAATGCCAGCGGCCTTTGCCCTTTCTGCAATCAGCTCGCCCACCTTCTCTGCCTGTTGGCATTTGGGCATTTTCTCCATTCCCTTTGAAGAAGCCGAAACGAGGGTCTTGCCCTTCGGATAGTTCTGCACGGCCACGTTGCGCTTGGGGTGCTTTTTCTTCACCATGGTGGTGAAAGGCTTCTCGGTGTTCATCCATGAGTCGTCGATGATTTGCACGTAGATGCCCTTGTTGCTGCGGAAGACCGTCATGCGTGGGCGCTCGGCAGTGCCATTGACCTTCTTGCGAATTCTGTATTTGATCTTGATTCGTCTTTCTATTTTCTTCGTTGTCATAATCGTAAGGTTTTAAAGTTACTTAGCCGAGGCCGACTTGCCAGACTTCCTGCGGATGACCTCACCCTTGAACAGGATACCCTTGCCCTTGTAAGGCTCAGGCATGCGGAAAGAGCGAATCTTAGCACAAATGAGTCCGAGCAACTGCTTGTCGCAAGACTCCAAGATGATGACAGGATTCTGATTCCTCTCAGACTTTGTCTCCACCTTCACCTCAGGTGGGAGCATGATGAAAATGGGGTGTGAATATCCCAGTGCGAACTCCAGGATGTTACCCTTGTTTGACACGCGGTATCCGACGCCAACGAGTTCGAGGGTTTTCTGGAACCCTTGGCTGACTCCAACCACCATGTTGTTGACCAGTGCCCTGTAGAGGCCGTGGAAAGCCTGCTTCTGCTTGATGTTGACGGGACTGTCCTCGTTGATGGTGAAGGTCAATTCACCGTTCTCCAATGTCATGTCGACAGCGGGATCCACCTTTTGCGAGAGTTCACCCTTTGGACCTTTCACGGTCACGATGTGTGTCTGCTTGTCGTGCTTGACTTCTACGCCAGCAGGGATGGCGATGGGCAATTTACCTATTCTAGACATAGTTGCTTCCTCCCTTGATTAATAGACGTAGCAAAGGACTTCGCCGCCGATCTTGAGTTCTTTGGCTTCCTTGTCAGTCATTACACCTTTGGATGTGGACAAGATGGCGATGCCCAATCCGTTGATAACTCTCGGCATGTCCTTGTACCCCGTATACTTGCGGAGACCAGGAGTTGAAACTCTCTTGAGTTTCTTGATGGCGTTAGCCTTGGTCGTCGGGTCATACTTGAGCGCGACCTTGATGGTACCCTGCGGGCCGTCCTCGATGAACTTGTAGTTGAGGATGTAGCCCTTCTCGAAGAGGATCTTGGTGATCTCCTTCTTGATGTTTGATGCAGGAACCTCCACGACACGGTGATGTGCCATGATTGCATTTCTGAGCCTTGTCAGATAATCTGCTATTGGATCTGTCATAAATAAAAATGTTTAATTAATCGGGACTCCCCCGACAATATTAAATATAAAAAAGCTTGTCTTCTTTCTTTACCAACTTGCCTTCTTCACGCCAGGAATGAGACCTACAGAAGCCATCTCGCGGAATTGGATGCGGGAGAGGCCGAACTGTCTCATGTATCCCTTTGGACGACCAGTGATTTTGCAACGGTTGTGTAGGCGTATGGGGTTGGCGTTCTTGGGGATGCTTTGTAGTTTGCGAGCAGCCTCGTAAGCCTCGGCGATGTCGTCGGTGGTGGCGATGATTTTCTTGAGTGCAGCGCGCTTCTCAGCATACTTGGCCACGAGCCTAGCCCTTTTGACCTCACGGGCCTTCATTGATTCTTTTGCCATGGATTATGCGTTTTTAGCGTTTTTGAAAGGAAGTCCGAAAGCCTTGAGCAGGGCGTAGCCCTCCTCGTCGGTGTTAGCGGAGGTGACGAAAGTGATGTTCATTCCCTGTATGCGCTCGATGCTGTCGAGGTTGATTTCCGGGAAGATGATTTGCTCGTCGATACCGAGGGTGTAGTTGCCACGTCCGTCGAGTTTCGACTCGATACCCTTGAAGTCGCGGATACGAGGAAGAGCGACGCGCACGAGTTTCTCGAGGAACTCATACATGCGCTCTCTTCTCAGAGTTACCATGACGCCGATGGGCATCTTCTTGCGGAGCTTGAAGTTGGCGATGTCCTTCTTGGAGTAGGTGGCCACGGCCTTCTGTCCTGCGATAGTGGTCAATTCGTTGATGGCCACGTCGATGATTTTCTTCTCTTGTGTGGCATCTCCGAGTCCCTGGTTGATGACGATCTTCTTGAGAGTCGGTATTTGCATGGGCGAGGAGTAGTTGAACTGCTTCATCAGCGCCGGTGCAATGACTTCATTGTACTGTTTCTTTAACTGTGCTGTATTCATTATTTGATCTCCTCTCCTGATTTTTTAGCGATACGAACTTTTGTTCCGTCCTCTTTTACCTTGATGGCGATGCGTGTAGCTTCTCCGCTCTTAGGGTCGATGAGGCTCAGGTTGGAGATATGAATAGGAGCCTCCACCTTGATGAAGCCGCCTTGGGGATTCTTAGCCGAAGGTTTGGCACTCTTGGTGACGATGTTGACACCTTCTACGATGGCGCGCATTTTCTCGCGTTCCACTTTGAGCACCTTTCCGGTCTTGCCCTTGTCCTCACCGGCGAGGACAATCACGGTGTCGCCTTTTTTGATATGTAATTTGATCATTGGTGTAGTGCTGGTTAAAATGTTAAAGTACCTCTGGTGCGAGAGAGACCACCTTCATGTTCACCGCGCGCAACTCTCTTGCGACGGGTCCGAAGATGCGGCTTCCCCTAAGCTCTCCGGCATTGTTGAGGAGTACGCATGCGTTGTCGTCGAATCTGATGTAAGAACCATCAGCCCTGCGCACCTCTTTCTTGGTGCGTACGATGAGAGCTTTTGAGATGGCCCCTTTCTTCAGGTCGCTGGAAGGTATGACATTTTTCACGGCCACGACGATGACGTCGCCCACGCTGGCGTAACGGCGGCGAGTACCTCCGAGCACCCTGATGCAGAGTGCCTCGCGAGCTCCGCTGTTGTCGCAAACTGTCAGTCTTGATTCTGCCTGTATCATGATTACTTAGCTTTTTCGATGATTTGAACTAGTCTCCATCTCTTGGTTTTGCTCAAGGGACGGGTTTCCATAATGAGCACGGTGTCGCCGATATTGGCCTCGTTGTTTTCGTCATGTGCATGGTACTTCTTTGTCTTCTGCACAAACTTGCCATAGATGGGGTGCATCTCCTTGAACTTGGAAGCAATAACAATGGTTTTATCCATCTTGTTGCTCACGACAACACCCGTTCTAGTTTTTCTTAAATTTCTTGTTTCCATCTGGACCATTGTTATTTGTTAAGTTCTCTTTGACGGAGCTCAGTTTTCATGCGGGCGATGTCTTTGCGCACCATCCTGATTTGCATTGGATTCTCCAGCGGCGTGATGGCATGGTTCATCTTCAGTTGCTGAAGGTTTGCCATTGCTCCCTCAAGTCTCTCGACCAAGTCCTGGGTAGAGAGTTCCCTTACTTCATTTATCTTCATGGTTTAAGCGTTTTTGTCGAAATCACGTCTTACAACGAACTTGGTTTTCACGGGGAGTTTCTGAGCGGCGAGGCGGAGGGCCTCCTTTGCGATGTCGAAACTGACCCCTTCTACTTCGAAGAGGATGCGTCCGGGCTGCACAGGTGCCACCCATCCTGCGGGGTCACCCTTTCCCTTACCCATACGCACGTCTGCTGGCTTGCGAGTGATGGGTTTGTCGGGGAAGATGCGAATCCACACCTGTCCCTCGCGCTGCATATACCTGTTGACGGCGACACGAGCAGCCTCAATCTGACGGCTGTCGATCCATTTGTGTTCGAGTGTCTTGATGCCGAACGAACCGAAAGCGAGCTCGGTCCCCCTGTGGGAGTTGCCTTTCCTGCCGCGTCCGTCCTGAGGCCTTCTATATCTTACTCTTTTTGGCTGTAACATTGTAGCTTCTGGTTTTAACGGTTATTGCTTCTCTTGCGACCTCCTCTTGGGCGTCCACCGCCACCTTGTCTTCCACCTGACTTCTCCTGAGTGAAGTTGGGTGCGAGGTCAACCTTTCCATAAACCTCTCCGCGGCAGATCCACACCTTGATGCCCAGGATTCCCACCTTGGTGAGAGCCTCGGCCTGGCAGTAGTCCACATCGGCGCGGAAGGTGTGCAGAGGTGTCCTGCCCTCCTTGTACATTTCCTTGCGTGCCATTTCAGCACCGTTGAGGCGGCCTGTGATTTGGATTTTGATGCCCTCAGCCTGTGCGCGCATGGCATTGCCGATGGCCTGCTTGATGGCGCGCCTGTAAGCGATCTTTCCTTCGAGCTGCCTTGCGATGTTGTTGGCAACGATGGTAGCGTCGAGGTCAGGTTTCTTCACCTCGAAGATGTTGATTTGGATCTCCTTGTTGGAGAGTTTCTTCAGTTCTTCCTTCAACTTGTCCACGTCCTCTCCACCTTTTCCGATGACCTTGCCCGGCCTAGCGGTGCAGATGGTGATGGTGACAAGCTTGAGTGTGCGCTCAATGACGATACGGGAAACGCTGGCGTTGGCCAGTCTTTCATTGAGGTATTTGCGGATCTTCTGGTCTTCCACGATGTTTTCGCCGAAGCTCTTGCCTCCGAACCAGTTGGAGTCCCATCCTCTGATGATTCCCAGACGGTTGCTGATTGGATTAACTTTCTGTCCCATTCTGTTTATTCTTTATCGTCATTAGTTTTTGAATCTACGAAAAGGGTGACGTGGTTGCTACGTTTGCGGATGCGGTATCCACGTCCCTGCGGTGCAGGTCTCATTCTCTTCCATGTGACTCCCTCATCGACGAAGACGCGTGAGATGTAGAGTTCTCCGTCCTCAGCCTTGCGGTCATTCTTGGCCTCCCAGTTGGCCACTGCCGAGCGGAGCAGTTTCTCCACGTCGATGGCGGCCTTCTTATTCGAGAACTTGAGCACTCCGAGTGCTTTATTCACCTCCATGCCGCGGATCATGTCGACGACGTATCTCATTTTCCGTGGTGATGAGGGCACCCCTACCAATTTGGCGAAGTAGAGGCTCTTTGCGGCTTCCTTTCTTTTCTCAGCCGCGATTTTCTTTCTTGCTCCCATTATGTTATTGTTTTTTATTCAAAGGGTTGGCCTGCTTACTTCTTGTTTCCGGCGTGTCCGCCAAACCTGCGTGTAGGTGAGAACTCTCCGAGTTTGTGCCCCACCATGTTCTCAGTGATGTAAACAGGGATGAATTTGTTTCCGTTATGTACTGCAACAGTATGACCCACGAAGTCGGGTGAGATCATCGATGCCCTGGCCCAGGTCTTGACGACCGTTTTCTTGCCGCTCTCGTTCATGGCGAGAATTTTCTTCTCGAGAGCCACGTTGATGTATGGACCTTTCTTAAGTGAACGACTCATAATTTCCTCTTGTTAACTATTTTTTCTTGTTAGCTCTCTCGATAATGTACTTGTTGGAATGCTTCTTGGGAGCGCGTGTCTTGAGTCCCTTGGCATAGAGTCCGGTGCGTGAGCGCGGGTGTCCGCCAGACTGGCGTCCCTCGCCACCGCCCATCGGGTGGTCGTGCGGGTTCATCACGACGCCGCGGTTGTGCGGGCGTCTTCCGAGCCAGCGTGTGCGTCCTGCCTTGCCCGACTGCTCGAGAGCGTGGTCGGAGTTGCCGACGCTACCGATGGTAGCTTTGCAAGCACTGAGGATTTTGCGAATCTCTCCCGAGGGGAGTTTGACCACGCAGTAATCCCCTTCACGAGAGGTTAACTGAGCGAAATTACCAGCCGACCTGACGAGCTTGGCACCCTGTCCCGGGCGTAGCTCGATGTTGTGGATCACGGTACCCACGGGAATGTTAGCCAGTGGCAGGGCGTTACCCACTTCAGGTGCTGCCTCAGCGCCTGAGTTGAGCTTGTCGCCCACCTGGAGTCCGATGGGAGCAATAATGTAGCGTTTTTCGCCATCAGCATAGTAGAGCAGTGCGATACGAGCAGAGCGGTTGGGGTCATACTCGATAGTCTTCACCACTGCGGGAACACCATCTTTCTCTCGCTTGAAATCGACGAGGCGCAACTTTCTCTTGTGTCCTCCACCTCTGTAGCGGACGGTCATCTTACCGGAATTGTTCCTACCTCCGGTGGAGTGCTTTCCTCTAACGAGAGACTTCTCTGGTACGGATGCAGTAATCTCTTCGAACGTACCAATAATCTTGTGTCTTTGGCCCGGTGTTACGGGCTTTAATTTACGTACTGCCATTTTATTTTAGATATTGCTGTAGAAATCGATTGTCTCGCCCTCTTTGAGCGTGACGATAGCTTTTTTAAACGAGCTCTTCTGTCCTTTGATCATACCTGCCTTGGTGTAGCGCTGCGAGCGTTTCCCGGCAAAGAGCATCGTGTTCACGTCGACGACGGTAACGTTGTACAGTCTCTCGACTTCTTCCTTGATTTGGAGTTTGTTTGCGTCAGGACGTACGATGAAGCCGTACTTTGCCTTGGCAGGCTTTGTGTAGGTGAAGATGGTCTTTTCCTTTGTCCTTGCTTCCTTGCGGAGGCTCTTCTTCACTTTCACTTCAACCTTCTCTTCCTTGGCACCCAGCTTCTTTGCAGCCTTCTCATTGACCGCCCTCAGCGTTTTGTCGACCGACGACTTCTCCGAAATCTGGTTCATCTTCTCAGTGACCAGCGGTTTTATAATAAATGCCATTTCTATTCTCTGGTTATTTAGTTAAGATTGTGTCGATGGTCTTCAGCGAATTTTCGGTCACGACAAGAACATCAGCATTCAAAACTTTGTAAGCATTGAGTGATGATGCAAGTATAACCTCGGAACGCTGCAAGTTACGAGCCGACAAAAATACATTTTTATTTGCTTCTGGCAAAACGAGAAGTACTTTCTTGCCGTCGACTTTAAGATTTTTAACAACATTTATGAAATCTTTAGTCTTTGGTGCTTCGAAAGTGAAATCTTCGAGGACGATGATAGCGTCTTCCTGCACTTTGTATGAGAGAGCGCTCTTGCGTGCGAGCACCTTCACCTTTTTGTTGAGTTTGAAGCGATAGTCGCGTGGCCTGGGACCGAAGACCCTGCCGCCTCCCCTGAGGAGTGGTGAGTTGATGTCACCGTGGCGTGCACCACCGCCGCCCTTTTGGCGTCCGAGTTTCCTGGTACTGCCTTTGTGCTCGCTTCTCTCCTTGGCCTTGTGTGTTCCCTGCCTTTGGTTGGCGAGGTACTGCTTCACGTCGAGATAGAGGACGTGGTCGTTTGGTTCGATGCCGTAGATGTCGTCATTAAGTGTGGCAGTGCGCCCCGTCTCCTGACCTTTGATGTTTAAAACGTTGACTTCCATTATTTCTGAATTAAGACGGTTGAACCAATGCATCCGGCTACTGACCCCTTCACGAGGATGAGGTTGTGCTCAGGGATGACTTTTAACACTCTGAGATTCTTGGTGGTGACCCTGTCTCCACCCATTTGTCCTGCCATTCTCATTCCTTTGAATACTTTGGCGGGATAGGAGCATGCACCGATACTACCCGGTTTGCGTGCGCGGTCGTCCTGGCCGTGAGTCTGCTGTCCGACTCCTCCGAACCCATGGCGCTTCATGACGCCTTGGAATCCTTTACCTTTGGAGGTGCCTGTAACATCGACGAAAGAGGAGTCGTTGAATATTTCGACGGTGATGGTGTCACCGAGGTTGTATTCCTCCTCGAACTTGAACTCGGCCAAGTGTCTTTTCGGTGTTGTCCCGGCTTTTTTGAAGATACCCATGAGCGGCTTGGTTGTCCTTTTCTCCTTAGCCTCTCCGAAAGCGAGTTGGTAGGCGTCATAGCCGTCCACCTCTTTAGTCTTCACCTGGGTTACAACACAAGGACCAGCTTCGATAACAGTGCACGGCACGTTCTTGCCGTCGGCACTGAAAACGGATGTCATTCCGATTTTCTTTCCAATTAATCCTGGCATTTCAATTTGTTGTTAAGGGTTGTTGTTGTAAATATGTGAATGAAATTCTATACCTTGATGTCCACTTCCACGCCGCTGGGGAGTTCCAGTTTCATCAGCGCGTCGATGGTTTTTGCAGTAGAACTGTAGATGTCGATGAGGCGCTTGTAGTCTGAGAGTTGGAACTGCTCGCGTGCCTTCTTGTTGACGAACGTACTGCGGTTGACAGTGAAGATGCGCTTGTGTGTTGGGAGGGGGATGGGACCGCTCACCACGGCATCTGTAGCTTTCACGGCCTTGACGATTTTCTCGGCCGACTTGTCCACGAGCTTGTGGTCGTAGGACTTCAGTTTGATTCTGATTTTCTGACTCATGATGTTATTGTTAGTTGATTTTGATGAGTGGCGCTGGAAGCGCTGCTTAAGAGTCATTCGCTAAGCAGCGCGCAGCCGCCACGTGTTGTTGCTTTATATGAGGTCGGCCCTGCCGTTGACTTCGGTTAGGACAGCCTTTGCGATGGAGCTTGAGAGAGGTGCGTGGTGAGCGTACTCCATGGAGGAGGTTGCCCTTCCCGACGTGATGGTGCGGAGCGTGGTGACATATCCGAAGGTTTCCGACAGTGGCACGAGTGCCTTGACGATGCGTCCTCCCGAGCGTGCCTCGTCCATGCCGAGCACCTGTCCGCGGCGCTTGTTGAGGTCTCCGATGACGTCGCCCATGCTCTCCTCTGGTGTGACCACCTCGAGTTTCATGATAGGCTCCATCAGCACGGGAGCGGCCTTCACGCATGCAGACTTGTAGGCTTGTATGGCAGCGATTTCGAAGGAGAGCTGGTCGGAGTCGACGGGGTGGAAGCCTCCGTCGACGACGGTGACCTTCAGTGATTCCATGGGATATCCTCCGAGGATGCCGTTCTTCATGGCAGTCTCGAAGCCCTTCTGGATGGAGGGGATGTACTCCTTGGGGATGTTTCCGCCTTTCACCTCGTTGACGAACTGCAGGCCTCCGTTGGCCTTGACATCGTAATCTTCGTCGACGGGTCCGACCTGTACGAGGATCTTGGCATACTTGCCACGACCGCCGGTCTGCTTCTTGTAGACCTCTTCGATTTCCACGGTGCGTGTGATGGCCTCCTTATAGTTCACCTGCGGCTTGCCTTGGTTGCATTCCACCTTGAACTCTCTCTTGAGCCTGTCGATGATGATGTCGAGGTGCAGCTCACCCATTCCTGAGATGATGGTCTGTCCGCTCTGCTCGTCGGTCCTCACGGTGAAGGTGGGGTCTTCCTCAGCGAGTTTGGCCAGTCCGATGCCGAGTTTGTCGATGTCGGCCTGCGACTTGGGCTCCACTGCGATACCGATGACGGGGTCGGGGAATGTCATTGACTCCAACACGATGGGGTGTGCCTCGTCGCAGAGGGTGTCACCGGTGTGGATGTCCTTGAATCCCACTCCTGCGCCGATGTCGCCAGCGTCGATGGACTCCATGGGGATTTCCTTGTTGGAGTTCATCTGGAAGAGTCTGCTGATGCGCTCCTTCTTTCCCGAACGGGGGTTGAAGACATATGAGCCGGCAACCACTTTTCCAGAATAGACGCGGAAGAACACGAGGCGTCCCATATAAGGGTCGGTGGCGATTTTGAATGCCAGCGCCGATGTAGGTTCTTCATCGGAAGGCTTGCGCGACTCTTCCTCCTCGGTTTCGGGGTTGACGCCTACGATGTGTACGGCGTCGATGGGTGAGGGCAGGAAAGCGCAGACGTAGTCGAGCAATGGCTGCACACCCTTGTTCTTGTATGACGAGCCGCAGACCATCGGAGTGACCTCCATGGCCACTGTTCCCTTGCGGATGGCGGCGATGATTTCCTCCTTGGTGATTTCCTCGCCCTCGAGGTATTTCTCCATGAGGGCGTCGTCATAGTTGGCTGCAATCTCGAGCATCTTGTCACGCCACTCCTGAGCCTCGTCCACGAGGTCGGCGGGTATTTCCTCGACGTCGTATTCGGCACCCATGGACTCATCGTTCCAAATGATGGCCTTCATGGTGATGAGATCCACCACGCCTTTGAAGTTCTGTTCTGCTCCGATGGGGATTTGCACGGGGCACGGGTTGGCTCCGAGGATTTCCTTCATCTGCTGCACAGTCCCGAAGAAGTCGGCTCCGGAACGATCCATCTTGTTCACGTATCCGATGCGAGGCACGTTGTACTTGTCGGCCTGGCGCCATACTGTCTCCGACTGCGGCTGGACGCCGTCAGCGGCGGAGTAAGTGGCCACGGCTCCGTCGAGCACCCTGAGCGAGCGCTCCACCTCGGCGGTGAAGTCGACGTGTCCCGGAGTGTCGATGAGGTTGATTTTGTACTTTTTTCCGTTCCATTCCCATGAGCATGTGGTGGCTGCAGAAGTGATGGTGATGCCTCTCTCCTGCTCTTGTGCCATCCAGTCCATGGTAGCTGCACCGTCGTGCACCTCGCCGATTTTGTGCGTCTTGCCCGTGTAGAAGAGAATGCGCTCGGAAGTGGTGGTCTTGCCGGCGTCGATGTGGGCCATGATGCCTATGTTGCGGGTGAGTTGTAAGTCTTGCTTTGCCATTATCTTTTTACCTTATGCTATACCTGAAATGTTAGAACCTGAAATGTGCAAAAGCCCTGTTGGCCTCGGCCATGCGGTGCATGTCCTCCTTGCGCTTGTAAGCGCCACCCTGGTTGTTGTAGGCGTCCATGATTTCAGCAGCCAGCTTCTCAGCCATGCTTTTTCCGCCGCGCTTGCGTGCGTAGTTGATCATGTTCTTCATCGACACGCTTTCCTTGCGGTCAGGACGGATTTCCGTAGGCACCTGGAAGGTGGCGCCACCGATACGACGGCTCTTCACCTCCACTTGCGGTGTGATGTTGTCGAGTGCGGTTTTCCAAATCTCGAGGGGAGTCTTCTCCTCTTTCGACATTTTGGTTTTCACGATGTCCAGTGCGTTGTAGAAGATTTCGTAGGAAATGGATTTCTTGCCATCATACATGAGATGGTTGACGAACTTGGATACCTTCTGGTCGTTGTAAACGGGGTCTGGCAGCACCAGACGCTTCTTTGGTTTTGCTTTTCTCATTTTATTTATTTGAAATAAATTCTGCTTGGGGCTGTTCTTACTTGTTCTTCAACGCTCACACGAGAGCATTTACTCAACCTGTTGTGACTTCTCCAGCAAAACGATTATTTGAATGAATGGTTTTTAGTCCTTGCTGATATTAACCTTCTCCGGTTATTATTTCTTCTGCTTCGGACGTTTTGCACCGTACTTTGAGCGGCGCTGGGTGCGGTTGGCGACGCCTGCTGTATCAAGCGTTCCACGAACGATGTGGTAGCGCACACCAGGGAGATCCTTAACACGACCACCTCTTACGAGCACGATGCTGTGCTCCTGCAGGTTGTGACCCTCACCGGGTATGTAGGAGTTCACTTCCTTTTGGTTGGTCAGTCTTACACGGGCAACTTTTCTCATTGCCGAATTAGGCTTTTTGGGAGTTGTGGTATAGACGCGAACGCATACTCCACGACGCTGGGGACATGAGTCCAGCGCGGGTGACTTGCTTTTGTCTACCAATTCCTTCCTGCCTTTCCTTACTAATTGCGAAATTGTTGGCATTTTGTTACTTTTTTGTTTGATATTTATGTTGTATTGTTGTTTGCACATTAATATATGGCACACCCTCGGCGCACCATTTGGGCTGCAAAGGTACTAACTTTCAGTGAATAAACCTAACTAAATGGAGCTTTGCCCCCCTCTCTTTGGAATGTTTTATAGTTTTTTAACAGATGTAACATTTTTTAAGACGAAATAAGGGAGTGAAAGAGTAGAAATGGGCGGAGGGGACGGAGGGGACGGAATGGGCGGAAACGGCGGGGCGCCAGCCTTTTGACAAGACTGGCGCCCCGGAAAGAGAATGGCTATGGGATCATGCCTCCCCCTTGTTTCCGATGTTGAAGGGCGAGATGGTACGTGGTTTGGAGTTGGGTAGCTGTATTTTCCCGAACTCCTGCTCATACCTTGCGATGTTCTCCTGCAGTGCGATGGCGAGACGCTTGGCGTGCTCAGGAGCAAGAATGGCCCTTGTCCTGACGGTGGCTTTCTGCAATCCCGGGAGCACGGAAGCGAGATCCATCACGAATTCCGAACTGGAGTGTGCGATGAGTGCGAAGTTGACGTACACACCTTGTGCCACGTCCGGTCCCACCTCTATTTGCAACTGGTTGCCTTGTGGTTTGTTGTGGTTGTCCATAAGTGAAAAGTTTGATGATAAGCAGGGATTCAGGATAGAACCCCTGCTTTGATTTTATCTTTCTTCAGTCACGATTTCCTCGTCGGCGAAGTCGAGCACGTTCTTGCGGTTGGCAATCATGCGTTCGTATTCCTCCTTGGAGCCCACCTGCAGCTTGTCCCACTGTCTCAGTCCGGTACCGGCTGGGATGAGATGTCCGCAGATGACGTTCTCCTTCATACCCTCGAGGTGGTCCACCTTTCCACGTATGGCAGCCTCGTTGAGCACCTTGGTGGTTTCCTGGAAGGAAGCAGCCGACATGAAGCTCTTGGTCTGCAAGGCGGCCTTCGTGATGCCTTGGAGGATCTGTGTGGAGGTGGCGGGGATGACGTCCCTGACCTTGATGGTCTTCAGGTCACGACGTGTGAGGTTGGAGTTCTCGTCACGCAGCTTGCGTGCAGAGATGATTTGTCCCACATACACATTTTCGCTGTCGCCTGCGTCCAAGACGTACTTCTTGCCCCAGATGCGGTCGTTCTCCTCGGCGAAGTCGAGTTTGTCGACCACTTCCTGCTCGAGGAAGGTGGTGTCGCCCGGTTCCACGATTTGCACCTTGCGCATCATCTGCCTGACGATGATTTCGAAATGCTTGTCGTTGATCTTCACACCCTGGAGACGATAGACGTCCTGCACCTCGTTGACGATGTACTCCTGCACAGCCGTCGGGCCTTTGATGGCTAGGATGTCGCTCGGAGTGATGATGCCATCAGAGAGAGGTGTTCCCGCCCTCACGGCATCGTTCTCCTGGACAAGGATTTGCTTGGAGAGAGAGACGAGGTAGTTCTTCCTGTCGCCGGTCTTGGCGTTGGTGACGATGATTTCTCGGTTGCCTCGCTTCAGTCGTCCCATTGTCACCACGCCGTCGATTTCGCTCACCACGGCGGGTTCCGACGGGTTGCGTGCCTCGAAGAGTTCGGTGACGCGTGGCAGACCACCGGTGATGTCACCACCCTTGGCCACGGAGCGCGGAATCTTGACGAGTGTGGTACCCGTCTCCACGACTTCGCCATCTTTCACCATCACGTGACCACCCACGGGGAAGCTATAAGTGGCGACAACCACTCCATCCTCGTCGATGATGTCGCATGTAGGCACGAGCGTCCTGTCTCTCGACTCGGTGATGATTATCTCTGTCAGGCCAGTTGCGTCATCGGTTTCCGACTTGAAGGTGACACCTTCGATGATGTCGTTGAACTTGAGCTTACCAGCGTATTCAGTGACGATGACCGCGTTGAACGGATCCCATTTTGCGATGACGTCACCTTTCTTCACCAAGTCGTTGTTCTTGAAGTAAAGCGAGCTGCCGTATGGCACCGGCATGGTGGAGAGCACGATGTTGGTGTTGATGTCCACGAACCTCACTTCTGCGAGACGGCTGACGACCATCTGGCAATCCACACGCGAGTCCACAGGATTGTTCTCTGTAGGAGCCATACCCTCCTTGAAGGGCACGGTGCGCAGTTCGTCGAACTCGATTCTCGCGTCGTTCTTTGCCACGACGGTGGCGTTGGCGGCGGCATTGGCAGCCACACCACCAGCATGGAAGGTACGCAGTGTGAGCTGTGTTCCCGGCTCACCGATGGCTTGCGCTGCGATGACACCCACAGCCTCGCCTTTCTGCACCATTCGGCTTGTGGCGAGGTTGCGTCCATAGCATTTCATGCAGACGCCCTTCTTGCTCTCGCACGTGAGCACCGACCTGATTTCCACGCTCTCGATGGGCGATTCCTCTATGGCCTGTGCCACATCCTCGGTGATTTCCTCACCTGCAGCCACGATGAGCTCGTTGGTTGTCGGGTTGACGATGTCGTGCACGGAGACACGTCCGAGGATGCGCTCTGCAAGTGTCGAGATGACCTCGTCGCCGCTCTTGAGAGCGGTGCAGTTGAGTCCGCGGAGTGTACCACAGTCCTCCTCGGTGATGATGACGTCGTGAGAGACGTCGACGAGACGGCGTGTGAGGTATCCTGCGTCGGCGGTCTTCATGGCGGTGTCGGCAAGACCCTTGCGTGCACCGTGTGATGCGATGAAGTACTCCAGCACGGACATGCCCTCCTTGAAGTTGGAGAGGATGGGGTTCTCGATGATGGGCGCGATGTCGGCGCCTGCCTTCTGTGGCTTGGCCATCAGACCGCGGATGCCGGAGAGCTGCTTGATCTGGTCTTTCGAGCCACGGGCTCCTGAGTCGAGCATCATGAACACGGCATTGAAGCCTTGGTCGGCCTCGGTCATCTCCTTCATGAGGATGGAGGCGATGTCGTTGTTGACGTGCGTCCAGGTGTCGATGACCTTGTTGTATCGCTCATTGTCGGTGATGAAGCCCAGGTTGTAGCTCTCGGTGATCTGCCTGACCTCCTCGTTGCCCTTGGCGATGAGTTCCGCCTTCTCTGGCGGGATGATGATGTCGTCGAGGTTGAAGGAAAGTCCTGCGAGGTATGCCATCCTGTAACCGAGGTTCTTGATGCCGTCGAGGAACTCGCAAGCCTTTGCGAAGCCAACGGTCTTGATGACCTTTGCGATGATGTCGCGCAAGCTCTTCTTGGAGATGACGGTGTTGACGTATCCCACCTCTTCTGGAATGATGCCATTGACGATGACACGTCCCACGGATGTCTCTTCCACCATTTTGGGAACGAGGTTTCCGTTCTCGTCGAGGTCTTTCACCATGACTCGCACTTTTGCGTGGAGGTCGCATTTGCCCTCGTTGTGAGCGATGATGGCCTCTTCCGGTCCATAGAAGGTGAGTCCCTCACCCTTTGCCCCCGGACGGATTTTTGTGATGTAGTAGAGTCCGAGCACCATGTCCTGTGAAGGAACGGTGATGGGCGCTCCGTTGGCGGGGTTGAGGATGTTGTGGCTCTGGAGCATGAGGATCTGCGCCTCGAGGATGGCCTCGTTGCTCAGGGGGAGGTGTACGGCCATCTGGTCGCCGTCGAAGTCGGCGTTGAAAGCGGTACAAGCCAGCGGGTGCAGCTGTATGGCCTTGCCCTCGATGAGCTTGGGCTGGAAAGCCTGTATGCCGAGACGGTGGAGCGTCGGTGCGCGGTTGAGGAGGACGGGATGTCCCTTCATCACGTTCTCGAGGATGTCCCAGATGACGGGTTCTCTCCTGTCGACGATTTTCTTGGCGCTCTTGACGGTCTTGACGATGCCTCTCTCGATGAGCTTGCGTATGATGAACGGCTTGTAGAGCTCGGCAGCCATGAGTTTCGGCAGTCCGCACTCGCCCATCTTCAGTTCCGGTCCCACGACGATGACCGAGCGTGCAGAATAGTCGACACGCTTTCCGAGGAGGTTCTGGCGGAAACGTCCCTGCTTGCCCTTGAGGGAGTCGGAGAGCGACTTGAGGGGCCTGTTCGACTCGCTCTTCACGGCGCTGCTCTTGCGCGAGTTGTCGAAGAGGCTGTCGACAGCCTCCTGGAGCATGCGCTTCTCATTGCGCAGGATGACCTCCGGTGCCTTGATTTCGATGAGCCTCTTGAGGCGGTTGTTTCTGATGATGACTCGCCTGTAGAGGTCGTTGAGGTCGGATGTGGCGAACCTTCCGCCATCGAGCGGCACGAGCGGCCTGAGTTCCGGCGGCGTGACGGGAATGATCTTCATGATCATCCATTCGGGACGGTTCATATCCTTGCTGTTGCGGAACGCCTCTACGACCTGTAGCCTCTTGAGGGCCTCGGTCTTGCGGGCCACGGAGGCGTCGTTGTTGGCACGTTCGCGTAGTTCTCCAGCGAGTTTGTCGAGGTCGAGTCCAGCGAGGAGGTCGTAAATGGCCTCGGCGCCCATCTTTGCGATGAACTTCCTTGGGTCTGAGTCAGGGAGCATCTGGTTCTCTGGTGAGAGCTTGCTCTCCACGATGTCGAGATAGTCGTCCTCGGAGATGAGGTCTAATTTCGTTGCTCCTGGTGCGAGGCGCTCTTGTCCGCTTCCCGACTCCTTGTCTACCTCTTTCCTGTTCTCGTAGTCACCCGGCTGTATCACCACGTATTTCTCGTAGTAGATGACGGCGTCGAGTTTCTTGGTGGGCAGTCCGAGGAGGTATCCGATTTTGTTGGGAAGTGAGCGGAAATACCAGATATGTGCCACCGGCACGACGAGTTCGATGTGTCCTGAGCGCTCGCGCCTGACATTCTTCTCTGTCACCTCGACGCCGCACCTGTCGCACACGATGCCTTTGTATCTGATGCGCTTGTACTTGCCGCAGCCGCACTCGTAGTCACGTGTGGGACCGAAGATTCTCTCACAGAACAAGCCGTCACGTTCTGGCTTGTAGGTGCGGTAGTTGATGGTCTCAGGCTTGGTCACCTCGCCTTTGGAGTTCTCAAGGATTTCCTCGGGTGAAGCCAGTCCGATGGTGATTTTCGTGAAGTTGTTCTTAACTTTTGTATCTTTCTTGAATGCCATGTCTGATAACGATTTAGTCGAGTTTGATACTTAATCCGAGTCCGCGGAGTTCATGCAGCAGCACGTTGAGAGATTCGGGTATTCCCGGCACTGGCATTGGCTCGCCCTTGACGATGGCCTCGTAGGCTTTGCTTCTGCCCACGACGTCGTCGGACTTGACGGTGAGGATTTCCTGAAGGACGTGGCTGGCTCCGAAAGCCTCCAGCGCCCAGACTTCCATTTCTCCGAAGCGCTGTCCGCCGAATTGCGCCTTTCCTCCGAGAGGTTGCTGCGTGATGAGCGAGTATGGGCCAATGCTTCTTGCGTGCATCTTGTCCTCGACCATGTGTCCAAGTTTGAGGAAGTATGTGATGCCCACGGTTGCCGGCTGGTCGAACTTCTCTCCTGTCTCACCGTCGTAGAGGTGTGTGGAGCAGAGTCTTGGCAGTCCTGCCTTGTCGGTCCATTCCGAGAGGTCGTCGAGTTTCGCACCGTCGAAGATGGGCGTTGCGAATTTCACGCCGAGTCGTTTTCCTGCCGCTCCCAGGATGGCTTCGAAGATTTGCCCGAGGTTCATGCGCGACGGCACGCCCAGCGGGTTGAGCACGAGGTCGACAGGTCTTCCGTCCTCGAGGAAGGGCATGTCCTCTTGTCTTACGACCTTCGACACGATGCCCTTGTTGCCGTGGCGGCCTGCAAGCTTGTCGCCGACGCCGATCTTGCGTTTCTTGGCGACATATACCTTTGCCATCTGCAGGATGCCAGAGGGCAGCTCGTCGCCGATGGTGATGGCGAACTTTCTTCTCTTCAACTCTGCGTCGAGCAGTTTTGCCTTACGGATGTAGTTCATGATCAACATGGAGATGAGCGAGTTGACATGCTCGTCGTCGGTCCAGTTGTTCGACTGTATGCCTTCGTAGTTGAGGTTCTTCAGGTTGACGATGGTGAACTGTGCGCCCTTGGCGATGATTTCGGTGTCGGCATAGTCCTTCACGCCCTGCGATGTCTTCCCCTTGATGAGTTTGAGGAGTTTGTCCACGAGGATGTCCTTGAGGTCGTTGTTCTTTGCCTCGTATTCCTCGTCGATCTTGGCGAGTTGGATTTTGTCGAGTTTGCGCGACTCACGTGTCTTGACTGCCCTGGAGAAGAGTTTCTTGTCAATGACGACGCCGCTGAGCGACGGGTTGGCCTTCAATGAGGAGTCCTTCACGTCTCCTGCCTTGTCGCCGAAGATGGCGCGTAGGAGTTTTTCCTCTGGCGACGGGTCGCTCTCACCCTTGGGCGAGATTTTACCGATGAGGATGTCGCCCGGCTCCACGCGTGCACCGACGCGGATGATGCCGTTGGTGTCGAGGTCCTTGGTTGCTTCCTCGCTGACGTTGGGGATGTCGGAGGTGAACTCCTCCATTCCACGCTTGGTCTCACGCACGTCGAGTTGGTACTCGTCGACATGCACGCTGGTGAGCACGTCTTCCCTTACAAGTCTCTCCGAGAGCACGATGGCGTCCTCGTAGTTGTAACCCTTCCACGGCATGTATGCGACGAGGAGGTTGCGTCCGAGGGCGAGCTCGCCATCCTCGGTGGCATAGCCTTCGGTGAGTATCTGTCCCTTGTGCACTCGGTCGCCCTTGTTGCAGATGGGCCTGAGGTCGATGGTCATGTTCTGGTTGGTGCGGCGGAACTTGGGAATGCGGTATTCCTTTGTTGGCTCGTCGAAGCTGACGAATTCCTCGTCCTCGGTGCGGTCGTAGAGGATGCGTATGGTGGTGGCATCGACGAATTCTATCACGCCATCGCCCTCAGCCACGATCATGGTGCGTGAGTCCTCGCACACCTGCCTTTCGAGTCCTGTTCCCACGATGGGTGCGTCGTTGTGTAGCAGAGGCACGGCCTGGCGCATCATGTTACATCCCATGAGGGCGCGGTGGCCGTCGTCATGCTCGAGGAAGGGGATGAGTGCAGCCGAGACGGATGCAATCTGCTGAGGCGACACGTCCATGAACGACACTTTGGCCGGTGTCACGACAGGGAAGTCGGCGTCGAGGCGGCATTTCACCACGTCGCGGATGAAGGTGCCGTCGGCATTGAGCGGTGCGTTGCCCTGCCCGATGTAGTGCTCCGACTCCTCTTCTGCTGTCATGTATACCACATGTTCGTTGTCGAGGTCCACCACCTCGTCGGTCACCTTGCGGTACGGGGTCTCGATGAAGCCCAGCTCGTTGATGGTGGCATAGACGCAAAGCGACGAGATGAGTCCGATGTTTGGTCCTTCAGGACTCTCTATGGGGCAGAGTCGCCCGTAGTGTGTATAGTGCACGTCACGCACCTCGAAGCCAGCCCTTTCCCTGGAGAGTCCGCCAGGTCCGAGAGCAGAGAGACGCCTCTTGTGGGTGACCTCCGCCAGCGGGTTGGTCTGGTCCATGAACTGGCTCAAGGGGTTGGTTCCGAAGAAGGTGTTGATGACGCTTGAGATGGTTTTCGCGTTGATGAGGTCGGTGGGTGTGAATGTCTCGTTGTCCCTGACGTTCATTCGCTCGCGTATGGTGCGGCTCATGCGTGCCAGACCGATGGAGAACTGGTTGGCCAACTGCTCTCCCACGGTGCGCACGCGGCGGTTGGAGAGGTGGTCGATGTCGTCGACGGTGGCGTTGGAGTTGACCAGCTGGATGAGATACTTGATGATCTCTATGATGTCCTCCTTGGTGAGGATGCGCACATCCATGTCGGTGTCGAGGTTGAGCTTCTTGTTGATGCGGTAGCGTCCCACCTCACCCAGGTCATATCGTTTGTCGGAGAAGAACAGGTTCTGAATCACCTCCCTTGCACTGGCGTCGTCTGCGGGGTCGGCGTTGCGGAGCTGGCGGTAGATGTACTGCACGGCTTCCTTTTCCGACTTGCTCGGGTCCTTCTGCAAGGTGTTGAAGATGATGGTGTACTTGCTCGACTGTTCATCGTTCTTGTGAAGGAGTATGGATGAAGTGCCGCTTTCAAGGATTTGTTCCGCAATCTCCGGTGTGATGACGGTCTCGCGCGGGATGATTTCCTCGTTGCGCTCGATGGACACCACTTCTCCCGTGAACTCGTCGGAGAAGTCTTCCGTCCACGACTGTAGCACCTGTCCTGCAAGCTTGCGGCCCACCACGTCCTTCATATTCTTCTTGGTCACCTTCACCTCCTCGGCCAAGTCGAAGATGCTGAGGATGTCCTTGTCGTTCTCATAGCCGATGGCACGGAGCAGCGTGGTGACAGGCAGTTTCTTCTTACGGTCGATGTATGCGTACATCACGTTGTTGATGTCCGTGGCGAACTCTATCCAAGAGCCCTTGAATGGGATGATGCGAGCTGAATAGAGGCTGGTGCCGTTGGAGTGGACGCCCTGGCTGAAGAAGACGCCCGGCGAGCGGTGGAGCTGCGACACGACGACGCGCTCGGCACCATTGATGATGAACGTGCCGTTGCTCGTCATATAGGGGATGGTTCCGAGGAACACATCCGATGTGACAATCTTGAAATCGACGTGCTCCGGGTCGGTGCAGTAGAGTTTCATCTTCGCCTTCAGCGGCACGCTGTAGGTCAGTCCTCGCTCGAGGCACTCGTCGATGGAGTAGCGCGGCGGGTCGATGAAATAGTCAAGGAACTCGAGCACGAAGTTGTTCCTCGTGTCGGTGATGGGGAAGTTCTCTGAGAACACCTTGTACAAGCCATCATACTTCCTCAGTTCGGGGGGTGTGTCGAGCTGCAGGAAATCCTGGAAGGACTTGAGTTGCACGTCAAGGAAGTCCGGGGTGGGCATCGGGTTCTTGACACTGGCGAAATTTACCCTGTTGTTGATGATTTTGGTGGCCATTAATGTGGTTTGTTTGTCACCGGCGAAAGCCGGCATTTGCATTTGTAAGACACAAAAAGGTTAAGAATCCCCTACTGGGAGACTCTTAACCATGTAATTCGAGAAGCGTATGCCGCTTATGGCGGCAAAGTGACGTATTGGCTTATTTGAGCTCAACCTTGGCACCCTCGGCCTCGATAGCCTTCTGCAGGTTCTCGGCCTCAGCCTTTGACAAACCTTCCTTCAGAGTGGAGGGAGCGCCGTCAACCAGTTCCTTAGCCTCTTTCAGACCCAGACCGCAAGCCTCTTTCACAGCCTTGACGACCTTCAGTTTGTTAGCACCAACCTCGGCGAGAACGACGTCGAACTCGGTCTTCTCTTCCTCTGCGGGAGCAGCAGGACCGGCAGGACCGGCGGCCACGGCAACAGCGGCAGCTGCGGGCTCGATTCCATACTCTTCCTTGAGGACGTTTGCCAACTCGTTAACTTCCTTTACTGTCAAATTTACCAATTGCTCAGCAATAGCTTTGATATCTGCCATTTTATTTAAAATTTAAATTGTTTGTTAATGTTTGTGAAAGTGACTTTGTAAAGTTATTCAGGACGCTCGCCCAAAGTCTTCAGCACACCATGGATGGTGTTTGCGCCTGACTGAAGAGCAGAGATGACGTTCTTCGCAGGCGACTGCAGCAGAGCCACGAGATCGCCGATGAGTTCGTTCTTGCTCTTGATGGAAGCCAACTCCTCGAGTTTGTCGGCACCAACGAAGATTCCTTCCTCGGCATAGGCAGCCTTCAGTGCTGGAATCCCCTCCTTGGTGTACTCCTTGAGCAGCTTGGCGGGTTGGTTTGCTGTCTGGCAAAACAAGACGGCAGTGTTTCCCTTGAGTGCGGGATAGATTTCCTCGAAGTCCACTTCACTTGCTTCCAAAGCCTTGTGAAGCAGCTTGTTCTTCACCACCACCATCTTGATTTCGCTCTTGAAGCACTTGCGGCGCAACTTGCTGGTGTTCTCCGCATCCAGTCCGGTCACATCGACCAGGTAGAAATGAGGATATTCCTTCAGTTTCTCGCCGAGCTCAACGATGATTGTATCTTTTACTTCTTTCTTCATGTTACACGTCAGATTAATGCATTGTTATTCGACCGACTTGGGATCGACCTTGATGCCCAAGCTCATGGTGCTTGAAAGGAAGATACTCTTGATATAGGTACCCTTGGCAGCAGCTGGTTTGAGCTTGATAATCGTGGCGATGAATTCCTTCGCGTTCTGGAAAATCTGGTCAGGGGTGAAGGTCACCTTGCCGATGGATGCATGCACGATACCTGTCTTGTCGACCTTGAAGTCAATCTTGCCTTGCTTCACTTCCTTCACAGCCTTTGCCACATCCATGGTGACGGTGCCACTCTTCGGGTTCGGCATGAGGCCGCGCGGTCCGAGGATGCGTCCCAACGGACCAATCTTGCCCATGCATGAAGGCATGGTGATGATCACGTCGACGTCGGTCCATCCACCCTTGATCTTGTCAATGTATTCCTCAAGACCCACGTAGTCGGCGCCGGCTGCCTTGGCAGCTTCTTCCTGGTCGGGGGTGCAGAGGCAAAGCACGCGGACAACCTTTCCTGTTCCACAGGGGAGAGACACCACGCCACGAACCATTTGGTTGGCCTTCCTCGGGTCAACGCCGAGACGCACGTCGATGTCGACAGAAGCCTCGAACTTCGTCATAGTGATTTCCTTGACAAGCTCGGTAGCCTCTTTCAAAGTATACAACTTCCCTGCTTCAATCTTGGCGGCTGCGATTTTCTGGTTTTTTGTCAGTTTACTCATAGTTCCTAAAATTGAAGATGATTATTTACCAGGGAACTCTCCTTTTACGGTGATACCCATGCTTCTGGCCGTGCCTGCAATCAGCCTCATGGCAGACTCGATGGTGAAACAGTTCAGGTCAGGCATTTTGTCCTCTGCGATGGCGCGAACTTGTTCCCATGTGACGGAAGCCACTTTCTTGCGGTTTGGCTCCGACGATCCACCCTTCACCTTGGCAGCCTCGAGCAGTTGGATGGCTGCGGGAGGTGTCTTGATAACGAAGCTGAAAGACTTGTCGTTGTAATAGGTGATAACGACAGGAAGAATCTTTCCTGCCTTATCCTGGGTCCTGGCGTTGAATTCCTTGCAGAAAGCCATGATGTTGATGCCCTTGGAACCAAGAGCAGGTCCAACAGGGGGAGAAGGATTTGCAGCGCCACCCTTAATCTGTAATTTGATTAATCCAGCAACTTCTTTAGCCATTTGATTTTTAAAATTAAAGTTTGATATTATAAAAGAATGTCAGGGCCGTAACAATCCCCTCATTCTTTTACCACTTGCATAAAACCGAGTTCAAGCGGAGTCTTCCGCCCGAAGATCTTGACCATCACCTTCAGCTTCCTCTTTTCGGTGTTCACCTCTTCGATGACACCGGAGAAGCCATTGAATGGGCCATCTGTCACTTTCACCGTCTCGTTGATCTCGAAAGGAATCGATACCTCGTTCACAATCTCGGTCTCCTCGGCGTTACCCAGCATTCGGTTGATTTCCGACTGTTTGACAGGCGAGGGGTTGTCCAAACCTCCGAGGAAACCCATCACGTTGGGCATGAAGCGCAAAGTGTGCGCCACATCCCCCACCATTTCGGCCTCCACGAAAATATAGCCAGGGAGAGAAACCTTCTCCTTGACCACACGTTTCCCATCACTTTTCTGGGTGGCGTGCTTCTCTGTTGGAATCACGACTTGGGAAACATACTGTGACAACTGTGGGTTGTGCTTAAGTTCAGCCTCTATGTATTCCTTCACTTTGGCTTCCTTGCCGCTAACGGTCTTAAGCACATACCATTGTTTACCTGTCCTAGCCATCTGCCTATGCCAAGTTATAGATGAAAAGCATCAGATTCTTAAACACCACATCCATGATGAACACCACGACGGCGATGATAAGGGAAGCAGTCAAAACAACCATCGCACTGTGGGAAAGTTCCTTGTATGTGGGCCAAGTGGTCTTATGCGCAAGTTCGTTGTAACACTCCTTGCAGTAGTTTACAAATCTCTTAAACATATCTTTTTTCCTTATTTTGCACGGGAAGGAGGACTCGAACCCACGACCCTCGGTTTTGGAGACCGATGCTCTACCAACTGAGCTATTCCCGTAAAAAAGTTCCCGCGCCCACTGTCGCGGGAACCTGTTTCTCATCCTATGGATGGATTAGTCTTCGAAGACCTCTGTGATCTGGCCTGAGCCTACGGTACGACCACCCTCGCGGATAGCGAAACGGAGACCTTGGTTGAGAGCCACAGCGTAGATGAGGTCGACAGTGATTTCCACGTTGTCACCAGGCATCACCATTTCAACGCCTTCGGGGAGAGTGATCTCACCGGTGCAGTCCATGGTGCGGAGGTAGAACTGAGGACGATACTTGTTGCCGAACGGAGTGTGACGGCCACCCTCTTCCTTCTTCAAGACATAGATGGTAGCCTTGAACTTCTTGAAGGGCTTGATCTGACCCGGATGGCAGAGCACCATACCGCGCTTGACCTCTTTCTTGTCGATACCACGGAGGAGCAGACCAACGTTGTCACCAGCCTGGCCCTCGTCGAGGAGCTTGCGGAACATTTCCACACCGGTAACGACGGACTTCTTGTCCTCACCGAGTCCGAGGAGCTCAACGGGGTCACCAACGTGGATGACACCAGTCTCGATACGACCGGTAGCAACGGTGCCACGGCCAGTGATGGAGAACACGTCCTCAACAGGCATCAAGAATGGCTTGTCGATGTCGCGTGGAGGCTCCTGGATCCAGTTGTCGCAGGTGTCCATCAGCTCCAACACCTTCTCCTCCCAAGCGGGAACGCCTTCGAGAGCGCCGAGGGCTGAACCACGGATGATGGGGGTGTCGTCCTCAAACTCATATTGTGCAAGGATTTCTTGTACTTCCATTTCCACGAGCTCGAGCATCTCCTCGTCGTCGACCATGTCGCACTTGTTGAGGAACACCACGAGGCGGGGAACGTTCACCTGACGGGCGAGCAGCACGTGCTCACGAGTCTGTGGCATAGGGCCGTCAGTGGCAGCCACCACGAGGATGGCACCGTCCATCTGGGCAGCACCAGTAACCATGTTCTTCACATAGTCGGCGTGACCCGGGCAGTCCACGTGAGCATAGTGACGCTTCTCGGTCTCATACTCCACGTGAGCAGTATTGATGGTAATACCACGCTCCTTCTCCTCGGGAGCGTTGTCAATCTGGTCAAAGGTCTTCACCTTGTCCTTGTTGGCCTCGATCCTCTCAGCAAGCACCTTGGTGATAGCTGCGGTCAAGGTAGTCTTACCATGGTCCACGTGACCGATGGTACCAATGTTCACGTGCGGTTTAGTACGCACAAATGTTTCTTTAGCCATTGCTTATTGTTTGTTATAATTTAAAAGAATCGTGATTTTCGCTTCTCACACAACTTAGAGCTGTTACCGAGAGTTGAACTCGGGACCTCTTCCTTACCAAGGAAGCGCTCTACCACTGAGCTATAACAGCAACATGGAGCGGAAAACGGGACTCAAACCCGCGACCCCCAGCTTGGAAGGCTAGTGCTCTATCAACTGAGCTATTTCCGCAATTTTCGTGGGTGCTGATGGATTCGAACCACCGAAGTCGAAAGACAGCAGATTTACAGTCTGCCCCATTTGGCCACTCTGGAAAACACCCTTGACCTTTGGCTTGAGCCTCTTGTCGGATTCGAACCAACGACCCCGAGATTACAAATCACGTGCTCTGGCCAACTGAGCTAAAGAGGCAATCTTTACAGCCGTATTTCGTACTCGTGAGGGACAAGTCGTAAAACGGCTGCAAAGATAGTTATTATTTTTCAATCACCAAAATATTTTTGGTTTTTTTTCATCTATTGCGTAGTTTTTCCTTGAATTTAGTCAGCTGCACTTTCATGGAATCCACACACTGGTCTATACCTTCCTCAAAGGAGTCGCAGGTCTTCTCAACGAAGAGTGTCTGCCCCGGTACGGAGACGGTAAGGCTCGTAGCCTTGTTGAGTGCGGTTGCAGGCTTGACAACTTTCAGTTGCACCTCTACTTTCTGTATGTCTTCAAATGATTTCTGTAACTTCTCGGCCTTCTTTTGGATGAATGCCTCTAACTTCTCTGTAGCGTCGAAGTGGATTGCTTGAATTTTGATTTCCATAGTTACCTTTTTTTTAGGGGTTAAGCCCTTGGGTGGGCACTGTTATAAATTCGCTTTAACTGCTCGAAAGTGGCGTGAGTGTAAACCTCAGTGGTGGTGAGGCTCTCATGGCCCAGCAGTTTTTTCACACTTTCCAGACCTGCTCCATGGTTGAGCATGGCAGTGGCGAAGGTATGCCTTAGCACGTGTGGTGTGCGCTGTTTGAGCGTCGTCACCTGTGATAGTGCTTTTTCCACCTGATATCTCACCTGGTTGCGGTTCATCCTCTCCCCTTTCGTTGTGACGAAGAGTGCGCCGCTGTTGGTGGTCACCTCGGTGTCCCGGCATGCCATGTATTCCTTCAAAGCCTCCCCCAGCTCTTGGCCGAAGGGAATGATGCGTTGCTTGTCGCGCTTTCCCGTCACACGGATTTCACAAGCGGCGAAGTCAACCATCTGGTCATCGAGAGAGATGAGTTCGGCGAGTCGGATGCCGGTGGAATAGAGTAATAATAATAATGTACGTGCACGTACATCTTTAAATACGTCTTCCCATCTTTCCGGCTCGAGTACTTGATCCATCTCCTTTTCCCTGACGAATTTGGGTAGTGGCTTGTGCTTTTTGGGGCCTTTGACGGCGTGTGCGGGGTCGTGGGTAGCTATTCCCATCCTCATGGCATATCTGTAGAATGCCCTCAGTGCGCTGAGCCTTCTGTTGACAGAAGCGGCACTGTTTCCCCGGTCCATCATGCTCTCCATCCAGCCTCTCACTATGTCAGAGTCGATGGTCGTCCACGACAAGTCGTCATCCAGACTTTGGAAATATTCTTGGAAGTCTTCCAGGTCCTTTCCGTAGCCCGTCACGGTGAGTTCAGCATAGTTGCGCTCATACCGCAGGTAATGAAGGAAACCCTCTACCATGGCGCGTCTTGTCGTTTGAAGGATGTTTTCGGCAACGAATTTACGGAATAAAATTCAAACCTCCAAATTTTCGGGGGATTTTTTAATCCTCAGCTTGTCTCAGTTTCTGTACGTAGATCGCTTTCTCCATCTTGAGGCGCTTCAAAACAGAGGGTTTGGTGTATTGCTGACGTGCGCGCAACTCCTTCACCACACCTGTTTTCTCATACTTTCTCTTGAATTTCTTCAAAGCTCTCTCGATGTTCTCGCCATCTTTTACGGGTACAATAATCATGCCTTTGTTTTTAAATTTTTAATGTTAAACTTGATGTAAAATAGTCGTCTTTTTAAAGACGTGGGTGCAAAAGTACAACTTATTTTCCTATTTACCAAATATTTATTAGATTTTTCTTAAGAAAACATAGGAGATAATTGGAAGGAATAGGAGGAAACAAGAGGAAATAGGAATTTTCAATCTTAGCTTCGCTGATTTTTGTCGCGACTCGGCAGAGTCCAAGCAAGCTTGACTCTGCTCTCGCTGCTCCAAATTAGCTTCGCTGATTTTTGTCGCGACTCGGCAGAGTCCAAGCAAGCTTGACTCTG
>Ga0310694_10000330_pt1 | contig 64439 bp, 52 predicted proteins | sample 174DNAGHGhighgp2_FD_203884 | JGI IMG/M metagenome (GOLD analysis project Ga0310694, IMG submission 203884) | Sheep rumen microbial communities from Palmerston North, Manawatu-Wanganui, New Zealand - 1742 DNA GHGhigh gp2 (v2) (version 2) | ecosystem: Host-associated > Mammals > Digestive system...
CCTGTTGAATCTTAAAAACAAAAATCAAAACAAAGAATAAAAACAATTTGACATGAGACACGAGACTTCGGGACACGAGACAGGTCCCATCCCGCGTCTCGCAGTCACGTAGTCACGCGTCAAACAATACATTATGGCAAAGACCAAATACAACACCATCAAACGAACCACCACGTTCTATCACGATCGGGTGGAAAGTTTCTTCAAAAAGTTCGAGAAAAAGAACCCAATGAAGTTCACCACCAAACGAAGCGTTGAAGCCATCATCTTTCTGGTCATCTTCTTCGCCTTCTTTGGATTGCTAGCCTATAAGATGAGCCTGCCCAAGATGCTGAACACCTTTATGCAGACGGCTTACCACCTGCTGCTTGAAACCGTGTTCTACATCATGGCCATCTGTGTGCTTATGGGAGCCATCAGCAAGCTGCTCACCGAGTTCGGCGTAGTGCGCCTGTTAGAGAATCTACTGCGCCCCTTGATGAAGCCGCTCTACAACCTGCCTGGCGTAGCCGCTTTGGGTGCTGTGATGACCTTCCTCAGCGACAACCCCGCCATCATCACCCTGGCACACGACAAGAACTTCAACCGTTATTTCAAGAAGTACCAGCTTGTCTCGCTGACCAATTTCGGTACTGCCTTCGGCATGGGTCTGGTGGTTGTGGCCTTTATGACGGGTTTGGGCTTCGGTAAAGGTGCTTTGGTTGGTGTGGCGGGTGCCGTTATCGGCAGCATCGTATCCACAAGATTGATGCAACGATCCACGCTGAAATCTTACCCTGAGTTGGACGCCCCCGTTGACGCAGAATTTGGCGGCGACGAGCAGCAAATCACCTTCAAAAGTGAAGGTGGCATTTTCATGCGTTTCCTCAACTCGTTGCTCGACGGTGGTAAGGATGGTGTGAGTATTGGATTCGCCATCATCCCTGGTGTGCTGTGCATCTCCACCATCGTGATGATGCTTACCTTTGGTGCAGCAGGCGACAACGGTGAGTATCTTGGTGTGGCCTATGAAGGTGTGCCTGTCATCAGCTGGGCGGCCAACAAGATCAACTTCATCTTCGAATGGCTCTTCGGCTTCAAAGACGGTGCTTTGATTTCCTTCCCCATGACCGCACTTGGTGCCGTAGGTGCCGCCATCGGTCTTGTGCCACGTTTCATCACCCAAGGCATCATCGACAACAACGCCATCGCCGTGTTCACCGCCATCGGCATGTGCTGGAGCGGTTTCCTCAGCACCCATGCCGCCATGCTCGACAGCCTTGGCTACCGCAAGCTCATCGGCAAGGCTATCGGAGCACATACCATTGGTGGTCTTTGCGCGGGTATTGCGGCACACTGGCTGTATGTTTTGCTGGCGATGATATTCTAAATCCTATAGAGACGGTGCATGCACCGTCTCTACATTCATGCATAAAAAAAGCGGCCCGAAAGCCGCTTTTTGTTTTGCGTGATTCTCTTGATTAGCTCTTCTTTCCACCCATGCTGTAGGTGAGGTTGAAACGCAGGGTGTTCTCCAAGGGGTTGCTACCAGCCACCGTATTGACGGGAATCAGGTAAGAGACATCGAGGCCAAACACATTGTACTTCAAAGCAGCGCCCAAGGTGACGTATTTACGGTTGCCCTTTAGTGCTGTTTCATTGAAATAACCAGCGCGAACAGCAAAAGTATTGTTATACCAATACTCAACACCACCACCAATATTGATTTCACAGAGCTCCTCATAGAACTTGCCATAGTTGACCAACTCGTGCTTTGAGTTATAACCATACCCGGGAGCATCGTAGAAGGACTGGATCATGCCTTGAACGACGGAGACGTTGTTGTCGTAGCCATAAAGAATTTGATAGGTATTATCATCGTTATGCAACGGATTGCCTTGGTCGTCGCGAGCGATGACAGGTGGCGTAGGCACCATCAACTTGGTGAAATCTACGTTAAAGGCCAAAGAATTGTATTCATCAAGTTCAAGCTTCAGACCAGTACCTAAACGCAGGGTGGTCGGAATAAAGTCACGACGATCGGACTGCCCGTTGTAGCTAATCTTACTACCAATATTGGTAATGGCTGCACCCCAAGCGAAGTCGGCATCCATGCTGCTGAACCATTCAACAGGACGCTTGTAATAAACAGCCACATCGGCAGCCACGGAGATACCCGGACGGCCGTAGTCAGACTGATTCTGGGTCAAGTCAGAATAGATGAAGCGACCTGCCACAGCACCCGCTAGATAGTCGCCAAGCATACGCGAGTAGGTTGCATCAACCGCCCACTCGTTGGGGCTGTATCTACCTTGGGATATGTTGTTTTGATCACGGAATTCGATTTCACCGCAGCTAAAATAGCGCAAGGTTCCCGCCACAGACGAACGATCATTGATTTTGTATGCCAAAGCCAAATAGGCAAGGTTCATGTCAGGCACCAAATTACGCAGCCAAGGACTATAACCCAAACCGCCGGCGAACTTATCCTCAAGATAGACATACTTGGCGGGATTGTAATGCATGGAATACACATCAGGAGTAGTGGCAACGCCGCAATCGCCCATCGAGCCTCCACGAGCATCGGGAGAGATGGAAACAAAAGGAACAGCCGTTGTGATCACGTTGGGTGACACACTGTAATCTTGGCCAATGATGTTCTGTCCATACGAGGTAGCCGCAGTTAACAGAAGAGCGGCAACAAGTAGTTTCTTCACTTTCATATTCGGTTTATGTATTTGAAATTGCAAAAATAACGTTTATTCGGTTGTCATATTGTATCGTTACGAAAAATATTTTTCAATTGGCCCTTCAATCTTTCGATCGACCTAAAGAACCCCGGGAGCATTAACCTTATTATTAACGTTCAATGACCATGCGTTGGCTGACGGTACGGAAAAAACCTTTTTCGTCAGCCAGTGTGAGGCGATATAGATAAACACCTGAGCGCAAAGGGCTTCCCGAATAGCCACAGCCATTCCAAAGGATAGGTTCAATAACACCGTCTACGGAAGACACCTTTTTAAATAAATGCTGCACTTGACGACCCATGATGTCGAAAATCTCGATACTCACATCGAAATTTCCATCCTCGCCAAGATGTGTCATGGTGATGCGCGTCTCTTCACTAAACGGATTTGGATAGTTGCGCACCTGGGAAAGGAACAGATTGTCGTCGACAACAAACCAAAGACTGGCTTCAGAAGCGTTATCCTGAGTATCCCACACTTTTAGGTTAAATTCGTATGTACCTGGTTCTAGATCGCTGAGCGGGAGAGCGATGCGTCCACGCCTAAAATCATTCAATGCTGGCTCATAGTGGTCGTTCAGCACCAAGTGGTTATATTCGGTAAGGTTACTGTTCATGACGATATCACGACCCAAGCTGTAGCCATAATGATAGATGCCTTGAGCATCGTATAGATCGGCATAAAGCACGCCTTGACGCTCAACAGACTGGCCGTTTTCAAATTCAGGGGTATTCCAATAGAATGTAATCTTCGGTCCTTCGTCATCAGGCACCATTGCAGGGTCGACTCCTCCCAACATCAGCCCATCGAACTTGCCCATGGCATCAACAACACGCAGTGAATCGTATGCATAGAAACTGAAACGGGGTATCCCCTTCCCCGGCTTTATTTCTTTAGGCACCTGGAAGGAAATGTTGAACTTGCCTGCCGTCACACTTACTTGACCTTGATATAATACGTCCCTATAATAATAAACACTCTTATTGGCGTTACCATACTTCACCATCATCTTAGATTTCTGGTCATAAAACTTTACCCACAACGTACCATTGAATCCAGCATCAAGGTGACCGTTAGCATTTTGCACCTCACCCTCCATTGCAACCATACTCATGGCGTGAAGCTCGATACCGTTGGAAACGCCCACTGGTGAACCGTTAATTCTCGTAACGGCGATTCTCTTCTCAGGCAAAGGGAATCGCATTGCCGGATCACCTAAAAAAAGGAAACGGATGTTTTTATTATTGGTAGGGTTGGTTGAGCTATTGTAATTGAGCAAGTCGCTCTTTGCCATCCTTACAATATCACCAAAACGCAGGGCTTTGCCTTCATCATCGCGCTGCATGAGAGCAGGAATGAGGGCTCGCGTTTGACAATTGTTGTCCTGCCCCCATGTAGGACGGCAGGTAGTAAACAAAGCAACACACCCTCCATGCGGATTCAAAACCAACTGTTCTCCTGCAGAAACCAACAGAGGATTATCGTATTTAGTAAACTCACAGGTAGCAGTATAGACAAATGGCATCTTGTCATAGTTGTTGAGCGCATTGATATCGGCATTGGTAAACACGTTCTCACTCGTTAGTCCCCTGACACCTCCATGACCATTGTATATATAAGCCAGAACACCTTGGTCCAAATCCTGCATCAGATCGGCATTGGCGCCCAGATTGACCGTTCCGCTCGCAGTGCTTGTCAATGGATATGCGCCACAATACAGCTTTTTCACAGTCAATGCAGGACAAATGGTGTCAATCATATATGCATGAACATCAGCATAATCCACATAATTCGTATTGTCGTCATCAGCCATAACCAGGGCATCCGTCTTCCATGCGCCATGGGTTGCTTCCAAATTGTCATAATGTTTGATTTTGCGTAGTATGTTTTCTGCCTCTTCCACGGTGGAGACCGAGATTCTTCCTACGCCGATGTCAACGCGACCAATGCTATTTGTTCCTTCGTTGCCATCCATCAATGCAAAGAAATCATCGGTGGCAAAGCTCATCTCATGATGTGGCATCTCAAAAGTCTCGTATGTCGGAACAAAACTCTGACCATAACCGTTGATATTACGATAGTCAAAAGATGCTCTTCCAAACAAAGTTAAATATTTCAACTGGCCAGAGCTACGACGATAGACCATGCGAACAAAGTCGCGAATACCAGAAGGATCGGGCGTACCCGTGGAGAATTCATTATAGATTTGGTTCACATCCACCACGACACTAGTCAAGCCGTCTTTTTCAGCATGATAGTTAGCCAATGCCAGGGCTTGTTCAATGAAGGTGGTTGGGGCAATGATCAGATTATCAGCCTCGGCGATGGCGTGCAGGTTTTGATTAGGCAAAGTCGTCCAACTCACAATATGATATGCATCCGCAGGTTGGAACAACACATAGCGTTTTTCTGTCCTCTCATTGGTGGCAAACACCAAATTGCCTGCACTCAATACTGCATCTTGTGTCACAGGCCGCATGGGCAATGAGACATCCCATAGCCAACATTCCGAGCTAACATCCTGCACCCAAACAGCACTCTTATCCGCACCAAACTGGCTCGGCATTAAACGAAACAGGAAATTGTTGTTCGTACGTTTCAGTTGACGCCAACCATAGATCTCAACGTAATCCAAATAAAGGAACGTCTTCAAATCGGCATCACAAGTCAGACGGAAAAGAGCAGTGTCATTATCCAGTACAATTTGTTTGTCAAATGCCGAGGGCCACCCATAATAATGATCCTTGTACTTATCTATAGATGCATTGATGGCCACGTGATTACCATTTACCCAAGCATCATAATACATTTTATCGTTTTTAGTACGGCCAAAAACCTGTGCCTTCACACGTAATGCCTTACTCTTCACTAAATTGGGAAACACAAATGGAATGAAAAGTTCCTTGTTTTCTGCCGAAACCAATTCGCCCCACCAATTCTGGCCAAGGGAATACGGAGAAAACGACTCTGTCTCATGCCAAGCATAATCAGGAAAGTCAGTAATAACAGTCGTTGTGTTTCCAACAGGCAGTGTCGGCTTCTCTCCCACTCTCAAACCATCGACACCGCTGTCAACACATAAATAATAATAGGTAGTGTCGGAAAAATAGTTACGTTCGCGCTGATAAGTCTTGTTACCATTGTCGAGCAATTTCCAACGTGTGGGTTCCTGACCATAGAATAGGACCAAGTCGCCTTCATCAAAACGGCCGTCATCAGCACCCATAACGGAAATAGCCATTTCCGTCAAGTCATCGGGACGGCTCTCCGAGTTTTTCTCCGGCAAGGCACCCGAAGGATTGCCAAACAATCTAATCTGGTTTGGATTCAAAGTGCCCATATCGATGCCCATGTCCTGCAGAGTAGCATAATCCAGCTGGTAGGCACCTTCCTGATTCACTGAAAGACGATACCATGTGTGCTCGCTTAGCACCGAATGGTAGGTGTTGTCCTGTGCCAAACCCTTCAATCCACCAACTAGTAGAAAAGCCAGCACAAAAGCCATTGTATTTCTGTATTTCATATTCACTTTCATTTACTTAACACTAATTTTGATACTAGAGTGGCAGTTTCGCCATTGTCGTTAGTGGTAACGATCCGATAAACATAGATACCATTGCGTAAGTTCTCGCCACGAGAACCTCGCCCGTTCCAACGAATGGGTGCGATGCGTGCCGAAGTGCCCGTCACCGTCTCAGAAAGCGTGGTCACCCAACGACCCATGATGTCATAGATATAGATATCAACCTTCAAATTGTTGCCCACTTGGTTGTGGTCAAAAACAAAATGGGTCTCATCCGTCACTGGATTAGGTGCATTGAAGGCATTCTCAACGACCATGCCACTGTTGTTCACCACTGTGAACTCTATTGTGGCCATGCCAGAGTTGTTGTAGATATCCCAGACCTTGAGTGTCAAGGTGTAATTGCCATCAGCAAGGTCTTGCAATTTGAATGCGATCGTACCTTTACCTGGTTGGTCAAGTTCGGCAGAGAAATAGTCGTTGAGGCAGTAAGCATTCTTCGAAGGTCCCGTCAGCGTAGCAATAATGTCGTGACCGATGCCCGCACCTGTAGTATTGATACCGCTCTCATCCTCTACGTTTGCAAGCAGCATCGGGTTTTGCCCTGTCAGCCCGCCACTCACGAAAAGCGTGTCATCAATGAAGAGCCGTATTTCAGGCCCTTCAACATCCTCGGTGGCTTCGTCATAAAAACCGCCTATGATAAATGAGTCACAGCTACCATTGGCATCAATATCATAATCAGTAGCATAATAATTTATCAACCCTTTTCCAAAACGATATGAAATGTCGCGTGGCACGATAAAATCGATCTTAAACCTGCCGTTGACAACATTGGCCTTACCGTTAAAAATCATACTGTTACGCAGATTAAAAGGATAAACATGACCATCCGCACCAGAGGTGCCAAGCGTGGCTAGTTCAGCTTCCTTGTCATAAACAATCACATTAACCATGCCATTGAAATCCGAGGCCTCATTCCCTTCCAAGTCTTTGACGACACCCACAATCTCAACAGGCTGTAAGGCACCAATTGTATCTTGGTAAATAGGATAAGTCTGCCAAGTCGTGTCATTGATTTGAATGGAATCCAAATCATATCCAGGATAATGCCCGTTAATGCTCAACGTCTCCACCTTCCATTTTGGATAAGCCAAACGAAGGGCGGGATCGCCAAAATGCACATAGCGCTTCTCATAAAAGCCGCCGTTAGTCTTCGCCATGCGATAGACATCGCCCATGCGGTAATACTCGTCACCATAAATGCGAAACAGGTTGTTATAAATACCTTTGGCAAACTCCAAATTATTGCCCCCGTATGTCAACCTTGATGTGGTATACATGGCAATCATACCTCCATATTGATTCAAGAAGGCATACTCGCCCAAAGAGGTGCGTTGGTGATCATCGTAACGGCTAAACTCGCAAGTGCCCGTTATCATCAAAGGATACATCGGGGCATTGCGCCACGAATCAACGTCCTTTCGCTGTAAAATCTTCTCTTCGGAAAGCTGCACCTCACCACCATGGCCTATATAATTGAGCACCAAAGTGCCTTTTTCCATTCGTCTATTAATGGCGGCATTCACCTCAGGAGCTATCTCACCCCCGGGAGCGCTGATTTGTGGATAGGCATCAAGATAGATTTTGTCGATAACGACTGCACCACCTCCTACATCCTTCAGCATATTAGCCAAAGCCTCAGCATTTTTCACAAAACCTCCCTCGTCATCGGTGAAGAAAGTGATTGTATTACGCCAGGCATTCATGGTCGTCTCATCCTTTGCCAAATAGCGTTCAATCTTGTCGACCATCTGAGTGGCTTGTTCCAAGGTCTGTACCGGGAAACGGCCTACGCCAATGTCGGCAATGGAAGATCCGATGTTGCCTTCGTTTTCATCCATACAACCGAAATAGTCATCAGTTACATAAGTATCTGCTGGATCAAGCGAAAGTACCGTCTCAAAAGAAGGCACAAAATCCACTTCTCCATCACGATTCTTGTAGTCGTAGGAGCAATCTCCCAACAAAAGCAGATATTTCAATTTGTGACCTGGATTGCTATCTAAATAAAGCATACGGCAGAAGTCGCGAATAGCGCTGACATCTTTGGCACCACATGAAAACTCATTGTAAACCTTCTCGGGTGTTGTAACATAAATATTCAAATCGGGGTCAAGGCGATTGTGAAGGGCTTGCAGGCGCTCAGCTTGTTCCATAAACCCACCGTAAGACAAAATAACGAAATCAACATCACGAATACCATGAAGATTCTGGTTTTCGACCTTGCCTATGGCTTTTGCCGAGCAATACGAGCTGCCATTGTGGGCAACAAATTCGTTTTTGCGGTCGCCAACGGCCTTGAAACTAAAGGTGGAACCATTAAACTGGCCTTTTATGACAACCGGATTCATAGGATTGCTGACATCCCAAACCTGTGTTTGCTGCGTGGCACCCGCCAATCGATATTCGTAGGTCACACTAGAAAGAAACGCCTCCGGGTTGCGGAACAACATCTGTCCGCCCTCCAGTGTCAACTGGCGCCAAGCATTGACGAGGATATAATCCACATAGCCCTCCGAGGTGGAATTGGAGCCTTGCGAAGTATGTTTCAGCGTAACGCGTATAGTCTCACTTGAAGGTCTAGTGCTGACCCATCCCCCCACGTCATAGCCATAAGGATCCTGTGTTGAGGACGTTGTATTTTTGATTGCATACTGCGCTTGCTGCACATTGTTGACCAAAACCTCGAAACTAGCTGGCTGGAAATTACGTCCCGCCAAAGCCGTTTTCACAGAGCAAGGCATCGTAGTGACCACATGGGGAAATTTGAAATCAAAGCTCTGGGTTGAAGTATATTCCATCTTGTCGCCATAATAGGTCCGACCCATGTGGTTGAGATTGTATTGGTCTTTTTCATACACTTGATAATCAAGAAATTGATTAATGATTTCATCGGCATTTCCAGAAGGTTGGCTGCCCTCTGCAATACGCTTGCCCTGACCCAATCCCACGACAACGAAAGCGTATGCGTAATCGTCGTAAAGGTTTTGGGTATGGGTATAAGCCTCTCGATCAGTCTCAAGCTTCCAGCAAACGGGACCGCGACCATAAAAAAGGATGAAATCATTATTGTCGAAGCGTCCGTCGGCCTCGCCCGAAACATAGATGGGCACTTCCACCAGGTCGTCGGGACGTCCAGTAATATTCAGCTCTGGCAACACCCCACCACCATTGTGATAAATGCGGATTTGGCGTGGGTCAAGTTGGGTCACATCAATGCCCAACTCATTGAGGTCGGAAGCGGTCAGCTTATAAATACCCGTTTCGGGAAGGGCGATTTTGTACCAATCGCCCGATGCCATTGCCGAGCGCGTTGCGAAAGTCAGATTCGATTTCGTGGCACTCAAATCAGGTGTGAGCGTTATCGCGAGCGTAGCAGAAATGAGTTTCTCAAATCGCCCCCCCCCTTGGCGGAAAGGCACGATGCGCACCGAAAGCAAAGCCTCGTCACGCGAACGGAGTGGCAATGCACTCACCTCAAAATCAGCATTGTAAACATATTGGCACGCCACTTTCATTTCTGCGTCAGAAAGCGGTTCAGCCTTGACATTCAAGCACTTCACCTCCACTTTTACCGCATCATCGTAAATAGGCAAAGACTGATAGATCACCGGCATGACACTTTCATACACGCCCGATTCCAAGTCTATATAAAATAAGGTATCTGACGCGTTGCGTTGTTCAGCCACCCCGTTCCATTGCAAATGGATAGCATGATTCATCTTCAGTTGTCCCCAAAGAGAAGAAGGGGCAAAGAGGACAAAAGCCATCAGAAAAAAAACCAGATTCAACTTTATATCACGATGCAACATTATACTTATTATTTAATATTCAATTCATTATAACAATATTTCCTTTTTAAATTACACTATTATATAAGGAAACGAAAATACAACAATTTTATTTCGTAACAGCAAATTTTTGCAAGGAAAAAGTTTTTTTCCAAAAAACGTTCCCCGATTCAAAAAAAGTCCATAAATTTGCGTGATTTTTTTGAAAATAATTTGAGCGGCATACAATAAACGCCTCTCTTCCGAGTTTTAAGATAACAAATTTGAACAAAAATGTATAGAAAACAAGGATTCAAGACACTAGCCATCATCGTTTTGGCAGGTCTGCTCACCGTTTCGTGTTCCAAGCAATCTTCACGCACGACAGGTTGGGCTTACAATGATGCCAACAACGGTGGTTTTGAAGTTACTGAAGTGAACGACCAGGAAATCGGCCCCGGCCTGATTGCCATCGAAGGTGGAACCTTCGTGATGGGCGCTACGACCGACAACCTGACCTATTCGTGGGACAACTCGCCCCGCAAGGTCACCGTGCCTTCCTTCCTGATGGACCGCACCGAGGTCAGCAACGTGGACTATCGCGAGTACATCTACTGGCTGAACCGCGTTTACGGCCAAAACTATCCTCAGGTGGTTCGCAATGCCGCGCCCGACACTTTGGTTTGGCGTGACCGTTTGTCGTACAATGAGCCTATGGTTGAGATTTACTTCCGCCATCCTTCCTACAACGACTATCCTGTGGTAGGTGTGACCTGGGTACAAGCTAACGACTATTGCGCTTGGCGTACAGACCGTGTCAACGAGTTGATGCTGGTTGATGCTGGTATCCTCGACTGGGATCCGACCCAACAGGACGAAGAAAACTTCAACACCGATGCTTATTTGGCTGGCCAATACACCGGCAAGGTGAAGAACGGAAAGAAAGACCTCTCCAAGGGTGGCGACGGCGTGCGTAACGTCAGGATGGACGACGGCATTTTGCTGCCTTCCTATCGTCTGCCTACAGAAGCCGAATGGGAATATGCAGCTGTTGGTCTGGTTGGCAACACCAGCAACGAGCTCGTCAGCGAACGTAAGGTTTATCCTTGGAATGGCGACGGCTTGCGCACCGACAACAAGAGATATATGGGTAGCTTCATGGCCAACTTCAAGAGGGGTCCTGGTGACTACATGGGTGTTGCAGGCAACCTGAACGACGGTGCCGCCCTTCCCGCTCCTGTCGGTTCCTACTGGCCCAACGACTACGGTCTGTACAACATGGCCGGCAACGTGGCCGAATGGTGCCAAGATGTCTATCGTCCGCTGTCTCACGAAGACGTGGCCGACTACAGCCCCTTCCGTGGTAACGTGTTTACCCGCAAGGCTGTTGACGACGAAGGCTTCCTGCTGCAGAAAGACTCTTTGGGCCGTATCCGCAGAGAGCCTATCCCTCAGGAAGAAGCAGCAAAGCGTCAGAACTACCGTACCAGCTTCAACTCCAACTATGACGACGGTGACTACATGTCGGCCATCCGCAACCGCTGGAGCGATCCTCAAGACGACCAAAGCGTTTTCACCAAGGAAATGTATGAAGCTGCAACAAATGATACTCCTGGTACGACCCTCATCAGTGACGAATCGAGAGTGTACAAAGGCGGTTCTTGGGCCGACGGTCCTTACTACCTGAGCCCTGGCACACGCCGTTATCTCAACCAGAACCAGTCTGCTTCGACCATCGGCTTCCGTTGCGCGATGAACAAGGTGGGCAGCTCTTTTGCCAAGTAAATAGTAATAGATTCTTTTTCATGATAGCATTGAAGCCGTTTGATCCGTCAGGCGGCTTCTTTCATTGATAGGTATAACAAAATGAGCAATCCTCACGATTGACACAAGACTTCGGGACACGAGACTTCGAGACTTTCGATTGTCCCGTGTTCCGAAATCCCGCGTCTCGTAGTCAAATAGAAATCCAATATGATAGAGAAAATTTATCAGCACTTCAAAAAAGCATACAAAGTCTCCACCGACAGTCGCAAGATCGAACAAGACACCGTTTTCTTCGCTTTGAAAGGCGAGAACTTCGACGCCAACGACTTCGCCCTGCAAGTGGCCGAGCAAGGCGTGGCAAGCCTGGTCGTCGCCGACCGAAAGGACCTGCCACATCACGAGCGCATCCTCATTGTTGACAATGCTTTAAAAACTTTGCAAGACTTGGCTGCCTACCACCGCCAACAGAGCAAAGCCACAGTGCTCAGCATCACCGGCACCAACGGCAAGACGACCACCAAAGAGCTTGTCTCAGCAGTGCTGGCCAAGAAATACAACATCATCCACACGATGGGCAACCTCAACAACCACATCGGTGTACCGGTCACCCTGCTGAGCATCAAGCCAGAGACCGAGATTGCCGTCGTGGAGATGGGTGCCAACCACCCTGGAGAAATCGATTTCCTCTGCAAGATTGCCGATCCCGACTACGGTCTTATCACCAACATCGGGAAAGCACATCTGGAAGGCTTCGGCAGCTTCGAGGGTGTCATCAAGACCAAGACCGAACTGTATCGACATATCAAGGCTCATGGCAAGGCCGTATTTGTCAACCAAGGCAACCCGTTGCTTTGGGAGCAATCCGAGGGACAGGAACGCATCAGCTATGGCAGGCATTGCGCCGCCTTCTGCCCAGTGGTTCCTGCCGCCTGCAATCCATATTTGAGCGTCGGCTGGAGGGAGCACCTCATCCAAACCCATCTCGTGGGCAGCTACAACTTCGAGAATGTGGCCGCCGCCATTGGCGTGGGTCAGTATTTCGAGGTGGATGAGAATGCCATCATCGAGGCCTTGGAGGCTTACACGCCCACCAACAGCCGCTCGCAGGTGGTTGAGACACAGAAGAACCGCGTCATCATGGATGCCTACAACGCCAATCCCACCTCCATGCGCGCCGCCTTGATCAATTTCGCCAGCATCTGCGGCGAACAACACCTATTAATATTAGGCGACATGCGCGAGCTAGGTACAGCCTCCGAAGAAGAGCACCGTAACATCCTTGGCTTGATGAAGGAATTGAAATTCAAGGAGGCTTTGTTGGTCGGTTCGAACTTCAGTGCTTACAATGAGAATCCTGACTGGAAGACCTTTGCAAAAGTGGAAGACTTGTGCGAGTATCTTCAAATCAATCCTATCATCGGAAAGACGATACTCGTTAAAGGATCTCATAGTGTGCAACTTGAGAAAGTATTACCATTATTATGACGAATACCTACCCTCAAGCCGTCATTGCGGGCTTGACCCGCAATCTCCTTAGCGGAAAGGATACGTCTTCGCGCTCAGGAGATGGCGGATGTTCCTCCGCCATGACGGTTTAAGCTAAAGGATTACACCCCGTTAAAACACCGTCAATGAAAGAAACCATCGCCATAGGACTCATGTCGGGCAGCTCGTTAGACGGGCTGGACATCGCACTTGTTCGCTTCCAAGAAGAGGACGACAAATACGATTTCCAAATCTTGCAGGCCGAGACCCTACCCTATCCCGAATATTGGACCGATCAACTCTCCGAAGCCTTCCACAAGCAGCCCGAAGACTTGGTGCAGCTAGACAAGGACTACGGCAAATACTTAGGCGAACAAGTGTTGGCTTTTGCCAAGAAACACAATGCCACGCCCGACTTCGTCGCTTCGCATGGCCACACTATCTTCCACCGTCCTGAAGAGCATTACACGCTTCAAATCGGTGACGGACATGAGCTGGCCAAGGCCTGTGGTTTCACCGTTATCAACGATTTCCGCAGCGAGGACGTCTGCAAGGGCGGACAAGGCGCACCGCTCGTTCCCATTGGCGACAAGTTACTTTTCGGCGACTATGATATCTGCCTCAACATCGGAGGCATCGCAAATGTATCCTACGACGAAGACGGAAAGCGCATCGCCTTCGACCTCTGCATTGCCAACCAAGCCCTCAATTATCTCGCCCAAATGAAAGGCCTACCCTACGACCGCGATGGCGAGCTGGCTCGCAGCGGTAAGGTCGACATTACGCTGCTGAAACAGCTGAACAGGCATCCTTTCTATGGACTGTACCCACCCAAATCGTTAGGTAGAGAGTTCTTCGAAGCGAACCAAAAAAGCCTCTTGCAAGGTCTTTCCGTTCCCGACATGCTTGCCACTTTCGTGGAGCACGTCGCTTTGCAAATCGCGTTGGGAGTGAGCCATCTACCCAAGGGGAAGATTCTCGTCACCGGTGGCGGTGCGAGGAACAAGTTCCTCATGGAACGCCTGCAAGCCCGCAGTTCGCACGAGGTCGTCATCCCCGATAAGATGATCATCGACTACAAGGAAGCCTTGGTCTTTGCTTTCCTTGGACTGCTGAGAATGGAGGGAAAGGCCAATGTGCTGTCCTCGGTGACTGGAGCCGAGAGTGACAGTTGCAGCGGGAGGATTTGGAAGCCCTGATAATGCATTTCACTTCTTATTCATTTACAACAACATATCCGACAGCAAACGACAACAAACGACTGCTGTCGACTACAAACGTTTGTTCAACGGCTTTGTCTTGACAAAAGGTATTTCTTTGCGGCATAATAAGCAAAAGAATAAGAATATGGCAAAGAAAGACACCGAAACAAAACTTGAAATCACAATTTGTGATATCAAAGGCATTAACAGCATTAATATAGAATCTTTGATACGCATAATAAGAGGCGAACAAGTAATGCTTGACTCTGATTTGGCGATGCTGTACGGCGTTGAAACAAAAAGATTGAACGAACAGGTGAAACGAAATCTCAATCGTTTTCCAGAGGATTTCATGTTTCAACTAACCAAGGAGGAAGCCAATCATTCAAGGTCACAAATTGTGATCTTGAACAATGATGAACTTTCTTCAAGGTCGCAAATTGCGACCTTGAACGCCCAAAGAGGTCAAAATATAAAATATCTGCCTTATGCCTTCACCCGCAATGGCATCGCCATGCTCAGCAGCGTATTAAGGTCTGACACGGCAGTGGATGTCAACATTCGCATCATGCGGGCTTTCACCATGATACCGCAACTCGTTAATCACAACACGCAGATTATTGAGCGTATCTTCAACATAGAGCAGCATCAACAAGAGACAGACAAAACGATTAAGGTTATTCTTGATAGAATCGAGGACGTTAGCCCCAAACTCCTCCCTGAGCAAGTATTCCCCACTGGCTGCGTCTGGGATGCTTGGACTTATATTTCAGATTTCGTTAGAAGCGCTCGACAAAGAATCGTCCTTATCGACAATTATGTTGACGACCGAGTACTCTCCATGTTCACAAAGCGGAAAGATGGCGTTTCAGCGACCATCTACACTCGACATAATGAACAATTCCTCACAGACCTAAAGAAGCACAACGCCCAATATCCTGAGATTGAATTCATCCAACTGTCACACCGCAACCACGACCGTTTCCTGATTATTGACGACAAAGTCTATCTGTTAGGAGCCAGTTTGAAGGATATCGGAACGGGGCTTTGTGCGGTTACTGAAATGGCCATTACGCCGGAGGTGATTTTGGGGTTGGTGAAGTGAAAAAAGCACTAAAAACATACACTTTATCCAAATTCTTCTTACCTTTGCCTCGTCATCCACAATAGAGTGGATGGCAGACATAATGGAAAGACGTTGAACTGACGTTTTATCTGCGGCATACCGAATCTCGCAAATTCAAATCGTCCGCACGGTAAGGCAAGGCTTGACGTCCCTTTATTCGTATATACCTTATTATTTATAGTATAACGGATAGCGGGGGCTCGGCATTGCTTATCTTCGGACGATGGGCAATGCGAGAGCCTTGGTATGCGGGATGAGCAATAGTTTTGGCTCCCGCGTTTTCTTTTGTGTTTTAATGATGATTGAATCGGTTGGTGAAGGAGTCGGCCAACAAAATGAGACGAAATCACATTATAACAAACCAATATGAAAAGATTCACGAAAGCCTTAGCTGCCATACTGCTAACGCTGGCGGTAATAGTTGCCGCTGGATGCAAGAAACCTAACGACCCGAATGACCCGAACAATGGGGGCAATAACGGCGGAAATGGTGGTAACAATGGAGGTGGTGGAAACCCAACGCCGACCGTTCCTACCGAAGAAGGCATGTACCTCGGCATTATTGGGTTCAACGAACAGCTTTATCAAAAGGACATCAGCTTGTTGAATAGTTCAACGAAACCCACTTTTGATGCTTTTATTGGAAACCTACAGCCTGGTCTCGGAACTGGATTGTATTACGCCGACTACACCGCCCTAAAACAATTGCAAGCCTATCCCGAACCACCAAAACTAACCAAAGTGGCCATGGTGACCTTCACTGACGGCAACGACAACGTGTCGATTAGCAACAGCGAATTGGACCCTGAAGGCTACGGAAGCACTTCTGCCTATCTTGCAGCGCTAAATTACAAAATCATGAGCGAACGCATCCACGGCCAAGAAGTGAACGCTTATACCATCGGATTGCGAGGCAATGACTTTGACATGGACGAGTTCAGCACCAACATGAGAATGCTCGCCAGCAGTCCAAGCAATGCCTTTGAAGTGACCAATATGACCGAAGCACTACAACGTTTCAAGGAAATTGCCGAGGCATTACACTCGTCAACGACAACCGTGAACTTGAAGCTGAAAATACCTGGAGGCTATAATGACGGCCAAATCATCCGATTCACCTTCGACAGCCCTTCTTCGGCTGGCAATTCCTCCAAATACATCGAAGCAACCTACAAAAGAGGAACTGATATTCGTCGATTGGAAAACATCAGCTATCACGGCTTTGCAGACGGAGCACACAGTATGACCTCCATATCACAAACAGGAGCCTATTATTGGTTTGAGTTTGTCAACTTGACTTATCCTAACAATATGGCCATTTCTCAATCCGACATAGACCGCCTCCAATTGTGGAAACAAACAACCATGAATTGGCAGCACGAAACCGAGTTTGTGCCAGGCAGTTCCAGCGAGGTGACCGAGGAAAAGAGCAGTGCGTTGATTATGTTGGTACTCGACTGCACGACCTCGTTAGGCGATGATTTTGGGTCGATGAAGGTGAGTGCCAAACGCTTCGTGGAAACCTTGGTGACTTCAAGCGGTAGCGGCAATGGCGGTGGTAATAACGGCGGCAGCAACGAACCGCCCGAGGGCATCGTCAACGGCAAGTTTTCGGTGAGCGCAAACCAAAAGGTGTATTTCTCGAAAGGCAACCTGCAATACCAAGCCTCTACCGGCACTTGGAGTTTCGCCAACCACCAATATGACTACATCGGCACCGACAACACCAACATCTCGCAAACCAACAACGGCTGGATTGACCTCTTCGGATGGGGCACAAGCAACTTTGCCCACGGCGCAAACAGTTACCAACCCTATTCCACGAGCCAGAACTACAACGACTATTTGGCATACGGCTCATCCACTGCCAACCTGAACGACCAAACGGGACTTGCCGACTGGGGTGTGAACGCCATCAGCAATGGCGGCAACGAGACCCGTGTGTGGCGCACACTGACGAAAGACGAGTGGTCGTATCTGCTGACGAGCCGTAGCACCTCCTCAGGCAAGCGATACGCCAAAGCTGAGGTGGCAGGCAAAAACGGCCTCGTCATCCTACCCGACAATTGGAGCAACTCGACCTACACACTGAACAACGCCAACAGCGGGAGCACCTCGTTCAGCGACAACGTCATCTCATCCTCCGCATGGAGTACCTTGGAAACCGCTGGCGCGGTGTTCCTCCCAGCCGCCGGAAGCCGTGCCGGAACCTCGGTGAGCGGCACGGGAACGAGCGGTTACTATTGGTCGTCGTCGTGCCAAAACCCGACCTACGCTTACCTTTTGAGTTTCAACGAAAACAGCCTCTCCCCCTACCAAGGCGATTTCCGCTATTACGGACAAAGCGTTAGGGTGGTTTGCGAGGCGGAATGATGAACACAAAACTGAATAGATATGAAAAAGCCATTATCCTTGCTGTATTTAACGCTGACACTGCTGTTTTCTGCGCCCCTATATGCACAAACAACTTTCACAAAAATCACTTCTTTATCTGGACTTGAGGTGGGTGCGAACTATCTTATTGTTGCCCATCACAATGAGTATGAGACTCTTGCAATGGGTTATCAAAAAACCAACAACCGTCATGCTGTTGTAGTGGCCGAAAGCGGCAATGCCATTACAATTACCCCAGGGACTGACCCCAACAGCCAAACAGATATATTTCAATTCACATTAGGTGGTGGTAATAATGCATGGACTTTTTTTGATGCAGCATATGGTGGTTACCTATACGCCGCAAGCAGTAGCAGCAATCAATTAAAGACACAATCTTTTTTAGATGACAACTGTCGTTGGAACATTACATTCAATACGGATGGCACTGCTGAAGTGATTGCTCAAGGCATAAATGAGCGTAACCATATGCGGTTTAATCCAAACATCGCTAATAATTCACCGATGTTTTGCTGCTATGCCGGAACATCAAACATCGACACGCGCGTCAGTTTCTACAAAGAAGGCGAAGTAGTCAATCCTATCCCTGAACCAAGCAATTATCCCACTAATTTCACAGGCTCAGTTGAAGGAGTGGATGTCACTCTAACATGGAGTGATGCCACGGGTAGCCAATTGCCCGAGAAATATCTTGTACTTGCTTCAACAGGCAATATCGTCATTCCTTCTGATGGTATACCCATCGCTGACGGGCTTTTGGCAAAAAACATAGATTATGGTGTCCAAACCATAGCTTTTAACGGTTTACAGGGAAACGAAACCTATCATTTTGCTATTTTTCCATATACAAACAGCGGTTCATGGATTGATTATAAAACTAATGGCAATTATCCGACTGCCAACATAACTACTGAAAACATAGAAGTTTTACTATTTGAAGATTTCAATGAAGACCTTGGGGCTTTCACCGCTTATGATGTAATTGGTGAACAAAGCTGGCACCAAGCTTCCTATCAAGGTATAAACTATGCCAACATGAACGGCTATGCAGGCGGTATGGCCAACCAAAATGAAGATTGGCTAATTAGCCCAACTATCATTATTCCCAATAATAAAGATGTTTTTGTCAAGTTCCGCACGGCAATGAAATTTGAAGGTGCCCCGCTTAGAGTAATTGTTTCAACTAATTACAATGGACAAAACGATCCAAACAATTACACATGGACAGACATTACGAGCTCATTCAGTTTCTCTCAAGGTAATTACGACTGGGTCGAATCCGGTCGAGTAAAGGTGGAGGGAATAATAGGACCTTTCAGACTCGCTTTTGTCTATACAAGTAATCTTACAGAGGCTTCTTCATGGGAAATAGATTATGTAAGCATTGATGTTTCGGAAACCACCACCTACACCATCACCGCCACGGCCAGCCCATCTAATGCGGGAACCATCACTGGCGCAGGCTCATACGCTTCGGGAAGCACCTGCACCCTTCGCGCCACACCCAACAGCGGCTATAGGTTCGTCAATTGGTTGGAGAACGGCACATCGGTTTCCACCAATGCCACTTACTCCTTCACGGTAATAGGCAACCGCAATTTGGTGGCAGTGTTCGACGTTGCCCCAACGAACTACACCATTACCGCCTCAGCCAACCCAAGCAACGGCGGCTCAGTCTCAGGAGGAGGTACATACGCATCGGGAAGCACATGCACCCTTCGCGCCACACCCAACAGCGGCTACACCTTCGTGAACTGGACCAAAAACGGAACGCAAGTGTCAACAAATGCAACCTACAGCTTTACGGTAACGGGGAACGGCTCGTATGTGGCTAATTTCGAGCCAATTCCAGAAGAATACACCATCACGGTCAATGCCGAGCCAGCCAGTGGAGGCACGGTATCGGGCGGCGGCACCTACGCAGAAGGCTCCACTTGCGTTATTTCGGCCATGCCCAACGAAGGCTATGTGTTTGAGAACTGGACACGAAATGGCACGGTGGTTTCAACGGAACCAACCTATAGCATCGTCGTAAACAGAAACCTTACATTTGTGGCACATTTCGCCCAAAACGCCAACCAAGCCACCATCACCGCCACAGCCGAACCTGTTGAAGGAGGCTCGGTGTCGGGTGGCGGGACTTATGAATTAGGTTCCAATTGCACCTTGAATGCAGTTGCCGCTGTCGGCTATGAATTCGTCAATTGGACATTGAACGGCAGCCAAGTCTCGACAGATGCTTCTTTCAGCTTCACGGTCACAGGAAATGCCGTCTATGTGGCGCATTTCAGCAAAATCGTCAACCACTACAGCGTTTCGGCGAATGTGCAGCCCGCCAATGCAGGATCGGTCATTGGCGCCGGCACCTACGAGGAAGGCACTTCATGCACCCTTATCGCCATTGCCAACCCAACTTACACCTTCGTGAGTTGGACGGAGAACGGAGCCGTTGTCTCAACCGACGAACAATACACCTTCACAGTGGAGCGCGACAGGAATTTGGTTGCTGTGTTCTCGCAAGGGCTGTTCTACACCATCACCGCTTCGGCTGGTGGCAATGGCAGCATCACGCCTGAGGGAGAAATCATCATCGAACCTGGTCAAGACAGAGCCTTTACCATTATTCCCAATGAGGGATGTCGCATAAGCAAAGTATTGATTGACGGTGTGGATATGGGACCAATACCATCCTACAACTTCCGTAACGTACATGAAAACCATTCCATTCGCGCCCAATTCAGCGGCCTCGGCGTGGACGACAATACGACATTCGATTTGAAAGTTTATCCGAATCCTGCCAATGACAAAATCAATATCCAATGCCAGAATATGAAACAGGTTTCTATTTTCAATCTGTTTGGAGTTCAGATAGAAAGAAAGGATGTAAATGATGATCATGCCGTTTTAAGCACCGACAATCTTCCACAAGGAACCTACATCCTGAAAGTGGAAAACAACGATGGAAGAATCGGCTATACACGATTTATTCTCATGAAATAACTTTGTAGAGACGAGCCATGGCACATCTCTACAGACTATCGGCTGCCCTCTGTCTCAAAATGGAGTACAGAGGGCGGTTGGGTATTTGCCGTAAACCAGCGGAATCCAACCAAATTTTCGCGATTCCGACAAATATCGTTTACCATACTAACCGAAAAATACAATAAAAAGGTTAGTCAATTAACCGATTTTTTAATATAAAAGGTTATTGTATTAACCTTTTTTGTATCTTTGCAGCCTAAATACGAATGGAAAAGATGGAAACGTTATTCAAAAAACACCAGATTCTGATTTCTCAGGTGAGCATGGACATCGTCCGCGAGACGATTAACACCATTTCGTGGGAAAAACAATTGGTGGGCATTCGAGGTTCGCGAGGCGTAGGAAAAACCACACTGATGCGGCAGTATATCAAGAAAAACTATGGCACCAAACCTGGCGAGGCGCTTTATTGTGTATTGGACAGCCTCTATTTCAGCAACCACAGCCTGCTTCAGTTGGCCGAAACTTTCCACTTGATGGGCGGAAAGCACCTTTTCCTCGACGAGGTACACAAATATCCCACATGGAGCAAGGAAATCAAGGAAATCATCGACCTCTATCCCGACATGAAAATCACCTTTACGGGATCATCACTTTTGCAGATTCTCAATGCCGATGCCGACCTCTCGCGTCGTGTGCTGAGTTACGACATGGCAGGACTGTCGTTTCGCGAGTTCCTCCATTTCTACAAAGGCATTCAATTCCCCGTGAAGAGTCTTGACGAGATTCTTTTTGATGCCGACAACATCTGCATGGAAATCAACAAACTATGCCGGCCACAACAGCTTTTTGAGCAGTATCTTCGCGCGGGATACTATCCTTTTTATGACGGCAACGAGGAGGAATATTACAGCCGAATTGAGAATGTCATCAATTTCATTATTGAGCAGGAAATGACACAATTTTGCGGGGTAGAATTTTCCAACACACGTAAAATCAAGGCTTTGCTGGTTTTCTTGGCAGAGAATGTTCCCTACGAAGTGAACATTGCCAAGCTGTCAACTTATTTGGAACTTAATAAGCAGACGGTGTTGTCCTACCTCGCGAATATGGAACGCGCCGAACTTTTGCATCTGCTTTATTCTGACAACAAGTCGGTGACGCGCCTACAAAAGCCGGACAAGATTTACCTGCACAACCCCAACATGTTCTATGCCCTCGGGCAACGCAGTGAGATTGGAACCATCCGCGAATGTTTTGCCGTCAACCAACTCTCTGTGAAACATACAGTTGAATACGGAAAGGCCCAAGGCGATTTTCGTATTGACGGGCGTATTACGATGGAAGTGGGCGGACAAGACAAGACCTTCGACCAAATCGCGAACATCCCTGATTCATACATTCTTGCTGACATGTTGGAGCACCCTGTAGGAAAGAAATTGCCCTTGTGGATTGTAGGACTAACCTATTAAGGTGCCCTAAAGTTTGTAGGTATTACACTGAATTTTGTATTTTTGCGTTCAATAAGAGTCATTGAAAGTCCCGTGTTCAAGAAAATCCTAAATACCTTTGGAACCAAGATACTGGCGGCAGCCCTTAACTTCGCCATAGCCATTATCATCTCCCAGACTTTGGGCGACACAGGCAAAGGTACGCAGGCACTGCTCTTGACCACCATCTCCTTTATCCTCATCTTCTCCGACATCATCTGTGGCGCAAGCATCATCTACCTCGCCCCGCGCCATTCGTTCAAGAAGATACTCGTGGCCTCCACGGTATGGGCGGCCCTCATTGCGGTGATCATGGGCTTCGCCATCTGGCTGTTCTATCCGAAGCTGGCGCCCGACTTGGTAGCACATGTGGCCATTCTCTCGTTCATCTCCTCACTCAGTAATATCAACTTCCGCTTCTTGGTCGGCAAAGAGGAAATCAAAAAGGCCAACTACAACACCCTACTCCAGCCCGTGCTTTTGGCCTTGACTTTGGTCATCTATTATATCTTACTGAAGCGAACCGACATCTACGGCTACGTCATCGGGCTGTATGCCGCCTACGGAGGCACTTTCCTGCTGGGTGTTTGGATGCTGCGCAAGGAATACGCCTACCTGCGCCATGATACGGACAAGGACTACAAACCCGTCTTGAAAGACCTCTTCAAATACGGTTTCCTCAACCAAACGGGCCACTTCGTGCAGTTCTTCAACCTGCGCTTGAGTTACTATCTGTTGGACAAATACATCAGCGTGGGACGCGTGGGCGTGTTCTCCAACGCCCTCTCGCTCGCCGAGGCCATCTGGATCATCAGCAACAGTATTGCACTCGTGCAATATGCCCGCATCGCCAATGCCGACGACCGCACCTACGCGCAAAAACTCACCCTCGATTTGGGCAAAATCTGTCTACTTGTCTCTGCCATGGCCGTCGTGGTGCTCTGCCTGCTACCGCCTGCAATCTACACCTTCGTTTTCGGCCCCGAGTTCGGCGAGATGGCAGGGCTCATCCGCATCCTTGCTCCAGGCATTTTGCTCTACTGCATTTTCCTCATCCTCGGACACTATTACTCGGGCACAGGACGTTATCAGATGAACACCTTTGCGGCACTTTGCGGACTGGTCATTACATTCGTATGCGGCTTCACTTTGATACCTCGCTATGACGTCACAGGTGCAGCCATCACCTCGGCGGTGTCGTATACGGTCAATGCGGTGTTCCTGTTTGTGTTCTTCGTCAAGGAGTCGCACTTCAAAGGACGCGACTTCCTTTTGACCAAGTGTGAGATACAGAACTACATCGCTGGTTTGAAACAACAATTCTTGAAACAACCTACAGACAATGAATAAACTCCATAAACTCACCAAGGCCCTCGGGCGCGTCATTCGTCATCCTTATTTGCTCAATCTCGTCCTTCAAGACGAAGGCAGCAACAAGGAAGACGTCATCCGCAAATATGGCCTTGCCGACGGTCTGCCCGTCATCGAAATCAACGGACTGTTCCCCGACTTCCATGAAATCGCGAAGCCCTACGCCTATCTCTCGGGTGCCACCATGCCCATCGACATTGCCTTGCTGCGCGCCTTGGCGAAACGCTATGCAGTGAAGGACTACTTCGAAATCGGCACCTGGCGCGGCGAGAGCGTGGCCAATTTGGCTGATGTAGCCGAGCATTGCGTCACCTTCAACCTACCAAAAGAAGACATCATCAAGCTGACCGACAACCAACTATACGCCGACTTGCATAGTTTCTTCAGCAAAGACTTAAGCAACGTTGAGCAACTCTACGGCGATTCCCAGACCTTTGACTTCGGCCCTCACTTTGGCAAGTACGACATGGTCTTTGTCGATGGCGACCATCATTATGAAAGTGTGAAGAAGGACACCGAAACCGCCTACAAACTGCTGAAAGACGAGCGAAGCATCATCGTATGGCACGACTACGGTCTCGACCCTGAGACCATCCGTTGGGATGTGATGGGCGCCATCTTGGACGGTGCACCTGCCGAGAAACGCAAGCATATCTATCATGTCTCCAACACCTTGTGTGCTGTTTTTCTGCCTGAAGACTTCCCCACGCATAAACTTGTGCCTTACGAGACGCCAAAGAAATACTTTGAAATTACTATCAAGACCTATAAAACCAAGTGATACACTAGACTGCTTCGTTCCTCGCAGTGACGCGAAGCGACAACTGAACAACTGACAACTGAACAACTGAACAACTGAACAACTGATGAATATCCTGCACCTACTGAGCTGGTTCCCCACCCCCGACGACCCCACCTTGGGTAACTTCTGCGTCCGCATGATCGACGCACTGCCAGAGGATTGCCATTCCGTCATCCTCTCCGTCTGCGACGGCAAGGACATGACGAAATCGTTTGAGGTCAAGGAGCTTCCTGGGGCGCACCACACCCATGTGCAGATCTACATCCGTCCACCGAAGATTAATGCTGTTCGAAAGCTAAAGATGCTGCGGATGTACCAATACGGATTAAAATACATCAAGCAACGTTTCTTCAAGCCCGACTTGATACACCTGCATGTCACCTACCCTCTTGGCCAGGTGGCCTTGCTTTGGAAGAAGCTCTTTGGCTACAAATATGTCCTCACCGAACACTGGACCATTTACCAACCGCAAAACAAGGACGTTTTGGTCGGCAAGCTGAAGCGGAAAATCGTCAAGATTGCCAATAATGCCGAGCTCATCATGCCCGTCAGCCTTGACTTGCAGCGGTGCATGCAAGGTCACGGGGTGAATAACCGCTTCAAGGTCATTTTTAATCTTGTGAATACGGACATTTTCAAACTTGGAGCGCCACATACCTCAAGCAAGAAAAGTATCCTCCACATCTCCACCTTGCGTGATGAAGCCAAGAACTTCAGTGGCATCTTACGTGTTATTGAAAGATTAAGACAGCAGCGCGACGACTTCGAATTGCATGTCATCCATGACTACGATGCTCCAGAATTCAAGGCGTTTGTAAAAGAACACAACTTGGAGAATTGTGTCATCTTCCATGGTAAGAAAGCCTCTGTCGAGGTAGCCCAAGCCTACCAACAAGCCGACTTTTTCGTGCTGTTCTCCAACTTCGAGAACCTTCCTTGCGTCATTGTGGAGGCATTCGCCAGCGGTGTGCCTGTGTTAAGCACTTCCGTAGGAGGCATTGCCGAAATCCTCTCTCCTGAAAGAGGCATCCTAATCCCACAGGGTGACGAAGACGCTTTACTGCAAGGCATGAAACAACTGCTCGACCATTCTTCAGAATACGACCGTAAAGCCATTCGCGACTACGCCATAAAAACATTTGCTGCCCAAAACATTGGACAGCAAATATTTGAAGCCTACAATACCGTAGTTATTCCTTGACGAACTTCACCGTAGAAACAGTATCACTCTCATCCACGATACGGACGAAATACACGCCTTTTGGCCATGAGGCCACTTCTACGTTATTGTCCTCTCCATGATACACCGCTTGTCCCAAAGCATCAAAAACCTTGATTTCCTTGACTTTGCCTTCGATAGTGAAGCGGTAAGAGGCAGGATTAGGATAAAAGTTCGTTTGGGATGAATGCTCCTGAACAGTTGTCACTTCAACATCAACAGTTGCCATCTCTGACTCACAAGACTCACCATCACGTTCAAAGCTCACCGTCACGCCATAACTAAGCGTGCCCGTCGGAGGATTCGGATCAATGAACTGGTACTGATACGGGTTGTCTATCGTACGAATCAAAACGCCGTCACGATAGAAATTGTAACAAACAAAATCTTCTCCTGTCCAATAATAATCTACCGTTGCACTATAATCGTCTTCGCTCCAGAAGTGATAATACGCTCTCTCAATAAATACGGGATGACAATCGATACCACAATCTATCTCATAGTCAACAATTTCACCAACCTCGGGATAGCCGTCAGAGGCCACGATCAGATTGTCGGCCCAATCGTAAACCTCATACGACACTTCTGAAAGGCTACCATGGGAATAGCAGGTATTGTCGTATGTCCAGAATAAAGTCGCAGTTTGGTGGCTGGGCACTGGCACAGTAAGTGTGGCAGAACCACCACCCCAAAGTCCCACTCGCTGCGACACTTTGCCATCCTCGTCCAGCACAGCGATGAACGACATATCCCAGCCATTGTTGCCGCTATCGGCAAGCTCGAAACGGAGGTCGCATGTCCCACCAACAGTGATAGTGTCTCGCACCACCTTGCTCATCCCCGCTTCATTAGCCGAATACACCGTATAATAATAGGTACCGTTCTTGTCCAATTCATCACGATACCACAAGCGATCCTGGGCGATGTCATAGAAACACTTGACCATCTCGCCATCGCGCATGATCACCACCGAGTCTAGCTTTTCGATAGAATTGCCGTCTCGGGTCAAATACGATGGCGTAATCCAAAGCTCCACATGACGATTCATGGCATCGGAGGCATCAATTTCCAATGTAACCTCCTGAGGCGCATCATAATACTCATCCACCGGATGAAGATTGAAAACAGCATTGTGATACCAAGGGAAGGAATAGAACGTCAAATAAAAGCCATCAATGGCGTAATAGCCGTTATCAAAACCTGCCCAACCCCAATTAAGATGGAACATGTCGTTGTCATCATAACCATCAAGCACGTAGGCATGGCCGCCTGCATCACCCTGCGAGGCATAATAGATAGGCATGCCCGCATCCAAGTTGGTGCGTAAGTCGTTCTTCCACTGTGTATTGCTGCCACCATTTGGCTTATCGCGATGCTCCCAGTCGGGACTATACCTGAAATACTCCAACATGGCAGGGCCTACATTGTAAGAATAGGCGCCACTTGCATTTGGCCCATAACCCATGTCGACGCTCACACCGGCATGGTATTCCAACAAAGCGACGGCATCCACCTCGTATTGCGGACTGGCGAAGTCGAGAAAATCAGGCATCAACTCAAAATGATATGTTGCGTCTTCGAAATTGGCTTCCTGCCAACCATAATCTCCATAGTAGCTGTTGGCATCATAGCCGTGTCCACCTTGCCCATGACGGGGCCATTCCCAATAACGCATGATCTGGCTCATGGCATTGGCCACGCAGCCCGACTTACAATGACCGCTATATACTGAAGAAGGATCTTCTGGTGCCATGTTATTGTAAAGGTCAGTCTGATTCCAAATGGAAGCCAGCAAGGGGCCAACGCTACGGTCGGTTTTCATTACCGAAAGCTTACCTGTCTTCTCCAAACTCGTCCAGTCGGCAACAGCTTCGGCTGTACGTTCATCGTTACGTGCAAACATCTGGCTGAAGCCAGCCTTGTAATTGTCGAAAAAGGTCATCAAGCCATCAGGCAACTGAGCAGTGAAATTACTCTCAGTGGAATAGCCCAAGATAGGTTTAGCACGGTCGTCGGCACTGACAATAACAAATCCTTTCGGCTGCACCGCGAAGACATAAAACGCAGCTTGACCATTTTTGGCAAAAGCCGTATAAGTCAATTTAGCAGAAGCTGACCTCATCTCAGTATTAACCTTCATAAACTTGACACCCAAGGACTTGGCCTTTTGGACATCAACAGGTTTGGCTTGCAGTCCGTTCAGAAACAGAGCAGCAAACAAAAGAATAAATAGCGTCTTTTTCATAATTTGATCCTTATACTATTATCAATCCGCGTTCTTCACCAAGACAAAGGCATCCTTATCGGTTTCTTTCGGAACATACCCTTGATCGTAAACGAAATGGTAGACAGCACCTGCCTTGGTTGTGTAGGTACTCGTAAAGTACTTGAAATCAAAACCTCTCTCCGTCAATTGTTGGCGGCTAGCAAAGCCTTTCCCGGTAGGGTTCAGTTCCAGCAAGATATTATGATTACGGGCTAAGATGCCATTTATCTTTCTTACCACATTGATTTGCTTGTGGGTCTTTTCGTAGTTGTAGCTGTTGCGGCACGAGTCACAGCAGAATTTCTTGTCGACACGCCCAATGATGGGTTCACCGCAGTAGAGGCATTTTCTTTCTTCCATAGTTATCAGTTGTTCAGTTATTCAGTTGTTTAGTTGTTCAGTTGCTTCTGGCTTTTGGCTTTTGGCTACTGGCTTTTGGCAGCTTTATGGCCAAGTAAGACTTTTCTATTTTATAAAGGAGCTGCCAGAAGCAAAAGGCCTGCTGCCAGAAGCCTTCTCCTATTTCGTAAACACATACCTTAATATATTCGCGCCCATCTTAAGGGCTTTCTCACGCGTCTCTTGCGAGTCGTGATGCACACGTTGGTCTTCCCAACCGTCACCAAGGTCGCATTCGTAAGTAAAGATGCAAACAATCCTACCTTCATAAATCAAGGCAAAGAGTTGTGGTGGTTTGTTGTCGTGCTCATGGATCTTCGGCAAGCCGTTCGGGAAGGCATACGGCTTCTTAAAGATCTCGTGTGTATAGGGCAACTCCACAAAATCCAGTTCAGGAAACACCTTCTTCATCTGAGGTTCGATGTATTGCCGGATGCCGTAGTTGTCGTCGATATGCAGAAAACCGCCCGCCAGCATATAGTTGCGCAGGTTTTGCGCCTCTGCCGCATCAAAGACTACATTGCCGTGACCCGTCATGTAGACGTATGGATAGTTGAACAAGTCGGGACTCGATGGCTCCACAGTAGGCACATTCGGGTTGATGTCTGTTCCGATTTCTTGGTTGCAGAAACGCACGAGGTTGGGCAACGAAGTAGGATTTCCATACCAGTCTCCTCCCCCACGGTATTTCAGCAAGGCGATGTTGAGTTGCTGAGCCGAGGCAACGAACGAGAAGGACAATAATATGGCAATCAATAGCTTCTTCATTTCATCTGGTTGATAAGTTGAATCGTATGGCAAGCCACGATGGCCGCCGTTTCGGTACGCAGACGCGCATCGCCAAGACTGCAAGGCACGAAGCCGTTTTCCTTGGCTAAGGCCACCTCCTCGGGACTGAAATCACCTTCAGGACCGATGAGCACCAACACATTTTCACCTTTATGATACAAGTCGCAGAGGCAGTCTTTCACGTCGTCGTCAATCCAAGCGATGAACTTCTGTCCCTCGAAAGGTTGCTTCACCAGTTTTTCGAACGACACCAAGTCCTCCACTTTCGGCAGTCGCGACTTGATGCTCTGCTTCATGGCCGCCACCACCACCTTTTGGAAGCGCTCCACGTTGGCGGCACGGCGCTCGGAATGGTACGACGTGAACAGCCTCACCTTGTCGATGCCGATTTCCGTCGCCTTCTCCAGAAACCACTCCGTGCGCTCGTTGAGTTTGGTCGGCGCAATGGCGATTTCGAGGTTGAAGCCCCAGTGGTCATACCCTTCGCGCTTGTTGGTCAAATTCACGGTCGCCCTTTTCGGCAGTGCCTCTACCAACTCGGCATCGAAGAGAAAGCCCTCGCCGTTGGTCACGCAGAAACGCTCGCCTTCGGTCATGCGCAGCACCTTGACACAGTGCTTCGACTCGTCCTCGGGCAAGGTCGTCAGGCCTTCAGTGGCGTTGGGTATGTAAAAGACATTCATATACTTCTTTAGTCGGGCCTTTCGACAGGCTCAAGGTCCCTTTGTCTCACAGTAAAGCAGGTCCCTAAGCTCGTCGAAGGGCCGGTTTATTACATCCTATTCGGCATTCCGATTCCCAGCAATTCCGAAGCATTGCGCAACAAAGCAGCCACCATGTCGCACACCTGCAAGCGGAACATACGACGGTCGGCATCGGGTTCCTTCAGGATACTGCACTCTTGGTAGAACTGGTTGAATTCCTTGGCGAGGTCGAAGATGAAGTTGGCAATCATTGCGGGGCTGCGGTTCTCAGCGGCTTGGTTCAAGACCATCGGCCAGCCGTACATCATCACGATGATTTCCTTCTCCTTAGGTTGCAAGTCGCTGACCTTCACCTCGCTTTCGAGCTTGATGCCTTGCTCCTCAGCCTTGCGCAGCACCGAGCAGATACGCGCATGCGTGTATTGCACGAACGGGCCCGTGTTGCCGTTGAAGTCAATGGACTCCTCGGGGTTGAAGAGCATGGTCTTCTTCGGGTCGACCTTAAGGATGAAATACTTCAAGGCACCCAAGCCGATGGTGTGATAGAGTTTGTCAGCCTCCTCTGGCGAAAGGTCCTTTGCCTTGCCGAGCTCATCAGAGACAGCTTTAGCTGTGGCCACCATCTCGTCCATAAGGTCGTCGGCATCGACAACGGTGCCCTCGCGCGATTTCATCTTGCCGTTGGGCAACTCCACCATACCATAGGAAAGATGTTCGATATCATTGCCCCACTCACGACCGAGACGTACCAACACACGTTTCAGCACGTCAAAGTGGTAAATCTGTTCATTACCCACAACATAAATCAACTTCTCCGGGTCGTATTCCTTCACACGCAGTTGTGCGGTACCAAGGTCTTGGGTCATATAGACCGATGTGCCGTCGCGGCGGAGCAGGAGCTTCTCATCCAAACCCTCGTCGCGGAGGTCGCACCACACGGAGTTATCGTCGCGGCGATAGAGAACGCCTTTTTCGAGGCCTTCCTGCACCAATGCCTTACCCAGCAGATAAGTCTGCGATTCGTAGTAAATCTTCTCAAAGGACACACCCATGCGCTTGTAGGTCACGTCGAAGCCGTCGTACACCCATTGGTTCATGGTCTCCCAAAGGTGACGCACTTCGGGGTCATTGGCCTCCCATTTCACCAGCATCTCGCGGGCTTCCTGCATCAGCTTGGACTCGGCTTCTGCCTTGGCTTTGGCTTCTTCCTTGGCTTTCTCGTCCAAGGTGTCGTAATTGGCCGGCAGCAAGGATTTCACCTCTTCTTTGAACTTCTTGTCGAACAACACATAGAAGTCACCGATAAGATGGTCACCCTTCTTGCCCGTCGACTCTGGCGTGCAGCCATCGCCCCACTTCAGCCAAGCCAACATGCTCTTGCAGATGTGGATGCCACGGTCGTTGACCAAGTTGACACGCACCACTCTCTTGCCATTGGCTTTCATTATTTCGGAGACACTCCAGCCGAGGAGGTTGTTACGGATATGACCCAAATGCAACGGTTTGTTCGTGTTGGGCGAAGAATACTCAATGACCACATTCTTGCCTGAAACCGGTTTGCGACCAAACTCACGGTTCTCATGGTTCGCCTTGAAGAAATCCATCCAGAACTTGTCAGAAATCAAGAGGTTAAGAAAACCTTTCACCACATTAAACTTGGCGATCATGTCTGATTCCTTGATCATCTCGGCACCCATCTCGTTGGCTAATTGTTCGGGATTGCGACCCGCCAATTTCACGAAGGGGAACACCACGATGGTCATGTCGCCTTCAAACTCAGGGCGCGTCTTCTGGAAATTCACCTGCTGCACAGGCGGTTCCTGTCCGTATAAAGTTTTGAATGACTTTATGAATAAATCTCTTAATACTTGTTCTAACATAACCTAATATTTACATTGGTGCAAAAGTAGTAAATAAGCCCCAAACGTGTGACAAAAATCAAGGAAAATTTGCGACTTAAAACGCATTCTCTCTCCATAAGCAAATAATTTGTATTTTTGTCACCTCAATAGAAACATCATGGAAAATCCGAAATTCGTTATCGCCATCAACCGTGAGTTCGGCTCGGGTGGCAGAGAGATTGCCTACAAACTCGGCGAGCTGCTCAATGTCAATGTTTACGACAAAGCCATTCTTGACACCTTAACCACCAAATTCAACCTAACCGTTGAGGAAATGCAGCGCATCAAAGCTTCCAAACCTAACTGGTGGAACGAATTCTGCCGGTTCTATCAACAGTTCGGTGCTGCCGGACAGGGTGGATATACGCCACAAGAAGACCGTGAGGTGACCTCGCAACAGATCTACCTTGCTGAGACGCAAATACTTCGGGACTTGGCCTCACAGGAGTCGTGCGTCATCATCGGTCGTTCCGGATTCCATATTTTCAGAAACCATCCTTATGCCATGAGAATCTTCTTCATCGCCGACAGGAAAGCCCGTGTGAAACGCGTCATGGAAAAGTTTGCCCTTGACGAAGACGCTGCCAGCATGCGCATCGATAAGATCGACGAGGCTCGGGACACCTACACGCAGACTGTCGCCGGCGTGTCGCGTTACGATGCTCGTAACTACGACTTCGTATTCAACGTCACTCAATTCCCCACCGACCTCGTGGCGCAGTTTCTCGCTGACAACATCAGGAAGAAGTATCCGTTCATAGTGAAATGATCTAAAACTAACCAGAAAACGAGCATCTACCGATTATTCCATTGTCTTTGACCACGTGAAAGCCCCGTATGAAGATAATATAATACATTTTTTATTTCTTTTTTCTTCATAAACTCACCATCAAACCGAAAACTTTCCTATCTTTGCAGTCCGATGAAGTACTTAAACAAGCCATCGGAAAAGATTATTTGCACGGAATCAAATGGTTCCATCAAATTGAATTCCCTTTACCCCATACTGACGGTCACATTGTTGGCCGTCTTTTTTTTGCACCATCACGTGTCTCGCAGTCCTGTATATCCCGCGTCCCACGTCAAAAAATACCAATCAATGAACAATTTCTAAATATCATAAGCCTATGTCAATATCACTGAAAAACCGCAGCTTGATTTCCATCAGCGACTACACACCTGAGGAAATCTGCCACGTCCTCGACATCGCCGAGGACTTCGAGAAAAACCCGCACCAGAACCTGCTGAACGGGCGCATCATCGCCTCGCTCTTCTTCGAGCCTTCCACCCGTACACGCCTAAGCTTTGAAACAGCCATCCAGCTTTTGGGCGGCAACGTCATCGGCTTCAGCAGCACTGCTGGAACAAGCATCCAGAAAGGCGAATCCCTCGCCGACACCATCACCATGGTGGCCAGCTATGCCGACCTTATCGTCATGCGCAACCCCATCGAAGGCTCGGCACGCTTTGCTTCCGAGGTGTCGAAGGTGCCTGTCATCAACGCTGGCGACGGCGCCAACCAACACCCCACCCAGTGTATGCTCGACCTCTACAGCATCCGCAAGACGCAGGGCACACTTGAAAATCTTGAGATCACCCTCGTCGGCGACCTGAAATACGGCCGCACCGTCCACAGCCTCGTGGAGGCCATGTGCAACTTCAACGCGAAGTTCAACCTCGTCTCGCCCGTCGAGTTGAAACTGCCGAGCGTGGTGAAGCAACACATCAAAGACCGCAACCTCGAGTACCACCAATACACCGAGTTGGAGGACGCCATCCCCCACTCCGACATCATCTACATGACCCGCATCCAGCGCGAGCGCTTCCCCGACCCCGAGGAATACGAGAAGGTGAAGAACTCCTACGTGCTGCGCAACGCCATGCTGGATAACTCCAAGCCCAACTGCCGTGTACTGCACCCGCTGCCGCGCGTCAACGAGATCCACGTGGACGTCGATGCCAACCCGAAGGCCTATTACTTCCAACAGGCACAAAACGGTGTCTACGCCCGTCAAGCCCTCATCGCTTCTATTCTGGGTCTTAAATAATCACAAAACCCACAAAACAATGCAAAACCTTTTGAATGATGAGGGCGGCACGCAACCGCGTTGCCGCTGGGAAGCAGGCCGGTTGGCTGCTTCCCCTACCAAATCAAGGTTTTGAGGGTTTTGCAAGTTTTGTGACAAACAACAATTGACTACGTCGAATCAAAGATTTAAACAATTAAACAACCAACAATTCAACATATAGCAGACATGGAAAAAAAGAAAGAACTGACTGTGAGCGCCATTGAGAATGGCACCGTCATCGACCATATCCCCGCCGACAAAGTGTTCCAAGTTGTCAAGATCCTGGGCTTGGATAGAGTCAGCACCCCAGTGTATTTCGGCATCAACGTAGAAAGCAAGAAATACGGCACCAAGGGCTTTATCAAAGCTTCCAACAAGTACTTTGAACCCGAAGACGTGAACAAGATTGCCCTCGTCGCTCCCACGGCTTCCATCATCGAAATCAAGGACTTCGAGGTCATCAACAAGCAGACGGTGACCATCCCTGAGAGCATCGAGCATATTGTGAAGTGCTTCAACCCCAATTGCGTCACCAACAAGGAGCACGATGTGCCGACCAAGTTCACCGTCATCAAGGATACTCAGGGCAACATCAAGCTACACTGCCACTATTGCGAAAAGAACACTACACAAGACAAACTTGAATTCATTTAAGGACGGAGGACAAAAGACGGAGGACGGTCCCAAGTCCTAAGTCCCAAGTCCCTTATCAATCTAAATCATGAAAAAAGCTGCAATTATCATCGCCATTATCGTAGGCGTCATTCTCCTTTGGGGATGGTCGGCTTACAACGGCCTTGTGGGCAAACAGGAAGCCATGGCAAAGGCTTGGGGACAAGTGGAGAACGTCTACCAACGCCGTGCCGACCTGATTCCCAACCTCGTCGCTGTAGTGAAAGACTACGCCGAATACGAACAAGGCACCATCCTTGCCGTCACCGAAGCACGTGCCAAAGCTGCTGCAACCACGGTTAACACGGAGAATTTCGACGAGAACGAGATGAAGGCCTTTGATGCAGCCCAAGAAGAATTGGGCAAATCCATGAACCGACTTTTAGTCTCCATCGAAAACTACCCAGACTTGAAGGCGAGTGAGAACTATCTCACCCTGCAAGCACAGCTGGAAGGCTGCGAAAACCGCATCCAGACCGAGCGTGAACGCTTCAACGAAGCCGCCAAGGTTTACAACCAAAGCCTCCGCCGCTTCCCGACCAATTTGCTTGCCAAGATGTTCGGTTTCGAGAAACGGGCCTATTTTGAGGCAGATGCCGGTGCCGAAAAGGTCCCTGAGACTTTCTAATCGCCAATCAACAAAACAGAATCGGGCGAAACCCATTGGGTTCCGCCCGATTTCATTTCTGTGGAAGCCTCATCTTCTCCTACTACACCCAAAACCACCTTTTTGAGGTTGATGGGAGGAGGGAATACCAATCATCTTGAAAACATTACCATTTGAACCTGGTAATGATTTGCTTATCAATCTATTATCATCCCCAATTAAGAGATAAAACGTGCAATCCAATGATGGGTCATACAGATTCAAAACATTTCCATTTCTTTTAAAAGTTCCTTTTGAAAAAGGACAATCTCTAAACCCAAAGCAATACGTATTGTTTTCATACACGTCTAAATCAAATGCAAACTTTATCGCCTTGTACTTTCCATACGTTAGATTATGTAATTCCTTATTCTGAACACTGTATCGATCGCGCTCTTCTTGAATATTAGCCTTGTTTATGTCTTCGTCAATTCCACCAGGAATATCCGTGCGATAGGATGTTACAGGAAACATAAAGCACTTGCCTTTCATAAACCCAAAGCCTTTTTGCATCAACAATGTTTCATCGGCCAAAACCATTTCCATTTGATAATCGTGTAATGCATCCATCAAAACAATACGATCATCTTCAATCTTGTATTTACCATACGAGAGCACAACAACGTATACTATATCCTCCGTTTCTTGACTCGAAACTTCAATATAATAATCATCGCTGTCAATAAACTCAATAAAACAAGACAACCGTTCCTGTTCCATCTCCATTTCATAGGACTTACCAGCTACCGACGGCTGAGCAAAGCCATGCAAAGACGCCAATGCAACTATGCAAAACAACAACTTCTTCAACATAACAATCTATTTAGATGATTTACAATAACATGCAGCAAATATACAAAAATAACGCACCAATTGGTGCGTTATTATCAGTATCCGTACTTTTTTCAGCTCATTAGTATACCATATTTAGAACTGGAAATAGATAAAAGGCTGGACGTCGCTGCTCTTGATTTGCAAGATGCATTGGATGAGGATGATAAAGGCCACCACCTTGACCAAAAACGGTGTGCGAATGTAAGCCCGTTCCACTTTGCCAAACTTCGACGAGGGAATGGCGTGAATGGCGACAGCCAACAAAAGCAACAGCACAAAGAGCTTGCGGGTCTCGAAGAAGACGGGCAGATAAGCAAGGTCGAACGAATTGAACACTTGGCCTATGATCTCCCAAGCCGTAGCGAAGCTGTCGGCGCGGAAGAAAATCCAAAGGAAGATGACGAAATGTAGGGTGATAAACCAACCAATGATCCGAGCTATACGATACTCTTTAAGCTTTCCCTTGGTGATTTTCTGCCACAATTTGTCGACGATAAGACCTACACCATGCATTCCTCCCCAGAAGATGAATTTCCAGTTGGCACCATGCCATAAACCACCAAGCAACATGGTGATAAGGAGGTTTAAATAGGTACGGAATTTACCCTTGCGGTTGCCGCCCAAAGGAATGTAGAGATAATCGCGCAGCCACGACGAAAGGCTGATGTGCCACCGCCTCCAAAAGTCAGTCAACGAAGTGCTTTGGTAGGGCTTGTTGAAGTTGATGCCCAAGTCGAAGCCCATCATCTTGCCCATACCGATAGCCATGTCGGTATAACCCGAGAAGTCGCAATAGATCTGTATCGCATAACCATAGATGGCCATCAAAGTCTCCACGCCTGAATATGCGCCAGGATTGGCAAACACGAGGTCGTTGTATTGAGAAAGATAATCGGCCAAGATGGACTTTTTGAACAAGCCCATCATAATCAGGAAAAAGCCTTTCTCTATCTCGTTACGGTCTAATACGATGTCTTTCTTCAGCTGGGGCAGGAAACTCTTTGCACGAACGATAGGTCCAGCCACCAGTTGCGGGAAGAAAGTGATATAGAAGGCATAGTCGAGAAAGTCCTTCTCCTCCTCCAACTCACGACGATAAACGTCGATGGCATAGCTCAACAGCTGGAAAGAATAGAAGGAGATACCCACCGGCAGCAGGATGTCCCAATGATGGAACTCCTTCCCAATGATCAAGAAGAAATTCTCGCCCAAGAAATTGGCATACTTGAAATAGCCCAAAACGCCTAAAACCACAACAACAATGCCTGCGAGCCACCACTTGCGCCCGCCGCCTTCGCAACGACTCATGCGACGCGTCATCAAATAGACCGCCACCAAAGTACCAATGAGCAGCAGCACAAAGATGCCGCTGGTTTTATAGTAGAAAAACAAGCTAAAAGCCAGCAGGAAGAGTGTGCGCGGCCTCTTGTGACGATAAACAGCCGCATAAATCGCCAGCACCAAGATGCCCAACACCAGAAACTCAAAACTGTTGAACAACAACGGAGCCTCTGGACGGTAGACAAAAATATCGTATAGCAATTCCTTGAAGTTCATTCTCTGACCATTTGCAGTATCGTCGTATGAGGGACTTTATTATACTTTTGTTCCGGCGGCGTCATCTCAATGGGCGAATGGGCATCGCGACTGAGATAGACAGCGATGGAGTCCATCCACATGGAGGCCGATTCCCTGGTAGGATGCGCACCGTCCTTATAGCGGTCATACTTCAGTTTCTTCGACTCGAAATAGCGCGATTCACCCACATTGGTGACAATCATCTCATTGATGCCCGTATCGTCTTTCCAGTTGGGCGGGCCGACCCATACAAAAGGCGTCCTGCCAAGCTGTTTGACTATGTGTTTGACATAATCCGTACGCTTCTCAATGATGTCGCGTACAAAAAGCTCGTTGGAACCTATGGTCAGCAAGACGTAGGTAGGCTCATGCTTTTTGATGAAATAGGATATGGTGTCGCTAGTGCCATATTGTTTGGTAGTGGCGCCATACCAGATCACACAATACATGTCGTATCCTTTAGCTATGCAATAGTCGTTCAGGCGGATACGCAGATACTCGTTCATCGAATCGCCAATCAACAAGAAATGCACCTTTCCAGTGGAGTCGGTTGGCGACAAGGTGCTATCTTTCACCGGTTCTTCAACCACCAGTGTATCAATGGTCTTCAGAGTATCCTGCTTGAGCGTATCACTAACGGCATACTTGGCAATGCTCATTTTCTTTAGGTCAAAAGAGACCAAGGTATCCTTGCATAGGAAGGCATAGCATGAAAACAGCATCAAACTCACTACCATCAAGGCCAGATAGCCCCAATAGGAACGAGGGATGCGGCTGCGTCGCTTTGCGTTTTTGTCGGTCATCACTGATTCTTTTTCTGGCTAAAGAGCCAATGGAAGATTCCAGGAGTGGAAAAAGCCTGGTCCCAACACAAATGGCCCAATTGGGAATAGGTGACATACTTCAGCTTGGTGTTGCCTGCAGTCCGCAAGGCATTCACCATTTGTGCACTACGTATGGGTTTCACCAGTTTGTCCTTTTGCCCGTGAAACACATATATGGGCATGTCTTTCATCCTTTTGGCATAAGCGGGGTCGCCACCGCCGCAGATGGCTATGCCAGCAGCAAAAGTCTCAGGACGACGTTGCAGCGCATCCCACACGCCAAAGCCTCCCATCGAGATGCCGCAGACATACACACGGTTGGAATCCGTAACACCACATCCATTGAGGCAATCTATCAAAGAAAACACGGCTTTCATTTGGGCAGTCGGTTCCGCTTCCATCTGATGTTCGGGAAGTGTCCAATCGGTATTCACCCAACGCTGTTCATTCGGGCATTGAGGAACCAAAAGGACGAACGGGTATTGATTCGTCACCGAATCTTCAAGGAAAAAACGTATGCAATGAAAGAGCTGGTTACTATTGTCATTGCCACGCTCCCCTGCCCCATGCAAGAATACCACTAGCGGCACAGCCTCGGTCGTAGATTCAGCTTTCACGGAACGATAAAGTCGGTAAGGAAGCGTGTCATTGCCTTCCACATACCTCCCCGACTCAAACAGCGTTGTATCAGGAAATGGAGGAGCGACATTCTTATTCCCCTGCGCCCATAGGGTGTTCCCAGCCATCAATGCCAGGAACACAAAGAAGCCCATCAGCCTCGATGTGATGCGAAACAGTCCCATATACTATTGAAATCAAGCCTGAGCTGTAGGAGCACCCATGCTGAACGGGGCAATGCCACCGCCGTCGGTGATGGTGCCAAACTGCTGCTCATATTTGGCGATATTGTCGGCCAAAGCCTTGTACAGACGCTTGGCATTCAATGGGTTCATGATTACTCTTGAACGGACCTTGGCCTTCGGTGTGCCCGGCATCATCTGGGCGAAGTCGACGATAAACTCATTGGGCGAGTGGGTGATGATGGCCAGATTGGAGTACTTGCCTTCTGCAACCTCATCACTGATTTCGATATTCAATTGGTTTTTCTGATTGTTTTCCATCTTGTTTTTCATATTAAAAAGCGGGGACAGCCTTTCGGTCGTCCCCGCTTAGTTCAACACTTGTTAGAGAGCGGCCTTATCTTGCAGCTCCTCGTACTCTTCACGAGAACCCACAATCAAGTCCTCATACTCACGCAGACCTGTACCGGCAGGAATCTTATGACCTACGATCACATTCTCCTTCATGCCGAGCAGGAAGTCGCTCTTGGCTGCAATAGCAGCGTTGGTCAACACCTTGGTGGTCTCCTGGAAGGAGGCAGCCGAGATGAAGCTGTCGGTAGCCAATGCTGCACGGGTGATACCTTGCAGCACCTGCTTGGCAGTTGCAGGACGGGCAGGACGCACCTGAGGCAGCGTCAAGTCCTTACGTTTCAGGGCTGACTCTTCCTCACGAAGCTTCATAGCCGAAACAATTTCGCCCTTCATAAGCTTCTCGGAAGCGCCGTTGTCTTCCACAAAGAACTTACCATAGATGTCATCGTTCTCTTCTTGGAAAGTCAGCTTATTGACCAACTCGCCTTGCAGGAAACGGGTGTCGCCCGGATCGACGATCTCGACCTTACGCATCATCTGACGCACGATGACCTCAAAGTGCTTGTCGTTGATGACCACACCTTGCTGACGATACACGCTCTGGGCCTCATTGACGATGTATTCTTGCACCTTCATGGGTCCCATGATCTCCAGGATGCTGTTAGGCGTGATGACACCTTCGGAAAGCGGTTGACCAGCCTTCACGAAGTCGTTCTCCTGAGCCAGAATCTGCTTCGAAGTCGGGATGAGGTAACGTTTCTCCTCACCTGTCTTGGCCGTCACAACGACCTCACGGTTGCCGCGCTTCAGTTTCTTCTCGAGGTGGACGATACCGTCAATCTCGGAAACCACAGCCGGGTCGATAGAGTTACGGGCCTCAAACAGTTCCTGCACACGAGGCAGACCACCAGTGATATCGCCGCCGCCAGAGACATTACGCGGGATACGCACCAGCTGGTCACCAGCGGTGATGGCGTCGCCTTCGCCAACGATGACGTGGGCGTCGACAGGCAAGTCGTAGGAAACCAAGGTCTCGCCGTTCTCATCAACGATGTCGATGAGCGGGTTCTTGGCGCCTCTCTTACCTTCGATGATGACACGCTCGATGAAGCCGGTCTCAGCGATGGTCTCGTTACGATAGGTAACACCTTCAATTACATTCTGGAAGCGGACTTTACCGCTGTGCTCAGAAATGATAGTGGCATTATAGGGATCCCATTCGCAAATCTTGTCGCCCTTCTTCACCTGATCGCCAGACTTGAAGAACAACTTGGCACCGTAAGGAACATTGGTCGTCATCAAAACGACGTCGGTATGGTTGTCGTGCAGCTTCAATTCAGCCGAACGACCGATGACAATTTGATACTTGTCGCCATCCTTGTCGACCTCGACGGAACGAAGTTCGTCGATTTCGAGATAGCCGTCATACTTGGCTTCGGTGCTATTGGCCACCAGACCCTTTGAAGCCTTACCACCAGAGTGGAAAGTACGCAGGGTCAGCTGGGTACCAGGCTCACCGATGGACTGTGCGGCGATAACGCCCACAGCCTCACCTTTCTGCACCAGCTTGCTCGACGACAGGTTACGGCCGTAGCAGTTAGCGCACACGCCGCGCTTCGACTCGCAGGTCAACACGGAACGGATTTCGACGCTCTCTAACGGCGATTCGTCGATAGCCTCAGCCAGGGCTTCGTTGAGCTCTTGTCCACTGGCAGCGATGAGTTCGCCAGTCTGGGGATGGAACACATCGTGCAAGGCCACACGACCAAGGATGCGGTCGTACAACAAGGAGTGCTTGCCCGGCTCCTTGATCTCCTCACCACGCGAGATGGTCATACCACGGAGCGTACCGCAGTCCTTCTCAGTGATGATGACATCGTGAGCCACGTCAACCAGACGACGGGTCAGGTAACCAGCGTCAGCGGTCTTCAGAGCGGTATCGGCCAAACCCTTACGAGCACCGTGGGTGGAGATGAAGTACTCCAACACCGACAGACCCTCTTGGAAGTTCGACAGAATCGGGTTCTCGATGATTTCGGAGCCGCCCGAGCCAGCCTTCATAGGCTTGGCCATCAGACCTCTCATGCCGCAGAGCTGCGACACCTGAGCTTCGGAACCACGAGCACCAGAGTGCAACATCATGTACACAGGATTGAAGCCTTGGTCGTCGCTCGACAACACCTTCATCACCTCTTGGGTCAGCTTGGCGTTGACGTCAGTCCAAAGGTCAACAATCTGGTTGTAACGTTCGTTGGGACCCATAAAGCCCATCTTCTCGAACTCACGGATCTCAGCGGCCTTAGCATTAGCATCAGAAATGAGGTTGCTCTTCATTTGAGGCACAAGGACATTGCCTAAGTTGAAGGACAAGCCACCCTTGTATGCCTGATAGTAACCCATGTTCTTGATGTCGTCAAGGAACTTGGTGGTGACGGCAGTGCCTTCCATACGCACCATGTCACCAACAATGCTACGGAGCGACTTCTTGGTCAATAGCTCGTTGATGAAGCCGTGGTCATCGGGCACTACTTGGTTGAAGATGACTCGACCCACAGTGGTCTCAACAAGCTTCGTGACGAGTTTGTCATCCTCACGCACCTTGACACGCACCTTAATAATAGCGTGCATGTCGGCACGACCCTCATTGTGGGCAATAATCACCTCTTCCGGCGAATAGAACGACATGCCTTCACCCTTCACAGGATGCTCAGGCGTGCTCTTGCGCGGCTTGGTGATGTAGTACAGACCCAAAACCATGTCCTGCGAAGGCAGCGTAATAGGAGCGCCATTCGAGGGGTTCAGGATGTTGTGTGAAGCCAGCATCAAGATCTGGGCTTCGAGCACTGCGGCATTGCCCAATGGTACGTGGACAGCCATCTGGTCACCGTCGAAGTCAGCGTTGAATGCCGTACACACCAAGGGGTGCAGACGGATTGCCTTACCTTCGATGAGCTTCGGTTGGAAGGCCTGGATACCCAGACGGTGCAGCGTAGGAGCACGGTTCAGCAGGATCGGGTGACCCTTCAGGATATTTTCGAGGATGTCCCAAACAACGGGATCCTTGCGATCAACAATCTTCTTAGCCGACTTCACAGTTTTGACGATGCCACGCTCAATGAGCTTACGGATCACAAACGGCTTGAATAGTTCAGCGGCCATATCCTTAGGCAGACCGCATTCGTTCATGTTCAGGTCGGGACCGACCACGATAACGGAACGGCCTGAGTAGTCGACACGTTTACCGAGCAGGTTCTGACGGAAACGACCTTGCTTACCTTTCAGGCTATCGCTTAACGACTTCAGCGGACGGTTCGAGTCGGTCTTCACCGCGCTCGACTTGCGCGAATTGTCGAACAACGAGTCGACTGCCTCTTGCAGCATACGTTTCTCATTACGCATGATGACGTCAGGTGCGTTGATTTCGATCAAACGCTTCAGACGATTGTTACGAATGATGACACGACGGTAGAGATCGTTCAAGTCGGAAGTGGCAAAACGGCCACCATCCAACGGGACGAGAGGACGCAACTCCGGAGGAATCACCGGCACCACCTTCACAATCATCCATTCGGGACGATTTTCAATGTGGGTGTTGGCCTCTCTGAAAGCCTCGAACACTTGCAAGCGCTTCAGAAGCTCCTGCTTCTTCTGCTGGGCCTTCACTTCATTGGCTTCAGCACGCAGACGGTTGGCTTCCTCGTCGATGTTGAGGCGTGACAAAAGGTCGTAGATAGCCTCAGCACCCATCTTGGCAATAAACTTGTTAGGATCATCCTCTGGCAGATACTGGTTCTCAATCGGTATCATCTCCATAAGGTCAAGATACTCTTCCTCAGTGAGGAATTCCAACTTCGTGACTTTACGGCCTTCGTTGTCGTTGGGAATCTCCTTGCCTTCAAGAATACCACCTTGGATCACGACGTAGCGCTCGTAATAGATGATAGCATCGAGCTTCTTGGTAGGAATACCGAGCAGGGCACCAATCTTATTGGGCAATGAACGGAAATACCAGATGTGGGCGACAGGAACCACCAACGAGATGTGACCCATACGCTCACGTCTGACCTTCTTCTCCGTTACCTCCACACCGCAGTGGTCGCAGATGATGTTCTTGTAACGGATTCTCTTGTACTTACCGCAGTGGCATTCCCAGTCCTTCACAGGACCAAAGATGCGCTCACAGAACAGACCATCGCGCTCGGGTTTATAAGTACGGTAGTTGATGGTTTCAGGTTTCAACACCTCTCCGTGTGAACGGGCAAGGATCGATTCCGGCGAAGCCAAACTCACCGTTATGCTAGCGAAGTTGCTATTGACTATATTGTTAGTTGCCATATTTCTGTTTGTTTTATCCTAGCATTATTAAACTTAATTCAAGACTTTGCCTTCCTTGTCCTTGAAGGTAATCTCCAAGCCTAATCCACGGAGTTCGTGGATCAAGACGTTGAAGGACTCAGGGATACCCGGAACAGGCATGTTGTCTCCCTTAACGATGGATTCGTATGCCTTGGCGCGACCATTCACGTCATCCGACTTCACAGTCAGAATTTCCTGAAGCACATTGCTGGCTCCGAAGGCCTCCAAGGCCCAAACTTCCATTTCACCGAAACGCTGGCCACCGAACTGAGCCTTACCGCCCAGAGGCTGCTGCGTAATCAGCGAGTATGGTCCGATAGAACGGGCATGCATCTTGTCGTCGACCATGTGGTGCAACTTCAGCATGTAGATGTAACCCACGGTGGCAGGCTGGTCGAAAGGCTCACCCGTCTCGCCGTCGTAGAGCTGCATACGGCCGTTGTCGGGCAGACCTGCCTTGCGCATGTAACCATTGATCTCTTCCAAGGTAGCACCGTCGAAGATAGGCGTGGCAAACTTCAGTCCGAGTTCGTGACCTGCCCAACCGAGCACGGTCTCGTAGATCTGACCGAGGTTCATACGCGAAGGCACGCCCAACGGGTTCAGCACGATATCGACCGGAGTACCGTCGGCCAAGAACGGCATGTCCTCGGCACGAACGATCTTGGAAACAATACCCTTGTTACCGTGACGACCGGCCATCTTGTCACCAATCATCAGCTTGCGCTTCTTAGCAACATAGACCTTGGCCATCTGGACGATGCCATTCGGCAACTCGTCGCCAACGCTGGCCACGTACTTCTCACGGTTGAACTTACCTTCGATCTCCTTGTGCTTCACTGTGTAGTTGTCAATGATAGCGCCAATCATCTTGTTGACCTTCTCGTCCGACGTCCACTTGTTCGGGTTAACCGACAAATAGTCGATGTCATAGAGAGCCTTAGCCGTGAACTTGGCTTTCTTGGGGATCAAGGTCTCCTTGAAGTTGTTCTGCACACCTGTAGAGATACGCCCATTCAACAACGTCATTAGTTTTTCGACCAACACATCCTTCAAGGCGGCTAGTTCCTTGTTGCAGGCGGCATCAATCTTTGCAATGTCTTCCTTGTCCTTGGCGCGAGCCTTACGGTCCTTTTGAAGACGCGAGAAGAGACGCTTGCCGATGACCACGCCCTTCATCGAAGGACCGGCCTTCAGTGAAGCATTCTTCACATCGCCAGCCTTATCGCCAAAGATAGCGCGAAGCAACTTTTCCTCAGGAGTAGGATCCGATTCACCCTTAGGCGTGATCTTACCAACCAAGATGTCGCCTTCCTTGACCTCAGCACCCACGCGGATGATACCGTGCTCGTCCAAATCCTTGGTGGCATCGGTGCTCACGTTCGGGATGTCGTTGGTCAACTCTTCCAAGCCACGTTTCGTGTCGCGCACCTCAAGGGTGAACTCCTCGATGTGGATGGAAGTGAACAGGTCCTCCTTCACAATGCGCTCCGAGATGACGATAGCGTCCTCATAGTTGTAACCCTTCCAAGGCATGAAGGCCACTTTCAGATTACGGCCCAGAGCCAGGTCTCCGTTCTGCGTGGCGTAGCCTTCCGTCAGGATCTGACCGAAGGTCACATGATCGCCACGACGCACGATAGGTTTGATGTTGATGCTCGTGTTCTGGTTGGTACGGGCGTACTTTGTGAGATAATAGGTCTTCACATCGTCGTCGAAACTGACCAAACGTTGTTCATCCGTGCGGTCATACTTAATCGTGATCTTCTTGGAGTCAACGAAAATGACCTCACCCTCGCCTTCGGCAGTGATAAGAACGCGTGAATCCTTGGCAACAGAGCGTTCAATACCAGTGCCCACAATAGGACTTTCGGGATTCATCAAAGGTACAGCCTGACGCATCATGTTCGAACCCATCAAGGCACGGTTGGCGTCGTCGTGCTCCAGGAACGGAATCAAAGAAGCGGCGATGGAGGCAATCTGGTTGGGACCCACGTCCATCAGATTGATCTCCTCGGGCGAAACGATAGGATAGTCGGCGATATAACGCGCCTTGATATCCTTATCGGTAAATCTTCCTTCATCATCAACGGGAGTGGTAGCCTGGGCGATGATCTTGTCTTCCTCAAGCTCGGCAGTAAGGTAGATGGGGTCGTTCTTGAAGTCGACCACACCGTCCTTCACCTCACGGTAAGGCGTCTCAATGAAGCCCAAATTGTTGATCTTAGCGAACACGCAGAGTGACGAAATCAGACCGATGTTGGGGCCTTCAGGAGTCTCGATGGTGCAGAGACGGCCATAGTGCGTGTAGTGCACGTCACGGACTTCGAAACCGGCACGGTCGCGTGACAGACCACCAGGACCCAGAGCGGAGATACGACGCTTATGCGTGATCTCAGAAAGCGGGTTGGTCTGGTCCATGAATTGCGACAACTGGTTGGTGCCGAAGAACGAGTTGATGACCGACGACAATGTCTTAGCGTTGATCAAGTCAATAGGCGTAAACACCTCGTTATCGCGCACATTCATACGTTCACGGATGGTACGGGACATACGAGCCAAACCTACGCCAAACTGAGCTTGCAACTGCTCGCCCACGGTGCGGATACGACGATTGCTCAAGTGGTCAATATCGTCGATTTCGGCCTTGCTGCTCAGCAGTTCGACCAAATATTTGATGATGGCGATGATGTCTTCCTTGGTCAAGACTTTAACGTCATCAGGAATGTCGAGGTTGAGCTTGCGATTGATGCGATAGCGACCGACCAAGCCCAAATCATATCTCTTGTCGGAGAAAAACAGCTTGTCGATGATGCCACGGGCCGTTTCCTCATCGGGCGGCTCGGCGTTTCGCAATTGGCGATAGATATATTCGACAGCCTCTTTCTCGGAGTTACATGTATCTTTTTCTAAGGTCTTGAAAATGACTGAATAGTCAGAAATCCTATCATTCTCATCGCGTTCGGCCTCGCTGTGGAGCAGGATGGTCTTCACGCCGCTGTCCACAATCTTCTGGATGTGCTCCTCCTCGAGAACCACGTCACGGTCGATGATGACCTCATTACGCTCGATGGAGACACATTCGCCCGTATCTTCATTGACGAAGTCTTCAAAATACGTGTGAAGCACACGGGCAGCCAGCTTACGGCCCAGGACGCGCTTCAAGCCTGCCTTCGAGACCTTCACTTCCTCGGCGAGGTTGAAGATGTCGAGGATGTCCTTATCGGTCTCATAGCCGATAGCGCGGAGCAAGGTGGTGATAGGTAACTTTTTCTTACGGTCGATGTAGGCATACATGACGTTGTTGATGTCGGTCGAGAACTCCATCCAAGAACCCTTGAACGGAATGATACGGGCCGAATACAGCATCGTGCCATTGGCATGTTGGCTCTGACCGAAGAACACACCGGGTGAACGGTGCAATTGGGAGACCACAACACGTTCGGCTCCGTTGATGACGAAAGTGCCGCGAGGCGTCATATACGGAATCATGCCGAGATACACGTCTTGCACGACGGTCTCAAAGTCTTCGTGTTCCTCGTCGTTGCAGGAAAGCTTCAGCTTAGCCTTGAGGGGAACGCTATAGGTAAGTCCACGTTCGATGCACTCCTCAATGCTGTAGCGGGGAGCGTCGATGTAGTAGTCTAGAAATTCGAGAGTAAAGTTGCCTCTTGCGTCTGAGATGGGGAAGTTTTCGGCGAAAACCTTGTAGAGGCCTTCGTTCTTTCTGTTGTCAGGATTGGTTTCCAGCTGGAAGAAATCCTGGAACGACTGAAGTTGAATATCCAGAAAATCAGGATATTCGAAAGACTTCTTGATGGACGCGAAGCTTATTCTTTCAGTTGATTTTGTTGCCAAGGTGATATTGTTTTTAAGTGATGTAATGGGAAAGACGAACGAACGAAGAGAGGAAATTTCGCATAAAGCGAAAAATCGGCACAAACCTCAGCCCCTATTCGGGACTGAGGTTGAATGCCGTTATGAACGGGAATTGAATCCTTATTTCACTTCCACTTCTGCACCGGCCTCTTCGAGTTGAGCCTTCAGTGCATTAGCTTCGTCTTTGCTCACGCCTTCCTTCAGCGGTTTGGGAGCTGCGTCAACCAGTTCCTTGGCTTCCTTCAGGCCGAGGCTGGTGAGTTCCTTCACCAACTTCACGACAGCCAGCTTCTGAGCACCAGCGCTCTTCAGGATGACGTCGAAAGAAGTCTTTTCTTCAGCAGCGGCAGCGGCGCCACCAGCAGCAGGAGCAGCAACAGCAACAGCGGCGGCTGCGGGTTCAATACCGTATTCTTCCTTCAGGATGTTAGCGAGTTCGTTCACTTCCTTCACGGTAAGATTGACTAATTGTTCAGCAAAAGCTTTAAGATCTGCCATTTTTAATTCTATTTTAAATTGTTAATACTTGCTTTTAATGGTTTGAATGATACACATTCGATATATTATTCTGGTCTTTCGGACAGGGTTTCGAGAATACCGCTCAGCTTGTGTCCACCTGACTGCAGGCCGCTGATGACGTTCTTCATCGGCGATTGCAGCAAGGCAATGATGTCGGCGATGAGGTCGTTCTTCGACTTGATGTTGCAGAGAGCGTCGATCATATCGTCGCCAATGTAGCAGCACTCCTCGATGAAGGCGCCCTTCAGGATAGGACGGTCGCTGGTCTTACGGAAATTCTTGATCAGCTTGGCGGGAGCATTGCCGGTCTCGCAAAGCATCAATGCAGTTGATCCTTTCAGAACGTCGTACAGACCTTCATAGTCCTTCTCCATTTGCTGCATAGCCTTATGGAGCAGAGCGTTCTTCACAACGATCATTTTCACACCACTGTTAAAGCACTGCCTTCTGAGCTGGCTGGTCTTCTCGGCGTTGAGGTCGGAGACGTCGGTCAGGTAGAAGTTGGGGCAGGCCTTCAGTTCACTGAGTATGGAGTCGATGAGGACTTGTTTATCTTCTTTTCTCATTTCAACAAATTCCTTTCAATTTAGTTTGACACTGATTTGACATCGATCTGCACACCCGGGCTCATCGTGCTAGAGATATAGATGCTCTTCACATACGTACCTTTAGCAGCGGCTGGTTTCAACTTGATAACGGTTTGGATCAGCTCCTTGGCGTTATCAAAAATCTGTTCCGGAGAGAAGCTCACTTTGGCGACTCCAGCAGCAATGATACCGTATTTGTCGACCTTGAAGTCGATCTTACCGGCTTTCACTTCTTGAACAGCCTTTGCGACGTCCATCGTAACAGTGCCAGTCTTGGGGTTCGGCATCAAGCCGCGAGGACCGAGGATACGGCCCAGAGCACCCACTTTAGGCATGATGTTAGGAGTGGTGATCACAACGTCAATATCGGTCCAACCGTCCTTGATCTTTTGGATGTATTCATCCAGACCAACGTAATCAGCACCAGCGTCTAAAGCTTCTTGTGCCTTGTCCGGGTTGCAGAGCACCAGGACGCGGACGACCTTACCAGTGCCGTGGGGCAGCGTCACCGAGCCGCGGACCATTTGATTGGCCTTGCGGGGGTCGACACCCAAACGGATGTTCAAGTCAACCGAAGCATCGAACTTGCTGTAAGTGATCTGTTTTACGATATTAACTGCTTCATTCAAGGAGTAACTCTTGCTTTTGTCGAACTTAGCTAAAGCTTCTTTCCTTTGTTTGGATACTTTTGACATTTAACTAACTTTTTTGTTGTTCTACAAATGCACGAAAGATCTTAGTCTTTCTTTAAAGGTGATTCGCCGGTTATCTTCACGCCCATGCTGCGTGCCGTTCCGGCCACCATTGACATGGCGGACTCGACGGTGAAGCAATTCATGTCCTTCATCTTGTTGGTGGCGATTTCACGCACTTGGTCCCAAGTCAACGAACCGACTTTCGAACGGTTGGGTTCCTTGGAGCCGCCTTTGATCTTCGCAGCCTCAATGATGGAGACAGCCACGGGAGAAGCCTTAACGATAAAATCGAAAGACTTGTCCTTATACACAGTAATGATGACGGGCAAAACCTTGCCAGCCTGATCCTGCGTACGGGCGTTGAACTGCTTGCAGAATTCCATGATGTTCACACCCTTCGAACCCAAAGCGGGACCGACGGGCGGGGCGGGATTCGCAGCTCCTCCTTTGATTTGCAATTTAATTAATCCGCTTACTTCTTTTGCCATTTCTTTAATCCTTAATTAAGTGTAATTAGGCAACAATTTAAATTCGCATAAACCGACTTAGCTTTCCAACTTTACCTGGAAGAAACTCAGTTCCAATGGGGTCTTACGACCAAAAATCTTAACAGCCACCTTCAGCTTCTTCTTCTCCTCGTTCACCTCTTCAATGACACCTTGGAAAGTACTGAAAGGACCATCATTGACAATGACCGACTGGCCCACCATGAACGTGACATCGCTGCCAGCGCCCATGCCTTGAAGCTCGTCGACCTTGCCCAAGATACGCTTCACCTCTTGCGGGCGCAGCGGGTCGGGCTCACCATTCGTGCCCAGGAAGCCTAGCACGTTAGGAACATTCTTAATGACATGAACCACCTCGCCAACCAGGATAGCCTCCACAAGCACATAACCCGGCAGATAATTGCGCTCTTTGCACACCTTCTTGCCGTTCTTCACCTCAAAGTACTTCTCGGTCGGAATCAAGATAGTGGGGATAAGGTCCTGCAGATTCAGCCTCTTGATTTCGGATTCAAGGTATTCCTTAACCTTTTTTTCCTTACCAGAGATGGCCTTCACTACATACCACTTCCTCTCGTTCGTGTCGCTCATCTTCCAATCAAATTAATTAGTTAGCCGATAAATGCTCATCAAGATTCAATCCATCTATCAGAACAGTCCGTAAAACGCTTCTAACAGATTTTTGAATGAAATGTCCATCAAGAACACCACCAAGGCGATGATCAGGGAAGCAATGGACACAACCAACACGCTACTTCTCAGCTCTTGCCAAGTCGGCCAAGTGACCTTCTCTTTGAGCTCAGTGTAGCACTCCTTAATGTAGTTTACAATTTTCATTTTCTATTGAACCTTAATAAAAAGCACGGGCGGAAAGGCTCGAACTCTCGACACTCGGTTTTGGAGACCGATGCTCTACCAACTGAGCTACGCCCGTAGGATAAGGGTGGGTGTTGCCCCACCCTTAGTTTTGATGTTGAATTAATCGTCGATGATCTCAATCACCTGACCGGAGCCAACGGTACGACCACCTTCACGGATAGCGAAGCGGAGACCCTTGTCCATAGCGATGTCAGCAATCAACTTAACGTCGATGGTGACGTGGTCGCCAGGCATGACCATTTCCATGCCTTCAGGAAGAGTGATTTCACCAGTAACGTCGGTGGTTCTGAAGTAGAACTGAGGACGATACTTATTACGGAACGGGGTGTGACGGCCACCTTCTTCTTTGCTCAGGACGTAAACCTGACCCTTGAAGTGGTGGTAAGGCTTCACCGAACCGGGCTTGGCAATAACCATACCACGGCGGATTTCGTCCTTGTCGATACCGCGGAGCAACAGACCAGCGTTATCGCCAGCTTCACCTTCGTCCAAAATCTTGCGGAACATTTCCACACCGGTAACGACTGACTTCAGCTTTTCAGCACCCATACCGAGGATATCAACGGGGTCACCAACGTGGATGACGCCAGTTTCGATACGACCGGTAGCAACGGTACCACGGCCAGTGATGGAGAACACGTCCTCGATAGGCATCAGGAACGGTTTATCAACGGCACGCTGAGGCTCAGGAATCCAAGTGTCGCAAGCGTCCATCAGTTCGTCGATGGCGGGAGTCCATTTCGGGTCGTCGTTCAAGGCACCCAGAGCAGAGCCACGGATGATAGGCGTATTGTCGGCATCGAATTCGTACTTGCCAAGGAGGTCACGGATTTCCATCTCAACCAACTCCAGCAACTCTTCATCGTCAACAAGGTCGCACTTGTTCAGGAACACCACGAGGCGCGGCACACCAACCTGACGGGCGAGCAGGATGTGCTCACGGGTTTGAGGCATGGGACCGTCGGTGGCGGCGACAACGATGATAGCACCGTCCATCTGAGCAGCACCAGTAACCATGTTCTTCACATAGTCAGCGTGGCCAGGGCAGTCGACGTGTGCGTAGTGACGCTTCTCAGTCTGATATTCGACGTGAGCGGTGTTGATGGTGATACCTCTCTCCTTCTCTTCCGGAGCGGAGTCGATGGAGTCGAAGCTCTTGATCTCTGACAGACCCTTCTTTGCAAGGTGCAGGGTGATAGCAGCGGTCAAAGTGGTCTTACCGTGGTCAACGTGGCCAATCGTACCAATGTTGACGTGCGGTTTAGTTCTTTCGAATTTTTCTTTTGCCATTTTGTTTTCTATTTAAGGTTATGAACTCTTATCCACAAAAAATCGAGCCGATGGGGAGAATTGAACTCCCGACCCCTTCCTTACCAAGGAAGTGCTCTACCGCTGAGCTACATCGGCTTGTTTGTTCATCTGAGCGGAAGACGGGGCTCGAACCCGCCACCTAAAGCTTGGAAGGCTTTCGCTCTGCCAAATGAGCTACTTCCGCTTGTCCGCTTGACTGTGGGGGAGGGTGGACTCGAACCACCGAACGGATACCCGGACAGATTTACAGTCTGTTGCAATTGCCACTATGCGACTCCCCCAGTGCTAACTGAGCCGGTAGACGGACTCGAACCGCCGACAGGCTGATTACAAATCAGCTACTCTACCAACTGAGTTATACCGGCATAATGTGAAAGAACTGTCGGCTTCTTTTCGCCGCCCTTTTCCCTCTGAAAAGGTGTGCAAAAATAGAAACTTTTCTCCAATTGACAATGCATTTTCTGCATTTTTTCGAAAAAAAATTCTCATACATAATTTAATACTTTGATAATCAATTATATAAGCAAACACATTTTTTACAAAAAAAGAAGCCCACCCGTGAATTTTGGGCAGGCTTCCTAAGCTAAATGTGGCTTTTTCGGGTTCCCCGAAAGGGTTCATTTGACGTTTTTACCCTTGTATTTCTCCAATTGTTTCTTTAATGCATCAATGGATGTGTCGATAGACTCCTCAAAAGTCTTGCTCTGTTTACTTGCAAAAAGGTCATCGCCTCGGAGCACCAGACGCACATCGGCAATCTTGTTCTCGGGGGAATCCGTGTTGTCGAGTTTCAACGAAACCTCAGCATTGATCACCTCGCTGTACTTTGAGCAAAGCTTTTCCACTTTTTGGGTAATGAAGTCTTCAAGTTTTTGATCAGCCTTGAAGTGAACTGAATTGATCATAACTTTCATAATAAACTCCTTTCTTTTGGTCATCCTTTCGGATGCGCTTGTTTATGGATTTTCTTAAGTTGTTCTATTGTGTTATGTGCATAAATTTGGGTTGTAGCCAATTCTTCATGACCAAGGAGCTTTTGGATGGCAACAAGGTTTGCTCCTTCGTCCAACAAGTGAGTCGCGAAAGTGTGACGCAACACATGCGGACTTTTTTGCCGTAGCGTGGTCACGCCTTCAAGCATGCGATGCACCTTATTATATACATAGTGAGGCGACATCTCCTCCCCTTTGTCGTTCAAGAGCAGACGGTCAGCCTTCACCGTGAAGGTGGCGTCGCGCAAAGTCTTGTATTGGTCTATCAACACTATCATCTCTCTTGATAACGGAACAATGCGGTCTTTATTGCGTTTGCCATGGATTTTCACCTGCATGCCCATCTTGTCGACATCGCCATCCGTCAGTCCACGCAACTCAGCCTGACGCATCCCCGTCTGATACAGCAATTCAAAGAGCAAATGGTCGCGCACAGAGGAGAAATCAGTCTCATCGCCAAACGACACCTTATTAATATCCGTCTCCGTGACGAACTTGACCAACGCCTTGGGCTGCTTCAAAGCCTTGATGCCTACCATGGGAGTTTTTTCAACCAGGTTTTCGCGCAGGCAGTATTTATAAAAGGTGCGCAAGGTGGACATCTTTCTGTTGATGCTCCGGTTGACCAATTCTTCCTCTTTCAGATGGACAATAAACGTCTTCACTTGCGTCGTCTTCACCTGGGTCAAATCTTCGATTTCGAATTCAGTTCTCATGAAGTCGGCAAACTGGAGCATATCGCGCTGGTAGGCCTCAACCGTCAGCACCGAGAAGCGTTTTTCAGCTTGGATATACCCTATGAACTGGTCAATAAGCATATTAGCAACCATCTAGAATTGAAGTACATGTTTATGACACGAGACGCGGGACTATGGGACACGGGACAAGTCCAATGACTCGTGTCTCGTGGTCTCGTGTCTCGCGTCCTATTAGGAGTCCAAATACGCTCATGTACTTAAAATAAAACTTCGCTGTAAAATTAGTAATAATTTACCAATTCACAGCGAAGTTTGCCTAAAAAAATTATTTTTCCTAAGCGGGCGCTTCCGTAACGCGTACGGAATGAATTACATATTCTCTTCAGCCTGACGGAGTTTCTGCACATAGATAGCCTTCATCAGCTGTGCACGCTTGATGACTGAGGGCTTGGTGAACTGCTGGCGAGCGCGCAATTCCTTCACGACGCCGGTCTTTTCATACTTTCTCTTGTAGCGCTTCAAAGCTCTGTCGATGCTTTCGCCTTCTTTAACAGGAACAATAATCATTTTAAAACACTTCCTTCTTTTAATTGTTAATACTATGGTTGATTTTTGAGGCTGCAAAAGTACAACTTTTTCTTTTTCCGCAACAAAAAAATGCAGAAATAATGTAAAAGTTTCGAATCTGTGACGAAACATTTGTCAAAAACCATCTTTTTGCTAATTTTGCAGTTTTAATCAACTAACTCATAATACTATGCAATTATTGACACTACTACGCATCGGTTGGGGAGAGATTCTTGTCATCGCCCTCATCGTTTTGTTACTTTTTGGTGCACGCAAAATCCCGGAGCTGATGCGCGGCATGGGCAAAGGCGTGAAGAGCTTCAAGGACGGCATGAACGGCGTTGAGGAACCCGAAATCAAGGAAGACAAGGACAAGAAAGAATGAGCGAGCAGAAGGTCAGCAGTTTCTGGGACCACTTGGAGGTGCTTCGGAAAGTGCTGTTCCGCTGCTTGATTGCCTGGCTTGTCGGGGCGGTAGCCGCGTTCTGCTTCAAAAACCTGCTGTTCGGCCTGCTGTTCGCCCCTTCGCGCAACGACTTCATCTCGTATCAAGGCTTAACATGGCTCTGCGAAAAGACAGGTTGGCAGTCGCTCTGCCCAGGCAGTTTCCAAGCTTCGTTCATCAACACGGAATTGGCGGCACAGTTTATGACGCACATCAAAGTGGCGCTTTGGGCGGGACTCGTTGTGGTATCGCCTTACCTTATCGTACAGCTCTACGGCTTCGTCGCACCTGCGTTATACGAAAAGGAGAAACGTCATGCTGCACCCATCATCATCTGGGGCACCCTGCTCTTCATGTTCGGCGTGCTGATGAACTATTTCATTATCTTCCCTTTCGCCTTCCGTTTCCTCAACGAATACCAAGTGTACGAAGAGGTGAAAAACCAGATCTCACTCTCGTCCTACATCTCCAACCTGCTCATGCTCAGCCTGCTGATAGGTGTCCTGTTTGAGATCCCCATCGTCAACTATCTCCTCGCCAAGGCGGGACTATTACAGGCTGAGACCTTGAAGGAATACCGACGTCACGCCATCGTGGCCATCGCCATCGTGGCGGCCGTCATCACCCCCACCGGCGACGCCGTGACATTAAGCTTGGTCACGCTGCCGATCTACCTGCTCTACGAAGCAAGTATTTTAATAGTGAAAAGAACCAATTCAAAAACAAAATAATATGCTACGAAAACTCAGAATCCTCCTTCAAGTGGTCACAATAACCCTAGTGACACTTCTGCTACTCGGAATCGGTTTCCAAGTGCATCTCTGGGCAGGATGGGTGGCCAAGATCCAGTTCTTCCCTGCCATACTGGCATTGAGCTTCGGCGTGTTGGCCCTGCTCATCGCCGCCACTTTCATCTTCGGGAGAATCTATTGCAGCGTGGTCTGCCCCTTGGGCATCATGCAAGACATCTTCTCATGGATTGGCGGCAAGATAAAGAAAAACCGCTTTTACTATGCCAAGGAGAAGCTTTGGCTGCGTATGGTTTGCTTGATCGTTTTCATCATTGCGACAATCATCGGCTTCGCGCCTGTCACCACCTTGATCGAACCTTACAGCGCTTATAGCCGTATCGTCAACAGCCTGTTCAAACCACTCTACGACATGCTGAACAACTGGCTCGCCGGGATGGATGCCGCCAACGACCGCTACAACTTCACCGAGGTGCAAATTTGGATGCGCAGCGTGACGACCTTCGTCGTGGCCATCGCCACCTTAGTCATTTTAGGCGCGCTAGCCTTATGGAAAGGACGTCTTTACTGCAACACCATCTGTCCTGTCGGAACGCTCCTCAGTCTCTGCTCGCGCTACCCGCTGCTCCGCGTGCGCTTCGACAAGGACAAGTGCAAGAACTGCGGCATGTGCGAAAAGAACTGCAAGGCCCAAGCCATCGACTTCAAGGAGGGCAAGGTGGACTATGCACGCTGCGTGGTCTGCGGCGATTGCCTGGCCAAGTGCAAGTTTGACGCACTTCACTATACCGCCAAGAAACCTGCAACCCAGCCCAATCCCGTCGACACGGAACGTCGTGCTTTCCTTGCTGCCACCGCAATAGCGGGAACCACAGCTGCCATGGCCCAGACCCAGATGAAAGTGGATGGTGGCCTGGCGGTTATCGAGGACAAGGTGGCCCCGAAGCGCACAACGCCCATCACGCCTCCTGGCTCGGTCTCGGCGCGCAATATGCAAAAGCATTGCACGGCGTGCCAGCTCTGCGTGTCAAGTTGCCCTAACAACGTGCTACGCCCCTCAACCGAAATGATGCACTTCATGCAACCCACAATGTCGTATGAGCGCGGTTATTGCCGTCCTGAGTGCACACGCTGTAGCGAGGTGTGCCCCACTGGTGCCATCAAACCCATCACGAGGGAAGAGAAGACCATGCAACATGTCGGCCATGCCGTTTGGATCAAAGAGAACTGCGTTGCCTCGGAAAAAGGCATCAACTGCGGCAACTGCGCCCGCCACTGCCCCACGGGAGCTATCACGATGGTAGACTACGAAGGCCCGAACGGCACAGTGCAAGTGCCTGCCGTGGACGATAACAAGTGCATCGGCTGCGGTGCCTGCGAGAACCTCTGCCCCGCCCGACCGTTCAGCGCGATATACGTGGAGGGGAATGAGATGCATCATATTGGATAGTACTACGGACACGCTTTGCGTCACTGCGAGGCACGAAGCAGTACAGATAAAGAGCTTATTCTCTGGATTGCTACGTCTTTCCTCCTCGCAATGACGCGAAGCGGCAACTGAACAACTGACAACTACAAACTACAAACTGAGAAACAATGGATAGAAGAGAATTCCTAAAACATATAGGCGGCGCGGCCGTGGCGACCTCGGTGGTGCTCTCCGCCTGCAAATCCGAAGGCGACGAAACCCCCATCACCAAAAACGTCATTGACGGACAAGGCGAGATGACCTATCGCACCAACCCCAACACGGGAGACAAAGTATCGTTGCTGGGTTACGGCATGATGCGTCTACCCGTCGAGGAAGGCGGCACCTTGCGCGACCATCCCGACTCCCCCATCGACCAAGAACTGGTGAACCAAGAGATTGATTACGCCCTTGAACACGGCATGAACTACTTCGACACCTCCCCTGCCTATTGCAAGGGCATGTCGGAACGTGCCACAGGCATCGCCTTGGCACGGCATCCTCGCAATTCATATTACATCGCCACAAAACTGTCGAACTTCAGCCCTTCCACATGGGACACTGAAAGTTCAAAGGCCATGTTCGAGAACTCGCTCAAGGAACTTCAGACTGACTACATCGACTACCTGCTCTTGCACAGCATCGGTGGAAGCACCAACGAATTGGACAGCCACGGTTTGTTCAACGCCCGCTTCATCGACAACGGCATCCTCGACTGGCTCGTTGAGCAGAAATCTGCAGGACGCATCCGCAACCTCGGCTTCTCATATCACGGCGACATTGCCATCTTCGATATGCTGCTTCAATGGCACGACGAGGGCAAATACCATTGGGACTTCGTTCAAATCGAGCTCAACTACTTGGATTGGAACTATGCCGACGAGATGAACGAGCGCAACACCGACGCCCGATACCTATACGAAGAGTTACAAAAACGCGGCATCCCTGCCGTCATCATGGAGCCGCTATTGGGCGGACGCTTGGCCTCGCTCCCCGACCATATCGTGAAGCAACTGCAAGAACGCGAGCCCGAGACGCCCGTAGCCCGTTGGGCTTTCCGCTTTGCTGGCACTCCCGAAGGTATACTCACCGTCTTAAGCGGCATGACTTACATGGAGCACTTGGAACAGAATGTGGCGACCTACTCCCCCTTGCGTCCCATCAGTGCGGAAGAAGACGCCTTCTTGATGAAGATTGCCGAAGAAATCGTCGAGTTGCCGACCGTGCCTTGCACCGCTTGCAACTACTGCATGCCCTGTCCCTTTGGACTCAACATCCCCGTCATCTTCGACTACTACAACAAATGCGTCACCGAAGGCAAGGTGCCTGCAGGAAACCACGAAGCCAAGGCATATCAGGAAGCCAGGAAACGTTTCCTCATCGGCCTTGACCGCACCGTGCCCTCGCTACGCCAAGCCAACCACTGCATCGGTTGTGGCCAATGCAAAGAGCATTGTCCTCAAAACATCGACATCCCCACGGAGTTGCACCGCATCGACGACTTTGTGGAACAGCTAAAGCAACAAGGATAAAAAGAAAGGCCGGACCTCTTTACGAAGTTCGGCCTTTTTTCTTCCGATGAGCTGATTATCGGACAGCAATTCTTTACTTAGGATAGTTCTCAAAGTAGGTCTCAATGGCCTCCTTGTATTCATTGGAAAGTTCAACAGCTTCCTCTCTGGAATAACCCGTACTTTCGAAATCGTTAATGAATTCCAGCCAATCAATGGATTTGAGGTACTTGCGTTTTTGTTGAATCACATCCTTCATGTACTTCTTGGAGCAGTTACCAAGATCATCGATCACCCATTCGTCATCGGAAAAGACTAAAGAGAGTTCATCCGAGCCATAATACTCGCTATCCATGGTAACTTTAGCTTTGTTGCCGTTCACATTAATATCAGTAACTGCTAATATGCTGCATAATTCTTCTGAAAATTCAGTCCATTGTCCACCCGTCTGGTCTTCATTGAAACCATCAGGAAGGGCCATGATCTCTTTGAGAAGTTCACCATATTCATTTGTGAATACGTTATTAAAGGAATAGATATTGTAAGGATCGCAATTACACAGTTTGTCGGCCAAACTCAAGGCTCTATCGCCGATATAATCCTCGGTGAATTTCTCGGGATACAGGTCACGAGCCGTTTTTTTTGCCGGCTGGTCTGAAGATCCAAAATTGCATTGGCACATCACAAAAGCCAAAAGCAGTAATGCAAATACTTTTTTCATAGCGCTTAAATATTTGTTTATGAATTATTTGGGATAGTTCTCAAAGTATTCTTCGATTTGACTTCTCAAGCCCTCAGATGCTTCAACGGCATCCTCTTTGGAATAGCCTCTCTCTTCAAGTTGGTTGATCAATTCCAGCCAATCGATGGATTGGTAGTATTTGCGGCTTTCTTGGATCTTATCCTTCATATACTTTTTGGAGCAGTTTCCAAGATTATCAATCATCCACTCGCCATCGACAAACGAAAGGGCAAGTTCATCTTTGCCAAACTCCTCGCTGTCGCAGATAACCTTGGCATTGTTGCCTGTCATATTTACATCAACAACGGCCTCAAGGCTGCAGAGTTCACCTGCAAACTCAATCCATTGCCAAGCGCTCGGGCCATCGCCATCAATACCCTCAGGAAGTGCCAAAGACTCTTTAAGCAAATCCCCATATTCCTTTGTGAACACATTATTAAACGAATAGACATTGTAAGGGTCGCAGTTACATAGTTTGTCAGCCAAGCTTAAGGTCCGCTCACCGATGTAATCTGTAGTGAACTTCTCGGGATACTTGCTGCGATTCGGATTTTCGTTCGGCTGGTCTTTTTGTCCAGATTGGAAGTTGCATTGGCACATCACAAAGGCCAATAGCAACAATGGTAATACTTTTTTCATAGTGTTTAGTTTTTATTGATGCGTAATTATGAGATACTTAGATGGTGCATTTAAAGTGCAAAAATATGCTTTTTCTGAAACAATACCACTTCTTTTCAAAAAAAACACAAAAAAAAATCATGGGCAACGACATGGCTCACTGCTTGGAATATTCTCTATTACACCCAAGAAATGAGGCTGCTTGTTGAACATCAGGTCGAGGACAACCTTCACCTTGGCCAAGGCTTCGCGCAGATGGTTCTTCAGATAAACCCTACGGCCAGCGGTATAATCTTTTGCACAAAAAGCGATGGCATCAAGTCCATAATGTCCCGCAATGTAAATGGCACGCTCATCATGCCATTGTTGCGAGACCACGGTCACCGAATCTTGAGCGAAGACCTTTTTGGCACGCACCATGGAATCAAAGGTACGGAAACCCGCACAGTCGAGGTAAATTGCAGAGTCGGGCACTCCCCTTTCGATGAGCGACTGCCGCATCGACTCGGGTTCGTTGTAATGACTTATGTGGTTGTCGCCGCTGAGCAACAGATACGAAACTTTGCCGGCAAAATAAAGCTCAGCGGCCGCATCCATGCGGTATCTATAATACAGGTTTTGGTGGTCTTGAACGATGGGCACCGTCCCCAGCACCAAACCAACCTTACGATAAGGGACCTCACTTACATCTGCAAACAACCTCCCCTCGGCATAGTGTTTCACGACTGCATTGCAGACGCCGATCAGGCCACCGCCTACCATCAGCACCAAAAGAAACCCTATGACAAAGAGTTTTCCCCAACGACGTTTTTTCATCGTCATGTTTCCTGACATTAAAGATTCTGACGGCAAAAATAGCCAATTGTTTTGACAAAACCATTACATTTGCAGCCCAAATCGCGATTCAATGGAGTGAACAGCCAATGGAAACGTCAACTAGAGAAAAGGAAATCTACAAAGTGACCCTCGTCGGTGGAGTCGTGAACGTCATCCTGCTGCTTTTCAAATTTGTGGCAGGCATCGTGGGACACAGCTCGGCCATGATTGCCGATGCCGTTCATTCGCTTTCCGACTTTGTGACGGACATCATTGTGTTGGTCTTTGTCAAGATCAGCAACAAGCCGCAGGACAAGTCGCACGACTACGGTCATGGCAAATACGAGACCTTGGCACTGACCATCATCGGACTTGCCTTGATGGCCGTGGCCGTCAGCATCATCGTGAAAGGTGCGATTAAGATTGCAGCCTGGGCCAATGGCGAGGCACTCGAAGCTCCTGGAAAACTAGCCTTCTGGGCCGCCATCGTATCCATCGTGCTGAAAGAGGGTGTTTACCGTTACTCCATCATTAAAGCGAAAAAGTTGAACTCGAAGGCTGTCGAAGCCAACGCCTGGCACCATCGCAGCGATGCGCTGTCGTCCATCGGCACAGCGGTGGGCATCGGCGGTGCCATCTTCCTTGGTGAGCGTTGGACCATCCTCGACCCCGTCGCCTCAGTAGCCGTGGGTGCCTTCATAGTCAAGGTGGCCTTCGACCTGCTCAAAAACGGCATCGGCGACCTGATGGAACAATCGCTGCCCGACGAAGTGGAAGAGGAAATCCTGAAAATAGTGGCAGGAGTGCCTGGCGTTGAAGAGCCGCATGACCTGCGCACACGACGCATCGGCAACCATTACGCCATAGAGTTGCACATCCTGATGGATGGTAACATCAGCCTAAATGAAGCCCACGACAAAGCCTCAGAAGCGGAAGCCTTGCTACGACAACGCTATGGTGAAGAAACCCACGTGGTCGTGCATGTCGAACCAAGAGAAGAATAAAGCTTATTCCTTCTTTTCCATCTTTTTCCCATTCCAGAAGAAAACCGTACGGTTGCCTTCTTCATCAATGGCAACCAAATCATCTTCATCGAAATAGGCTTCCTTGAAACCATTCAATTCATCCTGTAACTCACTTTCAGTGAGTTTGCCGTCCTTGAAGAGGTATTCCTCCATATACATTTTCTCGATTTGGTCCCACACCAGCTTCATATCGCACACTGGCTCGGATTCGGTCGCAGCATCATCAGCTTTTACTGAATCCACAGTCGTGGCAGGCTTGTTGTTCGCGTCGTTCTTTTTCTGGTTATTCCCTTCACACCCGAAAAGCACACAGGTCGAAAGGAGGATGATAATGAAACAGGTTTTCATAGGTTTGCGTTTTACAGATGAATCACATTGGAGCGTGATAGAAACTGGCCGAAACTTCCCCATTGACTAACGAGTCGCCTTGGATTACGTAGTTCTGGTAATTGCAGCTTTCTTCGCCGCTGTTGGATGTGTATATTGTCAAGGTCCCATCTTCCATGGCGATTAGATTGGCCCAAAGACCATAAAACTCTCCTCCATCGTCCACGCGCCATGTCGACGTCTCGTTGTAGGTTGCCGGGAATTCCTTCACCGCTTTGATTTCGCCGTTTTCGACAATCGCCGTAACGCCCAAAGCTTCATCACCTTTATTCTCAAACTGAACGTTGACCAGTTGGTATTCGCTGTTGTCACCAAAAACCGCCGAAGCGCAGCTAGTCATGATCTTCCTTCCGTATTTGTTTTCAAAAGCTTTTTGGAGGTCATCCGACAAGGCTACCACTTTGGTCATCCCGTTTTCGCGGTTTTTCAAGTCGAGTATGGTGGAGGTGTTCTTGTAGTTCTCATCCACCAACAGCGCGGCATCCCAAATGGCATCGTATTCATTCTCTGGATTTTCCAACAGTTTCCCTTCTTGCATCTCATAGAGCCACCCCGAAAGGTTGTCAAAATTATAATAGGTGTCACGGCCGCTGTTTTTCTCTTTGTCCCCCAACTGAACGCCTTTGAAACTCACAGTATAGTACTTGCCGTCATAGATGATGTACTTGTAGTTTTTCAGACTATCGTTAGGTTGGGGCGTTTCACCATCGTCAAAATACGTTTGCAACAGGAAACGCTCTCCATACTGGTCGGAAAGCACATAGAGAGGCGACACAGGTGCCACCTGCACTTCAGTTTCAACTTCGGCAGCGTCCGTATTCGATGTTTGCTGTTGTTGATTGTTTCCTCCACACCCGAAAAGCATGAGTGCCGAAAGAGAAAGAACGAGTAAATGTTTTCTCATGATGATAAGTTTATGGGTTGATGTGACAAAAGTACAAAGAAAACGAACATGTTTATCTTTATGGAAGCGCTTTTTTGCCCCAAAATGAACATTTTTAAGCCAAAAAGCCGTACTTTTGCAGTTGAAAACAAGACAAACCAAGCATTACCAATGAAGAAAACGAAATAACAACCTAATATCTAACAACTTAAATCATTACACTATGAAGAAAGTATTAGCAATCGTGGCTCTCGTAGCCGCCATGTTCATTGCCGGAAATGTGCAGGCACAATCAACGATTTATGCAGGTTACGCTCCTGAGTCCTTCGTTTCGGGCAGCACCAGCACCAATTATCAAGGCTTCTTCGCCGGATTCACCCAGAACTTTGGCCTCGCTAAAGGCATTGGCGTTGCCGCTGGCGCCCAATTCCGTATGAACACGAGAAGTGGTCAAAGCTCTCTTTGGATCCTCCAAGGTTCGGTAAAAGAAACCCAAGTTCTTATTGATGTCCCGATTCTGTTCAATTATGTCATCAACATCAACCGCGACTTATCTATCACTCCTTTTGTTGGCCCTATGCCAAGTTTGGCTTTGGTTGGCCAGACCAAAGGTACTGACCCTATTTTTGGCGAGAACACTATGAATTGGTACGGCGACAACAGCACCTGGAGCCGTTTCAACCTCTACGCTGTGTTTGGTGCCGATGTAAAGTTTAGCCAATTCAACCTGTTTGGCGGCTATCGTCTCGGCCTCCTCGACCTTGATTCACGCGACAATGTTGCTTTAAAGTACAACGGCTTCTTTGTTGGCCTTGGCTTCACCTTATAATTTGAGGTTTACAGACAACAAAAAAAAGCGAGCGACGTTTGTCGCTCGCTTTTTTGTCCTTCTTACGAGATGGTTTTATTCTCCCAACAAGTGTTCAAACAAGAAGTTGTCGATCTTGTTGAAGAGGTGCATGCGGCACTCGCCGCTACCATATTCGTAACCACCGTAGATGCCGTGGTTCTTGTTGGGATAAATCATCAACTCGAACTGCTTGCCATTAG